>Ga0114945_10001573_pt1 | contig 14070 bp, 11 predicted proteins | sample OV2TP3_FD_87194 | JGI IMG/M metagenome (GOLD analysis project Ga0114945, IMG submission 87194) | Hot spring microbial communities from Beatty, Nevada to study Microbial Dark Matter (Phase II) - OV2 TP3 | ecosystem: Environmental > Aquatic > Thermal springs > Hot (42-90C) | place: USA: Beatty... | reverse complement strand
GGGGACGCGGTAGCCGCCCTCCCAGTTGGTGGCCTTCTCGCCACGGAACGGCGTGGTGCCGCCGTCCGGCCAACTGAACGACTCGGAGCCGTTGTCGGTGGAATACATCACGATGGTGTTGTCCTCCAGGCCCAGCTCCTTGAGCTTGTCGAGAAGCTGGCCGACCAGGGCGTCGTGCTCGACCATGCCGTCGGGATAAATGCCCAGGCCGGTCTTGCCTTCGCTCTCCTTCTTCAGGTGTGTGAAGATGTGCATGCGCGTCGAGTTCCACCACAGGAAGAACGGCTTGTCGGCCTTCTTGGCGTCTTCCATGAAGCGCAGCGCCTCCCTGGTGAATTCTTCGTCCACCGTCTCCATGCGCTTCTTGGTGAGCGCGCCCGTGAGCTCGATCTTTTGGGTGCCGTCCGGGTTCGCCCAGGTGTGGATTACGCCCCGCGTCGCGAATCGCTTGATCATCTCCGGGTTCTTGAAGTAGTCCGGATTCTCCGGCTCTTCCTCGGCGTTCAGGTGGTAGAGCGACCCGAAGAACTCGTCGAAGCCATGGGCGGTGGGCAGATGCTCGTCGCGGTCGCCCAGGTGGTTCTTGCCGAACTGGCCGGTCAGGTAGCCCTGCGCCTTCAGCAGCTCCGCCAGGGTCACGTCCCGTGCCTGCAGCCCCTCCTTCGCGCCGGGCAGCCCCACCTTGAGCAAGCCGGTGCGGAACGGCGTCTGGCCGGTGATGAAGGCGGCCCGGCCGGCGGTGCAGCTTTGTTGGCCGTACCAGTCGGTGAACATCGCGCCTTCCCGGGCGATGCGGTCGATGTTGGGCGTCCGATAGCCCATCACGCCCTGATTGTAGGCGCTGACGTTGTACCACCCGATGTCATCCCCCCAGATGATGAGGATGTTCGGCTGCTTCTTTTGCTCTTGCTTCTGCTGTGCGGCCGCCGGCACCCCTTGAAACAGGAGCGCCACCGCCACCAGCCATGCACACCACCGAATGCGTTGCCTCATTGTTTTCCTCCACCTATAGTTTTGGTCATTCGAAAACTCGCAATCCTGTAGCCCTCAGGTCTTCAGCCTCAACTAGAACCGCCGCACGTTGGTGATGCGGATGGGGCTCTGGCCGTAGTTCTCCACTTCGAGCTGGTTCTCCTTGTTGAAGCTGATCTTCGCGGCTGCCAAGGCAACCCCTTCGCCCTCGCCCTTTTCGTTGACTAGCAGCTCGATGACGCTGAACTGGTAGTCTCGCGAGCGGCCCCCCTGGCGCAGCTCAATGAAACCGAGCGAACGGTTCATCACCAGGCGGATGAGGCGCCCCTTCTCGGTCTGGAAGGCGCGGGCGACGTTGATGTCGTTGCCCACCCGGGCGACGGGAGAGATGCGCCCCCGCTCGGTTTTGTCGAGCGCCTTAGCGAGCGCGTCCGGGCCCTGGTCCTTGAGAATCTTCGCCAACTGCAGCACTTCTTCATCCGGGGTGAGGCTGTCGATGCGGATGGACAACTGGACCATCGAACCCGCCGCCCCTCCGCTGCTTACGATGGCGGTTGCGGAATACTCCTCCGGCTTCTTCTTTTCTTTCTTTTTGTCCTCGGACTGCGCCAGCAGTGCCGCCACGGCGCAGCACAGGAGAAGCCCTGCAATCATGTTCCACTTGGTTTTCATGGTGTCCTCCTCCTACCTCCAGAACCCGGCGACGCGCTCCACCGTCCAGAAGGCGGCCACCGAACCGATGGCATAGGGTGCCAGCCGCCACGTCCACGCGGGACGCTGCGCCAGCCAGCGGCGTCCCAGCGCTGCCACGCCCAGAACGGCGGCGACGAAGGAGAAGTGCCCGAGTTCGACGCCGGCACTGAACAGAGCCAGCGCCAGCGGGATATGGCCGGCGGGCAAGCCCGCTTCGCTCAGCCCGCCGGCGAAGCCGAGCCCATGCAGCAGGCCAAAAGAAAAGGCCACCAGCCACGGCTTGCGCTGAGCCAGGCTCGGCGGGTTCGCGCGGCCTCGCACAATCTCGCAGGCGACGAAGAGAATGCTTAAGGCGATGACGGCCTCAACGGGCGCAGGCGGAACGTGGACGTAGCCGAGCGCCGCCAGGCTCAACGTCACGCTGTGCGACAAGGTGAAGGCGCTAACGGTCAGCACCAGACGGCGGAAGTCGCTCACCAGGAGCAGCAGCCCCGATACGAACAGCAAGTGGTCTACGCCGGTCAGGATGTGCTCGACCCCGAGGGTGAGATAGGTTCGCGCTACCTCGAGCCGGCGCGGGGCCGCCTCGACAATGACCGACGGCGCCGACGGCGTGAGCCGCGCCACCTGAGTGGCTCCGTCCATCCTCTCCAGTCGCACCAATACATCAATGACCGTCGAAGAGAGGCCTTCGATGTAGATGGCGCCGCCAGTCAGCCCGCCGGCGCACTTCACGCTCCAGCGGTCGGTGAAGGCCGAGTTGGCGACGGACGTCCGCACCTCGCCCATCGTGGAACAATTTTCCGCCAGGCGAGCGTAAATGCCGAGCCGCAGTTCCTCGCCGCGTCCCGGTACTTTCCACAGCACTTCATAGTCTTCGGCGCTGATTTGGCGGAGCTCAAGGTAGGCCGGACGCACCTCATGGGCAAGCAGCCCGGGCGCTGCTAGGGCCAGCAGGGCGACGAGCAGCAGCGCGCGTTTCATGGGCGGGTTCCCGCCGCGCTCTTCGCTTCCGCGACCGTCGGCTGCGGCGGCTCGATGGTCACCGTATAGCGCTGCAGAAGCGCTTGGTAGAACTTCTCGTTCGCCTCCAGGCGCCGCGCGTTGGTCCACTCGCGGCGGACGGCGTCGTGCACCTCCTCCAGCTCCGGCATGCGCCCCTCCGTGCGCTCGTGGACCAGCACCAAGTGCGCACCATAGCCCGACTCCACCGGTCCTCGCCATTGTCCGACGGGAAGCTCAGCCAGCGCAGCGGCAAATTTCTCGCCGAAGTCGCGCGCCGCCTCCCGGGTCGTCACCGCCTCGTAGGTGTGATTCAGCAGAAACGGATCCCCCAGTTCCGCAACATCGGCCTTCGCCCCGACTTGGTTCAAGTGCGCGAGGAGTTTTTCCGCGTCGCGCTCGAGGTTCTTACCGTGGCGGTCGGGGTTCAGGTAGACATGGCTGAAGGTGAGGCGCTGGTCAACGCGAAACGCCTCGGCGTGCTGCTCCAGGTAGGCGCGCAGCTCGTCGTCGGTGGGCTCGGCCTGGGCGGCGGTATCCTCGGAGAGGAACTCTAGCTTCTGCCGCAGGCGGCGCCGGATGATGGTGTCGTCCTTGTCCAGGCCCATCGCCAGCGCCTCGCGGTAGTAGACCTCCTCTCGGACGTACTCTCGCACCAGCCCGTCCAGTTCCTCCTGGGTGGGCGGCCGCTGCCAGACGCGCGTGAAGCCCGCCACCAGGTGCTCGACGTGGCCCGGCGTGATGAGGATTTCGTTCGAGTCCGTGCCGGCGCGATCGCCCACCAGGCCAGAGAGCAGGAACAGGCCCGCCCCCAGCAGCAGGAAATGCACCAGCGGCTCGCGCAGAAGTTTCTTCATGGCCAGTCTCCTCCTTACTTGGCGGGCGTATACCAGATGGGCGAGGTGTAGGCGCGCTCCTGCGTGGTCATGGGGACTTCGGGCGGCATCGTGACCCCGAAGTACTTGGCGTCGTAGGCGGTCCAGCGCGGCGTCGGAATCTCCAGCACCCGCACGTAGTAGAAGGCCCGCAGCGCAGGGTCGAAGTCTGGGTCTTTCCAGACGGCGATGAGCTCGGGCGCGCCGATGGTGTTGGTCCAGGTGGCGTTGGGGACGTCGACGGTGTTGCCCACCGCCGGCAGTTTGTCCGTCTTGGGGTCGGGCTTGCGGTCGCCCGCCCAGACCACGTCGTAGACCTTCTCCTGCACTTGGCCCTGGGCATCGACCCAGCCCTTGATGATCTGGACGCGGTCCAGGTTGGCGCCGATGGGATCCTTCAGAGCAGCCACGAGGAAGGTAGGGGTTTTACCGGCCGGCGCGGCCGTCAGGTCACCGCCCATGGGCACGCCCTTGGTGTAGCCCACTTGCGCCGGCATGCGGGTGTGCGCGTCCTTGGCCTCGAACTCCCATCCCCCGAAGAAGCGCACGATCATGCGCGGCCCGGTGGTGGCGTAGGTCTCGCGGCGCTCCATGGCGTCGAAGATGGCCTCGCGCGTATTCTCAGTGGCCCAGACCGCGGCGTAGCCGGACGCGCTCATCTCCCAACCCCGGATCACGAGCTTGGTCTTGGGATTGGCGGTGAACACCTCGTTCCACCGCTCGGCACTCGGTTCGCTGGTGGCCATCTTGCCCATGAAGTTGTCGTCATCGGGCGCGGAGAGCGCGGTGTGCGAATCGGTGGAGCCGACCAGGCCAAACTTGTAGGGATTGATGCCGAGCTCCGCCTCCAGCTTCAGGCCATTCTTGAGCGCGGCGCGGGCGTACTCGAACTCCAGCATCTCCTTCCTCTTGGCCTCGCTGAGGTCGAGGTTGCCTTTGTCCCAGCGCTCGAAGTTGGCGAACTCGTCATTGGGGGAGAGGAACGGGTGGGTTTCGCTGTCGCCCTTCATCTGCGTGGCTTCGTAGAGCGGCTCCCAGCGGCGCCGGCTTTCGGCATACTCGCGGTCAATCGGCTTACCGGTGAAGGACTCGATGATGGGGAACATGCGTCCGTTGGAAACGTTGCCGTTGTGAGCGATGGCCAGCACGTCGCCGCCCGTCTTCTCTTCATAAGCGGCCATCCACTTCCACAGGTCGCGGGGGTTGTCGCTGCCCCCCAGCGCCGAGGTCGCGGTGTAGGGCTCGACTTGGCTGGCTTTGGCGGCGTTGTCGCGGAAGATGACATTGCGGTGCAGATTGTTGCCGGCGGTATTCGAAGTCCACTCGTAGGCGATAAACGCCGTGAAGCGCCCGGGATCGTTGGCCTCCTCGGCCGCCTTGATGATCCGCTGCCAGACCGAGCGATAGGCAGCGGTTCCCGGCTGGTAGTTCAGGACGGGCGGGATCTTGTTCTCGCCGAATGCCCGCAGCAGTCCCATGAAGGCCTCGCCCGCCTTGCCCTGTTGCATCAGGTCGTACCATCCGCGGACGGTCGCGTCGGCCAGCAGTTCGGGTTTCCCCGCCACCAGGTCCGCGGAAACACCCATGAAGTCCGAGTGGTCGGTCACCAAAAGGAAATCTAGCGGGCGCGCCAGCTTGACGCGCTGGCCGGTGTTGGAGGTCACCTCCTCCCCCTTGGCGAAGCGGTACGCGTCCTCCGGCCCGAGGGTGGTGCCCAGCATCCCGGCGTCGAGCGAGTTCGACGTGTGCAGGTGCGTATCGCCGAACAGCGGCCGCATGGGGTAGTTCCGGCCGGCATACGGCGAGTAGGGTCGCTTGTAGGCCTTGTCAGCCGCCTCTTTGTTGAACTGGCCGGCGTCCTGAGCGAAAGCGTCCGGCGTGACCGCAAACACCAGAGCGGCCAGCAGCGCCAGCGTCACACAACCTGCCTTGAACGTTGGTTTGGAATTGTCCATTCTCACTTCCTCCTTATCTCTACTTCCCGGGTGTGTACCAGATGGGTGAGGTGTAGGCGCGCTCCTGGTGCGTCATCGGGACTTCCGGCGGCAGCTTGAGCCCGAAATACTTGGCGTCGTAGGCCGTCCAGCGCGGGGTGGGAATCTCAATGACCCGCGCGTAGTAGAAGGCCCGCAGCGCAGAGTCGAAGTCCGGGTCCTTCCAGACCGCGATCAGCTCGGGGGAGCCGATGGTGTTGGTCCAGGTGGCGTTGGCGACGTCCACCGTGCTGCCTACTGCCGGCAGTTTGCCCGTCTTGGCATCCGGCTTGCGGTCGCCCGCCCAGACCACGTCGTAAACCTTCTCCTGCACCTGGCCCTTCGAATCGACCCAACCCTTGATGATCTGGATGCGGTCGAGGTTGGCCCCGATGGGGTCCTTGAGCGCGGCGACCAGGAACGTCGGCGCCTTGCCCGTCGACGGCTCGCGCAAGTCGCCGCCCATGGGCACCCCCTTGGTGTAGCCCACCTGCGCCGGCATGCGGCTGTTCGCATCCTTGGCTTCAAACTCCCAGCCGCCGAAAAAGCGCACAATCATCCGCGGCCCGGTGGTGGCGTAGACCTCCTTGCGCTTCATGGCGTCCCAAATCGCTTCGCGCGTGTTCTCCGTGGCCCAGACGCCGGCGTAGCCCGACGCCGCCAGCTCCCAGGCCATCACCTTTGTCTCGCCCAGTTTTGTGAACACATGCGTCGCGCGGTGAGGGCTGGGTTCATAGGGCGGGGCCTTGCTGAAGAAGTTGTCCTCCTCGACGGCGGAAATGCCGGTATGCGAATCGGTGCTGCCTATCATCCCGTACTTGAACGGATTTACCCCCAGCTCCTGCTCGAGTTTCAGACCGTTCTTCAGCGCCGCCCGCGCGTATTCGTATTGATACCAGGAGTCCTTATGGAGCTCGAGCCCGTTCAGATTCATCTTGTCCCAGGGCTCGTAGCCGGCAAACTCATCGGTAGGAGAAAGAACCTTGGCAGATTCGCTGTCGCCTTTTTGTTGGGTAGCCTCCAACAGAGGTTCCCAACGAGCGCGCGCTTCGGCGTATTTGCGGGTCAGAGGATTCCCCATGAAGTCCACCAGGGCGAACATCCGGCCGCCGCTGACGTTGCCGTTGTGCGGGATGGCCAGCACACGGCCGCCGGTCTTCTCCTCGTACACGGCTAGCACCTTCCAGAGGTCTTCGACATTCTCGCTGTCGACCGCGGAAAAAGGCAGCGTCTGGATGGCCTTATCGGCAGCGTCGCGGAAGATGACCACGCGGTGCAGATTGTTCCCGCCCGGCATCGACGTCCATTCATAGCCGATGAACGCCGTGAACTTTCCCGGCTCGTTGAATTGGTCAGCCGTCTTAATGTACGGCTCCCATACGGAGCCGATGAAATCGGGGTCCTTGAACTCCGCCGGCATCTTGCTGGAGTCGGCAAGAGTGCCGATCAGCTCCCAGGCCGCTTTGACCGCCGTGTCGCCACCTTCCTTGATCATGTCGTGCCAGCGCTTGATCGTAGGATTCGCCAACAAGGTCGGATTGGAGCGGACGATTTCGACCATACTGCCGAACGCTTCCGAGTGATCGCTGACGACCAGGAAGTCCAGCGGGCGAGAGAGCTTGGCTCGCTGCCCGGTGGAGGTAACCACCTCCTCCCCTCGGGCAAAGCGATAGGCCTGCTCGGGTGACACCGTGGCACCCACCGCTCCCGCGTCGAGCGAAATCGCGGTGTGCAGGTGCGTATCGCCGAACAGCGGCCGCATGGGGTAGTTCCGGCCGGCATACGGCGAGTAGGGCCGCTTGTAGGCCTTGTCAGCCGCCTCTTTGTTGAACTGGCCGGCGTCCTGAGCGAAAGCGTCCGGCGTGACCGCAAACACCAGAGCGGCCAGCAGCGCCAGGCCCGTAACCAAAAGAATGCCGACGATGAGCCCGCATCCAACTCTACTGAGTTTCATTGATTTCTCCTCCTTGCTATTCGCGAGAACTTTTTCCCAGACCGATTATCTGCCGAAGCGCAAGCCGAGGCCGATGACCGGGCCGTGCTGGATGGCATCGAAGGCGAAAAAATCGGCGGTGCCTTCCTTGTCGTTGTCGAAGTCAACGCCGATGGCCTTGTATTGAATGACCAGGAACATGTGCTTGCTGGCCTGGAAGCCGACGCCGGCCTGGATGTTCCAGGTGAAGTCCGAGGTCTGTCCGACGCCGCCGAACCCGCCCAGGTCGCCCCGCACCGGAATGAACCACCGGTCGGAGACAAAGTGGAGGACGCGCACGCCGAAGACCGGGTCGGCCCAGCGCTCGCCGCGTTTCAGGGCCTCGGTGATGACCGGGCCCGTGATTTCAAGGTCAAGGTCCAGGTCCCAGTAGCGGGCGCCACCGAAGAGGTCCACCGCAGTCTCGTCGGAGCGGAAGACCCGGTAGGTGAGGAATCCTTCCAGCATAGTTTGCTCGAACTCCACATCGGTGACGCGCTCGGCTCCGATCACGGCGCCGGTCGAGGGGATGCTGGCGCCGAGCTCTACGTAGGCGAACTCGAACATCCCGCCCCACCGGCCCTTCCTCACTTCGAAGCGCCCCATGCCGCCGAATTGGAAGTTCTCCAGAATGTCGCCGGCGCTGACATCGAGCTGCACCGAAGGCGCTCGGCCCACGCTCATGTCGCCGTTGAGGCTGGCCAGGTACAGGTAAGGGGCGAGAATGATCTCCCACTCGTCTTCCGGCGCCACGGGAGGCGAAGCGGGGGCGCTGCTGGCCGAGCCGGCCAGGCCGGGAGCCGAGCGGTTCGTTCGAACCGGGGACCATAGCGGCGTTACGCGAGCCTGACGTCCTGCAAACGGGAATAGTTCTATGGTGGGCGTGGTCGCGTCCGGCGTTGGCACGGCCGCCGGATCGTTTGTGTTTCCGTTTTCCTCACCGCCGTCGGCGTACGCCGCCGGGCACAGCAGCGCCAGGACGGTCAGGGCAATCACTACAGCCAGTTTCTTGGTCAGCATAGGCTCTCCTTTTCCTCCTCGGATGTCGGTCGGCTCACTGAATCAGCGGAAGCTGAGCCGTAACCTGCAAATCAATCAAACGCTCAATCTGATTCTGGACTTGAACCCAACGGGCCGCCTTCACCGGCGGCAGCACCTTGGCGAATTCCTGGTAGTACTTCTTCTTGAGCTGGGTGGAGCGGTCTTGCAGGTCGAACACGCGGTTCACCAGCTCCGCCGCTTTGGCATCAGTCATCTGGTTGTACGAGGCGGCAAAGTCTTTGATCAATGCCACTTTGTCGTCGCCGAGCTTGGTGTACTCACCTTCGTACTTCTTATAGATGGGCCAGAAGGCTACCGCTTCGTCGGCGGAGAGCTGCATGCCCTGGCCGACCAGGGACGCAGCTTGCTTCCTAACATCCGAGCGGAAGAGCTCGATGTAGGCGTCGTTCGAAGTCGTAGTTGGTGTTGAGGGCCCCTGAGCCCAGGCTAGAGGACAGATGAACAGCAGGAAAGCCAGAACCAGCTTCTTCATCACGGGAATCTCCTTTGTATTGTTCATAGTGTGGTCTCCACCCCAGGGAGCGGCACCTGAGGGATGGTAAAGAGAGGGGACAAGGGAATCTACTGTCAAAACTGACAGGGGGATTCGGGGGTTAGGATTCGCGCCGCTTTGCTGGCCAGCGCGGCTTCCTCCAGCCACACCCGGCATTGCTTTGGCTGTTGGACCATTCACCAGTCGCCTTGAGGATCGCCGGGACCGGAGGGGGAAGCTATTCCGCCTTGCGCCAAGTGTCGTCGGGGTTGTAGTCCTTCATCTGGCTGGCGATCGCAGCCGTGTCTTCTCCCGAGTCCTTTTCGTAGACGATGCCATCGTGGTTCACAATGAAGGTCATGATGCCGCTATTGCCGTATTCCGCCGGCCAGGCCACCAGCGCAAACCCGCCAGTCATGTTCCCGTTGACGACGTAGCTCTGGGCGCCGCCGGGCGCGGCCGGCCCCTGCGCCGTCAGGATGCGGAAGTAGTAGCCGTGAAACGGCCGCGGGGCGGGGTTGGGGTTGGTACCTTCTCGCAAGTAGCCTTCCGAAGAAGCTTCCGCGACAAACTCGCCCAGCGGGCTCAAGGGTTCGCCCGGCTTGGCCGGCCAGTAGAGGCCATTCTGCTTGCCCGGGTCGCTGGCGAATTTCTGCGCGAACAGGCCTTCCGGCATGCCGTCGTGCCCGCGGCTGGCGTACTCGTTCTGAACCTGGACGTACATCCGACAAGCTTGGATGGTGTTCAATTCGTTGCGTCCGATGCGGCGGAAGAGAATCTCTTCCTTCCCGGCTGCGGTGTCGAACCGCCACCCGCTTTCTTCCTTGACCAGCGGAATCGGCAGGGGCCAGTCTTCGTAGCCGATGACGACGGTCTTGACCCCGGACACTTCCTCCTCCAGCTTCCATTGCTGGTCGAATGCGGTCAGGACAACCTGGCGGTTCAGCCGGTCGGCCACCGGGTCGCCGGAGGAGAGGACGTCCTTGGCCTCGGGCCCGAGGATGGCCAGCAGCTCCTCCATGTTCTCCGCCTTTGCCGCGCTCACCAAGGCCTTCACGGCCTCCTCCGGAGTCGCAAAGCTCTTCTGCGCCTGCCCGGCCGCCGGAAGGGCGGAGAGGCCGATCACCACCAGCAGGACCGCGGCCACGGCGGTCTGGGCCAACCTTGCCGGGTCTGCTGCGGTCTTGAGAATCGAGCTGTTCATTTCAATGCTCCTTTTCATGTTAGCTTCCCTCAATCCCTGTTTTATCCGACTACCGACGCCGGCCGCCGCCACTGCGCCCGCCACTGCGGCTCATGCCGCCTGAGCTGCTCCGGCCGCGCGAACTGCTCGACCGGGTAGAGCGGCCGCCGCCATATCCGGAGAAGGCCCCCGAGGAGGACCCCGACCGTTGCTGGGACAACTGGCCACGGTTCTGACCGTATCCTCTGGAACTCATGTCGGAGCCGCGATTCTGAGCCCCGCCGGCGCTCCGGTCCGACTGCCGCTGCGCCGCCGCGTCGCGGCGTCCCTGAAGCGCGTCGTCGCCCGTCTGTCGCCCTTCCTGCCGCGTGCTCCTATCTTGGTCACGGCCTTCCTGTCGGCCTGCCCTGTCTTCCTGGCGGCCGGCCTGATTCTCTTGCCTGTCGCCTTGCCGCTCCGTCCGGTTGTCTTCCCGGTTTCCTTGCCGTTCGGTCCGGCTATCCTGACGGTTCTGCTGACGTTCCGTGCGCTCCCCGGCCATGTCCTGGCGGTGGTCCGACCAGTCTTCGAACATGTCTTCCCGGTGGTCGTACCAGTCGTCCCACGCCTCGGCGTACCAATAGCCGGCGCCCCCGTAGTACGGGTACGGTCCCCAGCCCCAACCCCAATAGGGATTGGCTGCCGCCCCGACAATCACTCCGGCCGTGAAGCCTATGGCCGCCGCGGCAGCTTCATCATCGTCGTCGTCCACGACGACCACTTGCGTAGTCGGGGGCGACTGGACGTAGACGACTTGCGGGTTGTACTGGGGAACGTAGATGACTTCGGGGTTGGCCGGCTGAATGACGATGACCTGCGTGCCGTCCGGCGTGGTCTCGGTCTTTACCTCCTGCTCAGGACTGGATTTCAAGTTGCCGACAGCGGCCGCCTGGGAGCGGAGGCGCTGGGCGGACTGCAGCAGCCCTTCTCGATCATTCTGGAAGGCCTGGCCGATTTGCTGGGTCCACTCGAGGTCTGCCGCCATCATCCTCACCACCTGGGGAAACGCGAGCAGGGCGACGTAGCTCGGGTCAAAGCCCTCCTTCTGAGCGGCTTCTTGCAGGGCGCTACCTCTGAGGTTCTCGTTTTTCTTCAACCAGTCATTCACTGCGCGCACCTGGAACGGGCTGGTCGAACAGATGAAGATCTGAACCAGAAGCTGGTCGGGATAGAGCGCGATCGGGGCCAGAAGCTTATCCAGCGCGTCCGGAGACAGTTTCTGAGCGGCCGGCGCCTGCTGTTGTTGCGCGGCAGCGAGAGCAGGCTGGCCCAGACCTGCGAGCAGCCCGAGCATGCCGACAAGGACAACAACTGTTCTCCTAACTCTTGCCATGGGAAAGTCCTCCCTTTGCAGTGTTCAGCACCACCCTACCCCGCGATGCCGGGAGCATCAACTGTCAAATCTTACAGGGGACTGCCGGGCCTCTTGTTAACGACGGCGGCCTCCACCACTGCGGCTTCCACCGCTCCTGCTTCCTCGGGAACTGCTCGAGCTCCTTTGGCCACGCGAGCTGCTTTCCCGGGTCCGGCTGCCGCTTTCATAGCCGGAGAAAGCGCCGGAGCGCGTGCCGCTTCGATCCTGGGAGGCTTGCCCGCGGCCCCCGCTGAATCCGCGGGGCTCGGCGCTGGAGCCGCGCTCGCCCTGCCGGCCGGTTTGGAGCTCATCCCGCGTCCCTTGCCTCTGGGTTTGGTTCTCCTGTCGCCCAGTCTGGCGCTCAGCCTGGTTCTCCTGGCGGCCGCCTTGACGCTCAGTGCGTTCCTCCTGCCGGGTTCCCTGGCGCTCGGTGCGTTCTTGAGCCATGTTCTCCCGGTGCTCGTAGTATTGTTCGGCCATATCCTCGCGGTGGTCGAGGTAGTCATCCCAGGCTTCGTTGTACATTCCGTACGGCCCCCAGTAGTAGTTGTTGGAGGCGGCGGCGCCGATGATGATGCCGGCCGTGAAGCCGATAACTCCGGCCGCGGCGGCGCTGGAGCTGCTGCTCTCCTGGACCACTACAGTAGTCGTCTGAGGCGGTGGGGTAACGTAGACCGTCTGCGGGTTGTATTGCGGGACGTAGATGACTTGCGGGTTGGCGGGCTGGACCACGATTACCTGCTGGCCGCTCTGGGTCGTTTGCGTCTGCACGTCCTGCTGCGGCGTGTCCTTGAGCGTTCCTGCCGCCATCGCTTGCTGGCGCAGGCGCTGGATGGAGGCCATGACCGCACTGCGGTCGCCGGCGAAGGCCTGGCCGAGCTGGCGCGTCCAGTCCAGTTGGCCGGCCATCATCTGAACGACATCGGGGAAGGAGCTCAGGGCAGCAAAGCTGGGGTCAAAACCCTCCTTCTGAACCGCGTCCTGCACCGCACTGCCTTTGAGGGTCGAGTTGGCTTGCAACCACTTGCCCAGCTCATCCACCTGGAAGGGGCTCATGGAACACATCAGGATTTGCCCCAGCAGCGCGTCAGGATAGAGCGCGACCGGGGCCAGCAGCTTGTCCAACGCTGCCGGATCCAAGGCCGGAACCTGGCCTTGCCCCGCCGGCGGTGCGCCGGCGGGCGCCGCCTGGAGGGGTTTATAGTCGGAATTCTCGATCACGACTTGGACCTTCTTGTCAGGGTAGTCGAGAGTCGTGCGGGCCGAAACCGTCGGGCCGTTCGGCAGAGCTTGAAACTCGACGGTGAGATTCATCGGTTTCTTGTCGTAGACGCTGTCGATCTGCACCTGGCGGAAGAGGAAGGTCTGGGGATCCACCCACAGTGTCATCGTGTCGCCATCCACCACTACGTTGGTTCCCTGGACGCGCAGGGTTCCCTGCATTTCGCCCTGGCCCTGGGAGATGGAGGCGCTCTGCACCAGGGCCTGCATCTGCTCGGGGGTGAGGTGAGCATAGGACTGGGCGAGCCCGCCGAGGCCTTCCATCAGTTCCTTGAACTCTCCCTTCTTCTTATCCACGATGCGCTGCTTGAGGCGGCCGCCGCCCGAGTCTTGCTGCTGGGGCGTGCTCTCGACCACGGTCTTCTCAAGCTGGCCCTGGTTGTTGTAGCGGACGCTCTCGACCTTCACGTTCTTGCTCTCGCCCTTCAGCAGGAGCTCGGTGCGGGACATCCAGGTGTACTGCCGTTGCGCGGCGGCGTTGCTCTTCTGCGCATGGGAAAACCTCTGCTTCATGTCGGGCTGCTGCGCCCTCAGGCCCAGGCCCGCGGCAAGAAAGACGACTGCAAGTCCTATGACGAGATTACGTGAAGTCATTAACTCCTCTGTAACCACTCTGGAATAGAAACTCTTCCATTCCGCGCGAAAAGTGCTACTTCTTTTCGGGCGGGAACTTCTTGAACATCTTCTCCAGTGCCTTGTTGAGCTTCTTCTCGTTCTTCTCCGGCTTGTCGCTGATGGTATCGCTGCCAACCCCGCGCCAGATGATTTGTTTCGTCTGTGCGTCGTAGATGTCAACCACCAGCGTGCCTACGTTGTAGGTGGAGGTGGTGGCGGTCGCCGTGCCGCCGCCATATCGTCCCCAGCGCCCGCCGTAGCCATAGCCGCTCACGTTGAGCTGTTTTTCCTGGTCCAGGATTCCATAGACTACGACGAATAGGTCGGGAGACTCCTCAACCTCGCGCAGCCCCTTGAGGGTAAGGTGGTAGCTGACGCCCTTGAGGGCCCGCTGGGCCATGAGCGGGTTGCGCGGCGGCTCGCTCTGGTTGAGCGCGACGGCGAAGGTGCTGTACGTGGAAAAGTCCGCGTCCTTGTCAAAGTCCACGTTGACCTTTTGGGCGTGGGCCCCGGTGCTGACCAGCAGCAAGAGAGCCAAGAGAGTCAGGATAATTGGCGCCTTTTTCATGGTTCGCCT
>Ga0114945_10001570_pt1 | contig 14083 bp, 19 predicted proteins | sample OV2TP3_FD_87194 | JGI IMG/M metagenome (GOLD analysis project Ga0114945, IMG submission 87194) | Hot spring microbial communities from Beatty, Nevada to study Microbial Dark Matter (Phase II) - OV2 TP3 | ecosystem: Environmental > Aquatic > Thermal springs > Hot (42-90C) | place: USA: Beatty... | reverse complement strand
TTTTGCCTCTTGAGACATAGGACTCCTCCCAGCCAGTGAGTAACCCCTTCTGTGTCGCTAACTCACTGTAGCTGTCAGAAATCCTGTGCCTTACGTCAAGCATAAAATTCTGAGACTATGTGGGTTTTTTCTTTCGCTCGGTCCCGCCTGGCGCCGTGACAATGGCATAGATGCTGGCGCGAAGGTCGAGGTCGTTCTCGCCCCGGAGGGTCCTCAGTCCGATACCCTTTCATCCGATGTCGTCGCCGCCCTCAACGCTGATCCGAAGGCCAAGGCGTTCTTTGACTCACTCGCCACATTTTACCGGAAGAACTATATTCGATGGATCGAGAGCGCCAAACGCCCGGAAACCCGCACGGCGCGAATTGCCCAGATGATGCGCTTGCTCAAGGCCGGCAAGAAGCAACGATGAAGCCGGGTCCTGTCTTTGCAAGTTCGCCCGGTTACGGTAGTTGCTGAAGATCGGCTACACCTGACTCGCAGGTTCGTAAACCCGCGGGACGTTATGGGCTGGCCCCGGAGAGGCAAACAACGCCTGGCGTAGAATGGACATGACTACCTGTGACAAGGCGCTAACAGCGCTCCTGGCCTGGAAAGTGCAGCCGAGCGAAGCCCTGCAAGAAGTCCGCTCCGGAAGGGTATTTAAGGTCAAGCGCGCGGACGGAAACAACCTCATTCTCAAACGTGTCGGCGAAAGAGCGCATGAGAGACTTGAACTCCAACTCGACGTGTTGCAACATCTTGCATGTTCGGGTGTTCCAGTCGCAGTACCCCTCAAAGCAACGAACGGACAACAGGTCGTCGAGGTTCAGGGAACACGTTTTACCCTTTCACCCTGCCTGATCACAGACAGTGATCCTGAACCCGGCAGGTGGGAAGATCGAATACCCTCGTACGGCCAAACCTTTGCCCGACTGCATGTGGCTCTGGCCAGCTACCCCAATGTAGAACTTGCGACAACGACCTGGAGCAATGATCCCCTAAAGGAGTGTTTCGAGGTCTGCGCCCCTCGCCTCAAACGATCCCTCGAAGTCGAACAGGCAGCAAGGCTTTCGGAGGTCCTCGATTCTGTCGAAACGGAGATGCGCGGGGCGTTGATAGGCCTTCCGGTGCAGCTCATTCATCGGGACCTCCATGACGGCAATGTTTTGAGCAGTGGCGACCGTGTGGTCGGCATCGTGGATTGCGACCATTTCAGCCACGGGACCCCGATGATGGATATCGCCTACTTCCTCCATCATACGATCAAGTGGCTGAAAGAGCCCGACGGCACCATGATCAGGAATGAAGGTGGCAAGCAGTGGTGGTTCTCCTGGATGCCAAATCTCATTCGCGCTTACGCTCAGGCTCGGCAGGTTAGCGAAAGGGAGAGGTTATCACTGCCCTACTTGATGGTTTGGGTCATGATCATGTTCGCGAATCAATATGATAAAGGTGGCGACCGGTCAGAGACACAGCTGTACCTCAACCTTCTCGAATTCGTTTACCGCAACCGTCAAGAGATAGGACTAGTAGTTTTGCGGGCCTGACGACGGATACAGCTGTCTTCAGGACTGAATGGAATAGAGGTCTAAGCCAATGAGAACACGGTTCAAAGGCGTTGAAGTTGTCCCATACAGACCCGATATCAACTGCAAGGAGGTCTATTCACTTTGGGAGTGCAACTTCGGTAAATGCTGGCCTATCACCCTCGACATCTTCCGAGAGATCACGGAAGCCGTTCACTCCGGCGTCGAAACCTACCAACTTGTGGCCAGGGATCCGGCTGGGCGAATACTTGGATATTTGGGCAGCCAGATTCGTTCTCGCAGGGACACAGAGGCAAGCATTGTGTTGCTGGTAGTGGCTCCTGACTGCCAACGACAAGGCATCGGAACGAAGTTGCTCAGTGCGGCTATGGAGAGATTCAGGGACGAGAAGATTGCCACGGTCCACGCAGGAGCAAATGCAGAACTCCCTTTCTGGCAGGGAATACCCACCTGTCTCCAGGCTGCGAAATCCTTCTTTGGAAAACACAGATGGGAGATCTACGAGAAAAGCTATGACTTGATCATGGATCTGAGGAACTTGGAACCGCCAGAGTGGGTAAGCGAGCGACCCAGACAACGCGGAATATGCATACGAACAGCAAGGGCTGAGGACGTATCGGCTCTCCTTCAATTCCTTAAGGCGGAGTTTCCGGACTGGCGTCGCTGGTATGCCAGGGAGGTGGAAGAGCGCGGAACCAAGAACATCATCATCGCCTGCAAAGGGTCGCAGGTAGTGGGCAGCATGTTTATAAGCGATGTGAACTCACCGGATTGGGCAGGTCGCCAATGGCGGATGTTTCTGGGTGAAGACATGGGCGCTATCGGAGCTGTTGGCGTGAAGGAGTTGGAGAGGGAAAAGGGGGTTGGCCTCGCTATGGTCTCAGAAGCCTCACAGATACTACGCAACCGAGGTATCCGGAACTGTTTTGTACACTGGACATGGCTCGTTGACTGGTACGGCAAGCTGGGTTACAAGGTCTGGCAGGAGTATTGGATGGCCAAGAAGAGCATTCAGGAGTCATAACAACCGGCTGGAATGGTATTGGCAGAGAGAAGTAAAACACTGAGAGGCCATTGAAATCAGATGTCCAGGACTGTTTATATTCGCCAGGCGAAACCGACAGATGCTGTCATTTTTGCGGCTCTGAATCGGGAGTTCAACGACAGGGATATGGCTTCTGATGTGATTGAATCACGGTTGCTGACCGATCCAAACTCAGAGATAGTATTGATAGGAGAGATAGAAGGTACGGTGGTTGGCTTTGCTTGTGTCCGGGTGACGTCTTCTGTATGTTATCCCCATCCCTGGGCAGAGTTGACGGAATTGTATGTACGCTCGGGGTATCGTCGGCGTGGTGTGGGGCGGGCTTTGGTTCAGGAAGCCGAACGCCTGGCTCAAAAGCAAGGTGCAACGGAAGTCCATCTTTATACCGGAGATGGCAACCTGGTTGGGAAGACATTCTATCGAGCATTGGGATATACAGAACGATCATCAGAGGTGTTATTTCAAAAGCAGTTGAGACCAAAAGACCAAAAGAAGTGTTGGGATACAAATGAGAATGGACGACATTTCTGACATACGAGACCTGTACAACGCGGGGTGGGATATCGAAGACAGTCGACTGGAACGACACCAGCTTGAGCGGGATATCACTTGGCTATACTTCGACAAGTATCTCCCTTCCCACGGCCGGATTCTTGAAGTCGGCGCAGCAACAGGTCGGCACACGCTGGAATTGGCGCGACGAGGCTATACGATCCTGGCCGTTGACCTTGCACAAGACCTTGTAGCTCGTGCGCAGAAACGCGCTTTTGATGCAGGACTTGGCGACCGGATCGAGTTTCGTGTTGGTGACGTCCGCTCCCTCTCAGGCGTGCCGAAAGGAGAATTCGATGCCGTTCTGTTAATGGGACCGCTGTATCACCTGGTCCTGCGGGACGACAGGCTCCTGGCCCTGAGGCGCGTGTTCGACTGCCTTGTGGATGGCGGCGTCATCTTCTCAGCGATGCTCAGCCGGTTCGGAATTCTCGGGGACCTCCTGAAGTCAACTCCAGCATGGATTGAGAATACAAGAGAAGTGGCATCCCTCATTGTAAGCGGCCGACGCCCAGAAGATGCGCCAGGGGGCGGGTTTCGAGGCTATTTCGCAACGGTCAACGAAATTGGTTCGCTGCACGAAGAAGTCGGATTCCGCACAGTGGCCCTGGCCGGTGTCGAACCTGCCATTTCAGCGGACGACGAAAGCTACAATCGACTGGATGGCCAGATACGCAAACTCTGGTTGGATCTCCTGTTCCGGGTGAGTAGTGAACCGAGCATGGTGGCCTCTTCGAGGCACCTGCTGTACATCGGACGTAAGCCCGGCAAAGAAGAACAGGTCAACAACGGCGTCGAGCGGACGCGGTAAGCCGTGTTGCTCACACCGGGCGTTGTAGGACTCACAAATATGTCTCTTTCTGACACACAACGTGAATGGGAAGCCCTGGCATCCTTCTGGATTCAGCGGTGCCGGGAAGGCGAGCCAAACCGCGAGGGAATGCTGGACCACTGGATGCTGGATGCGCTGGGGCCTGTCGCCGGACTGAGGATCATAGACCTCGGATGTGGCGAGGGGCGTTTCTGCAGGATGCTCGGTCGTCAGGGGGCATCCTATGTCCTTGGGATAGACCTGTGTGAGATGCTGGTCGAGGAGGCCCGCGCGCAGAAGGTCTCCGATGCCGAACATTACCAGGTCGGAAATATCGAGAATCTCGATTCTGTACAGAGCAGTTCATTTGACCTTGCTGTAAGCTACGTCAGTCTCGTGGACGTCGCCAATTTCGACGCTGCGATTGCGAGTTCACACCGTATCCTCAAGCCGGGAGGTCGCCTTGTCGTCTGCAATCTTGCCCCCATGGCAACGGCCTCGAACTCCAGAATCACGGACCCGGATGGGGCGAGAATTGCGATCCGCGTGGACCATTACTTCGATGAGTCAACTCGTGTCATGCGCTTTCGGGGCCACGAACTGACGAACTTCCATCGCACCCTGTCCACCACCATCAACGGCTTCCTGAAAGCGGGATATGTGCTCAAGGGCATTCAAGAGCCTCGGCCCAGCGAAGAAGGGTTGGCCCGCTATCCCGAACTCGCAAATGAGCTCCGCGCCCCATCGTTTGTCATCTTTGACCTCTTGAAACCTGCCAACAAGTCGGAAGCAGGCGACGCATTGCCGCACACCTGATCCATATCATGAACCGCTGTGCCACAAGAGGTCTGGTTCCCCCCGGTTTCCGCTGGAGAAAACTCAAGGCAGGTGGACAGCCATGACCGAGATGGCCCACAGATTCGTGAATCACACGCTGCTCTGGCACTTCACCCATAGAGATCATGCCGACTCCATCTCCAGGGAGGGGTTTCGTCTTTCCCGAAATGCAAAGAGATGGTACCAACGGGGAAAGGCGACCTGGTTCTTTTATTCGGCCTCTCCTTTCTTGAAGGAAGTCGTCTCCTGGACGGATAAAGCGGAGGGCGATGGCTTCTTGTGTGCTGTAAGAACAGACCGATACAGGATGGGGACTGACTACGCTCCGGAAGGCCCGGATGTCTTCGTGTTTTATGTGCCCCTGCCAAAGGAAGCGATCGTCGCTCGATTCAGCCTTGCCAACGTGAGTAGCCGGGAGGATCTCAGCCTGGTCCTGAGCGAACAGATTCAGTGCGATATCAGCGCTGCTTTCTCCGGGATCTGCCTGGATGGGGCAATCCCCTGGCATCAGGTGGGGTTTATCGCTTCCACCCTTCGCACCCTGGATGAGAACGTCTATCACCGGATCAGCGTGACGGGGCGTCTTCTTCGCGAGGAGATGAGGAGAAGAGGCAGACAGGCGTCCGAGCGGTTGCTCTCGCTTTTCACGGAAGGCCACCCGGCATTCTCCAGGCGATTTTTGGACCGTTACTATGGAGAGTACCCCTTCTTCCATTTTGGCCGAGCCTTGATGGTGGCCGGCGCCGGGTTTCTCCCCCCGTTACGGGTTCTGGCGTGCCACGATCCCGGCGTGGCCGTGCCGCATCGTTCGGAATCGGAGGGGCATCCGGGCCGTGCGCCGGTCGCTGCCCTGCTGGCCGAGGCGCTTCCGTGCCTGGAGAGAACGGAGGCCGTGTTCGGGGCCATCGAGATGGCGGCGATGAGACATTTCCCTGGGGATGAGGGGGACCTTGAACGCATCGAACATTGGATAGCTCAGCAGGGGCGTCCTGGGGTGGAAGCTGCCTCCCATTTCATTCGATTCGGGGTAGACTGCTACCCCAGCGGTCGAGGGGGGATCGCCGTCAGAATGGCTGTGGCCGCCTTGTGGGGGACGGGTGAAGACCCCTTTGAACGCCTTTCAAGGATGGCCGATACCGATTATCCTTCCACCCATTTCAACTTGATCCGGGCCTTTGGGATGATGAAGGAGACACGGGCGATCCCGTATCTGGCATCGAGTCTGAGAGACGAGCGAAAACAGGTTCGTGCGCTGGCGGTGGAGGCGCTCGGCCGTATCGGAAACCGGGAGGCGCTTCGCCTGGTGAAAGGGGCTGCCGATGATCCGGCCAACCAGGTCAGACGAGCGGTTCAATCTGTGCTGGGGGGATAAGCGAGGACAGCAGGATTGGGAGGGCCTATGAAGCGGGATGTGCAGCCGATCACAAGATGTGGGGAGGGTGATATCGCGCCTTATGTATTCCTGTGCGGCGATCCAGCGCGGGTCCCGAAGATCGCCGCCTCGTGGAAGAATGTCCGGGAGGTCTGCCGGGTGCGCGAATACCTGGCCGTCACGGGGGAGAAGGAGGGCGTTCTACTGACAGCGGCCTCCACCGGCATCGGCGGCCCTTCGACGGCGATCCTGCTGGAAGAGCTGGCGAAGCTGGGGGGAAACACCTTTATCCGTGTTGGCAACAGCGGCGCGATTGCGGACAGCGTGTCGGTGGGAGACTGCGTAATCACCACGGGCGCGGTGCGGGACGACGGGACCTCCAGAAGCTACATCGTCCCGGAGTATCCGGCTGTGGCGCACTACGAAGTCGTCCAGGCGCTCGTCCAGGCGGCACGGGGGTCTGGGGTCCGTTTCCACGTGGGGATCACGTGGTCCCTGGACGCATTCTATGCCCGGAATAAAGTCCTGACTTCGGACGGACAGGTCGGTTCGATGTCCTATCGGGGATATTGCCAGAGCGGAATGAACCCGCTGCTAACAGACCTCAAGCGGGCAGGCGTCCAGAACTGTGAGATGGAGTCCGGAACGATCCTGACGCTATCGAGCCTGTTCGGCCTGAGAGCGGGCTGCATCTGCACGGTCTCTGACCGTACGCCCTGGCCCGGCCCCTCCGCCGAATCGCTGGACCTGGATCGGAATATGGCCGGTTGCATTGACATTGCGACGAGAGCGATGCTGGCGTTGGTGCAGGCAACGACATGAAATCAATCATCCTGATCCGGCACGGGCAGTCAGAGTATCAGGTCAAAGGTTTAACCAGCGGTTGGACGGACACGGATTTGACGGAGTTGGGACGCCGTCAGGCCGCCTGTCTCGCGTCGAGGTTGAAACGTGAGATCGGAGATATTCCCTGCCGGATATGTTGCAGCGACCTCAAACGAGCCGCTTTGAGGCATACCCGACGAGCATCACGGCGCTGAGAGTCAACGAGTGGGATGAGCATACGATAGAACGATCAAACGACACGGCGCATCTTGATGCATCAGGCCTCGCCGAGGGCATCAACATGTCCACGGAGGGGAGGCCATAGATGCCGTTGCGAAGAGGGGCTAATGCTCTACAGGGCCGTCATATTCGATCTTTATGGGACGCTGGTGGACAGCTTCTCCCTTCAGGAGCACAGGCGCGTACTGTCCGAAATGGCAGCGTCCCTTGCCGTTGCGCCGGACGAGTTCAGCCGTCTCTGGTTCGAGACCTACAAGGAACGCGGTACAGGAATCTTCCCAACTGTGGAGGCGAATCTCGAACACATCTGTCGTGTGTTGAGTCAGGTTTTGGAGGCCGAGAAGATCGCTGCAGCCGCTCGCATACGGGTAGACTTTACCCGTCGCTCCCTCCGGCCACGCCCGGATGCGGTCAGGACGCTGGCTCAACTGAAGGCGTGGGGCAAAAAGATAGGGCTCATCAGCGATTGCTCTCCTGACGTGCCGCTTCTCTGGAAAGACACCCCCTTTCACCCCTGGATCGAGGGCCCTCTTTTCTCCTGCTCGGTGGGTTTTTTCAAGCCCGACTCACGCCTCTATGGGATGGTATGTGAGCGGCTGGCCGTGAGGCCTCAGGAGTGCCTTTATGTCGGGGACGGGGGCAGCCACGAACTGACGGGGGCACTTGAGGCTGGGATGCATGCCGTCCTGATTCGTGTGCCCTACGAAGACTCCCACGATGTCCATCGACCGGGGGCTGATGTATGGCAGGGGCCTGCGATCTCAACCTTGAGCGACGTTCTGGCGATGGTGGCCTGACGGAGTATGAGGAGAAGATGCCTCAGCAGGTTATGGACACATCTCGTCTGGACAGGTGTAGGTGGAGAACTGATCTATATTTACATTCAACAAAGGTCGGATTCGGTGTTTCCATTGTGTCTCAATCAAGGGATGGTTCGGTGACTGTGATGCGGCCCACAGTATCATCGCAGTTGCCCGCGCGGCCATGAAAGTGGGTATGTGGGCGATCAGTTCTCGATCCAGACGGCGGATCTCGCGATATCCTCGAAACAATGCTTTACATCTTTCCTGAAAGCCCGGTTCCCCGAAGGGGCCGGCCAGTATAACAGCAAGATCATAGAGGTAGAATCCAAGCCCGCATTGATCAAAGTCGATTGGCAGGGCTTCCTTTGCCGTAAAGAGGACATTGGAAAAACTGAGGTCGAAGTGAATGAGGCCGAAGTGTTCCGGGTCGTGCCCCAGATGTTCCTCCGCCTTTTTGAAGCGAGCGTAGACGATTTCCAGGTCGCGTCGAATGGGAGCCGGCAGGCGCTTTGAGCCTATCTCTCTGAGCGGGAACCCTGAGCGGAGTCCCATAATCCCGTCTGCATCATAGGTGGGCCGATCAAAAGCCGGGGGTAGCGTCCACCGTTGAGAATGGCCGTGCAACCTGGCCGCGAGCCGTCCCAGGTACACGAAATGCCGAAGTGAGCGGCGGTCTTGCGGAAGGGTGCGCCCCTTGAGCCAGGAGAGGACGGTTACCGGATAGGGTTCCGGCACGCCGGGGGCATCAGCCACCACAACCATCCTGCCATCTGGAGACCGATGCGGCATCTGAACGGATACCGCCGTTTCACGAGATAGGGCTTCGAGCCAGGCCAGTTCCGATTCGATTCGAAGCGATGTATGATTCTTGACCCGGTGCACACGGACAAGGTATCGCACTGTATCGCACGTCAGGATGAACGTCGTGTTGACCAGATGCTTCAACAGACGAAGCCGATGCTGACGAAAACCAAACTCGCGAAGCGCAGTTTGGGCCAGCTTGCGCAATCGACGAGCCTGTCCTTGCTTTGTCAGTTCATCGAAGCTTTGCAATTTAGTTTTGTTGCTCCTCATCAAATTCGCCATCATTACCTCATTTTTCCTGAAGGGCTGTCACTCATATTAAGGTGCCGCTCCATGAAATTTGTGAAGTCGCGGCACGCCTGGGGCTATTAAAATCCCCTTTGCAACCACAACAAAAAGGGGCTACAGAGCGATGTCTGTAACCCCTTGTTTTTATTGGTCGGGGTGGCCGGATTCGAACCGGCGACCCCCTGCTCCCAAAGCAACAAATTCCCTTTTGAAATTTTGTCGCAACTTCATTATTCACCGACATAACCAATTGCGATCCAAGAGATTGGCAAGGCGATGTCGGAGTTTTAGTTGCGATTTTTTCAGGTGACTTCATGGCTTTTTCGAGACGTTTTCGTCCGAAAATGTCACCATTCTGTCACCACTTTTTTGGAAACACCTGCCTATCTTTGCTGAGGTTCAATCCTTTCCTTCTCTTCAAAATCGCCTCAGAGAGATACGGCGATTTACTCGGAGAATCAAGCAGAACTTTCCTCCTCCTCAAAGTCCACCAGATCGGCCTGCTGGCGGAAAAACAGCGCATCTGACGCATCGTAGTGATCCCAGGTCGTCTTGGGCGTTGAGTGTCCGAGCAACCGCTGGATGATATCAATGGGGACTCCTTTCGCGCGCAGATGATTCGTATATGTGTGGCGCAAGGAGTGGATGGTGTAGTGGTCAGGCAGTCCGGCCTTCTGGATGTACACCTTGAACCAATGTGTCACCGTGGCCTCATGCCAGGGCTGGCCCTGCTTCTTGCGGCTGCGCGAATGTGAGCCCGTCTTGAAGACGTAACCCTTGTCCGGGCTCATCTGCTGAATGACCCGAAGAAGCGCCTTGTTGATTGGCAATCTCAGGATGCGGTCGGTCTTGTCGGCATTGACACGCAGAATACGATTTTCAAGGTCAACATCCTCCCACTGCAAAAACAGAATCTCGTTTCTGCGGCAGCCGGTATAAAGCAGGAATCGTATGTAGGTCGCAAACCTGCTGTTCCCATCATCTTCTATGGTTTGAAGCAGCTTGCGGACTTCCTCAATCTGCATGGTCTTTGGCGGGCGTTCGCCCCGCTTGGCTGTCGGAACATCCACATTGAGAAATGGATTCTGCTCGATCAGTTTCCAGCGCACCGCCCGATTGAACGCTGCCCGAAGTGCCCGGTAGTAGATCGAGACGGTGGTTTTCTTTTTGCCCTGATGGTCCAGAGTCCGCTTCCACTTGACGACATCTACTTCCAAAAATTGGGACAGCCGTTTATTGCCTACAACTTCGATGAGAGAGCCAAAGGCGGTGTTTGCGAGCTCGACGGTATTTTCGTCCAATTCCAGGTCGTCACGACATCGCTGTTCGTAGTCCTTTCTCAAATCATCCAGATTGATCGTCCCGGTCTTGGGCTTATCCTCCCTGCCCGAAACGACATCGGCGGTGATGAGGCCGACCTTCTCGATAATTCCCAGGCGGGCTTGGGACATTCGCTCTTCAACTTTCTTGAGCCACAGATCAGCCACCTTGCGGTCGGTAGTGGCAGTGTTGATGCGATACCTCGTTCCATCTATGTCTACATAACCAAGTTCCCACCGGCTGCCCCGGTCTTTTCTCCTGTGCAGTCTTGCCATCATTCACCCCCTCTCTTGGGATATTCTTATCAGATATTCCTCCTTCGTCTCAACCCGTCCTTTCGCCATCCACTCGTCCACCTCCGAGGCTTTGAACTTCACAAGCTGGCTCCCCGGTACTTTGTGGTAAGGGATGCGGCGCTCGGCCACATACTGATAGATCGTGGCGGGTTTGAGTCCGAGGTATTCAGCAACCTCCTTGACGCTCAGCCATTGTTTGGCGGCGGTCTCTTTTGGGGCGTTCATCGGTATAGCCCTCTTAACTGTTGATCTGAGAGCAGGGGCGAGTTGACCCACCCCTGCTCTGCTCAACGAAACCATTTGCTCAATTCCAGCAGTTGACGACCTCTTTCTTCCCGTCCGGCGTCTCGAACAGGAGAAAGAACTTGCCGTCCTCCGCGAGATTGCTGAGCACTCGGATCGCCTCGAACTTGAGTTCGTTGGCGTCCCTTCGCACTCTGCTCTTGGGACCGGTCGAACCTTTCTCCGAGTCGCCTGGAAGCCGTTGTCTCCGTCTGGTCGGAGCAGCTACTTGCGGTCCACCGGAACCAGGGGTAACGGTTGCCGGTGACGGATTCGCAGGTGCAATGCTGACGCTTGTCGGCGATGTTCCTGCCTTCTTTGCCTCCTCCATACCGAACCTCCTCTCAGTGTGGTGACGAGAATTACTGCCCCTCCTTTTCTTCATCCCGATGATCACCCGATGTCAGGTAATCATACGCCTTCGACAGCACCAAGACGGCCTTCGGGATGTCGTTCACATCAAGCGTGGACGTGCTTTGCCACTCGCCGTTCCGGTCGCGATAGTGTTTCTGGAAGGATACATTCCTGACCAGGAACTTCTTATCACCTCGCCTGATTTCTTTCGCGAAGATCGCGGCACAGCATCGTCCGTGCTTGAAGATGATTTCTGGCGGAGACAACGGAATCACCTCCTTTGCTCAAACAGATTTGCTACAGCATCATCAGTTCGTTGAAAATTCTGAAAGAACAATCTTCAGCATAACCTGGACTTGCCGGAGTGCAGAGGGGGGAATATCTGCTGATTTTGAGGTGTTGTTCCCCCACATCAAGCGGAGGGATGTTCTTGCCCCTCTACTGTTAATCATTTTTGCAACCCCTATCTCTTTGGAATCGAGGAGGAGAGTGAAAAACATAAGGCCGTCCTTTTTTGAAGGACGGCCTTATGTAAGACTATATCGACAACGAGAAGCCAAAACGCTTCTCACCACCATCTAAAAAGAAGTAGTAAAGTTCTTTTTAAGAGACCAGGTAACGGATCAAGATATTCAATTGTGGGACGCAGATTCTTCGGGTCAGGATGTTCATCTCGATCCTGTCGAATACCCGGACATCCAGAATCGTAGTAAAGTTCTCCATTGATATTATACCAAGGATATTCTCGACACCCCCTTGGTCTATACTCATAGACAGAACAAAACCCGTCTTTTAAGAGAGTGCATTCTTTACCTGCACATTTTAATTGTAGTTGTCCGTTTTGGCTGATCACTGCTCCTTGAGGGAGGTCCTTACTCTCTTCAAACGTTACTGAAGTTGCTCCCATGACAGAACAGCAGAGGCCACATTCTCCACCGATACATCTTAAACGTATTGGCGAAGACGCACGACGCAGACGCAGTAATCCTGCTTTTCTTGACGATATAATAGAGATGATAAGCTTATGTAGCATGGGTAACTTCTCTTACTACCTTCCGCGTAGCTAACATACCTATCCCTATAGTTATTCCAGACATTAAGAGGCTTACTGCCGGAGCTAAAAAGACCAAGTTTCCACTTTTAATTAATTTCCCAACTACAGCTGCACTCCATCCGCCAGCAAATCCCAAAGCGATAGCCACCATAGCCCACCTACCAAGTTTGCGCAGCCTTACACGAGTAAGAAGAAGTGCTAAGAGAACGGGCGGGAACAATCCTAATTGTGCGCCATATATTGCAAAAACCAGGTCGGCAATTGAGAAACCTACATAAGATAGAAATTCGACAACAACTATAGCTACCCCGGCAGTTGCAATCAAAATAGCTCTTGAAACTATCAATTCGCCGCGAGACTCTGCCCTCTCAAATGGATTACGGATCCGCCTTGGTCCAGCGATATCTTCATAGATGGTGTGTGAAACTGCTATAAGTTGCGTCGACCCCGTAGACAACATAGCGCCATAAAGCCCAAGTACGGCAATGAATAATACCCCAAGCTCAATCGGAGAATAGGTATTTCCTAAATACGTGAGTAGAGTACGAAGAGGATTTTGATCGGTAACTACCGTAACAATCATTGATACAAAACAAGATATTATTGCGAAACCCGTCCATGAAGATGCCGCCCCGATAATACTTTTTGATAATCCGGTGAAAGTATTATGGGCTTCTTTTGTGCTTGTAATTCGTTGCCACATGCTCATGTCCGAGATGAAAGTCGGTACATTGATGATAAAGATTCCGATAAGGAAGGCGGTCAAACCTTCCCGCCACGAGAAATTCCAGATATCGTGTGGAACCTTACTCCAATGTTCTTGAAACCCATTACCAACCGTCCATATGTGGTAGACATAGTACGCAATAAGAGTTATCAAGAATATTCTTATGAATATCATTTGTATAACATCAGTAACAATAACGACACGAAATCCTCCAGCAGAAGTATACGTCAAAATGACTGCTGCCAGGATGATTATTACGAGTAGCGGAGAGACTCCAGGTACAAGCCAAGCAAAAAAACGCGAACCGACGGTGAGTTCCACCGCCAGAGCACCAAGGAACCCTAAACTTGTACATGAAGCAGCAACAAGGGCTAAAGATGGATTGCTAAACTCCGTACTTAAGAACTCGTGAAGAGTGGGGATTCTTTCTTGATATTCTTTAAGTTTATTCTCAATCTTGTGCGCAGCAATCCGCACGACAAGGATACCCATTGCTGTTGTCACGACTGTCCACAACAGCCATAGCCCCAGGTACGGAGCAAGTTCAAAAAAGGCAAGGACGACAGTTGCAAGAGAAATCGTAGTAGCTACGGTGCTGGCTGAAAACTCTGAGGCCGAGTTTACATGAGCTTGATGACCTCGTCTTACAGGAATCATATCTCCTAAAACCGAGGTTTTATTACCTAATCGAAACCCAATAAATAGATACAGCAGAGATGACAGAAAAAAAGCCAGGATCACGACTGTAGTCATAGTTCCTCCTCGGTGTCAGTATCAGTAGATCACGAAACGGTTGAGAGTTCATTCAAACTACATTATCTGCTCGATAGGTTTAGAACCTATCTCTAAACCGCTGCTTTTCTCCAGCAGATGATGGCACAGGCAAAATATAGCGCAGACAAGTAGTTTTGCGTTTTCTTCTCCCAGCGGACCAACAGCCTACG
>Ga0114945_10001568_pt1 | contig 14099 bp, 12 predicted proteins | sample OV2TP3_FD_87194 | JGI IMG/M metagenome (GOLD analysis project Ga0114945, IMG submission 87194) | Hot spring microbial communities from Beatty, Nevada to study Microbial Dark Matter (Phase II) - OV2 TP3 | ecosystem: Environmental > Aquatic > Thermal springs > Hot (42-90C) | place: USA: Beatty... | reverse complement strand
CGCGTGGTGCCGCCGGCAAGGGCGAGGTATTCGTTCAGGCCGCGGCCCGGGCGGTGCAGGAACGAACCCTCGGTGAAGACGGCGCCGAAGACGTTCACCATCGCGGGCTTGGCCGGAACGAAAAACCGGTCGCCGTCTTCGAGCGCAAGGTCGGGCAGGTCGGCGAGCGCCGCCTCCTCGCGCAGCTCGAGCACCACGCGCCCGGTGGGCTTCAGTTCCCGCAGCCGCGCGATCGTCGCCTGTTGGGATGCGACCGCGACCTTGACCGCCTCGGCGTCCTCCGGCGCGATCGCGCTCCGGGCACGCTCGGCCGATTGCTGCTGCAAGTCGCGCTCGAGACGGTTGAGCGTTTCCTGGTAGCTCCGTTGCTGCTGCGCGCGCACCGATTCGCGGGTGAACTCGGAGCCGAAGAGGAATGCGCCGCGCGAAAGGCCCCCGGCGCGGGCGATGAGCTGGCGCAGGGTCTCGCCGGGCTGCGCCTGGTAGACGCCCGCGTGGTTGAATTCGCCCTCGAGCCGGATGAGCTTCGTTTGCCGCGCGACCGGCACGTTGATGTCTTCTTTCGAGAAGATGGTAACGATGTCGCCGGGCTTGAGCATCAGATTCTGCGTCGGATCGGCTTCGAGGATCGCTTTTCCGAGGTTGAAGGGAATGAGCGTGGTCGAGAGGTCTGCTTCGTTCAGGCGCTCGATCACGGCGTAGTCCCAGTTGATCTCGGCGAAGAGTTTTTCCGGGCTCACGCGCCGGTCGTCGCGGCGGTCCCTGAAGTCGCCCGAATCGCGGAAGTCCCGGCGCTCGTCGCGAAAATCTCTCATGCGGTCGTCACGGAAGTCTCTGGCGCGGTCGTCACGGAAGTCTCTGGCGCGGTCGTCACGGAAGTCCCTTCGCTCGTCGCGGAGGTCGCGGAAGTCTCTACTCCGGTCATCGCGCAGAATTCTGCGTTCCTCGCGCGGGTCGCGGCGCTCGAGCGCGCCGGCGGCGGTCTCGATGCCGGTGCGCACGCGCTCCTGGAGGAACTCGGTCTGCACCGCGCGGTTGATGCGGCGGTAGTAGTCGTGGGTGATGAGCGCTTCCTTGTCGGGAATGAGGTCGCGCACGCGCATCCCTTCGCTGTAGGGGTGGCGCAGCGGCACGGCGACATTGCCGCGCAGGGTGACCGCGTTTTCGAAGCGCGGCGGCACCGGGAAGACGGTGACGAGGTCGCCGTCGCGGATTGCGCGCGCGAGCGTCTTCGCATCGAGCGAGAACTTGTCCACCACGCGGGTGCGCCGCTCGTCGATGCGCTCGATCGTGGCAAGGCGCGTCTGCGCGGTGGTCGCCAGGCCGCCCGACCATTCGATGAGTTTCTCCAGCGAAGTGGTGCCCTTCAGCTCGAAGATCGCCGGCGAATTGATGCTGCCGGTCACCGCGGCGAGCGGCCCGATCGGCGCGAAGTAGATGACGTCGCCCGGAAGGAGCGGGGCGTCCTTGGACTTGTCGCCGTAGAGGAGCAGGTCGTAGAGGTCGAGGTCGGCGACGGTCTTGTCGCCGCGCTTGAGCTGTATGCTGCGCATCGAGCCGCGGTTGGAGGGACCGCCGGCGGCGAAAAGGGCGTTCACGAGCGTGGAGAGCGAACTCACGGTGTAGCTTCCCGGGCGGCGCGCCTGGCCGACGACGAAGATCTGGATCGAACGCAGTTGCCCCAGCGTGACGGTGAGTTCGAAACCGCGGAAGACGCGCGCGACGGCGTTCTTCACGTAGGCGTTCAAGTCCTGGTAGCGGATGCCGGCGACGTTGATCACGCCCACGCGCGGGATCGAGATGGTGCCGTTGCGGTCCACCATGACGCGGTAGTCGATGTCGATCTGGCCCCAGGCGCGCACGTACAGTTCGTCGCCCGGGCCGACCACGTAGTCGGGGGTGACCGGGACGTTTTCGACCGGCGCGAAGGTGGAGGGCACTTCGCGAAAGAGCGACTGGCCGAAGATCGGGAGGTGGCGTCCGGTGGAGGCGAAGATGAATTCCTGGAATTCGTTTCGCTCCTCGGGCTCGGGGAGCGCCTGGAAGAACGGTTGGACGCCCGGCTGCATCGGGACGTAGATCGGCGGCTGGGCGGGACGCTCGCCTGGCCGGAGAAAGTCGCGCTGCGGCTCGCGGCCGGGGATATTGGTGATGACGGGCGGCGTCGGCGCCGGCTGCTGGGCGGGTTGCGTGGTCGGGCCGGCGGGGGTTTGACCGGGGTAAATGCCGAACGGACTCCCCGGCACGAGCTGCGCTTGCGCAGCGGCCGTCGCCACAAGGAGCAGCCCGAAAAAGGGGACGCTTCCCTTTTTCGAAAGACGCGCAAAATCCCAAAAAGGGGACGCTTCCCTTTTTTGGTTTCCGGTTTTTCCGGAGTCGGCGAATAGGGCGGCCAGAAGCGAGCGGATCTTTAGCGGCATCGGGATACGATCGGACGACGGTTCGAAGGGCGGATTCTAACGCGGGCGAGGCGCAGGAGTGGTGGCCCAGACAGCTGGACGTTACCTTTTATGAGCTTTCCGCTTTCGGCGGTCCCTTTCTTACGTTCGCCGCAGCCGCGTGGAAAACCGAAAAAGGGAAGCGTCCCCTTTTTTTATTCCCTTTTTATTTTTTGCTCCTGGGGCGCCCCCGCGGGCGAAAGCGCAGCGCGTGGCCCGCGGTGCGTTCGAGTTTGCTGACGAAGCGGTCGCTGCCGCAGGGCAAGCCCCTTTCGACGTCGCGACGCAGGCGGTCGAGCTCCTCGTCGCGATCACCTTCTGCGAGCCATTTCGACCAGTCGCCCGGAGCGCTCATCTGCGCGGTCCAGTACGGATCGTTCGTGAGCAGAGGGTCGTCTCTCAGTTTGCAATGTGCTGCGGCGCTTGACCACGGGTAGTTTTCCGCGCGCCGCGCCAGCCTGCCGCGGACCGGATTTCGCTCCACGTAGCGCAGTGCCGCCCACAGATAGGTTTCGTCCAGCGCCGAAGCAAAATAGCGACCCTGCCACAGATGCCCCTTCCAGCCGCGCCGTCGATTGACGTGCTGGGCGTAACGCATGTGTAGCGGCTTCAAGGCGCGCTCCAAGCCATCGGCGCCCTCGGGTACCAGCACGAGGTGCACGTGATTCGGCATCAGGCAATAGGCGAGGATCGCCACGTCGTGCCGGCGACAGTATTCGCCCAGCCAAGCGAGGTAGCGCTGCCGGTCTTCGTCGGAAAAGAACACCTTCTCGCGGCGGTTGCCGCGCTGCGTGACGTGGTGCGGTACGCCAGGGAATACGGTTCGGGCAATTCGAGGCATGACGAAGCGTACCCCAACAAACAACAAAAAGGGGACGCTTCCCTTTTCGTGCCGGCTGGGGTCAAGCCCCGATGCTGTGGTGTACCAAAAAAGGGAAGCGTCCCCTTTTTCCTTTCTCAGACGCGCGGCGCGAACCCGAACCCGCCCGCCCCGAGCAGCCTCGCGGTTCCCGCGGCATTTTCGCCGGTCATGTCGGCAAGAGCGCAGTCAAAATCGGCGGCGTCGAGACCCGTCCCGCCGCGCTCGAGCATTGCCTGCGCGGCGCGGCGCGTGAGTTCCTTGATGAATGCGGGGCTCACTTGACCGAGCCGCCGGCTCAACCGTTCGATTGTCTCCTCGCCAAGCGGCAAGCCGCTTGCATAGCGGCGCAGCAGAAGCCGGCGCTCGCGCTCGCCGGGGAGGCCGATCGCGATCGCCTGGTCGACCCGTCCCGGTCGCGCGGCGAGCGCGGGTTCGAGAACTTCGAGCCGGTTGGTCGTGAGAAGGAAGATCACGCGCGCCTCGGCCTCGATGCCGTCCATGTCGTTGAAGAGCCGATTGAGCATCGCCGGGGTCTGCTGAAAAGGGCCGTCGCGGTGTGCAGCGATCAGATCTACATCCTCGATCACCACCAAGGCAGGGGCAAGCATGCGCGCCGCTTCGAGGGTGTCCGACAGCCAGGCAATCTTGTCCCCTGCCAGGAGGAAAGTCGTATGGCCGACAAGCGCCCGCGCAAGATAGCGCACGAGCATTGTCTTTCCGGTTCCCGGGGGACCATAGAGCAGTACCCCCTTTCGCCCGGACATTCCGAGCCGTACGAGGTCACCGCAGCGCGCGGCAAAATCCAAGGTGTTCCGCTCCACCCGTTCGAGGACGCCGTGCGCGAGCACGATGTCCCCTCGCAGGATGGGAGCGACCTGCACCACGCGCAGCGTCGTCGGCCCCTCGTCGAACGCGTATTCTTCCTCGGACGGCGCCAGCACCTTGCCGCGCCAGGTTTCGGCGCGCTCGGCCGTCGCGCGCACGCGACCCAGCGCCGCTTCGGCGGCGGCGCGCGCGTTTTCAGGCGCGGCGATCTCGACCTTGACGCCTGCGCGGCGAACCACTTCGTTCACGTCAAGCAGCATCGCGAGCCGCAGGTTTTCGCGCTGCAGGAGCCAGAGCCCGCGGTGCAGGCAGCGCAACGGCTGCGCCTCGCCGGTCTCGACCTCGTCGTGCACCGGCGGACCCACCGCGATTCCGCGCGATCCCTCTTCGGTCAGGTCGGAGAAGCGGAAAACGAGCCCCGAGCCCCGCAATCGGGCGCCAAACAGCCGGGCTTCCGTCATTGCTGCGGTTTCCTGCTCAAGGCCTCGTTGGACGTCGGGGCGCATCCAGTGCGGAAAGCGACAGCGGACCACAGCGAGCCGCTCGAGCGGCGTCGGCGCGAAATGCGCCGCGAGCAGATCGCGAATGAGGGTCGGCTTGTTCATAACAATATTAAAAAGGGGACGCTACCCTTTTTCATCTCCTTCCCTGAAAAAAGGGAAGCGTCCCCTTTTTCCTTTGCATAAGCGGGGGGACGCGAAGCAACCAGAAACCTTCAACCGGCGGCAAAGCCACCTGCAACCTGTGCTGAGCCGGCGCGGCAAGCAACCTTGATCCGGTTCCGCGCCGGCAGGTTCCGGTTTACATGACCGGTGCAGGATCCCTTTGCGAGAGTTCCCGTTTGTTCGCGTCTCCCCGGCCGCTTGCGGTTCCGGGGGCGAGCCCCGGCGCGTTCGCGCGCGGCAGCGCGAACGCAGCCCGCCCCGTTCAGGCGGCGAGCCCCGCGATCTCGACCAGCTCATCGGCCAGCTCGAGTTCGAGCTTCTCCCGATTCGCGTCCGCGACCGCATCGAGCAGCGCGTGCGCGCGCGCCTGCTCGCGCGCGAGCTTGAGGTGCAGCTCGTCCAGCCATGCCTTGTCGGCAATCGCGAGGGTGATTGCGGCCGCCGCGCGGCGACCCCATAGCGAATCATCCCCCGCGATGGCCACGGGCACGTGCCGCACATCGGCGGGCCGGACCATGTCCGCCCGCTGCTTGTCGAGCAGATCCCGATAGAGCTTGGCCCGGCGATTCGCCGCGTCGGCCTCGGCAAGCCGCTCGCCGATGCCGAGCCCCGTGTTGCGTTCACCGAGCGCGGCGCGGATGCGCGCGACGGCGCCGGTGCCGGCTTCGATCAACGCGAGATCCGCTTTCGCGCGCCGGGCGATATCCTCGGCCTTTGTCTCGACGCCCTCCTTGTTCCAGGGCGAAACCGTGGTCGCCGTGAGAGCGGCAAGCGCGCGCGCCTCGCGTTCCTTGACCGCGGTGTTGATCCGCTCGGCAACCTTGTGCCAGCGGGTAAGCGTGAGCGTGTGCTTCATGTTCGTTCTCCTTTGCCTGTTGGTGCGATCGACGCGCGTCGTGCGCCGCCCCGGCGCGCGGCCGGCGGCAGACGAACGCGATGAGCCGACTCTAGGTGTGCGGGACGATCATGCCGTCACACCCGAAGGTGCTTCGCCAGCGTGTTCGCGTCGAGCGATCGATTGACGTCATGATCAAGTGAAAAGGCGCAGCGCGATGCTGCGAGGCGCGAACTGTACCTGCGGATGTTTCGCCAATCAAGACCGTGGCGCGTATCTGTTGTATGCCGGCAACGGCAATCGGTGGTATGTTAAATATAGTGAACATAGAGAAGGGGTGTGGCGTGCGACTGCAGGAACTCGGCTATGTCATCCGCAAGGCGCGGCTTGCCAAAGGACTTACGCAAGCAGAGCTCGCGCAATCCGCGGGTATTTCCAGGACTACAATGAACCAGCTTGAGAACGGAGTATTTCCGGACATCGGCGTGAACAGGGCGCAGGCGATTCTCGCGACACTCGGCCTCGAGCTGCGGGTCGAGCCGATGCCCCGAACGCGCCGGCCCAATTACGTGCGCATGGCGCGGCTCTCGGCGAGCGCAAGTTTCCGCGAGGAGCTGACGGAAGGCGAGCTCGTTCGTGCGCTGCTCTCCGGCAAGATTCCGGTCAACAGGCGCCCGCACTTCCGCGTTCTCCTGGAGGAGGCGCCGGGCGAACTGCTGAAGGGATTGGTCGAAGATGTCGGCAAGTGGTCGGAGCCCGGCAGAGTCGCGAGGAATCTCGCCGCCATCGCGCGGCGTGTGGGAATGCGGAGAGTGCCCGCTTGGCTGAAGAACGCCTGAAATCCTGGGAAACGCTGTTCGCGCAGGCGCTGGAAATCCTGGACTCGGCGCAGCCTGCCGCGGCGCGACTGGCGGGATGGACCTTTGGCGGGGGCACCGCGTTGATGCGCAAGCACTGGCACCGGATCAGCAAGGATATCGACATCTTTGTCCCGGACCCGCGGTGGCTCGGGTACCTCTCGCCCCGGCTGAGCGCTGTGGCGGCGGCATTCACGTCGGACTACGTCGAGCAGGAGCACTTCGTGAAACTGTTCCTTCCGCAGGGAGAGATCGACTTCGTCGCTTCCGGGGCTTTGACCAGCGCGCTGCCGGTAACCGAGCGGATCCGTGGGCGTGACGTGCTCGTCGAGTCTTCCGCGGAGATCATCGCGAAGAAGGTCTGGCATCGAGGGGCCGCGTTCGCCGCACGCGACCTATTCGATTTCGCCGTGGTTGCGGAAAAAGAGCCCGAGGCGATTGGGCTGGTGCAGCACATCCTGGCGGCCCGGCGCGAGCTTCTGCTTCAACGCCTGTACAGCGACGCCGACGCGCTGCGCGAGGATTTCGCGGCACTGGATGTGCTCGATTTTCGTCCGAGCTTCGAGAGTTGCGTCGACGCGATCCGGTTCGCTCTCGCGCAGAGCGCCGTCCCACCGTCGTACCCTATCGAGCAGCCGCGCGCGCCGTACCAAAAAGGGGACGCTAACCTTTTTGTTCGCGAAAAAGGGTTGCGTCCCCTTTTTTCAGTTTTTTCAAAAAGGGAAGCGTCCCCTTTTTAGGGGTTCGAGGACTGCCAGCGCCAGGCGTCGCGGCACATGTCTTCGATGCCGAGGTGCGCGCGCCAACCGAGTTCGCGCGCGGCGAGCGACGGATCGGCGTAGCAGGCGGCGACGTCGCCCTGCCGTCGGGCGACGACTTCATGGCGCACCTTCCGGCCGGTGGTGCGCTCAAAGGCACGCACCACCTCGAGCACCGAGTGGCCGCGGCCGGTTCCGAGGTTGGCCGTGATCGAGAGGCCGCGCTCCCCGAGGAATTGCAGCGCGCTCACGTGCCCCGCGGCAAGGTCCATCACGTGGATGTAATCGCGCACGCCGGTGCCGTCCACGGTCGGGTAATCGTTGCCGAATATGCGCAAGATCGGGAGCCGCCCGATCGCGACCTGGGTGAGGTGAGGGAAAAGATTGTTCGGGATGCCGTGCGGGTCCTCGCCGATGCGGCCGGAAGGGTGCGCTCCGATGGGGTTGAAGTAGCGCAGCGAAGCGTAGCGCAGCGCTGGGCCTGCCGCGGCAAGCAATCGCTCGATCTCGAGCTTGTTCTCGCCGTACGGGCTCTGTGGCCGCAGGGGATGCGATTCGGGGATCGGCAGGCGCTCGGGCTCGCCGTACACGGTGGCGGACGAACTGAACACGATGGTGCGCACACCGTGGCGCTGCATCGCTTCGAGCAGCGATCGCGTGCCGCCGACATTGTTGTCGCGATAGAGCGCGGGCTTTTCGACCGACTCGCCCACCGCCTTGAGGCCGGCGAAATGCACCACCGCCTCGATCGGCTGCGCGCCGAAGACCGCGTCGAGCGCTTCGCGGTCGCGCAGGTCGGCGCGGTGGAATTCGATTTGCGCCCCGGGCGCGAGCTCGCGGATCCGCTCCAGCACCGAGAGCTTCGAGTTGCAGAGGTTATCGACAATGACCAGGCGTTCGCGGCCGGCCTCCGCGAGCGCAACGCTGGTGTGCGAGCCGATGTAGCCCAGCCCGCCGGTGACGAGAATCGCGCGCTTCATCGGGTTAACGATTACTCAGACTTTGGGGAGCAACGGATCATTGGAACAATCGGCGGAGAAGCTCGTCGCGCTCGATCCCGAGGTGCCTGGCGATATCGCCGAGAATCCCAGCCAGCGTCCCGACGCGCAGCGAGCCGTGTGCGGGTATCGTTACGTGATGCTGAGAAGGCAAATCCGCGGTAAGCCGGAGATGACTTCCGGTTTGGCGGGAGACGCGGTAGCCGACGATGCTGAGAGCTTTGGCGAGATCTGCGCCGGACAGGTCCCGGGGGAGCTTCACGCCGGGATTACTTCATCCCGGACAAAATGGAGCCGGATCAGCTTGGGCTGGGACTCTTCGTCGAAGTGACAACGCACCGCGTCCCGCACCTGGCCACGAAGCTCTTCGATGTTGTTGGCCTGGGCAAATATGGACAGTCCTGCGGCTCTTGCCGTCAGGCCGCCTTCCGGTGCTTCTTCCACGACAAATACGATTTCGGTCATGCCCGGATTCTACGCTTTCGGAATTTCTTGTATTAGCGGCATGTGCGCGAGCCAGCGCTCGACTTCGGCCGGGTCGGAGAAGAGCGTCGCGAGTTCGGCGCGCGCCTCGGCTTCGCTCTGCAGCACCGATTCGACGTTCGACATCGGGCGCTCGGTGCGACTGGTCGCGATCTCGAGGCGAACGCCGAACGGATCGAGGAAGTACGCCGACCAGAAGCGCCCGCCGAGCGGCACCGGGCCGATCACGTCGACGCCGCAGCCCTTCACGTGCGCGATCATGGCATCGAACCGGTCCGCGGGGACGTGAAACGCCACGTGCTGCATGCCGCCGACGTGGTCGCGGTTCTGCTTCGGCAGCCCCTTCGGATACTCGAAGATCGCAAAGAGCGAATCGTTGCCCATGTCGAAGAAATAGTGCCGCAGGTTATCGTAGGGCGGCTGCCAGCGGTCCTGCTCGTAGGGGACGCGGCGCACGTGCAGGAGCCGAAAGCCCATCACGCGCGTGTAGAAGTCCATCGCGGTCGGCATGTCGTCGGTGACGATCGCGAGGTGGTCGATGCCGCGGGTGCGTGGTTCTGAGGGTGAGGCAGCCGCGCGCTCAGGCGGTTTGCTCATGGCGGGTCTCCTTGAGCGAGGCAAGGAACGGCTTCACCGCGGCAAGAAACCCGTCCGGATTCTCGCCGTGCACGTTGTGCGGGGCGTCCACTTCGATGACAGTGAAGCGCGGGTTGGCGGCGCGCATCTTGGCGACGGTCTCGGCGGCGAAGAGATCCGAGCGGGAGCCGCGCAGCACAAGCGTCGGGCAGGTGATCGCAGCAAGGATCTGCCACATGTCGACGCCGAGCCTGGGGCGCTCGCCGGTTTCGAGCGCGCGGCGGAACTGGTCGCGAAAATACGGATCGCGCTTGATCGCGTAGCCGCCGGGGACGGGTCTGAGGTACGCCTCGAAACGCTCGCGCTGGGCTGCGCGTGCGTTGAAATGGCGCATCGCGTCTTCGATGGTGGGGAAAAGGTCGGGCGCACGGGCGACGGTTTGGGCGACGCGCCTGGAGCCGGCGGGCGCGTTCTCGGGGGAGTAATCGACGAGGATGAGCGCGGCGATGCGCTGCGGCTCGGTCGCGGCGAGGTAAGCGGCGTTTCGAGCGCCCATCGAGTGCGCGACGAGGACGGCGCGCTTCCAGCCGAGGTGATCGAGCAGATTGGCGATGTCGCGCGCCATCGTCGGCACGCTGTAGTCCTTTGCCGCGCTCCAGGCCGAGTCGCCGAAGCCGCGCATGTCCATCGCGACGCACTCGCGGTCTGACGCAAGCGCAGCCGCCACTTCCAGCCAGTCGTACGAAAAATACGACAGCCCGTGCACAAAAACAACATTGGGGTCGGAGTAAAAGGGGTCAGAGTAAAAGTACTCCGACCCCAATGACTCTGACCCCAATGACTCTGACCCCAATGAAAGGCGGCGGTAGGAGAGGGTGACGTCGGCGGAGGTGCAGGTGCCGGTGCGGTGCGCTACGGACATGGATGTTTTCCTCGCGCCGTAGTGTACCCTTTGGACATGAATCCACGCCGCAGCCCGCTCGAAGCGCTGCTCGACAACGTCAACGTCGAGGCGATGGTCGAGATTCCGTCGCCGGAGGAAGTGCAGGAGCGCCTGCCGCTTACCGATGCCGCCGCCGAAACGATCCTCGCTGGCCGCAACGCGATCCGCGCGATCCTCGAGCGAAAAGACCCGCGGCTTTTCATCATTGTCGGGCCGTGCTCGATCCACGACCCGGCAGCGGCGCTCGACTACGCGCGGCGCCTGAAGCGCCTCGCCGACGAAGTGCGCGAGACGCTCGTCCTCGTGATGCGGGTGTATTTCGAGAAGCCGCGCACGTCGCTTGGCTGGAAGGGGTTCGTGAACGATCCGCGCATGGACGACTCGTTCCGCATCGACGAGGGGATCGCGCGCGCGCGGGAGCTTCTGATGCAGCTTGCCGAGATGGGCCTGCCGACCGCTTCCGAGGCGCTCGACCCGATCTGCCCGCAGTATCTGTCGGAACTCATTTCCTGGTACGCGATCGGCGCGCGCACCACCGAGTCGCAGACCCACCGCGAGATGGCAAGCGGGCTCTCGGCGCCGGTGGGGTTCAAGAACGGCACCGACGGCGGGCTGGAGGTGGCGGTGAACGCGATCCAGTCGGCGGCGCTTGCGCACGGCTTTCTCGGGATGAACGCGGCCGGGAAGACGAGCGTCATCCGCTCCAGGGGCAACCGCTACGGGCACCTCGTGCTACGCGGCGGGGGCGGGCGGCCGAACTACGACACCGTGAGCGTGCGGCTCGCGGAAGCGGCACTCGCACGCGCGAAGCTTGCGCCGAACATCGTGATCGACTGCTCGCACGCCAATTCGATGAAGGACCACACGCTGCAGCCGCTCGTCTTCGCCGACTGCGTGCACCAGATCCTCGAGGGCAACCGCTCGATCGTCGGCATGATGCTGGAGTCGAACCTGGAGGCGGGCAGCCAGCCGATCCCGGCGGATCTTTCGACGCTCCGCTACGGCGTCTCGGTCACCGATCCGTGCATCGACTGGGCCACCACCGAAGAAGTCCTGCGCCGCGCGCACCGCGAGCTGCGCCCCGTGCTCCCGCAAAGGGGATCAGAGTAAATGGGGTCAGAGTAAAAGGGGTCAGAGTAAAGCTGCCTGCGCATCTTTGCTGGTTTGCAGGTCCTGCGGCGGACGCTTTCCTGACCGTGCCCGCCGACCGGAAACGGCCTCAACGCGAGCCTTGAAGTATCCCGATCCGAAAGGGCGCCCCTTGGCCGCGGATGATCGGATGCTCTCCAGCACCGTCTCGTCGAGTTCGCACGCGCAAAGCAGTTGGTAGGCCGCTCGGCGATCGGCCGGCGTCTCGCCCAGCCCAAGGTAGCTCTCGTGGGGGACGAGCAACGGATCCCTGCCGCCATCGACGTAATGCCTGTGACTCGACCAGGGGTAATCGCGTGCCTGCCGCACCATCCCAGCCCTCACCGGATTGAGCTCGATGTACCGCTGACAGGCGAGAAAGTAACGCTCGCGATCGACGAGCGAGGACCTGAAGCGGCCTTCCCACAGGGTCCCGCTGCGCTGGTCGCGCTTATTGACTATGCGGACGTAACGGCGGCCGATCCACTGGATCAGCTGCGAAATGGCGCGCGCCTCGCCCGGCGTGACCAGCAGATGCACGTGGTTGGTCATGAGCACGTACGCGTGTACCGTGCAGCCGAACTTCGCCGAGCCCCTGCGCAGGCAATCCAGGTACAGCCGGCAGTCGTCATCCTCAAAGAAGCACCGCGCGCGATTGTTGCCGCGCTGGATGACGTGCAGCGGAACCCCGGGTAGGGCTAATCGTAGCGGTCGCGCCATGGCGGGACTGTGTTCCAGGTCTCCATGGCAGCTACAACGCGCAAGCGGAGAAAAAGTTACTCTGACCCCGTTTACTCCGACCCCCTTTACTCCGACCCCCTTTACTCCGACCCCAATTGGTAGTCGCGGGGGCGGGTGACTTTGCCTTCGCGCAGGTCGCGCTCGAGGGCTTCGCGGTCGCGCGCGCGCGGGTCGCCGTAGCCGCCGCCGCCCGCCGCGTCCATGACGACGACGTCGCCCGGACGAAGGCGCGTGAGCCCATAGGGATTTCCCGGTTTGCCGTTCACCAGAAACTGCGCCTTCGCGCCCGATCTTCCCCCGAAGAGTCCCTCGGGCGGCAGGCGAAAGCGCCCCGACTGGATCGCGAGGTTCACCGGCGGGCGCGGCGCGTAGGCGTCATCGGGCACGCGAAACACTTCGCGCCGGCCGAGCGCGCCGCGCTGCTTCCCCGGGCCGCCGGAATCGGGAAGAAGCTCGCGCCGCTCGACGATGAGCGGCGAATCGCTCTCGAGGATCTCGACCGGCGTGTTGGCGCCGTTCGCCGGGAAGATGAAGCAGCCTTCGCCATCGCGCCCCGCGCCCGCGCCCAGGCCGCCGCCGCGAATCAGCACGGTGTGAAACGGCTCGCCGTCCCCGCGCTTGCCGTAGAACACCTGCATCGTCGCCGGCGTGCCGCCGCTTCCGGCGACCACGCGCCCCGGGAGCGCCTCGCCGAGCGCGCGGTACACGATCTCGGTGATGAAATGCCCGATCTGCATGCGCGCTGCGACCGCGGCCGGGAACTTGCAGTTCACCACCGTGCCTTCGGGCGCAACGAGCCGGATCGGCGCCGCCGCCCCTTCGTTATTCGGCAGATCCGGATCGAAGATGCTCTTCACCGCCATGTGGACGTAGGCGAAGGTGAAGTTGTAGACGACGTTCCCGCCCCAATCGACCTGGGGCGAGGAGCCGGTGAGATCGACCTTGACGTCGTTGCCGGCGATCTCGACCGCGCAGCGGATCAGCACCTCGGGCTGGCCTTCGGTCTGCTCGATCCGCCCCTCAGCGCGGTAGAGCCCGGAAGGCGCCCTCGCGATCGAGGCGCGCAGGCTCGCTTCGCTCCGGGCGATGATCTCGTCGGCGAGATCGTCGAGCCCCTCCAGCCTGTGCTCGGCAAGCATGCGCAGGATTCTCTCGGCGCAGACGTGGTTGGCGGCGATCTGCGAGCGGATGTCGCCGTTCACCTGCTCGGGTGTGCGCACGTTCCAGCGGATCATGTCGAGCACGCCCTGGTTGAGCGTGCCGCCGTCGTAGAGCTTGACGAGCGGAATGAAAAGCCCCTCCTCGAACACGTCGTGGTTGTCGGAGGCGACGCGCCCGCCGATATCGGAGTGGTGCAGGATGCAGGCGGTGAACGCGGCGAGCCGGTCGCGATGGAAGATCGGGCTCAGCACGCAGACGTCGTTCAGGTGCCCGGCAAGCGCCCAGGGGTCGTTCGTGATGAAGACATCGCCCGGGCGGAAGGTTTCCGCGGGCAGGCGCTGCACCAGCGTTTTCACCCCGAGCGCCATCGCGCCCGACTGCCCCGGCGTGGCAAACGAGCCCTGCGCCAGCTCGCGCCCGCGGCGGTCGGTGAACATGCAGGTGTAGTCGTGCGCATCGCGCAGCAGGCTCGAAAACGCGGTGCGCGCCACCGCCGCGTCGGCCTCGTCGACGATCGAGATCAGCCGCCGCCAGAGGATTTCCAGCGTCACCGGGTCGAACTTGCGCCCATGCGGTTGGTGCAAATTATCAGTCGGCATGGCTTTTCTCCTGCGGCAAATCGATCCACAAGAAGCCGTATTCGTCCACTCTCGCCTGCGCGTGCTCGCCCAGGATCACGGTGGACTCGCGCTCTTCCACGATCGCGGGGCCGGCGAAGGACGCATCCGGAAAGAGCTTGTAGCGATCGTAAACCGTGTGGGGAACGAAGTCGCGCGCGAGCGGCGAATAGGCCTTGCGCTCGCCCTTGATCGCCTCGCCAGCGCGGCGG
>Ga0114945_10001567_pt1 | contig 14107 bp, 9 predicted proteins | sample OV2TP3_FD_87194 | JGI IMG/M metagenome (GOLD analysis project Ga0114945, IMG submission 87194) | Hot spring microbial communities from Beatty, Nevada to study Microbial Dark Matter (Phase II) - OV2 TP3 | ecosystem: Environmental > Aquatic > Thermal springs > Hot (42-90C) | place: USA: Beatty... | reverse complement strand
CGTAAGCCGCTTGGGAACAGTGGGGCCAGAAGCATAGCTCCGGCCAGCCCTGCAAACGTGGTTAACATCGTTCGCTTAGTCATCATGGCTTCGTTTCGCATGGCATACCTCCTGTGGTTAAGGTAGGGGCGTGATTTATCACGCCCGAATTGGGCGCAATGAATTGCGCCCCTACAACAGCCTCCTGTTCCAATCGTTTCACCTGCGTCCCCCAGCGCCAGATGACATAGACAGCAGGTATCACGACGAGTGTGAGCAGCATCGCTGAGAACACACCGCCGACCATCGGCGCGGCGAGCCGCTTCATCACGTCGGCGCCGGTCCCCGTCGCCCACATCACCGGGATCAGACCAAAGATATTCGCAAGACCCGCCATGCTCATCGGCCGGATGCGCTCCACCGCGCCCCGATGCACGGTCTCGATGAGATCATCCAGGGTCCGCAGACCGCCCGCCTCCTCACGCCGCTTGCAGGCCTCGTCCAGGTAGGCCAGCATCACAGCGCTGGTCTCCGCCGCGACGCCGGCCAACGCGATGATCCCGACCCACACCGCGATGCTCATGTTGTAGCCGAGCAAGGCCATGTACCAGACACCACCGACCAGAGAGAGCGGCACACCCAGCATCACCATCAATGTTTCCGCGACCGACCGGAAGGTGAGGTAGTAGAGCACGAAGATAATGGCAACCGTCAGCGGCACGAAGATCGTGAGGCGTTCCCGCACTCGCTGCATGAACTCATACTGGCCGGACCAGGCGATGGTATAGCCGGGAGGCAGCACGACCTTCTCCCGGACCACCCGCTTCAGGTCCTCGACGTACCCGCCGACGTCCCGCCCGGTCATGTCCACGTACACGTAGCCGGAGAGCATGCCGTCTTCGTCGCGGATCATCGGCGGGCCCGGCAGGAACCGCAGCGTCGCGAGCTGGGCCAGCGGCACCTGCGCCCCCGTCGGCGTCGCGACGAGGACCCGCTTAAGTTTTTCGGGATCGTCCCGCAGCTCGCGGAGGTACCGCACGTTGATCGGGTAGCGTTCCCGTCCCTCGATCGTCGTCGCGATGCTCTCGCCTCCGATCGCCGATTCGATGATCCGGCCGACGTCCATCACCGTGACGCCGTAGCGGGCGATCTCGTCCCGGTTGATCGCGAAGTCCAGGAAGTATCCTCCCGAAACCCGCTCGGCGTAGACGCTGCGCGTGCCGGGCACCTCCTTGGCGGCCATCTCGACGTGTTTGCCGATTTCCTCGATCTGTTTCAGGTCCGGCCCGAAGACCTTGATCCCCACCGGCGTGCGGACGCCGGTCGTCAGCATGTCGATCCGCGCCTTGATCGGCATGGTCCAGGCGTTGGTCACGCCGGGAAATTGCAGTTTCCGGTCCATCTCATCCACCAGGGTCTCGTAGTTCATCCCCGGGCGCCACTGTTCCTTCGGTTTCAGCTTCACCACCACCTCCATCATGCTGAACGGCGCGGGATCGGTGGAGGTCTCGGCGCGCCCGGCTTTGCCGAAAACGCGCTCTACTTCCGGGAAGGCCTTGAGCGTCCTGTCCATCTGCTGCAGGAGCTTCGATGCTTCGGTGACCGAGATTCCCGGCAGCGTCGTCGGCATATAGAGGATCGTGCCCTCGTAGAGCGGCGGCATGAACTCCGACCCCATGCGCTGGAAGGCCGGGATGACGGTCAGGCTCAGCCCCACCGCCAGGACCACGACGGCCCATCGAAACCGGAGCGCCGCGCGCAAGACCGGCGTGTACACCTTCTGCATGCCCAGGCTGATCGGATGCCGCTGCTCGGAGATGATCTTCCCCCGGACGCAGATCGCCAGCAGCGCCGGGATGAGCGTAATCGCCAGGACCGCGCTCATGGCAATCGCGAGGTTCTTTGTCCAGGCCAGCGGCTTGAACAGGCGGCCTTCCTGCTCCTCCAGGGTGAACACGGGCATGAAGGCGATGGCGATCACCAGCAGCGAGGCGAAAATCGCGGGGCCGACTTCCTTGGCCGAATCAATCAGCACCTGCGTCCGGTCCCCGCGTCGTCCCCCGCGCTCCCAGTCCTCCAGCCGCTTGTGAGCGTTATCCACCATGATGATGGCCGCGTCCACCATGTCTCCGATCGCCACGATGATGCCGCCGATGGACATGATGTTCATGCCGATGCCCATGAAGTACATCGGAATGAAGGCGAGCAGGACCGCCAGCGGGAGGGTTATGATCGGCAGGAGCGCGGAGCGGAGGTGCAGAAGGAACCCGACGATCAGCACGCTGACGACGATCAACTCCTCGGTCAGGTTCTCGTTGGCCGTCGCAATGGATTCCCGGATGAGGTCGCTCCGATCGTAGGTGGTCACGACCTTGACGCCCTTCGGCATGGTGGGCTCCAGTTCCTTGAGCTTGGCCTTGATCCGTTCGATGACCGTCAGGGCGTTCTCGCCGAAGCGCATGATCACGATCCCGCCCACGACCTCGCCCTGGCCGTCCAGCTCAACCAGGCCGCGCCGCATGTCCGGCCCCAACCGCACCGTCGCGACATCCCGCAACAGGATCGGCGTCCCGTTCGGGTTGACTCCAACTGCAACCTTCTCGATGTCGGCCACCGATTTGATGTAGCCGCGGCCCCTGATCATGTACTCGATGCCGGAGATCTCCACGACACGCCCGCCGACATCGTTATTGCTCATGCGGATCTTTTCGACGATCTCGGGGAGCGACAGTTTGTAAGCCAGGACTTTCGTGGGATCCAGGTTCACCTGGTACTGGCGGACGAAACCGCCGACGCTCGCCACCTCCGCCACGCCATCCACGCTCCGCAGCCAGTAACGGAGGTACCAGTCCTGGAACGAGCGCAGCGAGGCAAGGTCCTGTTGGCCGGTTTCATCCACGAGGGCGTACTGAAAAACCCACCCGACGGCCGTGGCGTCCGGCCCGAGCTGCGGCGTGACGCCCTCCGGCAACTTCCCGGCGAGCTGATTCATGTATTCCAGAACGCGACTTCGGGCCCAATAGATATTGGTGCCGTCCTTGAACAGGACGTACACGTAGGAGAAGCCGAAGTCCGAAAAGCCCCGGACCACCGTGACCTTCGGCGCCGACAGCAGCGCGGTGACGATCGGATAGGTGATCTGGTCCTCGACAAGATCCGGCGAGCGGCCCATCCAAGTGGTGTAGATGATCACTTGCGTGTCGGAAAGGTCCGGGATGGCATCCACGGGCGTGTTCTTCATGGCCCACAAACCGGCCGTGGCCAGGCCGAAGACCAGCAGGAACACGATGAACCGGTTCCGGGCGGAGAACTCGATGATCTTTGAAACCATTCCACACTCCGTGTGGCGTTATTCGTGAATCGTTATTCGTTCAACGTTTAACGATTCACGTTTAATGATCTCTAATGCGCCATCCCCTTCATCCCTCCGACCGCCGCCTTCAACTGGCTTTCGGAATCGATCAGGAAGTTCGCCGACGTCACGATGTGGTCCCCTTCCTTCAATCCCTCCGCCACCTCCAACCAGTCGCCGGCCTGGACGCCGAGCTTCACGGTCCGCCACTCCAGCTTGCCGCCGCCGTGGTGAATGAAGATCACCTGACGCTCGCCCGATTCGAGAATCGCGTCTCTTGGAATGGCCAGCCTGGTTCCGAGTGGGATCTTCAGCTCCACGTTGGCGTACATGTCCGGCTTGAGCCTCTCGCCGGGGTTCTCCAGCTCGAACCTCACCTTGGCGGTCCTGGTCTGCGGATCGAGCGTGGGATAGATGAAGCCCACCCGCGCCGTAAGCACGGTCCTGGGATCGTAGGAGAGCGTGACCTTCGCCGTCTGGCCTGGTTTGATGGAGGGTAATTCGTACTCGTAGATGTCGGCCTGGACCCAGATGCGGGAGAGATCGGCGATCGTGTACAGCTCATCACCGGGATTCACGCGCATTCCGGCCACCGCAACCTTCTTGATGACCGTCCCTGTCCCCGGCGAGTGGATCGGCAAGGTCTTGAGGACGGTGCCGGTACGTTCCAGATCCTGGATGTGGTCTTCGGTGATGTCCCACAGCCGTAGGCGCCGCCGCGTCATCTCCAGCAAGGAGGCCGCGCCTTGGGCCACTTCCGGAAACTCACTGCCGCCCAACGTCTTCCTCCCTTTCAAGGCCAGCAGGTACTCCTCCTGCGTGGCCACGAGTTCCGGGCTGTAGATCGTGAAGAGGATTTGCCCCTGCGTGACCCGCTCCCCGGTCGAGTTGACGAGGAGCTTGTCGATCCACCCTTCCAGCTTGATGTTCACGTGCGCCAGGCGGCGCTCGTCTATCTCAACGCGGCCCACCGTCCGGATGATCTTCTCCAACGATCGAGGCTTCGCAAGGTCGAACTTGACACCGATCGTCTGGAGCCGCTCGGGGCTGATCGTGATCGTGTTTCCGCCGGAAACCATGGCAGACGGAGCCGGCACGGGAGCAGAAGGAGACATGCTGTGCCCGTCCCCTTTTGCTGTTGGCGCGGCTCGCGGAGGAGCCATCAACATCGGCGTGGTCTTCTCCGGACCGATACGTCCGAGATACGTGAGCACCGCGGTCGCGACTGCGATCAGCACGCCTCCTGCAAGTAACACATGCCGCACACGGGCGGTCATTGGAACGATCCTCCCACCAGTTCTTCCAGTCGGGCCAGCGCCTTCCCATGCTCGACCATTTCGCCGTGCAGCTCCAACTCGTTCTCCTGCAACGTGAGCAGGCTGTTGAGGAGAGTCAGAAAATCCACCTTGCCGACCGCATACCCGGCCAGCGCCGATTCCAGCGCCAAGCCGGCCTGGGGGATAATGGCATCGCGTAGGAGCTTGATCAGCCGCTCAGCCCGCTGGGTCTGGACGACGTTGTCCTTCGCCTGGAAGAGCAGCATCTGCCTGACCGTTTGCAGATCCTGGGCGGCGCTCTCGCGAAGAGCACGGGCCTCGCGCACGCCTTCCCGTTGTTTCGTCGCGAAGTACAGAGGAATCTTCACGCCCAACATGAGCTGATACCCGTTGTCGTTGATGCGGTCGTTGCGGAGCCCGAGCACGCTCAAATCGAAGTCCGGGTAGTACTCACGCCGTGCCAGCGCGACGGCCTGCTCGCCCCGCTCCACGCCCTTGGCGGACGCGCGAAGCAGCGGCGACGACGTCTCGATGAGCGTGTTGATTTCCACGAGGCTGCGCGTCAACGGGATAACCGGAACCTCGCGAGGCGCGCCGAGCTGATTCGAGGGCGGACGGTTCAAGATACGGTTGACGTCGGCGTGCAGGCTCTCCTTGCGCTGCTCAAGAATCGCGAGACGCTCCAGCACGCGGGAGATCTCCACCTGAGCCCGGAAGACATCCTGCTGGACCGCCTTGCCTACCGCGTAGCGCGCCGTGGCCGTCTTCTCGAACTGCATGAGCAGCAGCTTGTTGCGCTCCACGACATCAATGCTTTCGTGGACGAAATGCAGATCGAAATAGGCTTCCTTCAGCCGCGCGATCACGCGAAACCTGACGGCCGCGTATTCCGCCTCCATCCGCTCCGCTTCGCGGCCGGCCATGTCTTCCCGCAGTTGGAGCTTGCCGGGAAAAGGAATCTCCTGCCCGATCCCGTACATGGGGCCTTCCAGCGGCTCCATCATCGGCATTCGCTGATAGCCGACCTGCGCCTTCGGGTTCGGCAGCGTGCCCGCCTGCGGCACGACCGCCTTCGACGCCTCCCAGCGCTGCCTGGCCGCTTTGATCTCAGGATTGTTCTCTGTGGCTTCGCGAACGAGCGTGGTGAGATCCAAAACCGGTTCCGCCGACGCGTGCTTCTCGGCCGCAGCGGCAGGATCAACTCCGATACAAAAAAGCAGGAAGAGACCCAGCATCGAATACGATTTGAACGGGATATGTTTCATCGGCCCCCTCCTACAATTTAGTCTGCAAGGGACATTCCCTCGTGCCCTTTTGCAATAATGACTTCCAATTGCATGATTTCATTCACGTTCGCTGCACATGGAAACCGCAACGCCTTAGACGTCGTTGCCTTTTACCACAGTTCAGAAAACTCTTTCTGTGGCGAAGAAGGTCAAGTCCAAGAACCTGTTCAGCCAAGCCGGAAATGACGCTGTGAAGAACGGAGAAGAGACTAGCGAGCGCGGGGAACGGGGAATTGAACCCGAAGCGGAGGAAGAGGAGGGACAGCCGGAAGTATCAGCATCGCGATGCCGAGGAGGCTCAGGAGAAAGAAATCCCCGACAAGAGACTCAGGCCCGATGCAGGTGGCGCAGGAAACGGTCGCGCCATGGTGGAGGTGGCCAGCGCTGACGTGATCAGCCCCCATGAGGGGGACCATACAGACCACCGACAGGACGAGCAATGTAATAAGAATAAGCCGCACCATAATTTCTATGTTAGGCACCGGGAACAGGCCCTGTCAAGGATCGCCGCACCTCTCTCCACCGCCACATCGCGTAGAGGACCGGGATCACCAGCAAAGTGAGGATCGTCGAACTCACCATGCCGCCGATCATGGGCGCGGCGATCAACTAGTTTAACTGCGAGGCCAATACATGATCACAGCCATACCCGTCAGACAGAGGATCGCCCCAATCGAATCGAAAAGGTCCGGGCGATTGCCGTTCATGCTCCATCCCCACAAAAGCGAAAGGATGATGAACATCCCGCCATAGGCCGCGTACACGCGACCGAAATGGGCCGGCTGAAAGGTAGGGATGACACCGTACAGGATCAGCACCACGGCACCAGCGAGCGCGTAGCCGATCGGCTTACCCTCCCGCAGCCAAAGCCAGACCAGATAACCGCCGCCGATCTCGCACAAGCCCGCTAGCACGAACAGTCCGACCGACAAAGGAACGCTCATGATTGCCTCCTAAAGTTCTTTCGGCCTTGAGCGGCTGTGACAGATTCTCGCGTAGAATGCCGGGATGACAAGAAGGGTTAAAACCGTGGATGTGATCAGCCCGCCGATGACCACGGTTGCCAGCGGGCGCTGGACTTCGGCGCCCATGCTGGTCGCCAGAGCCATGGGCAGGAAGCCCAAGCTTGCAACCAGGGCCGTCATCAAAACGGGCCGAAGCCGGTCCATGGCCCCTTGTGTTACAGCCTCGTTCGTTGGAAGGCCCTCCGCTTCAAGATTCCGGATATGACTGACCAGCACCACGCCATTCAGCACGGCGATCCCGAAGAGCGCGATGAATCCGATGGCTGCCGAAATGCTAAGAGGCAGGCCGCGGAGCCAGAGCGCCAGCACGCCGCCCGAGAGGGCTAATGGAACATTGAGGAAGATCAGCAGCGCCGGACGGAGCGCGCCAAAGATGACCGAGAGCACCCCCAGAATCAGGATCAGGGTGACCGGTATCACCACGGCCAGCCGGAGTGAGGCCTCTTTAAGGTGCTCAAACTGCCCACCCCACCGTAGTTCATAGCCTGTCGGGAGCGATACTTCGCTTGCCACCGCACGCTGAGCCTCTGCCACGAAACTCCCCAAGTCCCTTCCCCGGATGTTGCTCTCCACGACAATGCGTCGTTGCACATGTTCTCGGCTGACCTGGGCCGGTCCCGTGTCGACTCGGACGGCGGCCACGCGGGAAAGGGGAACCAGTTCACCGTGCACGGCGGGGATGAGAAGACTCCCCAACGCAGCCGGATCTGCGGAGACGTTGTCGGTCAAGCGTACAACGAGTTCAAAGCGTCGCGAACCTTCCACCACGGTGCCGACCACGCGTCCTACGCGCGTCGCCTGGACAAGGGTAAGAACATCGTCCGCGGTGAGCCCGTACCGTGCGATCTGGTTCCGGTCCACAATGACTCGAATGAGCGGCAGCCCGGCAACTTGTTCAACTTTCACGTCGGCCGCACCCTGTACCTTTTCGAGAGCGCGCGCCACGGCTTCGGCTTTCTGTTTGAGGACATCCAAATCCGGCCCAAAAATCTTGACGGCCAGATCCGAGCGAGTGCCCGCGATCAACTCATTGAACCGCATCTCGATCGGTTGCGTGAAACCGAGGCCGATGCCGGGGACTGCCTCGAGAATAACGGGCTTCATCTTCGCAATCAGATCCTCGCGCGTCCCGGCAGAAATCCATTCCTGCCGGGGTTTGAGAATGACGAACACATCCGATAATTCAATGCCCATCACATCCGTGGCTATCTCGGGACTTCCGGTTCTGGTCACCACCTGCACCACTTCCGGAAATCTGCGAAGGATTCGCTCAACCTCCAAGGCCGTCGCGACTGATTCACTGAGTGACACGCTTGGCAACCGCCAGACCTGGATTGCCATGTCCCCTTCGTCCAGACGAGGGACAAACTCCACCCCAAGCCACGCGCCGAATCCGAGACTCATCACAAACAATCCCACAGCCGGCACGACGACCCAGGCCGGGCGCGCCGTGGCCCATCTGAGACATGGCTCGTATATGCGGCTCAGCAGCCGAATGACGCGCGTTTCCTCATGGCCCGGCGTGGCGCGTGCAAACCAGAAGGCCAGGACCGGTGTCACAGTCACCGCGAGTAGAAGTGATCCGGCCAAAGCCATGATGACCGTCAGTGCCATGGGACGAAACATCTTTCCCTCAATCCCGGTGAGTGCCAGGATCGGCACGTACACGAGGATGATGATCCCCACGGCAAAGGTCATAGGACGCAGCACCTCACGGCCGGCTGCTTGGATCTCGCCCAACCGTTCTTCCCGGTTCATGGCGCCCTTGTCAGCCAACCGCCGCAGAATGTTGTCGACCATCACCACGGAGCCGTCGACGAGCAAGCCAAAGTCGATCGCGCCCAGGCTCATGAGATTGCCGGAGAGTCCTGCTTGCATCATCCCGGCAAACGCGAAGAGCATCGAGAACGGGATGGCCGATGCCACGATCAACCCCGCGCGGAGATCGCCCAAGAAGAGGAAGAGGACCGCAATGACCAACAGCCCACCTTCGAGGAGATTGTTGCGCACCGTCCGGATCACCTTCGACACAAAGAGAGTTCGATCGTAGTACGGCTCAATCGTCACGCCCGGGGGGAGTGTCGCCCGGATCTCTTGCACACGAGCCTTGACGCGTTCGACCACCTGCTGCGCGTTTTCGCCCGCTAACATCTGAACCATGCCGATGACGGTCTCGCCCTCGCCCATGGCCGTCGCAGCGCCGATACGGAGAGCCGAAGCCTCTTTGACCTCGGCCACATCAGACACGTAGATCGGCACACCGCCGGGTCCGTGAGCGACGACGATCTGCGCAAGGTCCGCGATCTGGGTAGCCAGCGCCTCGCCACGGATGAGCAACTGTTCGCGCTGGTGCTCGATATACCCACCCCCGGCGATGGCGTTGTTCCGCTCCAACGCCTCGAACACCTGCCGCAGCGACAGCTTCAATGACAGCAGTTTGGCGGGATCAACGACGACCTGGTACTGCTGCGGCTCTCCGCCCCAGATGTTGACTTCCACGACGCCCGGAACCGCCCGTAGCCACATTCCAATGTCCCATTCGAGAATCGTCCGCAGCGCCATGGCGCTGAAGCCGTCTCCCTTCAGCGTGAACTGATAGACTTCGCCTAATCCGGTTGTGAGCGGCCCCACCATCGGACGGCCATATTCAACCGGGATCCGCTCCATGGCGCGGGAGAGCCGCTCGCCGACCAACTGTCGCGCGCGGTAAATATCCGTGCGATCTTCGAAAATCACGGTGACGGCCGATAGGCCATAGCGCGACACGGACCGGAGCTCGCGCAAGGCAGGGAGCCCGCTCAAGGAAGCCTCGATCGGAAACGTCACGAACTGTTCCACCTCTACCGGGCCCAGAGCCGGTGCACGGGTGAGGATTTGAACTTGGATCGGTGTCAGGTCCGGCACGGCATCAATGGTGAGGTGCGTGAACGACCACAAGCCGGCCACGATCACCAGCAGCATCGCTACAAGCGTGAAGAAGCGGTAGCGCAGGGAAAGCGTCAACAGCTTGTCCATTTCATCCCCCTTCGCCCGCCTGGATGGCCTCTTTGAGCAGGACGTTCTTGAGATCGAAGACCCCATCGGTCACGACGCGCTCGCCTTCATTCAGGCCTTTCCTGACTTCAACCCAGCCGCCGCCTTCCCGACCAGTCTCAATCGGCGCAAACACATAGCCGCCCTCCCGTTGGACAAAGACGCCGCGCGCCTTGTCCACCAGCGTCACGGCCGACAGGGGTACGGCCGGCGTCGGCGGCCCCTCGAACGTCAACTGCACATCCACATATTCGTTCGGTTTCAGACGGCCGCCGGGATTGGGCACGTCAAACCGAAACCGGATCGTGCGGGTCGTCTCATCCGCAATCGGTGACAGATAGCTAAGCCGAGCTTTCACCGGCTCGCTCCCTTTCGGCACAATCGTCCCGATATCCCCCGGGTTGAATCGCCGGGCCTGCTCAAGAGGCAGGTTGGCGAACACCCACACCTGACTCGTATCCACCACCTCGAACAGCGCGGTGCCCGGAGAGACGCCCTGGCCCAAGACTACGTTCTGTTGCACAACGGTCCCGGCAATCGGAGATCTAAGGACATACCGGTGACTTTCTTCGTGAACCGCTCGTTCCAGGTCACGCAGTTCCTCCACGGTGAGCCCCATATTGAGGAGCTTCTCCCGAACGTGCTGATAGCGGGCTTTGGCTTCAAGATGGCGGCCTCGCTCCTCGACCAAACGGCGCTCCGAGACGATCCCTTCGGCTGAGAGCTTCTCGGTCCGGCGGAAATTGCTCTCCGTCGCATCGGTCTGAGCCTTGGATACGAGGTATTCCTGGACCAGTTCGTCGAGGCGAGGACTCCCAATCGCCGCCAACGGTTGCCCCACCCGAACGCGATCTCCAAGGAACACAAAGAGCTGTTCCACCTTGCCTTCGATGCGCGGGGACACCTTCGCGACTCGCTTGAGGTCCAGCGTCACCTCTCCCGGCGCCGTCACTACCTCGGAAACCACACGCGATGTCACTGGCTCAACCCGCAGTCGTTCCCTGATCGCCGCAGGAGCTTGCACTAGCATCTTGTCTGCGCCTTTTGCGGATGGTCCCACCGGCTTGGCCGGCGGCCCGCCGCTTTGATCTCCACACGCCCCAAGCGCCAGGGTCGCAAGCATGATGAACCACCCGAATTTCATTGAGCGTCCGGTCATCATGGCAACCCTCCCGTTAACCGCTCCAGTGTGGCGAGGGACACGGCCAGGTCCACCTGCGCCTGGTAGAACTCACGGGTCGTCTGAAAAGCCACGCGCTGGGCATCCAGAAATTCGAGCAGGCTGATCTCGCCGAATTGGTAGCTCTTCCGAGCGATCTCCACCGCCTCATGGGCCTGGCGCAGAAGCCCTTTGCGAAACAACTCGATCTGACCGTACGCGATGCGATACCGCTCAAAGGCTTGCGTGAGCGCCTTGACCAGTTCGAGCCGTACCTGCTGGACCTCCGCCTCGGCTCGGCGAACAGTCGCCGCCGCCTCGGCAATCTCGCCTTGCCGTTGCGACCACAGCGGAAAGGGCACCGACAGTCCGAGCCTATAACTTTCTCGATCGATTTCATGGTCAAAGCTGCCGAAGATGGACACATCCGGCACACGAGAAGCCCGGACCGAGTCCAACTTCGCGGCGCGCCGCGCCCGGTCCTGTTCGCGCGCAAGGAGCCGTGGGTGTTGACGCATCGCCGCGTCCAGAAGGTTCTCCAACTTCCCGTCTGCGCGTCTTTCGGGAAATTCTCCCTGCACCTCGAAGACAACCCCCAAGTCCTCCCCGACTACAGCCACCAAAGCCGCCCGGGCTTGGGTGATATGACTGAGCGCCCGGTCCACTTCTTGGGTGGCCCGCTGGAGTTCGACCTCCGCCTTGACTCGTTCGAACTTCGGCGCCTCTCCAGCGTCCACCCGCTTGCGCGCCGTCGAGGCCAGTTGCTCGACCGCCGTTAACGTCTGGACTGCGAGCGCCGATTTCCGCTGCGCCCCCAACATCTCGTAGAAAGCCGCTGTGACCGCAGCTGTGACACGGAGCACGCCGTCCTTGCGCTCCATCTCATAGGCTTCGACGTCGTGCTCTGCGGATCGGATTCGGGCCGATCGTTTGAAGACCCATTCAAAAGGCTGGCTGAACTTCACGCTCTCTTCGGTTCCTCGATTCGGAGGGCCTTCCAGTGCCCTCCCAGGCCCCGCGCCGATGGTCAATTCCGGATTGGGGTAGGCCTTGGCTCCCAGCAGCCGGCCCCGGCTTGCCCCTACATCGGCCTCACCCACTGCAAGAGAGGGATTGCGTTCCAGGGCGATGGATAGAAGTTGGGCCAAATCATATTGAGCCCGGAGAGCCTGTGGCTCAGCCCCGTACGCATACTGGACGCTCCAAAGCAGAAGCACTCCAGCCAAGATCGAGATGATCCGACGCATGGCTTACTCCTTGATTCATGTAAGGCCACCCCCTCCCTCCCCTCCCCCCTCCGAGGGGGAGGGAAAGGGTGGGGGGCCGATCGCTGAAAGCTGAACTCTTAGTTGCTTACGTCGTGACTAGACTGCGGACTGAGGAGGAGCGCGTGAAGAGAGACCGGCAGAGAGGATGACCGATGCGAAAGATTCAATTGGCAACTCAGCAGCAAAGACACGGGGCTGACAGACATAACCGCCTTCTGCTCCGGCAGGCGCAACATGCAGAAGTCCCGGCTTTCCAGAATTCCTATCCGGCGAAGAGGTCAGGAGTGAGAACGCCACCTCCGGATGGTCAAAAACATGGGTGGACTGGCCTACAACCGGGAGATGACCATGATGGTCCGCAGGAGAAGCCACGGGGCCTTCAGAGGCGGACCCATACTCGCACGGCAGATCAGAAGAGATGACCGTGTGGGTGATCCCTCCGTGGACGTGATCGGATTCACCGTGATGATGGTCAGCCTCTGGATGGACATGGACCAGCGGCATAGCCAACATCCAGGCCGTCAACCACGCCACAAGAATTGTACGTCGCTTGGACATGCTGGAAAGCACTTGCTGCATATCTTTCTTCATATCAATCTCGTCACCACGGTAGCACAGAATGCTTAAGTGGTCAATTCAAGACGTCGCTTGGTAGTGGGTCAGTTTCAAATTGTCGCGTCGGTTTCCTTTCCGGCAGCCTTGTAAACCTCTCCTGCGGCACCCGCATTCATGATGGCGATCCCGAGGCCGACGATCAAGTCAGGCCAGGCTGACAGTGTATAGCCTGTGGCAATCCCGGCCAGAATGATGGCTGCGTTTGCCAACACGTCATTTCGTGCCGATAGGAAGGCGGCAAGACCGAGACTCCCCCCGTGATGGCGAACGCGGACCAGGATCAGGGCGCACACGAAATTGACAAGCAGCGCCCCCGCCCCGGTGAGCGCGAGCGGAAGTGGCGCAGGCGGCATCGGGGCCGCGAACTTCTGCCAAGCCATCCAGAATGTGGCGAGGCCGGGAATCAGGATGATGCCAGCAAGCACCTTGCCGATCAGGGCACGGCGCGGTGCGCTCCACGCCAGCGCCATAAGGATCAGGACATTGATAGAGGCATCTTCAAGAAAGTCGATCGAGTCCGCGAAGAGTGAAACCGACCCGATCAGAAGCGCAACGCCAAATTCGACGCCAAAATAGGCGAGGTTAAGCAGGGCCACAACTCGAACGGCATTACGCAATTCGTCCTTCATTCTGCCGCCTTTCCATGATCGTGAAGGCCGCCTGGAGTCAAACTGACCCACTACCGAAAATAGTGGTGTGAAAAGGGGCGGCGAGATGGATTGGTCTCAGCCGCCCCTTCTCCATAGCTGCATTTTACCCCACGAACCATTGCCAGATACGGGCTCCTAACTCGTAGGGACAGAAGCCAAGATACTGCTCCCAAACACACATCGCGACTCACCTCCTTTTCCTGGAGTTAATCCTGCACCTCTATCAAGCTGTCACGGACAGAACGGACATGACGGACATTCTACACGCGTACTCGCCAAGGCAGGCCACGCTTTGAGCAGCAAGGCCACGACCGAGACAGGCAACACAGCCAGAAGTTTTTGCATACGGCTCACCTCCTTCCCGGCTCACAAGTAAGAGAGGGTAGTTCCTCGATCAGACAGCAGATCTCATTCGGACTCAACGGCGGACATGGGAGCCGACCCCGCCACCGTCGCTGATGCT
>Ga0114945_10001566_pt1 | contig 14109 bp, 8 predicted proteins | sample OV2TP3_FD_87194 | JGI IMG/M metagenome (GOLD analysis project Ga0114945, IMG submission 87194) | Hot spring microbial communities from Beatty, Nevada to study Microbial Dark Matter (Phase II) - OV2 TP3 | ecosystem: Environmental > Aquatic > Thermal springs > Hot (42-90C) | place: USA: Beatty... | reverse complement strand
CGCTGCAGGAGCGCGCGCGCGAGTCGCACCGCATCGCGCTCGAGCTGCTTACGGGGCCCAAGACGCGCGATGCCCACATTAAAGCGGCCTGACGGCGCGCCGAGCATCGAGCTGCCGCCGCGGCAGGCGGTGCTCGCCGGCGAGACCGACGTGCTGGTGGTCGGCGGCGGGCCGGCGGGCCTGGGCGCCGCGCTCGGCGCGGTGCAGGCCGGAGCGCGGGTGATCCTCGCCGAGCGCTACGGCTTTCTGGGCGGCAACGCCACCGCGGCGCTGGTGATGCCGCTCATGTCGTTCCACACGCAGACGCCCACCAAGGAGCGCCGCGGCGCCGCCACGCTGCTTCCGACCGACCACGGACCGGGCGAAGCGGTGGTCGGCGGCGCGCTGGCGAAGCTCCTCGCCCGGCTGGTGAGCGTGGGGGGCGCGATCCCGCCGACCCTCGCCACCGGCTACGTCGTGCCGTTCGACCCGGAGTGGTTCAAGCTCGTCGCGCTCGACCTGCTGGACGAGGCGGGGGTGCAGCTCCTTTTTCATGCTTTTGCGAGCGGTGTGTTGGGCGATGGAGCGGTGGAAGGGGTCGTCTTTGAAACCAAATCGGGCCCGCTCGCGATCCGCGCCCGCGTCACCGTCGACTGCACCGGCGACGCCGACGTCGCAATGCAGGCCGGGACGCCGACCGAGGTCGGCCGCGCCGACGGCCTGGTGCAGCCGATGACGCTCATGTTCCGCATGGCCGAGTTCCACCGCGCGGCGTTCGAGGCCTACGTAAGAGAGCATCCCAAGGAATGGCGCGGCGTGCACGGCCTGTGGGATCTCGTGCGCAAGGCGACCGCGGCGGGCGAGCTCAAGCTGCCGCGCGAGGACATCCTCTTCTTCGCCACGCCGCACGAAGGCGAGGTGAGCGTGAACAGCACGAGAGTCACGCGCGTCCTTGGCACGGACGTCTGGGACCTGTCCTACGCCGAATGGATGAGCCGCCGGCAGATGCGCCAGATCGCGGAATTCCTGCGCCGCTACGTCCCCGGCTTCGAGAGCTCCTACGTCATGCAGAGCGGGGTCAACGTCGGCGTGCGCGAGACGCGCCGCATCGTCGGCGACTACCAGCTCACCGCCGACGACGTGCTCTCTGCGCGCAAGTTCGAAGACGCCGTCGCGCGGGGCGCGTATCCCATGGACATCCACAACCCCGCGGGGGCGGGCACAGTGCTCAGGCGCTTGCCGCCGGGCGAGGCCTACGACATTCCCCTGCGCAGCCTGATGCCGAAGAACGCCGAAGGGCTGGTCGTCGCCGGGCGCTGCATCTCCGGCACGCACGAGGCGCACTCGTCGTATCGCGTCATGCCGATCGTCATGGCCACCGGCCAGGCGGCCGGCGTGACCGCGGCGCTTGCCGCGCGCCGCGGCGCGCGGCCGCGCGAGCTTGCGGCAAGAGAAATTCAGTACGAGCTCATCCGCCAGGGCGCGAGCCTGCGCAAGGAGCTGCATCCGGCAAGGGCGGCCTGATGGAGACCGATGCTATGCCCGCCGCAGCGGTGCGCTGCGGACGTTGCGGCCAAGCAGTCAGTGGTCTTCGATGCGGGGGATGTTGTCTTCCGCAGGGCCGCCGGTATCGGGGTCGATCCACTCCGAAATACCGAGCTCGGACTCTGCTTCCTGCAGGGTGTCCTCGGGCTCGAATTCGCCGGCGACGGCGCCGCCGGCCAGCATGTCGGCCTCGGCCTCGGCGCGGGTCTCGAACGGGCCGCGCAGCTCCTTCGCCTGCTTCGACTCCCAGTAGAAGCCGTCGGGGCGCTCGATGACTCGGCCCTGCAGCGGCTCTTCCTTCGCTGAAACCTCGGGTGAAAGCGAACGCTTCTTCCTGCGCGGCATTGGTCCATGTTACGCCAAATCCGGCGCGATGAGTCAAGAGCCAAGTGGTCAACGCGCGGCGCTGACTTTAGAATGCCCCGAGGGGGCAATCCGGCAGGAAAGGGCGATCAGCAAAGTCGCATGAGCGCGATCACGTCGAATTCGTTCGGCAATGAAGCGCCGCAGGCCGGCGCGCAATCGCAAGCGTGGTCGGCGTTCGCCTCGGCTTCGTCGCGCGAAGGATTCTGCCGCGCCTGGCTCGCGCTGCAATGCTCCATGATTTCGGACGTCGCTGCCGGGCTTCTCCTGCTGAAGGAAGAACAAGCCTACGTGCCGGCTGCAGTATGGCCCGAGCCGCGCAGCGACGTGAGCCATCTCGCGCCCGTCGCCGAGCAGGCGCTGGCGCAGCGCCGCGGCACGGTGCTCGGGCTCGACGCCGCCGAGCGCGCGCGCATGCCGGCCGGCCGCGTCTACGTCGCCTATCCGCTCGAAGTCGACGCGGCGGTGATGGGCGCCGTGGTGCTCGATCTGTTCGCGCGGCCCGAGCCGCTGCTGCAGGCCGTGCTGCGCCAGCTCTTCTGGGGCGCGGGCTGGCTCGAGGCCCTGCTGCGGCGCCACCAGTCGCGCTGCGACGCGGCGCTGCTCGAGCGCGCGGCAAGCGGGCTCGACCTGATCCACGCCGCGCAGGAGCACGTCGCGCTCGAGCATGCGGCGATGGCGGTGGTGAACGAGCTCGCCACCAGGGCCGGCGCCGACCGCGTCAGCCTCGGCCTCGAGCGGCGCGGGCGCGTCGAGCTGCGCGCCATCTCGCGCACCGCCTGGTTCGACCGCAAGACCCAGCTCGTCGAGACCATCGAGAACGCGATGGAGGAGGCGATCGACCAGGAGGCCGCGGTCGCCTTCCCGCCCGACCCCGCGGCGCGGGGCAAGGTGATCGCGGCGCAGCGCGACCTCGCCGCGCGCGCCGGCGCCGCCGCGGTGCTCACCGTGCCGCTCGCGAGCCGCGGCCGCGCGCTCGGCGCGCTCACGCTCGAGCGCAATCCGGGAAACGCAGCGGGGCCCGCTTTCGACGCCGCGACCGCCGAGCTGTGCCGCGTGGTCGGCGAGCTGCTCGGCCCGGTGCTCGAGGCGAAGCTCGACGCCGAGCGCTGGCTCCGCGGCCGCGCCGTGGACGCCGTCGCTTCATGGGGACGCAAGCTCGCTGATCCGCGCCGGCCCGCAATCAAGGTTTTTGCCGTCCTTGCCGTCGTTCTGACGGGCTTGCTTGCGACGGCGAACGGCACGTTCCGCGTCACGGCGAAGACCGTGGTCGAGGGCGCGATGCAGCGCGCCGCGGCCGCGCCGTTCCAGGGCTACGTCGCCGAGGCGCCGGTGCGTGCCGGCGACACGGTGCGCAAAGGGCAGCTGCTCGCTGCGCTGGACGACCGCGATCTCAAGCTCGAGCGCGTGCGCTGGGACAGCGAGAAGGAGCAGGTCGAGCGCAAGTACCGCGAAGCGCTCGCCAAGCACGACCGCTCGGCGTCGCGCGTGCTCGCCGCGCAGCTCGCCCAGGCCGAGGCGCAGCTCGCGCTCACCGAGGAGAAGCTCGGCCGCACGCGCCTCACCGCGCCGTTCGACGCGGTCGTGGTGTCGGGCGACCTGTCGCAGCTCCTCGGCGCGCCGGTGGAGCAGGGCAAGGTGCTGTTCGAGCTGGCGCCGCTCGATTCCTACCGCGTGATCCTGCAGGTGGACGAGCGCGACATCGGCTACGTCGGCCCCGGCCAGCGCGGCGAGCTGGCCCTTACCGGCCTCGTCGGCGCGCCGGTCGGCTTCACCGTGAAGTCGATCACCTCGGTGTCGACGCCGCAGGAGGGGCGCAACTTCTTCCGCGTCGAGGCCGAGCTCGACGAAGCGCCGGCGGGGCTGCGCCCGGGCATGGAAGGCGTCGGCAAGATCGCCGCCGGCGAGCGCCGGCTCGCCTGGATCTGGACGCGCACCTTTGCGAACTGGCTGCGCCTGTCGCTCTGGGCCTGGCTGCCGTGAGCGGCGCCGCCTTCCTCAGCCCGCTCTGGTACCGGCTCGCGCCGCTGCGTCCCAGGCTGAAGGCGCAGGCGCGCGTGCGGCGCCAGCGCTTTCGCGGCGAGGTCTGGTACGTGGTCCAGGATCCCGCTTCGGGCCGCTTCAACCGCTTCTCGCCGCAGACCTGGCAGCTGCTCGGCCTGATGGACGGCCGGCGCAGCATGGACGAGGTCTGGCAGGCGGCGCTCGAGCAGCTCGGCGACGACACCCCGGGCCAGGAGGAAGTGATTCGCCTGCTCTCGCAGCTGCACGCGGCCGACCTCCTGCATTGCGAGGCGAACCCGGACTCGGCGGAGCTCTTCGAGCGCTTCGCGCGCCACGAGCGCCAGCGACGAAGCTCGAAATGGAAGAGCCCGTTCGCGATCCGCATCCCGCTCTGGGACCCCGACCGGTTTCTCGGAAGGACGCTTCACGTCGCAAGGCCCTTGTTCGGCTGGTTCGGCGCGCTCGTGTACTGCGCCGCGATGGGCTTCGGCATCGCCGCGGCCGCGCTGCACTGGCCCGAGCTCACCGAGAACCTCGCCGACCGCGTGCTCGCCACGCACAACCTGCTGCTCCTCTGGCTGTGCTTTCCGGTGATCAAGCTCGCGCACGAGCTCGGCCACGGCTATGCCACCAAGCTCGGCGGCGGCGAGGTTCACGAGATGGGGCTGATGCTGCTTGTCTTCACGCCGGTGCCGTACGTCGAGGCCTCGGCGGCCAACGGCTTCCGCAGCAAGTGGCGGCGCGCGCTCGTCGGCGCGGCCGGCATGCTGGTCGAGACCTTCATCGCCGCGGCCGCGATGCTCGTCTGGGTCGCCGCCGAGCCTGGCCTGGTGCGCGCGCTCGCCTTCAACATCATGCTGATCGCAGGCGTCTCGACGGTGGTGTTCAACGCCAATCCGCTGCTCAGGTTCGACGGCTACTACATCCTTTCCGACCTGATCGAGATCCCGAACCTCGCGCAGCGCGCCAACCGCTACTGGCGCTACCTCGCCGAACGCTATCTTTTCAGGTTCCATGACGCGGAAAAACCGCAGCTTGCGCCGGGCGAGCTCGGATGGCTCGCCTTCTACGCGCCGGCGGCGCTCGTCTACCGCACGATGGTGCTGGTGGCCATCGTGTTCTTCATCGCCGCGGAATGGTTCTTCATCGGCGTGGCGCTCGCGATCTGGGGCGTGGTGAGCATGTTCGTGCTGCCGGCGGGGAAGTTCCTCGCCTACCTCGGGTCGCTGCCGCGCCGCGGCCGCGCCCGCAAGCGGGCTTTCATCGCCTGCGGCGCCGTCGCCGCCGCGCTCGTGCTCATCGCCGCCGCGGTTCCGGTGCCGTCTCGCGTGGTCACCGAAGGCGTGGTGTGGCTGCCCGAGGAAGCGCACGTGCGCGCCGGCGCCGACGGCTTCGTGCGCACCGTCATCGCCTCGCCCGGCAAGGAAGTCAGGCCCGGCGAGCGGCTGGTCGAGAGCCACGATCCGCTCATCGTCGCGCAGCTCGCGGTGGCCGGGGCGCGGGTCGACGAGCTGGAAGCGCGCCTCGACCAGCAGCGCTTCGCCGAGCGCGTGCAGGCGGAGATCACGCGCCAGGAGCTGGCGAGCGAGCTTGCCGTGCGCGAGCGCCTGCTGGAACGCGCCGCGCGGCTGACCGCCCGCAGCGCCGTGAGCGGGGCGTTCGTGCTCGCGCGAGCCGACGACCTGCCCGGCAGGTTCGTGCGCCAGGGCGAGCTCCTCGGATACGTCACCCAGGAGGGGCGCCGCATCGTGCGCGCGGTGGTCTCGCAAGACGACATCGACCTCGTGCGCAGCCGGCTGGTGCGCGCCGACGTGCGCCTCGCCGAGCGCATCGACCAGGTCTACCCCGCCGCGCTGGTGCGCGAAGTTCCCGCAGCGAGGGACGAGCTGCCGAGCTCGGCGCTCTCCAGCCAGGGCGGCGGCGCGCTCGCCGCCGACCCGCGCGACCCCCGCGGCGCCAGGTCCATGGCGAGCACCTTCCAGTTCGACCTCGAGCTGCCGCGCGAGGCGCGCGGCGCCGCCTACGGCGGCAGGGCTTACGTGCGCTTCGTGCTCGAGCCCGAGCCGCTGGCGATGCAAGGCTATCGCCGCCTGCGGCAGGCCTTCCTCTCGCGCTTCAATGTCTGAGCGCGCCTGCGCCGCCTACGCCGAACGCGCCGATCCCCGCGACACGGCGCTCGACCGGCATCTGCTGGCGCTCGCCTCGCGGCTGAAGCGCCCCTTGAGCGGCGCTTTGCGCCGGGCGTCACGGATTTCCGAGCTGACGCAACGCCAGGCGGAAGTTCTTGATCTCGAGAAAGCGGCGCAAGAGCTGCGGCCGCTGCTGCTGCGCCATGGCTTCCAGCCCGAGCTCGTGGCGCGCGCCTTCGCGCTGGTGCGCGCCGCGGCCGGGCGTACGCTCGACATGCGGCATTTTCCGGTGCAGCTGGCGGGCGGGCACCTCATGCTCGCCGGCATGCTGGCGGAGATGGAGACCGGCGAGGGCAAGACGCTCACCGCGACGCTGCCCGCGGCGACGGCGGCGCTCGCCGGGATGCCGGTCCACGTGGTGACAGTCAACGACTATCTCGCCAGGCGCGACGCCGACTGGACCGGCCCGGTGTACGAGGCGCTCGGCCTGACCGTCGGCGTCACCCAGCACGGCCAGTCGCCCGAGGAGCGCAGGGCCGCTTATGCGGCGGACATCACCTACTGCACCAACAAGGATCTCGGCTTCGACTACCTGCGCGACGCGCTGATCCTCGCCTCGCGCACCGGGCAGGCGCGGCTGCGGCTGGAGAAGCTCCTCGGCCGCGGCAATCGGCTCGAGCGCCTGCTGCTGCGCGGCCTGCACTTCGCCATCGTCGACGAAGCCGACAGCGTGCTGATCGACGAGGCGCGCACGCCGCTCGTCATCTCGGGCGGCGGCGCCGACGGCGACCAGGCGCTTTACGCCGCCGCCCTGGAGATTTGCAGAAAGCTGGACGAAACCCATTTCCAGGTCGATCGGGCCGAGCGCGCAATCCGCCTGACCGAGGCCGGCCGGGCGTATCTCGGCGAGCTCGCCGAGGCGCTGCCCGCGGCATGGCGCTCGGCGCGCGCGCGCGAGGAGCTGGCGCAGCAGGGCCTCGCGGCGCTGCATCTGTACCAGCTCGACACGCATTACATGGTGCGCGAAGGCAAGGTTCAGATCATCGACGAGTACACCGGCCGCGTGCTCGCCGACCGCTCCTGGGAGCGCGGCCTGCACCAGCTCGTCGAGGTGAAGGAAGGCTGCGAGGTGACCGGGCGGCGCTCGACGCTCGCCCGCATCACCTATCAGAGGCTGTTCGGACGCTACCTCAGGCTTGCCGGCATGACGGGCACCGCTGCCGAGGTGGCGCCCGAGCTGGAGGCGGTCTACGGCCTGAAGATGGCGCGGGTCCCGACCAACCGGCCGTCGCGCCGCAGCGACCGCGGCGCCGGGCTCTACACTACCCGCGGCGAGAAATGGAACGCCGTAGCGAATGCGGTCGCGCGCATGATCCGTTCCGGCCGCCCGGTGCTCGTCGGCACACGCTCCGTGGCCGCTTCCGAAGAACTGAGTCATATATTGAAGGCGAACAGGCTGGAACACGTGGTGCTCAACGCGCGGCAGGACGGCGAGGAGGCGAGCATCGTGGCGCGCGCCGGCGAGCCGCGGCGCGTGACCGTGGCGACCAACATGGCCGGGCGCGGCACCGACATCAAGCTCGCCCCGGAAGTGGCGGCGCTCGGCGGCCTGCACGTCATCCTGACCGAGTTCCACGAGTCGAAGCGCATCGACCGCCAGCTCTTCGGCCGCTGCGCGCGCCAGGGCGATCCCGGGTCGCACGAGGCGATCGTCAGCGTGGAGGACGATCTTTTCCGCCGGCATGCAGGGCCGCTGACGGAGGTGTTCGCGGCACTGCCGGCCCTGCCCGCCTGGGGCGCGGGGGTGCTGCGCGCGGCGGCGCAAAAATCTGCCGAGGCGGCGAACGCGCACGACCGGCGCGTTACCATGCAGGAAGACCGGCGCCTCGACAGCGCGCTGGCTTTCACCGGGAGGGGGGAATGAAGAAGTTTTGCGCAGTCCTGCTCGCCGGCGCGGCGACGGCTGCGCTTGCCGGCGAGTTCGACTGCGTCATCGAGCCGAAGCAGGTGATCGAGGTGCGCAGCCCGCTCGAGGGTCTGATCGAGCGCATCGACGTCGACCGCGGCGACCTGGTGCGCAAGGGACAGGAGCTGGTGGTGCTCGACACCTCGCTCGAGCGCGCGGCGGCGGCGATCGCGAAGCAGCGCTCGGAGATGGAGGGCGCGGTGCGCTCCGGCGAGTCGCGGCTCGCCTTCAGCACGAAGAAGTACGAGCGCGCGCAGAACCTGCACGGCCAGAACTACCTCTCGGCACAGGCGCGCGACGAGGCGGCGACCGAAAGGCGCCTCGCCGAATCCGAGCTGCTCGACGCGCGCGACAACCGCAGGCTCGCCGAGCTCGAGCTCGCCCGCCAGCACGAGCTCATCCGCCTGAAGACCATCCGCAGCCCGGTCGCCGGCGTGGTCATGGAACGCATGCAGCATCCGGGCGAGCTCGCCGAGGCCGGCGTCGGGCGCAAGCCGATCCTCAAGCTCGCCGAGATCGACAGCCTGCACGTCGAGGTAGTCCTGCCCGCGGCGGCCTACGGCAAGGTCAGGCTCGGCCAGGAGGTCGAGGTGATTCCCGAGATTCCGGCGGGCTTTAGGCACAGCGCGACCGTCAAGGTGATCGACCGCCTGCTCGACGCGGCGAGCGGCACCTTCGGCGTGCGCCTGGAGCTCGCCAACCGCAACCACCGCATCCCGGCCGGCATCCGCTGCAGCGCGCGCTTCCCGGGCGTCGATTCGATCAACCACAGGGAGAAGAAGAAATGACCGCGAAACCGCCGCCCGAGGAGCCGCCGAAGGCGAAGGCGCCCGCCGCGGGCGAGAGCCGCCTGCGCTGGGACACCTCGGGGCTGAAGAGCTCGTACTGCAACGTCGCCAACGCGACCAGCACGCGCGAGGAAGTCGTGCTCAACTTCGGCGTCAACGAGAACTGGGAGCGGCCGCGCGCCGAGCTCGAGGTGCAGCTCCTGCACCGCATCATCCTCAGCCCGTTCGCCGCGAAACGGCTGCAGGAGCTGCTCACCAAGCTGATCCGCGAGTACGAGACGCGCTACGGCGAGCTCAAATAAGGAGACACATGGCGACCAAGCTGCTGATCTATGAAACCGCGGTTCCGGTATCGAAGGCGAAGCACGGCGAGTGGTCGGTCGAGCCCGGCGCCGACTACGGCTTCAGCCGCAACGTCAACGCCGTGCCGCTGATGGCGGTGGAGTTTCCCAGCGCCGCCGCCGAGTACGCCATCGTGTTCGCCGGAACCGGCGACGAGGCGATGCCGGCGGTGATCCTCGGCGTGCGCGAGCAGGAGAACCTGTACCTCGCGAAGGAAGGCGGCTGGGGCGCGCGCTACGTGCCGGCCTTCGTGCGCCGCTACCCGTTCGTGTTCTCCAGTCCCGACGAGGGCAAGACGTTCACGCTGTGCATCGACGAGGCCTTCAAAGGGTTCAACCGCGAAGGGCGCGGCGAGCGCCTCTTCGACGCCGAGGGCAAGCCGTCTGCGTACGTCGAGAACGTGCTCAAGTTCCTGCAGCAGTACCAGATCGAGTTCCGCCGCACCCAGGCGTTCTGCCGCAAGCTGAAGGAGCTCAACCTCCTCGAGCCGATGCGCGCGCAGCTGACCCTCGAATCCGGCGAGCGCATGGCGCTCGGCGGCTTTACCGCGGTCGAGCGCGCGCGGCTGAAGACCCTGAGCGCCGAGCGCCTAGCCGACCTCGCGCGCACCGACGAGCTCGAGCTCGTCTACGCGCACCTGCAGTCGCTGCGCAACTTTGCCGCGATGCGGGAGCGCATGGGCGGCGCGGCGCCGGCCGCGCCGGCGGCGCAGCCGAAGCCCGAAGAAAAGGAGCGCAAGCCGGCGGCCGCCGAGAAGCCTTCGAAGAAGCGTTAACTGCACGCTGCAGGCGCTTGAACGCGTTGCCCTTTGCCTGAGATGCCGATCAGGGCGCCGCGGCCGCAATGCCCGGCTTAATTCGCCGGTAACCATTCGTTGGGACACTTCGCACACGCGCGTACTGCGTACTACTATACGGACTGATAAGTCTGCCTTAAGGCAGCTGCATGTGTAGTTCGCTCCGCAGCAGGTTGCGTTTTTAGGGGTCCTCGCCATCAAGACGAAACAAGGCGAGGGCGAATCGAACCGAACCTCTATTAGTCGGGGGAACGAGGGGGATGCGGTGGTCCGGAGCGGTCGACACCGCGTTGAGCCTGCTGGCGCGCGCCTGGCGCGGCTTGCCGAAGCCTCGGCATCCGGCTCGCGCCTCGCCGCCTAAACCGCCGTTCCGCCGCAAGCTGCTGTTCGAGCTGCTCGAGCCGCGGCTGCTGCTGTCCGCCGACCCCGCAGTCATCGTCAGCGACAGCACGCTCGAGGCCCGGCTCAGCGAGGACGCCGATCATCTCGTAGTTACCCGGCTGAGCGAATCCGAAGACGGCGGCTCGGTCGTCAACTTGGCGCTCGGCGAGTGGTCGCAGACCTACGGCGGCATCACCGAGATCACGATCGACGGCCTTGGCGGCAGCGACACGCTGACGTTCATCGACATGGTGAGCGCGGATGCGGCGTGGCTCATCGACGGTGTCGACGCCGGCTCGGTGGCCATGATCCAGTTCTCCAACATCGAGCAGCTCATCGGCGCCGCGGACAACCAAGACACGTTCACTTTCGCGACCGGCGGCACGCTCGCCGGCGGCGTCGACGGCGGCGCGGACGGCAGCGACACGCTGATCCTGAACTACGCCGACGGCTTCGCCGCGCTCGACGCCTCCGCCGGCATCGAGGCCGTGATCATCAACGGCACCGACGCCGACGACACCATCACCATCGGGCGCGTCTTCAACGAGGCGACGGTGTCGATCACCATCGATGCCGGCGCCGGCGACGACACCATCACCTTCAACGAGACCTCCGTCACCACGGCGGCGTCGCTGACGGTGAACGGCGGGAGCGGCAGCGACACCATCACGGTGGCGCAGGGCCTCACCCTGAGCGGCGGCGCGCTGCTCTTCGACGCCGAGAGCATCCTCGTGAGCGTCGGCGCGCAGATCGCGACCGCGGGCAGCGTCACCCTCAGGGCGGTCGCCGAGAACAATGTCGCGGACTCCTTGAGCCCCGAGCCGATCGACATCCTCGCGAGCGTCCTGGTCGACGGAACGGTAAACGTCGGCGGTGCGCTGACGCTGGAAGCGACGGTGAACAACATCGTCCATCTCGATGCGTCGGGCGCCTCACTCGGCGTCGCGTCGACGTCGGAGGCGGTCGCGCAGATCGGCGCCGGGGCGCAGGTCACGGCCGGCACGCTGACCGTCTCGGCGCGCACCAACACCGATATTTCCGTCGACATCACCGATGCGACGGGCGGCACGAGCGGGCTGGGCGCCACGGTGGTCGAGGCGGATCGCGCCCGCGCGACGCTGCTAAGCGAGGACGGTGCGGCGAAGTTCTACCTCTGGGATGCCACCGAGCTCGATCTCAACCAGGCGACGTACGTCCTGACCCACGGCTGGACCGGACGGACCGGCTCGATCGGCGAGGGCTATTTCGATCTCCTCAACGCGCTCGTCGAGTTCGACCCCGACGCGAACGTCATCTTGACCGACTGGTCGGAGAAGGCGGGGAGCCCCGTCTACTTCCCGGCGGCGGACGCCACGTTCGAGATAGGCGGCCTGCTCGCCAAGTTCCTCGACGACGCCGAGATCGACGCGTCGACCACGACGCTGATCGGTGCGAGCCTGGGCGCCCACGTGAGCGGCATCGCCGCCGACCAGTACCGAGAGCGCACGGGCAACTTCATCGCGCGGCTGTTCGGGCTGGATCCCGCCGGGCCCTTGTTCGAGGAGACCCTCGAGATCCCCGGGAAGCTGCCCACCCATCGGCTCGATGCCGGCGACGCGGTTCGCGTCGTGGTGTTCCACACGACGACCATCGCGGGCTTCGACGAGCCGCTCGGACACCTCGACCTCTACGTCAACCCCTCGCAGCCGGCGCAGCCGGGGCATGCAGACCTCGCCGGCAGTCACGGGTATCCGAAAGAGTTGCTGGCCGAGCTGCTGCGGGGGAGATCGTTCAGTCAGGCGCCGGGCATCCTGAGCGACGGCCAGTTCACCTATGCCGATCTGCTCGATACCTCGCTGACCGGCAGCGTCGACGTCGAGACGCACGACAGCCCGATCACGGTCACCACCGTCGCCAGCATCGAGGGCGGGGCCGTCGTCACGGTGGGGACGGCGCCGATCTCGCCGTCGGAATCGGCGAGCGTGCTGGTCCGGGCGGTCGACAACACCAATCTTCGGAGCAGCATCACCACGGAAGAGCTCGCCGACCAGACCGAGTTCGATTTCGTGCAGGGGAAGATCGGCCTCAGCCGGGACACGAGGGCCTATGTTGGCGACGCCGTCCTGCGCACCGCGCTGACGGCGGGATTACTCGAGGTCTCGGCGGAAAACCGCGGCGATGTCAGGGGCGAAGTCTTTTCGGACTTCCTCGAGAACGCGTCGACCACCTTCGCCCGCGAGACCGTCCTCGCCTACGTCGAGAACGCCGCTCTCGACGTCGCGGGTCTCGAGGTGAGGGCGCAGAATTCCTCCACGTACGCCGCGACGGCCGCGCAGAACAGCACCACGGTGCGAGGCGTCGTCAAAGCGTACGTCGACGGCAGCACGGTGACGGCCGGCGCAGCCGGGGTAACGCTGTCCGCGCTCGACGAATCCTCCTATAAGGCTGCAGCGAGCGGAGAGGGCGATCGCAGGAGCCTGAACGACATCAGCAAGGACGTGGCCGCCTACGTCGCGGGCTCGACGCTCACCGCGAGCGGCGGCTCGATCGGCATTTCCGCCGGGAATCGAACCACGCTCGAGGCGCTGTCGACGCTTGCCGCGACCGAGTCCAATCTCGCCTCGGCCGACGTCTTCGCCATCAACGTCCTCAACGGCGACGTCGAGGCTTATGCGCAGGGCTCGACGCTGACGACCGACGCGGGAGACATCTCGCTCCGCGCGGAGAACACAGCGGCGATCGACGCCCGAGTGAAAGGAGAGGCGACGGCGGGCTCGAGCGCCCTTCTTCCCAGCCCGACTCTCGCGTTCGGCGCGGGCATGGCCTTCAACGCCGTGGGCTGGGACATGGTCGACCTGCTCCTCGCCACGATCGACGACTTCCTGCCGGAGCCCGCCCATAGCTGGATCGAGGGGTTTGTGCCGTTTGCCGAGAGCAACCCCTCGCGGGCCCGCGCCTACCTCGTCGACACCGGCGTCGCCGCCGGCGGCGATCTCACGATCCACGCCGCTTCCTCGCCGCAGATCAACGCCACGGTGAGCAACGCCGCCGAGAGCACGAGCTCTTCGCTCTTCCTGACCTTCGGCGGGTCGATCGGCGCGCTGCTCGCGAGCAACAAGATCAACAGCGAGGCCGAAGCCTCGATCGGCTACACCGGGAGCACGCAAGGCAGCGTTGCGGCCGGCGGGCGAGTCGAGCTCGAGGCGCGCGACACGGCGGCCATCCACTCCAACGTGAAGATCGTTTCCTCGTCCATCGTCACCAACGACGGCGGCGCCGCGCTGCTCCAGGGGGCGGTGAACGAAGGGCTTGCGGCCGACTTCACGACCGACGACGGCGAGCAGGACATCGACTTCGGCACCCGGGTGCGGCTCGCCGACGACTACGAGGGCGGCGGCACGCCCGGCGGCGTGTACGAGTACATGGGCACGGCGCAGACCGGCGAGGACCTCGACCTCGGACAGCAGGACTACGGCGATCTCGGCTTCTGGAAGCCGGTCCTCGAGACCGAGCTCGTGCCGCAGGGCAACAACCTGACGCGCTCGGACTCGATCACCCTCGGCGGCCTCGTGGTGCTGAACGAGGTGCGCAGCGCGGTGGAGGCCTTCATCGACAACGCCGTCGTCACGGCCGACAGCGTGCGCGTGGCCGCTTTCGAGAGCGCGACCATCGAGGCGAGGGCCGACAGCACCGCCGAGTCCTCGGGCGGCAGCGCCTTCGGCAAAGGGCTGTCGCTCGCGGTCAACGCCACGATCGCCACCAACGTCGTGCTGTCGAGCGCGCGCGCCTGGATCTCGGCGAGCGACGTCACCACGCTGAGCGGCGACGTGATCGTGG
>Ga0114945_10001565_pt1 | contig 14110 bp, 13 predicted proteins | sample OV2TP3_FD_87194 | JGI IMG/M metagenome (GOLD analysis project Ga0114945, IMG submission 87194) | Hot spring microbial communities from Beatty, Nevada to study Microbial Dark Matter (Phase II) - OV2 TP3 | ecosystem: Environmental > Aquatic > Thermal springs > Hot (42-90C) | place: USA: Beatty... | reverse complement strand
GCCCGTGATCCATTGCAGGACGAGGAACGTCCAGAACGCCTTCCAGGTAAACGCAAACGGCGCGAAGAGGATCCCCAGGTGGATGAAGGCGATCCCCAAGATGATCTCCCACTTGAACTTCAGCTTCGGCGTGAGCGTCTCCGTATCGATCGTCACATCCGTGCCTTCGAGCGTCGTCTGCATCACCCCTCCTCAAAGCGACTCTTCGTTTGCGTGAAACTAAACCACATATTACACCACGCTTGCCATGAGCTTGTCAAAGGAAAAGATAGAGACCGTGCTCCATCGAGATGCCTTACGCGTTACGCCTATTCCTTGAAGGGTGACGAGGGGAGGTGAAGGGTATGAGGGGGTCGTTTCATTCACTTGACCCTTTCCCTTCGTAACCCATCAGCTCCCTTTACAACCCTTCGATCCTCCTTCTCAATGGTCTTCTCAATTTAGTAGCGCTCAATTTGCCGAAGGAGACAATAGACCAATCGGTCATCGAGCAGGAGGGTGAGCAGGCTCTGTCGGAGCGTTTCCTCGACACGTTCCACAGGCAGCCGCATCGTCTCCGAGGCGGCTTGGAGTGTGAAGAAATGCAAGAAATAGAGTGACGTGGCATCTCGCTCCATGTCAGGAAGCTTCTGGAGGGTTTGGGAGACCAGCTCATGGTGGAAACGATTCAGGAATTGGTAGGGGATGCACCGCAGGTAACTGTACGGGGTGAGCTTGCGCTGCCTCGGATCAGGGGGATTCTCAAGCGTGCGGTACGCCTCGACCACTACGGGCCAGAAACGTCTCCGCAGGTATCCGCTGAGCGTGCTCTCCTGGGGCTGTTGCGCGAAGTCCATGACGCACTGTCGGAACAGCCGGTGGACCAAGCGCGAGTAGTCCCGATCGGTGACCACCCGATAGTCGCCGCGGGTGGACAGCGTCTCATCACTGCCGCGCAGGAGGAAACGGCAGCCCTCCGTCGACAACAGGTAATCCCAGCAGGCGATCGCCCAGGTAAACAGCGGCTGGAACTCATTCACCAACGCCTGGTAGTCTGACCCCAGCGCCCCATTCCCCTGGTGGTTTTCCTGCGAACTCTTGGAGCTGTTGTAGAGCCGTGTGACCAGCAGCTCCACGTGCGGCAATTTCCCCCGTTGGAGTGTGGGCAGCTCCGGCTGGGTGAACACCTGGGGGAGGGCGATGTCAAGCGCCGGCTCCTCCTCGAGTTGGACGAGCGGTTCTGTGGAATCGAAGACTAGAAGTTCTCGCATGGCAATGCTAGTCTAGCATAGCGTCAAAACCGTCAGCAAGGAGAAAGTCGCTATGATGACGTGGGTCGGATGGTGCGGCGGATTCCTCTTGATTCTTGGAGGATGTTGTGTTCTCACCGCCCTGCTTCGGGGAGGACCCCTTGCTAAGCTGCGATCCCTCATGTTGGCGGTGGTTTTGGTAAGCCTCGGAGGGCTGTGTCTAGGCTTCTCCCTCGCCCTCCGCTCGTTTGAAGCCTTTACCAGCTCCATTCAGGTGGCCGAGGTCCATTGCAGGTGGGTGGGGCCAAAGGCGTTTGAGGCAACCCTCCTCGTGATCCAGGATGGCAAGCCGCAGGAGCCTCGCACCTTTCCACTGCGTGGGGACCAATGGTCTATTAGCGGAGGAGTCGTCAAAAGGCACCCGTGGCTGACGGCGCTGGGGGTGCCCAGCTATCACAAGCCAACGCGCATCAGTGGCCGGTATGCCAAGACGGCTGAAGAGACTGCCTCGCCGCCGACGGCCTTTAACCTCGATGGGGAGCCGGATCGGATGTGGTGGTTCTTGTATCGACTCGATCCCCTCCTGCCATTTTTGGAGGTGACGTAGGGCAGCGCCGCCTACACGTACGTCGATCCAGCTCTCGTGTACGAGGTGTTCGTCACCCCCTCTGGCTACCTCATCCAGCAGCGGCGCCCGTCCTCGAGAGCCCGACAGTTCAAGGACGAGACAACCTCCCCGTAAGGTAGCTTTGACAGTCGTCAGAAGGTGTGTTACCATACTTGTGTCACGACGGTGGACGACGCAGCCGACAGGCTGAGTGACGGAGGAAGCAAGTCTTCCTTTTTTGGATTCGGACTGGCAAGATTGTGTGCAAGTCACCCTCACGACGAGTGAGTGCCTCCCGGCACGGTTGGGCCCACAGCATGGTTCTTCACCTCTCCTGTGGGAACCTCTTTGTATATCTCAGGTTACAGCGTCGTATGATGAGGACTGTCTGATGAGCCCATCACCTGTGTTCGGCCCGCAGGGCCGATCTCATGTGGCACTCACATTGGCCCCGCCGGCTGGCGGGGCACACAGGTGATGGGATGATCCCCCGCTACACGTTGCCTGCGATGGGACAGCTCTGGAGCGAGGAGCATCGCATCCACGTGATGCTCCAGGTGGAGCTGTTGGTCTTGGAGGCCCAGGCGCGACTCGGGCTCGTTCCGCGCCAGGCGGTTGCCCATATTCGCAAACGCCTGCCTGTTCCTTTCAGGACGGGACGGCAGACAGGAGCACGCCTGAATCTCGCGCAGATCCAACAGCGGGAGGCGTCCACTCGCCACGACGTGATCGCCTTTCTCGACCACCTCGAAGAGCGTTTGGGCCCGTACGGTCGGTACCTCCACCTTGGCTTGACCTCCAGCGATGTCTTGGATACCTCCTTGGCGGTCTTACTGCGTCACTCCACGGCGTTGCTCCAACGGGATCTCAGCCAGTTGCTGAAGGCCTTGGCCACGCAGGCCCGTCGGCACAAAAAGACGCTGATGATCGGCCGGACCCACGGCGTCCACGCCGAGCCGACAACGTTTGGCCTGAAGATGGCGATGTTCTACGACGAGTTTCGTCGACATGCCACGCGGCTTCAGACGCTTCGCCGCGAGATCAGCGTCGGGAAGATCTCCGGGGCGGTGGGGACGTTTGCCAATGTCGATCCCGCGGTCGAACGTCAGGTGTGCCGGCGCCTGAGCCTGACCCCGGCGCCAATCTCGACCCAAATCATCCAGCGCGATCTGCACGCCTCGTACGTGACGACGCTGGCGTTGATTGGCGGAAGCCTCGAAAAACTGGCCACCGAGGTTCGACATCTCCAGCGGACGGAGGTCCAAGAGGTCGAGGAGCCGTTTGGGACAGGCCAAAAAGGCTCTTCCGCGATGCCGCACAAGAAAAACCCTGTGACGTGCGAACGCATCGCGGGGATGGCCCGATTGCTGCGGGGCTACAGCGTGGCCGCGATGGAGAACATCAGCCTGTGGCATGAGCGGGACATCACACATTCCTCCGTGGAGCGGGTGATTCTGCCGGATGCGAGCATTGCGTTGGATTACATGTTCCACGCGATGACGGAGATCATTGACGGGCTGGTGGTGCACAAGGACCGGATGCGCGACAACCTGATGCAGACGCATGGCGTGGTCTTCTCCGGCCAGGTGCTCTTGAGACTGATGGCGCAGGGGCTGTCCCGCACCAAGGCCTATGAGTTGGTGCAGCGCTCGGCGCTGAAGGCCTGGCGCAACGGCAGCGACTTTCGAGACGTGTTGCTGAAGGATCCAGCGATTCGTCGGCACTTGTCCATCGAGACGCTGAGGCGCTGTGTCGATCCGGCGCGGCATCTGCGCTATGTCGAGCACATCTTTCGCCGAGTCGGCCTGTAAATGCGGCAATCACCGATCAGCAAACGATCGTTGTGCGGGCTGGTTGCGGGTTGCTGGCTGCTGCTGTTTACGACGGGTTGCATTCGTCGCTCACTCACGATCCGCTCAGAGCCGCCAGGCGCGGAACTGCGCGTGAATGACAAGCTCCTGGGGACGACCCCTTACGCCTACGATTTCATGTGGTATGGGTGGTATCGGATCAAACTGACCAAGCCGGGGTATGAACAGCGGGATGACCGAGTCCTCTTGAGAGCGCCGTTCTATTTGTGGATCCCGTTTGACCTGGTGATGGAACTGCTGCCGGTTCCGATTCACGATACGAGGGCGCTGTCGTACACGCTCACCCCATGGCAGAGGCTTCCTGAACCCGCGCCGCCGATTCTGCCACCTCCCGTTGAGGAAGAGGGACCGCCCGCCACAGGAGGGGACGATGGTACATCTGGGTGAGAAGCTGTACGAAGGCAAGGCGAAGATCCTCTACGCGACGGATGAGCCCTTGCAGGTCGTGCAGTATTTCAAGGACGACGCCACCGCCTTCAACGCTCAGAAACGCGGGACGATCGTCGATAAAGGCGTGTGCAACAACCAGATTTCCTGTCGCCTCTTTCAAGTTCTTGAACAGGCTGGCGTGCCGACCCATTTCGTCAAGCAGCTGTCGGACCGAGAGATGCTGGTGAAGCGCGTCCAGATCATCCCGCTTGAGGTCACCATCCGCAACATCACGGCCGGCGGCATGTCAAAGCTCCTGGGCATCGAGGAAGGGATTATCCTGAAGCAGCCGGTGTTTGAGTGGCATTACAAAAGCGATGCGTTGGGCGATCCCTTGATTAACGACGACCACATCCTCGCCCTCCAGCTCGCGACACCGGAGGAACTCGAGACGATTCGGCGGTTGTCGTTTCGGGTCAATGATGTGTTGCGGGACTATTTTGCCTCGCGCCGGATTGATCTCGTCGACTTCAAGCTGGAGTTCGGCCGATTCCCCGCCACCGCCTCCGGGCCACGCCACATCTTGCTGGGCGATGAAATCTCGCCGGATACCTGTCGGTTCTGGGAGCAGGGCACTAGGAAGAAACTGGACAAGGACCGCTTCCGACGGGATCTGGGCGATGTGGAAGCGGCCTACCACGAGATGCTCAGGCGGGTCCTGGCCTAATCCGTTAAACATGAGCGCGCTACTTAAAGGTTTTGTGCTGGGGGCGTTGATGGGGCTGGTTCTATCGTTTAGTAAGGACCTGCGCGGCCGGTACGTCTTATCCGGTTTCTTGGTGGCAGTGTTGGTGACGCTGGCGCTTCGACCGCAGTTGGCGCGTCCGCTCTTGGTCGCGGTATTTTCCGGGCTGGCGATGATCTTGCTGGTTGGGTGGATTCGGTGGGTTCTTGGTACTCGGAGGAGACAGTCCTAAGGAGGCGTCCATGTGGATTGTGTTGTTGGGGTTGATCGGCTTGGCGGCGGGGTTGGTCTTGGTGCTCGGCCTTGAGCGGCGCTATGCGAGTTCCGTGTTGGCCTTTTCGTTGTTCGGGCTGCTCGTTGGTGTGCTGTTTGGGTCGATTCGGGTGGTGCCGGCTGGGCATGTGGGCGTCATCGATTTCTTTGGCCACGTCAGCCCGAACGCGCTCAAAAGCGGCATCAACCTCATCAATCCACTGGCCAAAGTGATCCCCATATCGATTCGGACGCAGGAAGACAAAGAGGTGATGAGTGTTCCCTCCAAAGAAGGGCTCACCGTGGAGCTGGAGCTCTCCGCGCTCTATCGCCTCGCCCCTGAGCACGCCGTGGACATCTACAAGTCCGTGGGGCACCAGTACGTGGACATCGTCTTTCGCCCGCAGTTCCGCGCCGCGTCGAGAGGTGTCACCGCATCCTATGAAGCGAAAGCCTTGTACACGTCCGAGCGCGAGGTGTTGGGCAAGTTCATTCAAGAACATCTCCAGGCGCTGGTGCAGGATCGCGGGGTCGTTGTCGAGAACATCCTCCTGCGCAAGGTCTCGCTGCCCCGCACGGTGAGCGATGCCATCGAGCAGAAGCTCAAGGCCGAGCAGGACTCCGAGCGGATGAAGTTTGTGAATCAGCGCGAGGAGATGGAGGCAGAGCGCAAGCGCATCGAAGCCAAGGGGGTGCGCGACTCGCAGGCGATCATCAGTGAAACGCTCACACCGCAGTATCTGAATTACCTGTGGATCAAGAACCTGGCAGAGAACGAAAACGTGATCTATGTCGCCACGGAGGCCAACATGCCCATCTTTCGCTCGGCCGAGACCAGGGGAGTGCCCAGGCGTCCCCAGGAAGAGTAAACCCTAGCCGCCACGGTATGCAGGCCCACGTCTACATCACACTCAAACCCGGCTTGTTGGACGCGGCGGGCAAGACGATTCAAGACGCGCTCCAGTCGTTGGGATTTCAGGGCGTCAAGGACGTCCGCGTGGGCAAGCTCATTGAGATCGAGTTGAATCACGCGAAGACCTCCTCGGCCAAGCGGGACCTCGAGCGTATGTGCCAGAAACTCCTGGCTAATCCCGTCGTCGAGACGTATCGCATCGAGATCAAACGGTGATCAGCATTCGGGACGATAGCCGATGAAGTTCGGCGTGGTGGTGTTTCCAGGGTCCAATTGCGACACGGACTGCGTCTACGTCCTGCGCGATGTGTTGAAGCAAGAGGTCGTCTCCCTCTGGCACGAGGAGACCCGCGTGCAGGGCTGCGACTGTATCGTGCTGCCCGGAGGCTTTAGTTACGGCGATTACCTGCGCACCGGCGCCATCGCCCGCTTCTCCCCGATCATGAAGTCGATTGAGCGCTTCGCTAAGGATGGCGGCCTCGTGCTGGGCATCTGCAATGGCTTTCAGATCTTGCTGGAGAGCGGGCTGCTGCCGGGTGCTATGCTGCGCAACAGCGGGTTGCGGTTTATCTGCAAGGCCGTGACGCTGCGCATTGAACGCACCGACACGCCGTTTACCCATCGGTTCAAGGTCGGCCAAGTCATCCGCATGCCGATTGCGCACAACGAAGGCCACTACACCGCCGATGCCAAGACCCTGAAGCTCCTTCACGCCAATCGCCACGTGCTGGTTCGGTACTGCGATGCCGACGGCCGCCTCACCGCCGAGGCCAATCCCAACGGCTCGGTGGATCACATCGCAGGGCTCTGCAACGCGGATGGCAACGTCATGGGCCTGATGCCCCATCCGGAGCGCTCCTCAGAAGCGGAGTTAGGTTCGCTCGATGGCCGGCTGGTGTTTGAATCGCTGATTGAAGCGTATGCCCATGCCTAAGGCCTCGGTGATGGCAAAGAGGGGCAAGGGTATTTTTGAAAACCCCTGTCCCCACACCGAGGTGACACCAGCGCTCCTCAAGAAGCTCAACCTAACCGAGGAGGAGTATCAACGCATCCTGAAGATCTTGGGTCGTGTGCCGACGCTGACGGAGCTAGGCATTTTCAGCGTCATGTGGTCTGAACACTGTGCGTACAAAAGCTCCAAGGTCTACCTGAGGTGCTTTCCGACTCGAGGCAAGCATGTCCTTGTGCCGGCCGGACAAGAGAACGCCGGATTAGTGGACATTGGTCACGGGCTGGCTGTTGCGTTCAAAATCGAGTCGCACAATCATCCCTCGGCGGTGGAGCCGCACGCCGGAGCGGCGACAGGGGTGGGCGGGATCCTTCGCGACATTTTCACGATGGGCGCGCGGCCCATCGCGCTGTTTGACAGCCTGCGGTTTGGCGCTCTGAATGGTCATCCCGGCCCGTCTGGTGGCTCGAAGGCCGGGATGGGCGCGCGCACGCGGTTCTTGTTTGAAGGGGTCGTTCGTGGCATTGCGGACTATGGCAACTGCGTCGGTGTCCCAACGGTCGGTGGTGAGATTGCGTTTGATGAGAGCTATCGCGAGAACCCCCTGGTGAACGTGATGTGCATCGGGGTGGTGCCGGTCACTCGCATTGCCAGGGCCCGCGCACGAGGTCCTGGCAATCCCGTGTTGTATGTCGGTTCCTCAACGGGCCGAGACGGATTGGGCGGGGCGAGTTTCGCCTCGAGGGAAATCACCAAGAGCTCAGAGGCGGACCGCCCGGCGGTCCAGATCGGCGATCCGTTTGCCGAGAAATGTCTGATCGAGGCCACACTCGAAGCGCTGGACACAGGGGACGTCATCGGGATTCAGGATATGGGTGCGGCTGGGCTGACGTGCTCCACCTGCGAGACCGCGTCGCGGGGTCGATGTGGCATCGAGATCGACGTGGCGAAGGTGCCCCGGCGTGAAGAGGGTATGACGCCGTATGAGGTGATGCTCTCCGAGTCACAAGAGCGGATGCTGCTCATCGTGGCCCGGGGACGTCAGGAGCGCATCAGGCGGCTGTTCGCGAAGTGGGGGCTCAACGCGGTGGAGATCGGCCGCGTCACCGACGACGGCCTGATGCGGGTAAACGATGGCGCTGACGTTGTGGCAGAGATTCCAGTCTCGGCCCTCACCGACGAGGCTCCCATCTATCGACGGCCCGTCAAACGACCAGCCAAGCTGGCCAAGACCCAGCGGCTCTCGTTGCGGACGATCCCGCAGCCTCGCGACTATGGCGCAACGCTCCTGACGCTGTTGGCTTCCCCGACGATCGCCAACAAGGCGATGGTCTTTGAGCAGTACGACCACATGGTGCAAACGAACACCGTCGTCTTGCCGGGACGGGCGGATGCGGCGGTGTTGCGGCTCAAAGGGACCGAGACGTTGCTGGCCGCGACCACGGATGGCAATGGGCGCTATTGCGCGCTCGATCCCTACGAAGGCGGCAAGCACGCTGTGGCCGAGGCGGCGCGCAACCTCGCCTGCGTCGGCGCGACACCGCTCGCGGTGACCGATTGTTTGAACTTTGGCAATCCCGAAGATCCTGGCGTGATGTGGCAGTTCAAGGAATGCGTGCGGGGGATCTCTGAGGCGTGCCGCGTGTTTGGCACGCCGGTGACCGGGGGCAACGTGAGCTTCTACAACGAAAGCCCTCGGGGAGCCATCAATCCAACACCGGTGATTGGCATGATTGGCTTGGTAGAGATTAGAAGCTGGAAGCTGGAAGCTAGAAAAAACGAAATCCAGCCTCCCCGGCCCGCCTGGGGAGCTCGGGGCCGGGGCGGGCCAGCCTCCCCGGCCCGCCTGGGGAGCTCGGGGCCGGGGCGGGCCAGCCTCCAGCCAATCACGGCAAACTTCAAGGACGAGGGTGACGTCATTCTGTTGCTCGGCACGACCCGGGAAGAACTGGGAGGTAGTGAGTATCTGCACCTGATCCATCGGCGCAAGCAGGGCAAGCCACCCCGCGTGAATCTCCAGGCCGAGCGGCGACTTCAGCAGGTGCTCGTGGAGGCCAATCGGCTGGGACTCCTGAAATCCGCGCACGACTGCTCGGAAGGCGGGTTGGCCGTGGCCCTCGCCGAATGTTGCGTCATGGAGGAGGAATATCTCGTGGGAGCAACTCTTGAGTTCGGTGTTCGTCGTTCAACGTTCATTGTTAAAACAACGAACAATGAACAACGAACAATGAACATCAGGATGGATACCCTGTTATTTGGGGAGTCTGCCGCACGGGTCATTGTGACGTGCGAGCGCTTTCATCAACCGCACCTGGAGGCGCTGGCGCGAAGGCGCAAGGTGCCGTCTCGTGCGCTGGGTCGTGTCGGCGGGAGACGATTCATCATCAACCCATGGATCGATCTGCCGCTTGAAGCACTCGATGACGCCTGGCGCAACAGTTTGGCCCGCTCTCTGAGTTGAAGAGGTAGACAAGAGACCGCCTGGGTGACGCCGGACATGGATAACTCGGTCAAGCATTCGTGCGGCCTGTTTGGCATCTACGGTCATCGAGATGCGGCGCGGTTGACGTATCTGGGGCTCTACTCGCTGCAGCACCGGGGGGAAGAAGCCGCCGGCATCGTCACGTACGATGGCAAGACGATGCACACCCACAAAGGGCTCGGCTTGGTATCAGAGGTGTTTAGCGAACAGATCCTCCACGGGCTTCCCGGCCGCATGGCGCTCGGACACACGCGCTACTCGACGACCGGCTCGAGCACATTGAAGAACGCGCAGCCGCTGGTGGTCACCTACGCCAAGGGCTCCATCGCCGTCGTCCACAACGGCAACCTCGTGAACGCCCATGACCTGCGGCAGCAGTTGGAGGCGAATGGCTCGATCTTCCAAACGACCGTCGATAGCGAGATCATCCTGCACCTGTTGGCGCGCGCCACCAACAAGCAGTTTGAGGACGACTTGGTCGAATGCCTGCAACTGTTGGAGGGCGCCTTCACCCTGCTGTTTCTCACGGAACAGGAGCTGATCGGTTGCCGTGACCCCAACGGGTTCCGGCCGCTGTGCATCGGCCGGCTGAACAAAGCCTACGTGTTCGCGTCGGAGACGTGCGCCTTGGATCTCATCGGGGCGAAGTTTGTGCGCGAGGTGGAGCCCGGCGAAGCGGTCATCGCGGGACCCAACGGGCTCCGATCCCTCAGGCCCTTCAAGGACCGCGTCAATGGGCTTTCGCACTGTCTGTTTGAGCACGTGTATTTCGCCAGACCGGATTCCATCATCTTTGGCGAGAGCGTCCAGGCGGTCCGGGTCCGTCTGGGCCAGCAGCTGGCCCGTGAGCATCCGGCTGAGGCAGACCTCGTGATGCCCATCCCCGATTCCGGCAACTTTGCCGCGCTGGGGTTCAGCCTGGAATCGCAGATCCCATTTGTCATGGGGATGATCCGCAACCACTACGTCGGTCGCACGTTCATCCAGCCGGCGCAGGAGATCCGCGATCTCAAAGTCCGGGTGAAGTTCAATCCGGTCAAGGAAATCATCAAGGGCAAGCGGCTGGTGGTGGTGGATGATTCGATCGTGCGCGGCACCACCACGAGGGCCCGCGTGAAAAGTCTTCGAGAAGCCGGGGCGAAGGCGATTCATCTGCGCATCAGTTGTCCGCCGACGCGCCACTCCTGCTTCTACGGGATCGATTTTCCGACCCGCAAGGAGCTCATCGCCAACCGGCTTGACCTGGAAGACATCCGCAAGTTCATCGGGGCGGACTCGCTGGGTTACCTCTCGATTGAGGGATTGCTGAAGACCGTGGGCACGCCGACGAACTACTGCACCGCGTGTTGGAGCGGCACCTACCCGATCCCATTTGGCGACGAGGGGGATAAGTTCGCGCTGGAAAAGCACGCCGGGCAGGGACGGTGCTAACAGCATGTTTCAAAACCCGTTGGGGGTGGCCAGGTGGCCCAGTGGCCCGGTCGCCCCGAGCCCGGCCACCTGGTCACGTGGCCACTGTGCCACCCGGTGGTTTTGAAAGGTGCTCTAAACCAAGGGACAAGGTACCCTTCGACAGTTTGGCGTTTTAACGTGTGGTTTTGATTTTTGAGTTGCAGGCAAAGACAGATGGCAGGCATGACCTATCGGCAGGCGGGGGTGGATATCGAGACGACCAATCGCTGGCTCTCGCGCCTGAAGCCGTTGATCCGATCCACGCAGGGCGTTGAGGTGCTGCCGGATCGTGGACAGTTTGCGGGTCTCTTTCACCTGTCGAGGGACTCCATTCGAGACCCGGTGCTGGTGTCCTCGACCGATGGGGTGGGCACCAAACTGAAAGTGGCCCAGGCGCTCCACGACCACGCCTCCATTGGCGTGGATGTCGTGGCGATGAATACCAACGATGTATTGGTCTATGGGGCGCAACCCCTGTTTTTCCTCGACTACATCGCGATGGGGCGGATCAACCCGACGCTGTTGCGCACCTTAGTGCGCGGGATGGTGCGAGGGTGTCGGCTCAGCGGCTGCGCCCTCGTGGGAGGGGAGACCGCGGAGATGCCTGGCGTCTATGAGACAGATGAGTATGATGTGGCGGGGTTTTGTGTCGGGGTCGCTGAGCGCCGCGCCCTGATTGACGGCTCGGACGTCAGGGCCGGCGATGTCGTTGTGGGACTGGCCTCCTCTGGTCTTCACGCCAACGGGTTTTCGCTGGTCAGACGGGTCTTTCAACCAGCCGAGTTGAAGCGGATGAAACGCCACCTCCTCGCGCCCACGCGCATCTATGTCAAACCCGTCCTGGAAGCGATCCGGGCGGTGCGCGTGACGGCGATTGCGCATGTGACAGGTGGCGGATTGTCACGAAGGCTGGAGAGCTTGGTGGTCAAACAATCCACGCTGCGTGTGCGATGGATGCCTGGTCGATGGCTCGTCCCCAAGATCTTTCACGCGATCCAGGCCGCCGGAGGCATCAGCATGGATGAGATGTATGCGACGTTTAACATGGGGATTGGCATGGCGTTGGCCTGTCGCCCCCGGGATGCAAACGTGATGATCCGGATGATGCACCGCATGGGCATCGGTGCTTGGTCCATTGGCACCCTGGCGCGCCGTTGATGCGTTGCAGGCGAGACGGATTGCTGATGTCGGATCCATGTGGTTCTCGAACTGGGATCGGCCCTTCGGGCCGGAGAAAGGTGGGGGGATGAAGGTGTTGGTGGTGGGATCGGGCGGGCGTGAGCATGCGCTGATCTGGAAGTTGAGCCAGTCGTCTGAGGTCGACGCCCTGTTTTGCGCGCCAGGAAACGGCGGCATTGGGGAACAAGCCGAACTCGTAGATATCGGCGCAGAGGATGTGGAGTCCCTGGCGGAGTTTGCTGAGACCAAAGACATCGATCTCACCATCGTCGGTCCAGAGGCGGCGCTGGCCAAGGGGATCGTTGATGTGTTCGAGAAGCGCGGCCTGCGTATCTTTGGGCCCAACAAGGCCGCGGCGCGGCTGGAATCCAGCAAGGTGTTTGCCAAAAATCTCATGAAGAAACACCAGGTCCCCACCGCACAATTTGCGGTGTTCGATGAGCCGCAGGCGGCCCGTGCGTACGTGCGTCAGTTGGGCGCCCCCATTGTCATCAAAGCGGACGGGCTGTGTGGAGGCAAGGGGACCATTGTCGCCAATACGCTGAGTGAGGCGTTGGGCGCCATCGACCTCTTGATGGAAGATCGGATCTTCAAACAGGCCGGGGAGCGGATCGTCGTGGAGGAGCGGCTGCTTGGCGAAGAGGTCTCTATCATCGTGGTGACCGACGGCACGACCGCGATTCCCATGGTGGCCTCGCAGGACCACAAGCGCCTCTTGGATGGGGACAAGGGGCCGAACACCGGAGGCATGGGCGCGTATGCCCCCGCCCCGATGGCGAATGAGACCCTGGTGAAACACATCATGCAGCAGGTGATCTCCCCCACGCTGAAAGGACTTGGCAGTGAGGGGATTGCGTTGAAGGGCGTGCTCTACGCAGGGCTCATGCTGGTGGACCGTCAGCTGTACGTGCTCGAATTTAACGCGCGCTTTGGTGACCCGGAAGCGCAAGCCATGTTGGTGCGCCTGGAGACCGATTTATTGCCGCTCTTGCAGGCGACGTCAGACGGCACGCTCGACCGCATCCCCATCACCTGGCGGAGGGATGCGGCCGTGTGCGTGGTGATGGCCGCACAGGGATATCCCGAGCGGTATACGCGCGGGAGGCCGATCGTGGGCATGGAGCATGCCTCGCAGCTCCCGGGGGTGGTGGTCTTTCACGCCGGTACAGCGCGACGCGCAGGGCAACTTGTGACCGATGGGGGGCGGGTGCTCGGCGTGACAGCCCTGGGGAAGGATATTCGACACGCGATCGAGCGCGCCTATCAGGCTGTGAGTACCATTACGTGGGACGGGGTACACTATCGCAAGGATATCGGCCATCAGGCACTCCGCGCCAGGAATTAGAACCACAGATCAACACAGATGGACACAGATTCAAACGACATAGAGGCCTCGTGCTACCGGGATCCCTGCCCAAAACCTGAGCGACAAGGCAGAACCCCCAATGCTGCTGGCCGTCCTTTCCTTTCATCTGGGTTGATCCGTGCCCACCTGTGGTTCCAGTTTTTCCCCTTGCCAACACCTGCGGCCATGCGTATACTTGTCCTGGCACTCTCCGGAGGATAGTGCTAAAAAATCACCTTATATACCGATTTATCAAGGCTTTTCAGGGCAGAGCATGCGGTGAAGTTCGGGGAGATCCCACCAAGAGAGGAGGAAAGCAATGTCGAAACAGTTGATCTTCAGCGGGCAGGCACGAGGGGCAATTCTCAAGGGGGTGGATAAACTGGCAGAGGCTGTCAAAGTCACCCTCGGGCCGCGGGGCCGGAACGTTGTGCTGGACAAAAAGTTCGGTGCCCCGACCATCACAAAGGACGGGGTCACCGTCGCCAAAGAGATTGAGCTGGAGGAGCCTTTCGAGAACATGGGCGCCCGCATGGTGAATGAGGTCGCGAGCAAGACAAGCGATGTGGCGGGTGATGGGACCACGACCGCGACCGTACTGGCCCAAGCCATCTATCGCGAAGGCCTGAAGAACGTCACCGCCGGGGCTAATCCCATGGAGCTGAAGCGGGGCATCGAGCGGGCGGTCGAGACGATCATCGCCGAGATCAAAAAGCT
>Ga0114945_10001564_pt1 | contig 14117 bp, 14 predicted proteins | sample OV2TP3_FD_87194 | JGI IMG/M metagenome (GOLD analysis project Ga0114945, IMG submission 87194) | Hot spring microbial communities from Beatty, Nevada to study Microbial Dark Matter (Phase II) - OV2 TP3 | ecosystem: Environmental > Aquatic > Thermal springs > Hot (42-90C) | place: USA: Beatty... | reverse complement strand
GGCGTCTTGCCGGACGGCCTGGGCGCGGCCTTCGGTGCCGCGGCCGGCGCCGTGCCCGCCGAAACCTCCCGGACGTAGCCGTCGCGGTCGAGCTGCGCGATCAGCTGCTCGAAGCCCGCGTCGAAGCTCTTGCCGACCTTCTGCGCCACATCGGCGAGGGTGGTGCGCCCATCGATCGCCGCGAGCACCGCACGGTCCGGGCGCTTCAGGTTGCTCGTCTTGCCGGCGGCTTCCTGGACTCCCTTGCCGGACTTCGAGTAGATGGCGGTCGGATTCATTCTTTGCGCTCTATTATATTCAGGGGGCGCCGTATCCCCCGCCCCCGGGGGTCTCGATCACGAACACATCGCCGGCCGCCATCTCCGTCTGTTCGAAGGGCCCGAGCTCGGTGCGGCTGCCGCCGGCCCGCAGCACGTAATTGCGCCCCGCCTCGCCCGGCTTTCCGCCGGCCATTCCGTGCGGGCGCACCAGCCGGTGCCCCGAAAGGATCGCCGCCGTCATCGGCTCCAGGAAGCGGATCTTGCGCACCGCGCCGTGGCCGCCGCGCCAGCGGCCCCGCCCTCCGGAGCCCTCGCGGACCTCGAAGCTTTCGAGCCGCACCGGGAACCGCCACTCGAGCACCTCCGGATCCGTGAGGCGCGAATTGGTCATGTGGGTCTGGACGACGTCGGCGCCGTCGAAGCCCGGGCCGGCGCCCGAACCCCCGGCGACGGTCTCATAGTACTGGTAGCGCGAATTGCCGAACGTAAAATTGTTCATGGTTCCCTGGGAGGCGGCCAGCACGCCGAGCGCGCCGTAGAGGGTATCGGTGATGCACTGCGAGGTCTCGACGTTGCCTGCGACGACCGCGGCCGGGTAGCGCGGGCGCAGCATGCAGCCCTCGGGTATCACCACCTCGAGCGGCTTCAGGCAGCCCGCGTTGAGCGGGATATCGTCCTCGACCAGGGTGCGAAAGACGTACAGCACCGCCGCCATGCACACGGCTGCGGGCGCGTTGAAGTTGTTGGGCAGCTGCGGCGAGGTGCCGGTGAAGTCGATCACGGCGCTTCTGCGGTCCTTGCCGATTGAAATCCTCACCCGTAGGACGGCGCCGTTGTCCAGCGGCAGCTCGAACGCGCCATCCTTCAATACGCCGATGACCCGCCGCACGGATTCCTCCGCGTTCGCCTGCACGTGCCCCATGTAGGCTCGCACCACGTCGAGCCCGAAGTGCTCGACCATGCGCGCGAGCTCCTGCACGCCTTTCTCGTTCGCCGCGATCTGCGCCTGCAGGTCGGCGATGTTCTGCCGCACGTTCCTCACCGGGTAGGCGCTCGAGGCGAGCAGCGCGGCGGTCTCCTTCTCGCGGAAGCAGCCCTCCTCGACGAGCAGGAAATTGTCGATCAGCACCCCCTCCTCCTCCACGGTGGCCGAGCCGGGCGGCATGGACCCGGGCGTGATGCCGCCGATGTCGGCGTGATGGCCTCTGGACCCGACGTAGAAGAGAATTTCATTGTCGGCAAGGTTCTTCTCTCCGGTTTTCCAGACTGGAGTTATGACCGTTACATCAGGCAGATGCGTGCCGCCGTTATACGGCGCGTTGAGCACGTACACGTTTCCCGGCCTGATCTTCCCGGCGTTGAGGCGGATCACGGTCTTGATCGACTCGCCCATCGAGCCCAGGTGCACCGGCATGTGCGGCGCGTTGGCGATGAGGTTGCCCGACGCGTCGAACAGCGCGCACGAGAAATCCAGCCGCTCCTTGATGTTCACCGAATAGGCGGTGTTCTGCAGCCGCAGGCCCATCTGCTCCGCGATCGACATGAACAGGTTGTTGAAGATCTCGAGCCGCACCGGGTCGACCCGGGTGCCCAGCGCCACCCGATGTTTTCTGGGAGAAACCCTCTCGAGAAGAACATGGTTCAGGCGCGTGACGCTCGCGCGCCATTCGGGCTCGACGACCGTCGTGGCGTTCGCCTCGGCGATGATGGCCGGGCCCTCGATGCGCTGGCCGGCGCCGAGAGCCTCGCGCCGGTACAGCGGCGCGTCGCGCCACTTTCCGCCGGTGAACATCCGGACGATTTCAGCAGGGCTGCCAGGTGCGCGGGCGGAAAGCGTTTCTTCGTGACGAACCTCGCCTGGTGCGATCGCCTCCACCGACACGGCCTCGACGATGAGCGGCTTGTCGGGCATCAGGAAGGAAAACTGCTTGCGATAGGCGGCCTCGAACTCCCCCGCCATCGCTGCGAGCGGGCCAAGCGTCACGATGAGCGCGGTATCCGTGCCCTCGTACTTCAGGTGCACCCGCCGCTGCACGAGCACGCCATGCGCCGGGACGCCCTGCGAGACGAGATCGTCGCGCGCTTCTCGGGCCAGCGCTTCGGCTTTCTGCCCTATTTCTTCAAGAAAATTCTCCTGCAATCTCAATTCCAGCGATTGCTGGCGCATCGCTATCTGGTCGGCGAGGCCCATGCCGTAGGCCGAAAGCACGCCGGCATAGGGATGAATGAACACACGCGTCATGGCAAGCGCGTCGGCCACGAGGCAGGCGTGCTGGCCCGCGGCGCCGCCGAAGCAGCACAGCGTGTAGGCGGTGATGTCGTGCCCGCGCTGCACCGAGATGTGCTTGATCGCGTTCGCCATGTTGCCGACCGCGATCTCGATGAAGCCCTCGGCCACCTGCTCTGGAGATCGGCCGTCACGAATGGAAGAAATCAGCTTTTCAAATTCGCTTCTGACCACTGCGGCGTCGAGCTGCCGGTCCCCGCCCGGCCCGAAAACCTGCGGAAAATACTCCGGCTGGATCTTGCCCAGCATGACGTTGGCATCGGTCACCGTGAGGGGTCCGCCCCGGCGATAGCTCGCCGGGCCCGGATTTGCGCCCGCCGAGTCCGGGCCGACGCGGTAGCGCGCGCCGTCGTAGTGCAGGATCGACCCGCCGCCGGCGGCCACGGTGTGGATGCTCATCATCGGCGCGCGCATGCGCACGCCGGCAACGTAAGTCTCGAACTCCCGCTCGAGCTCGCCGGCGTAGTGCGACACATCGGTCGAAGTCCCGCCCATGTCGAAGCCGATGATGCGGTCGAACCCTGCCATCAGGGAGGTGCGCACCGCGCCGACGATGCCGCCCGCCGGCCCGGAGAGGATCGCGTCCTTGCCCTGGAAGCGCCGCGCGTCGGTGAGCCCGCCGCTCGACTGCATGAAGAAAAGGCGCACGCCCGCGAGCTCGGCGGCCACCTGATCGACATAGCGCCGCAATATCGGCGACAGATACGCGTCCACGACGGTGGTGTCGCCGCGCCCGACGAGCTTCATCAGCGGGCTGACGCGATGCGATACCGAGACCTGCGTGAACCCGGTGTGCATCGCCATTTCGGCCACCTGCGATTCATGCTCGGGAAAACGGTAACCATGCACGAAGACGATCGCGACCGAGCGAAAGCCTTCGTCGTAGGCGATCTTCAAATCCGCAGCGGTTTTCTCCACGTTCAACGGAAAAATCACTTCACCCCGGGCGCCGACCCTTTCCTCGACCTCGAAAGCCCTCGCATACAGCATCTCGGGAAGCACGATGTGCCGGTCGAACAGGCGCGGGCGGTTCTGGTAGGCGATGCGCAGCGCGTCGCGAAAGCCCTGCGTGATGAACAGCGCCGTCGGCTCGCCCTTGCGCTCCAGCAGCGCGTTGGTAGCGACCGTGGTGCCCATTTTTACCGCGTCGACGATGTCCCCCGGGACGGGCTGGTCGTCCTGCAACTTCAGGATCTCCCTGATCCCCGCCAGCGCGGCGTCGCGGTAGCGCCCGGGATTGTCGGAAAGGAGCTTGTGAGTGACGAGCGAGCCGTCGGGCCGGCGCGCGACGACGTCGGTGAAAGTGCCGCCGCGGTCGATCCAGAATTGCCAGGCCATTAGAATTCGAATCCTATCTTGAATAACAGAGATACTTCCCCGGCCTTAACGATCCTGCTCGGCGCGCTGATCGCTCTCCCCGCCCTGGGCACCGACCTCTTCGTCCCCGCGCTGCCCGCCTTGGCGCTTGCGCTCTCGGCGCCTGTCAGCGCTGCACAGCTCACCATCACGACCTACTTCATCGGGCTTGCTGCAGGCCAATTGCTTTGGGGGCCGTTCTCGGACCGTTTCGGCCGCAAGCCGATGCTGCTCGCGGGCCTCGCGATCATGCTGGCGTCGTCTGCCGCGGCAATTTCCGCGCAGTCGGTCGCCGGGCTCGCCGGCCTGCGCATGCTGCAGGGCTTCGCCATGTCGAGCGGCGCGGTCATCGTGCGCTCCGTGGTGCGCGATCTGCACGCCCACGAGCGGGCGGCTCGGCTGCTCGCCAGCGTGACCATCGTGTTCAGCATCGTGCCGATCGCAGCGCCGCTGACCGGCGCGCTGCTCGCAGGCTGGGGCGGCTGGCAACCGATTTTCTGGGCCTTCGCGCTGGTCGCCGCGGCGCTGCTCGCGGCGACGGCGGCGGGCCTGCAGGAGACGGCGCCGCTGCCGCGGCGCTCGCTGCACCCGGCGGCCGTGGCGCGGAGCTTCGCCGCGATACTGGGCGAGCGGCGCTTCGTTGCGCCGTTCCTGCTTATCCTGTGCGCTCACGTCGGCATCCTTTCCTGGGTGTCGAACTCGGCGTTTACTCTGATGCAGGGCGTGGGCGTATCCACGGCGGCCTACGGGCTGATGTTTGCCGGCGTGGGCCTGGGGCAGATTCTCGGCGCCTGGTCGGCGAGCCGCTATGTGCTGCGCTTCGGCATCGCCCGCCTGCTGCGCTCGGGCGCGGCCGTGATGCTCGCCGCCGGAGCAGCCGCCGCCGGGCTTGCCTGGGCGGGCGTCGCCCATTGGCTCGCAGTCGTGGCTCCGTTCGCGCTGTTCCTCTTCGGCAGCGCGCTGGTCCTGCCGAGCGCGATGGCTTCGGCGCTGTCGCCCTTTCCCCAATTTTCCGGCGCCGCCTCTTCGCTCATCGGCGCCATCGGATTCACCGCGGGTGCACTGGCCAGCACAGTGCTCGGTGCGCTCTTCGACGGCACCACCCGGCCGATGGCGAGCGCAGCGGCGCTGGCCGGCCTGGGAGCCTTTTTTTTCGAAAAGAATCTGATCCGTGGAAAAGCTTGATGCAGTTGTCGTCGGCGCCGGGATCGTGGGCCTGGCGGTAGCACGCGCCCTCGCGACGGCGGGCCGCGAGGTGGTGATCCTCGAGGCCGAAGGCGCCATCGGCACGCACACCAGCTCGCGCAACTCCGAAGTCATCCATGCGGGAATTTATTATTCAAGGAACTCCTTGAAAGCGCGTAGCTGCGTGCAGGGCAAGGCGCTCCTGTACGAGTACTGCGTGGCGCACGGCGTGCCGCACCGGCGTTCGGGCAAGCTGATCGTCGCCGCGGACGAAAATCAGATTGAAGAACTTTCTTCAATACAGAGGAAAGCCCACGCCAATGGCGCCACCGATGTCGTGTGGATGACCCGCAGCCAGGCGCTGGCGCTCGAGCCGGAGCTCGCGTGCGTCGCCGCGCTGTATTCCCCGTCCACTGGCATCATCGACAGCCACGCGCTGATGCTCGCCTATCTCGGCGATGCCGAGGACCACGGCGCCATGCTGGCATTGAAGAGCAGGTTCTTGAGAGCAAGAAAATGCAGCGACGGCTTCGAATTGCACGTCGACGGAAGCGATCCTGTTCATTGTTCCGTTGTTGTGAACAGCGCCGGCCTGCGCGCGCCGAGCCTCGCACGCTCGATCGAGGGCTATGCCGCGGAAAAGGCGCCCCGCGAGCTCTATGCCAAGGGCAATTACTACTCGTTGAGCGGGAAAGCTCCTTTTTCGCGCCTTGTCTATCCCGTGCCCGAGCCCGGGGGGTTGGGCGTGCACGTGACGCTCGATCTCGGCGGGCAGGCGCGCTTCGGCCCGGACGTCGAATGGGTCGAGCGCATCGACTACGGCGTCGATCCGCGGCGCGCCGAGCGCTTTTACGCCGCCATCCGGCGCTACTGGCCGGGGGTGCCCGCCGGGGCGCTCGCGCCGGGCTACTCCGGTATCCGCCCGAAGACCGCCGGCCCGGGCGAGCCGGCGCAGGATTTCGCGATCCAGGGGCCGCGCGAGCACGGCGTGCCCGGGCTGGTCAACCTTTTCGGCATCGAGTCGCCCGGCCTGACCGCGAGCCTGAGCCTCGCCGAGATCGTCGTGGCAAAACTCGATGGCGTAGAATAGGCGCTCCGATCCGAAAAAACCCAGAGGGAGAAACCATGCAGCGCATCGTGACGGGGTTCGCGGCCGCTTTGCTCGCAACAGGGGCGCTCGCGCAGGCGAAGTGGGATCTGCCGACCGCGTATCCCGCGACCAATTTCCACACCGAGAACATCCAGCAGTTCGCCAACGAGGTCGAGAAGGCCTCGGGCGGCAAGCTCAAGATCCAGGTGCACGCCGGGGCGTCGCTGTTCAAGGCGCCGGAGATCAAGCGCGCCGTGCAGGGCGGCCAGGCGCAGGCCGGCGAGATCCTGTGGGTGAATTTCGAGAACGAGGATGCGCTCTTCGGCGTCGACGGCGTGCCTTTCCTCGCCACCAGCTACGGCGATGCCGCCAAGCTCTGGAAGGCGTCGCGCAAGGCGCTCGATGGCAGGCTCGCGAAGCAGGGCATGGTGGTTCTCTTTTCGGTGCCCTGGCCGCCGCAAGGCCTGTACAACAAGAAGCCGGTCAACTCGGCCGCCGACATGAAGGGCGTGAAGTTCCGTTCCTACAGCCCGGCGACGGCGAGGATCGCGGAGCTGCTCGGCGCCCAGCCGGTCACCATCCAGGCGGCCGAGGTGCCGCAGGCGCTCGCCACCGGCGCGATGTGAGTCGATGATCTCCTCCGGCGCGACCGGCTACGACTCGAAGATCTACGAGCACGTGAAGTACTTCTACGATACGCAGGCCTGGCTGCCGAAGAACGCCGTCATCGCCAACCAGAAGGCGCTCGACGCGCTCGACAAGGCGACGCGCGACGCGCTGCTCAAGGCGGCGGCCGCGGCCGAGCCGCGCGGCTGGAAGGTGTCGGAGGAGAAGACCAAGTGGTACGCGGAGCAGCTCACGGCCAAGGGCATGACCATCGCCAAGCCTTCGGCGCAGCTCGCCGCCGACTTGAAGAAGATCGGCGAGCAGATGACCGGCGACTGGCTGAAGAAAGCGGGTGCGGACGGCCAGGCAGTCATCGGCGCCTACCGGAAGATGTGAGCGCGCGGCCGGGCGACTGACCGGGGGGCTTGCATCCCCTTGAGGATGCAAGCCCCTTTTTTTGCCGATGCGAGGATTTCTCGACCGGATCTACGACGGCGCCGCCTACGCGGCGGCCGTCTTCATGATCGGCACGCTGGTTTTCGTCCTGCTCGGCATCTTCGGCCGGATTCTCGGCTTTCACCTGCGCGGCACGGACGCTTACGCCGGCTACTGCATGGCAGCATGCGGTTTCCTCGCGCTCGCGCACACGCTGCGCCAGGGCGAGCACATCCGCGTCACGCTGGTGCTGGACCACGTCGCGCCGCGGGTGCGCCGGGCGCTCGAGCTCGCCTGCCTCGTGGCCGGAATCGCGCTTGCCGGTCTGCTCGCCGGCTACAGCGTGCGCCTCGCCTGGCAGTCGCACGCCTTCAACGACATCTCGACCGCGAACGACGCGACGCCGCTCTGGATCCCGCAGCTCGGCATGGCGGCCGGCGCGCTGCTGCTCGCGGCCGCCTTCGTCGAGGCCTTCGTTCTCGCGCTGCGCGGCGAAATGCCGCTCCGGGCGGGGGCCGACCATGAGCCGGCGCGGATGGAATAGCGCGTGGATCTCGCCGTCACCGCTCTCCTCATGGTCGCGCTGTTCGCGCTGCTCGGCATGGGCGTTTGGATCGGGCTCGCGCTGATGGGCGTGGCGTGGATCGGCATGGAGCTTTTCACCGCACGGCCGGCGGGCGATGCGATGGCGGTGACCATCTGGGGCTCGGCGTCGTCCTGGACGCTCACCGCGCTGCCGCTGTTCGTCTGGATGGGAGAAATCCTGTTCCGCACGAAGCTCTCCGAGGACATGTTCCGCGGCCTCGCGCCGTGGATGGAGCGGCTTCCCGGGCGGCTGCTGCACACCAACATCATCGGCTGCACCATTTTCGCGGCCGTTTCCGGCTCCTCGGCGGCGACCTGCGCCACGATCGGCAAGATGACCCTGCCCGAGCTGATCGGACGCGGCTACCCGGAGGGCAAGGTGATCGGCACGCTCGCCGGCGCCGGCACGCTCGGCCTGCTCATCCCGCCATCCATCATCATGATCGTCTACGGCGTCACCGCCGAGGTGTCGATCGCGCAGCTGTTCATCGCCGGCGTGATTCCGGGGTTGATGCTCGCCGCGCTCTTCATGGGCTACGTGATCGTCTGGTCGCTGCTGCATCCCGGCGCGATCCCGCCGATCGAGCGGCACACCTCGTTTGCGGAAAAGCTCTACGAGTCGCGCAACCTGATCCCGATCGTGCTGCTCATCGCCGCCGTGCTCGGATCCATCTACGCGGGAGTCGCCACCGCGACCGAAGCAGCCGCCTTCGGCGTCGTGGGCGCGCTTGCCATCTCCGCCGTGCAACGCTCCCTCACGTGGGATACGTTTATGGAGAGCCTCTTGGGCGCGACGCGCCTTTACTGCATGATCGCGCTGATCCTCTCCGGCGCCGCGTTCCTTACGCTCTCCATGGGCTACATCGGGCTGCCGCGCATCCTGGCCGAATGGATCTCGGCCCTCGGCCTGAGCCGTTTCGAGCTGCTTCTCGCGCTGATGGCGTTCTACATCCTGCTCGGCTGCTTCATCGACGGCATCTCCATGGTGGTGCTCACCATGGCCGTGATCCTGCCTACCGTGCAGAAGGCCGGAATCGACCTTGTCTGGTTCGGCATTTTCGTCGTGCTGGTGGTGGAAATGGCGCAGATCACGCCGCCGGTGGGCTTCAACCTGTTCGTGCTGCAGGGCATGACCCACCGCCAGATGACCATGATCGCGCGCGAGTCCGCGCCGATGTTCGTGCTGATGTTCGCGGCGGCTCTGCTGATCTATTTCCTGCCCGAGCTGGTGACCTGGCTGCCCAGGCAGATGATGCGGCAGTGAAATAGAATTTATTCATGCAGCCGATCTACCTCACCGAGGACATCCGCCGCATCGAGAAAGCGGCGGGCGACGTCGAGCCCTCCCTGATGGAGCGTGCCGGGGCGGCGGCCGCCGACATAGCCATGAAGTTGGTTTCGGAAAAATCCAAAGACATTCTTGTGATGGCCGGGCCCGGTAACAACGGCGGCGACGCGCGCATCGTCGCCGCGCGGCTGCAGCAGCAGTTTTTCCGGGTCACCGTGGTTTCGCAGCCGAAAGAGCTTGCCGAGAAGCCATGGGGCCTAGTCATCGACGGTCTGTTCGGCATCGGGCTCGCGCGCGAAATCGCCGGCGACTACGCGCAACTCGTCGCCTACGCCAACCGGCAGAGCTGCCCGGTGCTCGCCCTCGACATTCCGAGCGGCATCCATTCGGACACCGGGCAGGTGATGGGGACCGCGGTGCATGCGACCCACACGGTCACCTTCATCGGGCTCAAGCCCGGCCTGCTCACCCTCGACGGCCCCGACCATTGCGGAGAGATCAGCGTCGCCGGGCTCGGGCTCGATGCGAAACCATCGGTTGCTCCCGCTGCCTGGGTAGCGGACCCCGGGCTCTTCGACAGCGCGCTCAAGCGGCGGCCGCGCAATTTCCACAAAGGCATGGCCGGCTCGCTAGGCATCGTCGGCGGCGCTCCCGGCATGACCGGCGCCGCCTTGCTGGCCGGGCGGGCCGCGTTGAGAATCGGCGCGGGGCGGGTCTACGTCGGTTTGCTGGAACACCATGAATTCCTGGACTTTGTGGCTCCAGAGCTCATGCTCCGGCACGCCGATGACGCGCTCGGCGAGGAGCTCGACGCGCTGGTCGTCGGCCCGGGTATCGGCGAGGGCGAGCGCGCCGAGACGCTGGTCGGCGCCGCGCTCGCGAGCGACATTCCCTGCGTGCTCGATGCCGATGCGCTCAACCTGATTTCCGAGAATACCGACCTGCGCAAGGCTTGCACGCGGCGCCGCGCCGAGACCCTGGTGACGCCGCATCCGGCCGAGGCCGCGAGGCTCCTCGGCTCGACGACTTCGGCAGTGCAGGCCGACCGCCTCAAGGCGGCGAGGATGATTTCCGCCAACCTCAATGCGCACGTGGTCCTCAAGGGCAACGGCAGCATCCTCGTGGCGCGCGACGGGCACTGGTTCGTGAACACCTCGGGGAACGCCGGCATGGCAAGCGCCGGCATGGGCGACGTCCTCGCCGCCATCCTCGGTGCCCTGCTCGCGCAGCGCTACTCCGGGGAATCGGCGCTCGTGCTCGGGGTGCACCTGCACGGCGCCGCCGCGGACGAGCTCGCGCGCCGCGGCGTCGGGCCGGTCGGCATGACGGCGGGAGAAGTCATCGATGCGGCCCGCCAGCTGTGGAATTCGTGGTTGCACGCGTAATCACCGAGCTCGTGGTCGCGAACCGCATCCTCGCCAACGAGGACGTGGTGGACGCCTACGGCCATGTCAGCGTGCGCCATCCCGAGGATCCCGGGCGCTACCTGCTGTCGTGCTCGCGCAGCCCGCAGATGGTGGAGGCCGCCGACATCATGGAATTCACCCTCGACGGCAATCCCGCGAGGGACGACGGCCGCACGCCCTACCTCGAGCGCTTCATCCACGGCGCCATCTACGAAGCGCGTCCGGACGTCATGGCGGTCGTCCATGCCCACGCCGAAGACGTCCTGCCGTTCGGCATCACCCCGGTGCCGCTGCGGCCGGTGATCCATTCCGGGGCCTTCATCGGCGCCGAGGTGCCGGTGTGGGACATCGCCGAGCGCTTCGGCGACCGCACCAACCTCCTCGTCACCGGCATGGCGCAGGGCCGCGACCTCGCCCGATGCCTCGCGCGCAACAACGTCGCCTTGATGCGCGGCCACGGGTTCGCCGCCGCCGCGCGCTCGCTCATCGACGTCGTGCGCATGTCCGTGTACCTGCCGCGCAATGCGCGCGTGCAGCTCGCTGCCATGAAGCTGGGAAAAATCAAGCCGCTGTCGCGCGGCGAGATCGACGCCAGGCTCGCCGGCTACGAGCCGCATTCGCCGGAGACGCAGCGCGCCTGGCAATACTGGGCGATACGCGCAGGCTGCGGCGAGATGCTAAAGGACCTCGCCTAGCCTCCTGTCCGCTTCAGGGTGCCGGATTGCACCGAGGACGATGATCCGGGACCGGACCGACTCCAGCTGGTGCAGGATCTCCCGCCTCAGGACGTCGCTGCCTTTTCCGGAAAGCAACAGCTGCGCGTATCGCGCGACGCGCTCGAGCTGCTTCTCGCATACCGCGTCGTCCGCCGCCGCAATGACCTTCTGGCAGCGTCGCTGCAGCTTGCGCAGGGCCTCGGCATCTGCCTGCCCGCCCGCATGGCGCACGACCATCTGGCGCAGCTGAGCGCAACGCACGCAGGCCTCGTCCAGCTCGCGGGTCGACATGCCCCGAGTCTGCGCAAGCGTTGTGACGCGCAAGCCCTGGGCGGGAATTCGTCACGTCGAAGGACTCTTAATTTGGCGTCGCGTTTGTACTACGCGGGCGGCATTGCGCGCGCTTCACACGCGGTCCTGGAGAAACTGCAGCACCAGCACTTCGTCACGGCGCAGCGCCGCACCGGGACGCTTGCGGCGCGCGTGGCGCCTCATGGCGGGAGGCATGGGCACGGTCTCGCCCATCAGGTAGGCCTGCAGCAGCGCCGGGTGAACGTAGTACTTGCGGCAGACGGCGCGGGTGTTGCCGAGCCGTTCCGCCACGGCATCGACGGCCGCGACGATGTTGCGGTCGGCTTCGCGGCGGCTGGCGGCCGCGCCGAGGCGGCGCAGCTCCACCGCGGCGAGCATGGTGCCACCCCAGGTGCGGAAGTCCTTCGCCGTGATCTCGCGGCCGGTCAGCTCCCGAAGGTAGGCGTTGACGTCGTCCGAGGAGACCAGCTGGCGCTTTCCCGAGGCATCGACCCGTCGACGCGCACGTGCCGCCGGCGCAGCGTCGTCAGCCCGTAGGAGCGGTTCTCGCGCGCGTACTCGTCGTTGCCGACGCGGATCAGGGTCTTGTCGAGAAGCCGCACCACGGTGGCGAGCAGCTGCCGGCGGCTGAGGTCGGCCGCGCGCAGGTCGCGCTCGATGCGCTCGCGCAACCGCGGCAGCACCTCGCTGAACTCGAGCATGCGACGGAATTTCGAGCGGTCGCGCGCCTCGCGGTACGACGGGTGGTAGCGGTACTGCTTGCGGCCACGCGCGTCGCGCGCCGTGGCCTGGATATGGCCGTGCGGATCCGGGCAGATCCAGACGTCGGTCCAGGCCGGCGGGATGGCGAGCGAGTTCAGGCGCCTGCGCACTCCCGGGTCGCTGATGCGGATGCCCCGCGGCGAGTAATAGGTCCATCCGGCGCCCGAGCGCCGGCGGCGGATCCCCTGCGCGGCGTCGCTGACGTAGCGCAAGCCCGCCCGGATGGCCGTCAGTCGGCGCTGATGCCGGCGCTCCGGATGAGCCGGGTCCACTTGTCGATATCGCGCGCCACGAGCGCCTCGGTTTCCTGCAGCGACAGGCGCAGCGGCCGCAGGCCGCGTTTTTCGAACGCCCCCGTGATCTCGGGCATGGCGACGACTTTCGCGAAGTCGGCGCGCAGGCGCGCAAGGATCGGCGCCGGCGTCGCGGAGGGAGCGAAATATCCGATCCAGGCTTCCATCTCGAAATCCGCGACCCCGGTTTCGCGCACTGTGGTCACGTTCGGGTGGATGGCCAGGCGAGCCGGGCCGGACACCGCGATAGGCCTCACACGACCACCATCCAGCTGCCCTTTTGCCGTTTGCGTGGCGTCGAAGAACAGATCCACGCGGCCGGGAATGATGTCCTGATAGGCGGCCTGCGCGCCCTTATACGGAACGTGCGTGACCTTCACGCCGCTCAGGTGCCAGAGCACTGCGGATGCAATGTGCTGTCCCGTCCCGTTCCCGGCCGATGCGTACGTGAGTTTTCCGGGGTTGGCACGCGCATGCTGGACGATCTCCTGCAGCGAGCCGAACGGCAGATCGTTGCGCGCCACCAGCGTGTAGGTATTGGCGACGGCCAAGCCGATCGGCACGAACGCGGCTTTTGGATCGAACGGCAGCTTTTTGTACAGGGCCGGCGTGAACACGAGATTGGCCGAGGCGCCGAGCAGCAGGGTGTAGCCGTCGGGCTCGGCTTTGGCCGCCGCCTCGGTGCCGATGATGGTGCCGCCGCCGGGGCGGTTCTCCACGACGACCGCCTGCCCGAGCAGCGCGGCCAAAGGCTCGCTCAGCGTGCGCGCGGCGGTATCGAAGCCGCCGCCCGGCGGCTGCGGCACGATGACGCGCAAGGGGCGCACGGGATAGGTTTGCGCATTTGCAGAAGCAAATACTGCTGCAAGAAGAGCTGCGACGATTATTCGCATCGGTAGAAGGCCTCCCTCTGCTGGCGGCTGATCGCGGCGAGATCCTCAGGGTCCGCGGATTTCGAGAGGCGCGGCTCGAGCTGCGCGAGTCTCTTTTCGAGCTTCGCCGTCTTCGGCTCCCGGTCCAGCGCCGCGAACTTCTGGCGCAGCGCCCTGGCGTCGGACTCGCGCTTTTCGATTTCCGCAAACGCGATCTCGCGCCGCAGCTTGCGCTTCTCGCAGTGCACCGGCTCCAGCTCCGTGGTGATGCGTATGAATTCCCGCGCGTCCCCGGACAGCGCGAGAGCGGGAAGCGAAAAAGCGATTCCCATGAAGAATGAAAGATGCTTCATGCCACCTTCATCTTGGCTTTCGGCTCGGGGTACGGGTAGAGCATGTTGAGCGCCACCGACTGGCCGCTCGCCTGGACGATGCGCACGTGCTCGCGCCTGAGCTCGCGGGAGTGCCGCACGCCGCAGGAGTGCGCGATCATGTCGATCTCGCGGTTCATGTTCATGGCGTAGTTGGCGGCGCGCAGGTACTTCTCCTCGACCACCAGCGCGCGCTGCAGGCGCTTGTTGTGCGTGGTGACGCCGGTCGGGCAGGTGTTCTGGTGGCAGCGCAGCGCCTGGATGCAGCCGAGCGAGAACATGAAGCCGCGCGC
>Ga0114945_10001563_pt1 | contig 14120 bp, 8 predicted proteins | sample OV2TP3_FD_87194 | JGI IMG/M metagenome (GOLD analysis project Ga0114945, IMG submission 87194) | Hot spring microbial communities from Beatty, Nevada to study Microbial Dark Matter (Phase II) - OV2 TP3 | ecosystem: Environmental > Aquatic > Thermal springs > Hot (42-90C) | place: USA: Beatty... | reverse complement strand
GATACAGTCCGGCCTCACTGCCAATCAGACTTTAATAACAACGCCTTAAACTGGGTCAACGGCTCGGCCAGCAGCTACTGGACTTCGTCGACTCGTTCCGACGACACCACGGGCGCCTACGTCATCAACGCGAGCAGCGGCAACCTCGACAACGGCACTAAGACTAACAGTAACTTTGTCCGTTGTGTGCGCCAAGCAAATTGATTATTTTATAATTTAAAAATTTGATTATTTTGGAAAAATTTTTTTGATCAGGTAAAATTTAATTTCCAAAACCAAACGAATCCGAGAGAGAGAGAGAGAGAGAGAGAGAGAGAGAGAGAATTTAGCGCGGCTGAACTTCTTAATAAAAATTCTAAATCATAACCAATGCAAAAAGTAATCACAAAACTTTGGATAGATGAGTCTGGAGATAGCGGCTTCAAATTTAGTGGGGGGTCATCAAAAATTTTGGTAATCGTGGCTGTTTATGTGAAGGAAGGTAAAGATGAAAGCAAAATGGAGATGGAAATAGATAGACTTAAAGCAAAACTGCGCTTAACAAAGGATTATGAGTTTAAGTTTTCAAGATGCAAAGACGATTTTCGCATGCAATTTTTTAATACTATCAAAAAATTTCCTATAGAATATAAAGCAATTGTCATTGATAAAAACAAGGTCCAAGCGCCCGCGTTGAGGCATAATTCAAATCAGCTTTATTGCGAAGCAGTAAGGAGATTGCTTTATGACAATAATCCGCCACTGGAAAAAGCAGTTCTGACTATTGATGAAACTTCCGCAAAAATTCATCACAGGGTATTTAATATGGTTCTGAAGAGATACTTAAGCAAGAATATCGTAGACAAAATAAAGCAGGCAAGATCGGGGAGCAGTACAATGGTTCAAATTGCCGATATGATTTCAGGCAGTATTTTCAGAAAATACGAGAAAGGCAACGATAACTATTATAAGAAAGTTAGGAGTAAAGAAAAAATTTTGATTAAATTTTAACAAACAAAAAAACTCCGTTTATCTGTACTCATAGAGCCCTGGATAAACGGAGGATACTCTAAGTATAGCAGGTGTAGATATGTTGTCAATAGGAAAAACGGGGAAGCCGGGAAACTAGGAAATTAGGAACATCACATAGGACGTCATTGCGAGGAGCGAGCCACAGCGAGCGACGCGGCAATCCTACGGCTTATAAATTGCTTCGCTTCGCCTGCGGGCTTCCTCGCAATGACACCCTATGGGAAGTGAACTGGTTTGAAGTCAGATTCTAATCTAATTTGAAAATTCGAAAATTGAAAATTTGTAAATTAACATCGTGGTGTGTTGCCCGATGAATTTCAAGAGTCAGTTTATATGTACGCTGAAATATTTGTAAATGATGTAATTTTTTCTCTTTCCATATTTTCTTGTAACAACCCCATACCCCATACTACATACTACATACTACATACTAAATTCTACATGCTACATGCTACAAAACCGCCTAACGAACACACCGTACGAAGTTACTATCAGTCTTCGTGTTGTTGTTGAGGTTGCCGTTGTTGGCGTTGATAACGTAGGCGTTCGTGGTGTTGTCTGGTTGAGTAGTCGACGTCCAGTAGTTGCTGGCCTACATTTTATCCCGCTATTGATGCGTCTCTCCGAATATTTGGCCGCGCCTAAACGCGGTAAAATAATCTGGCCGTATATTCTCTCTGCATAGAGAGGAAGCAGGATCGCAATGGAATATGCTCGCTCCTTATACCCGTAAGTGTAAAGATTCTGGCTCTCTGGGGCCTTCCTTTAATCTTGTTATATAAGAATTATTTTTTGTCCTTTGACCATTCCAACCACCCCGATAATTGTTTTGCAATTTCTTCTATAGTTCGGTTAAAGTATTCATACTTTTTTAATTTTATCACCTTAAGGTCGCAGGTCAAACGTACGTGAATTCTTAGCCGTTCAAGTTTAAGCATTGCTTTTTCAAGAATTTTTGCCTTATCTTCTTTAGAATTCGCAGCTACTATACAATTTAGCAAGTCAGAAATCATTTCTTTCAATCTTTGTCCCAGTGTGTACTTATATTCTCTTGGAAATTGATGTGTAGCTCTGTGAATTTCAAGGGTTAGCTTATATGTATGTTGAAATATAGGAAGGTGATTATACTTTGCCATACTCCCAAAAAAATTTCTAAAAATAATCAAATAATTTAAATGACAAAATGATCAAATTACATTGCCTAACGAACACACCGGACGACGTTACTATTAGTCTTCGCGTTGATGTCGAGGACGCCGTTGCCGGCGAGGATAACGTAGGCGGCCGTGGTGAAGTCTGGTCGAGTAGTCGACGTCCAGTAGTTGCTGGCCGAGCCGTTGACCCAGTTTAAGGCGTTGTTATTAAAGTCCGAGGAACAGTGGGCATTTGCCACATCAGAGCAGGAATAGTCAAGCATTGTTACTGCTTCTATGGCAGTAGGCAGGCGCCAGTCGGAATGCTCTCCCAAAGATAAAGTTCGGCAATAATCAAGAGCGTTGTCCCATGGCCGGGAAGTCTGGTCGTCTTTTTGCCAGCAAAGGCCGGTGTGGTTATCCACTACTGTGCCGGCGCCGCAGCCGGCATTTGTATAAGATTTGGGAGTGGCGTCTAAATCCGCGTCCTCGTCCGTGCCTTTGCAGGCTCTTGAAGCGCCTGCGCCGTCATAGCAATTTACCGCGCCCGAATGAAAGACTTTTGAAAACGAGGCATTAAAGCTCAACGCGAGGTTATCCGGGATAAGCGCGAAGTCATCAATGCCGTCAAAATACAGAGCCGTGCCGTACTGCCCGACAACCCAAGCCGTGCTTGTCGCGATATTTTGTAAAGTTCCGGCGTTGCCGCCGCCGCTTGAATAAACCTTGCCTCCGGCGCCTTCATCCAGTTTATAATGCGCGAGTGGCTCCTTTTTATTATATATATATAATATTTCGTCCAAAGTCAGCTCGCGATTATATAAGCGAAGTTCGTCTATTCTTAAGCTCGCGTAAGCCGCGCCGTTGTTGAAGTTTCGGCCGATTACCGCGCTCTGCGCGGTATTTGTCATTGCGGTATAAGTCCCGACGGCAACCGTGCTAGACGCGCTTATTTTTTGCGGTACGCCGTTTTTGTATAATTTAATGCCTTTTGCCGACCGAGAGCCGCTGTAAGTCGCCGCAACATGCGCCCAAGAGTCCTGATACGGCTCAAAAGAACCGGTGCCCGTGGCGTTTATATAATTGTTCGCGGTGTCGTCGAACAAGGTCATAAATAAACTATTGTGCTCGTTGAATCCAAATAAATATTCGCGGGCAGAAAGCGAGCCCTTTGCGAATATCGGATTGGGAGTGCCGGACGCGGTGTCTTGAAGATTTACCCACGCTGAAATGCTAAACGGAAAGTCATGGGTGGAATCGCCGAAAGACAGCGAATCGCTGTCCGCGACAGTGATAAACTCGTCTATGCCGTCAAAATCAAGAACCCCTCCGAGGCCTGCGTTTTCCGCGACAGTCCCGGTGGCCGCGGTCCAACTCGGGTCGTCTATCGCGGCCGCGCCGTTCGCTCCCAAGACGCCGTTATTCTTGGAGTCGCTGGAATCTATTGCCGCCTGCCCGGCGCCCTCATTGAATTGCCAATAGCCGACAAGGTTTTTATTTATATCCTTATTCGGACTGCCGCCGAAACGCGCGGCTAATCCGGAGTTATAGTCTAATCTAATTTCTTCTATAGTGCGGGCGTACGGATACGCGCGAAGGTCGTCAATTGTGCCGTTGGCAAAAACAGAGCCGTCTATAAATAACGCGCCGACTACCGCGCGCTCGCCGTGATTGTGCATTCGCACATAAGTGCTGGAGGCATTTATAGTTTGTGATACAAGCTCGGCATTTCTATATAGGCGCATTCCGGTAGAAGTGGCAGAGCCGTTATAAGCCGCGGTCAAAAAAGTCCAGGTATTTTGATCGTTTGTTAACGCGCTGTTCGACAATGCCTGAATATAACTGCTCGTGGCGTTCCAGATAGTGCTCGTGGCGCGCATAGAGCCGTCATGTATGGTAAGCGATAAAATATCATTCGCATTCACTCCAAAAGCGTATTCGGGATAATCGCGAGTGCCTTTAGACAAAATCCAAAAATTAGTCGCGTCATCCATATTCACCCACGCGGAAATCGAAAAAGAGATGTCGTCGGCGGGATGATTGGCGCGGGCTTCCTTAGCAAATAGTGTGCCTCCAAGAATTACTATCAGTGCCAAGATTATTGTTAGTTTTCTACGTTTCATGATTTTATAATGAAAAAATAAAAAATAAAAATTAAAAATGACAGATAAAAATGTAAAATTACTTTTTATTTTTCAGCGTGATTATGCTTGATGCAAGAATTAATTAAATAAAAAATAAAAAATAAAAATTAAAAATGACAGATAAAAATGTAAAATTACTTTTTATTTTTCAGCGTGATTATGCTTGATGCAAGAATATTAGCTATTTCCGCAAGTTCATTTAGAAGTCATGCGGCTTCTCCAGGATCGCCCTTGCCCGTGTCTTTTAGTATGGCCAGCCAGAACTTAGATTCATTTGCTGACTTTAGTGAGTGGTGAAAAAAATTTATAAAATCCTTTCTTGAACTGGCAGCTTGCGCTTCTATATAGTTTGCGCCAATACTGGTGCCACTTCTCAGAATTTGTTTTGCAAAAATCTCTGAACTTGTATCTTTAGGCAATTTATCTATAAACTTAACTAATTTCAGTATAAATCTATAAACTCTTGCCTTAAATTCATTTTTGAATTTTTCTTTGTCATTTTTCATTTTTCATTTTTATATTTTATTTTAGAGAACCATAATACTATTATACAAAACTAAAATAAAAAACACAAAAAAAGCGGGGTCTGACCCCGCTCGACTATGCCTCTCTCGCTTTTACTTTAATAAGCTTAGCTACTTCTGTAACTAGCTTCGGGTTTTCTTTGAGAAACTGTTTTGAGGCCTCCATGCCTTGGCCCAGCTTCATATCGCCATAATTAAACCACGCGCCAGCGCGGCTCAAAACTCCGTATTTTATTCCGCAGTTCAATAAATCAGCAAAATACGAGATGCCTTCGTTATACATAATATCAAACTCCGCCGTTCTAAAGGGCGCGCCAACTTTATTTTTTACAACCTTGGCTCTTACCCTGTTGCCTACTATCTGCTCACCAGATTTTATTTGCGCCGAACGGCGTAAGTCAATTCTCACCGATGAATAAAATTTAAGGGCCTTGCCCCCGGGAGTTGTCTCGGGATTTCCAAACATAATGCCTATCTGCATGCGTATTTGATTTATAAATATTACTACCGTATCTGATTTGTATGAGATTGCGGTAAGTTTTCTCAGCGCCTGCGACATCAATCGCGCCTGCAACCCTATATGCCTGTCGCCCATTTCTCCTTCTATTTCCGCGCGGGGAGTTAAAGCCGCGACTGAATCAACAATTATAACAGAAACTTTTCCAGACCTGACAAGCGCTTCCACTATATCCAATGCCTGTTCGCCCGTATCCGGCTGTGAAATTAACAATTCCTTGGTATTGAGGCCTATTCTTGCGGCATATTCGGGATCAAGCGCGTGCTCGGCATCAACGAACGCGGCTATTCCGCCCATTTTTTGAGCTTCGGCCGCTATATGCAATGCCAAAGTTGTCTTGCCGCTGGATTCAGGGCCAAAAATTTCTATAATACGTCCGCTTGGAATGCCGTTTACCATAAGGGCTAAATCCAGCGATATGGATCCAGTGGAAATAGATTTTACGTCAACTCTTTTGGCGTCTCCAAGGCGCATTATGGAACCTACGCCGAAACGCTTGCGGATATCCTCAAGGGTGATTTCTAATTCATCTGTTTTTTGGGGGGTTGATTTTTGCTTGACCATGTTTGTTTCTAATTAAAAATGCAAAAATAAAAATGAAAAATGACAATCTAAAATTTAAAAATTTGCTACATAACACTAAACCTTGCGCGGTGTTACATATTTTGAATTTTAATCTGTCATTTTTATTTTTTCATTTTAATTTTTAATATATACCACTTTCCTCACCACCTCGCTCTTGCGGCCAAATATGCTATGAGCCGTGAATACCAGCCGGTTTATTCCTTCCGCAAGATCAAATGTTTTATTAAACTTTCCATTCTTTTCAATATACAGTTCTTCGCTGTTTAATGTCAATGAAGAAGTATTACTTGCGTATCCCGCTACCTCGATTTGCGAAAAATTTACCACAATACTTTCGGTGGCTGGTTTTTCCAAATGTATTTCGGGTGAAAATAAAAACGGAATAAATTTTATAAAAAGATAAATCGCGATCGCGAGTAAAAACAATGATACACCAGCAAATCTTAAATGCTTGGGAGTAATATATAAACGGGAAACTACCTCACCCCTTCCCCTCTCCTTATTAAGGAGAGGGAGGTTAGATTGCCTGCCGTAAAGCCGCAAAAGACTATCCGTATCACATTCAAATATCTTACAGCATTTCGCAATAAATCCTCGCGCGTATACTGCGGGAGGAAGTTTTTCAAACTCTTCTTGCTCAAGATGCGTAAGATGATTTTTTGAAATCTTGGATAACTCGCTTAATTTATCCAAAGATAGGCCGGACTTTTCTCTAAGTTCCTTAAAGAGTGGGCCAAAAGAATTAAGAGATTGTTTAGATGACATTCTATGTTTGCTAACTTTCAATTTACAAATTTTCAATTTTCAAACAATTTTCAATTATTTAATTCTTTAATTTGTTACGGGGTGTTACGGGGTCAGACCCCGTAACAATTAGAGAATTACGTTGTTACGGGGTCTGACCCCGTAACAATTACGCCGCACATACGGATCAGGCTTCTTCTTCCCTCCCGATATAAACATCTCTGGGCTTGGCGCCCTCGCCGGGGCCGATGACTCCGTTTTCCTCCAGCATATCCATGAGCCGCGCCGCGCGGGCGTAACCTACGCGCAGACGCCGCTGAAGCAAGGACGAGGACGCTTTTTGCGCCTGAATCACAAGCGCATGCGCTTCTTCATAGAGTTCGTCATCTGTCGCGTTCGTAGTGTCTTCAAAATCCAATGGCGTCATTTTTTCGCTAATATTAACTTCGGGGTTAATACTGACCGTAGATTCAGAGGGTTCGGCGTCCTTAATTTTTATGCCCTCTTCTCTCAAATAATCCGCCACGCGCCTTACTTCCTTGTCTGTTATATAGGCACCCTGCACACGACGCGGCTTAGACGCGTCTCCTGAAAGATACAGCATGTCGCCGTTGCCCAATAGTTTTTCCGCTCCGGACATATCTAAGACCGTGCGAGAATCTACTTGAGACGCAACCTGAAAAGCGATACGTGATGTTATATTTGCCTTGATAAGACCCGTTATTACTTCAACAGACGGCCTCTGCGTGGCAAGCACAAGATGTATTCCCACGGCACGCGCCATTTGCGCCAGCCGGACTACGAGGGCTTCGATATCTTTACCGCGGGAAGCCATAAGATCCGCGAGCTCGTCTATCACTATTACGATATATGGAAGCGGCCCGTGCTCATCCACTATTTTTTTGCTTGAGTTAAAAGCTCCGATATCGCGGGCCTTAACGCTTGCCAGAAGTTCAAACCTTCGTTCCATTTCCGACACAGACCATTTGAGCGCGTTTACGGTTTTTTGTGTATCAACAACAACAGGCGCTAAAAGATGGGGAATGTCGGAAAATACGGGGAACTCCACTCTTTTTGGGTCAATAAGAATAAATTTTAGTAAACTGGGAGGATTTTGGTATAAGAGCGATAAAATAATAATGTTCAAAGATATTGTTTTGCCGGAACCGGTTGAACCCGCAATCAGAAGATGGGGCATTTTAGCGAGGTTGGCGATAACCGGGGAACCTGAAACATCCCGGCCAAGAGTCAGTTTCAAATTTCCCTGGACTTTTTGAAGTTCGGAACTTTCAAGAAGATTTTTTAAGCGCACAAGCGAAAAGCCCTTATTTGGTATTTCAATGCCGACAAGAGATCTCCCCGGAATCGGAGCTTCTATGCGTATGGGGTGCGCGGCAAGGGCAAGGGACAGGTCGTTATTGAGCGCCATTATTTTGGCGAGCTTTACGCCCTCCGCGGGCTTGAGAGTAAACTGGGTAACAGACGGCCCCACATTTACTTCTCCCATTTCTACTTCTATTCCAAAGTTTTGCAGAGTACGCTTGATTATATTGGCATTCGCGACTATATCCCCTGATGACGGCTTGCCGGTTTCTTTTTCAAGAAGTTCAATAGGAGGGAGCTTAAAATCTCCGGCCAGTTGTTCAGGGTCTTTAACCTGAAAATCTTTATTTTCTTCGCTAGTTTCTCCGCGAAACTGACTCGAAACTTTACGCGAAACTGACGCGGAATTTTTCCGTGTCTGTTCTGTGTCCGCTTCTGTGTCGGTTCCGCGCTTCTCATCCTGCCAAGTCTTTACTTTGAGCGTCTTATCAGTATCCGCGACTATTTCACCCTCTTTTTGTTTCTCCTGTTCGCGTGACTCTGCCATCATTGACCTTTTCTCTGCCATCTTTTCCCGCCTTTGGGCAATCATTGTCCCGGGCCTTAAGTTAAAACTCACGATAAATGACGCGGCGATCGCACCTAAAAAAATAATACTCGCAGCGATTTTTCCAAAAATTTTAACGAATATAAGCGATAGATAATGCCCCCAGTATCCACCGGGCATGTTTATGTTGCCCAATATGGGCAGTAAACTTAAAAGTCCCAGAATCCCGCTAAAAAACAAAAAACCGCCTATAATAAGCGGCATATAGCTATTTCTTTTGCGGGAACGGAATAATATGTAGCTTCCGGCGAGGAAAGAGAACGGTATGATAAATCTTCCCAGGCCAATCAGAGATTCTGAAATATCAGAAAATATCCTGCCGGCGGCTCCGGCCTTGCCAACGAGCGCCAAGAGACTCAAAAGGAAAAAAATAATAAAGACGACAGCCCAAAGGGCCTTTAATGCTTCGCTGTGAATGTCGAATTTAGGCCTGGATTTATCTTTCCTGGAATGTTTTTTTTCTTTAGACACGCGTATAATTTTTAATTTTAAATTTTAAATTTTAAAACAATTTCTTAATTTTTTAATGCTTAAAACACGCAGGGTTTAAAAAATTAAGAAATTAAAACATTGATTAAAAATTAGAAATTAAAAATTTTATTGTGCTCGATACCCTGTCCCTGCAGGTATCATCTTCCCTATTATAACATTTTCTTTGAGACCTTCCAAGCGATCCTGGCGACCCATTATTGAGCTGTCTATAAGTACGCGCGAAGTTTCCTGGAACGACGCGGCGGCGAGGAAGCTGGAACTCGCGAGTGATGCCTTTGTAACGCCAAGAAGAACCGGCTCAAATTCCGCGGGTTTTTTATGAGCGGCTTTCAATTTTTCATTTTCCCTTGAAATCTCCATGAACTCCACAACTTCTCCGGGTATAAAATTGGAGTCGCCGATTTTCATTATTCTCATCCTTGAAAACATTTGGCGTACTATAATTTCGACGTGCTTATCGTGAATGTTGGCGCCCTGCGAGGTGTAAATTTTTTGAATTGAGTGTATTATGTATTTTTCAACTTCCCTGCGCCCGGCGTGCTTATACAAATTCTGCATTTCTATGTTGCCTTCGGATAATTGCTGGCCCATGATAACCGGATCGCCTTTGCCTACGAGCAGTACGACGTTCTTGGGCACTTTATATTCAATAATGTCGCTAAACTGATGCGAAGCCTTACGCGAAACTGACGCAGATTTTTTTCTATTTCTTCGTGTTTTTTCCTCGTGCATTTCGCTCTTAGTTACATGAATCTTAATAATTCTTTCTCGATCTTTAGTTTCTATGGAATCAACAACGCCCTCTACCTCGGAAATAATTGCTTTTCCCTTCGGTACGCGCGCTTCAAAAATTTCTTCTACTCTGGGAAGTCCTTGGGTTATATCGCTTGATCCGGCCACGCCTCCCGTATGAAAAGTCCTCATAGTAAGCTGGGTACCGGGTTCTCCTATGGCTTGCGCGGCAATAATACCAACTGCTTCGCCGATTTTAACCGCCTTGTTGTGCCCCAAATCCCAACCGTAGCATTTTATGCATATATGCCCCACGGTTTTACAGGTTATCGGCGAGCGCACCCAAACGCTCTTTGCGTCAGATTTTTCAATTTTTTCCGCTAAAGCGAAATCAACAATGTCCGGTTTATCCAAAAGAGTTCTGCCCACTATCTTTTCCGCGAAACTCTGTCCGGTTTGCTCGGCTTCAGCGCGCGTTATTTCAAACCCTTCTTTATCGCCGCAATCTTCCTCGCTGATAATAACGTTTTGAGAAACATCCACAAGCCGGCGCGTAAGATATCCGGCCGTGGCCGTGCGAAGGGCTGTGTCCGCGGTTCCTTTTCTTGCTCCGTGAGTTGAAATAAAGTATTCAAGCGGCGTAAGCCCTTCTTTAAAACTTGCTTCAACCGGAAGCTCCATGGTTTGGCCGGACGGGTTTACCGCGAGCCCCTTCATCGCGGTCATCTGGTGAATCTGCGACCAGGAACCCCTGGCTCCGGAGTTCGCGATGACAGAAACAGAGCCCAATGGATCAAGATATCCGGGAACAAGCTTTGTAATTTCCTGCCGCGCTTGCTGCCATACTTCTATAATTTTATGACGCCGTTCTTCTACGCTCAAAAGTCCTTCATTGAATTGCGCCCGAATAGCGCCCACTTCGGCCCGCGCTTTCTCCAAAATTCCTCTTTTTTCTTTAGGCACCACCAAGTCGCCCATTGCCCAGCTTATGCCGGACAGAGTCGCGTATAGAAATCCCAGTTTTTTTATTTTATCAAGTGTTTCGCTGGTTTGCCTCGCGCCATATTTCGAAAATATATTCGAAGTAATATCGCGCAAAGTTTTGGAATTCAGCTCTTCGTTTACAAATCCAAAATCTTCGGGCAGGGCTTCGTTGAATAAAATCCGGCCGGCGCAGGTTTCAAAATAAAAATCTGACTTATTGGACGGATCGGACCTATTGGACAGATCGCGCCGAACTCGTATCTTTTCCTTCAGCCCCACAACCCCCATGTCATAGGCGAGCAGTGCGCTCTCAAAACCTCCGAACGTTTTTATTCCTGATTCGTATTTATTCGTTTTATCATTCGTAATCGATTCGTCTATCAATGACATAAAATAGCATCCGAGTACGATATCTTTAGTGGGCGTGGCTATTGGCGTGCCTGTTGCCGGTTTTAAAAGATTAACCGAGGACAGCATAATATTTCGAGCTTCTTGCTGGGCCTCGTCGGATAAGGGAACATGCACTGCCATCTGGTCGCCGTCAAAGTCTGCGTTGAAGGCGGAGCACACCAAGGGATGAATCTGGATAGCATCCCCTTCTATAAGGACTGGCTGGAACGCCTGAATTCCAAGCCGATGCAAAGTGGGAGCTCTATTAAGAAAAACGTATTTACCGGTAATTACTTCTTCGAGTATTTCCCACACTTCGGGCGATGCCTCCTCCATAAGGCGTCCCGCGGCTCTGATATTATAAGCAAGTTCCCGCGCGATTATTTTTTGAATCACAAATGGCCTGAAAAGTTCAAGGGCCATCTTTTTGGGAAGCCCGCATTGATGCAATTCAAGATCGGGCCCGACTACTATAACCGATCTTCCCGAATAGTCTACGCGCTTTCCCAAAAGATTTTGCCGGAATCTTCCCTGCTTTCCCTTGAGCATGTCTGCCAAAGATTTTAACAGCCGTTTGCCGCCTGACGTCGCGGTAACAGTCTGGGTTTTACGAGCGGAGTTGTCTATAAGGGCGTCTACGGCTTCCTGAAGCATTCTTTTTTCGTTGCGGCAAATTACTTCCGGAGCGTTTATTTCCTGAAGCCGTTTTAATCTGTTGTTTCTGTTAATAACTCGCCGATATAAATCATTTAAGTCGCTCGTCGCGTACCGGCCGCCATCCAGCTGTACCATTGGGCGAAGCTCGGGAGGCAATACCGGAAGTACAGACAAGAACATCCATTCCGGCCTTGCGTGATTGTCTATAAACCCCCGGATTGCTTTTGTTCTGCGCAAGACCTTGCGCAGTCCCATGCCCTGCGCCTCTATTGCTTCTTTATTCAGCTCGTTTTTTAATTTTCTTAAATCTATAGCCGCCATCATTTTCAGTAATGTTTCAGATCCTGTGCCGGCATGAAATGCCTCTCCATATTTCAAGCTTAAATTAAAATATTCGGATTCCGAAATAACCTTGCCGGGCTTAAGCGAATTAATCAGTTCAAGCTCTTTGTTTTTTGCCTGTTCCAAGGATTTTCTTTTTTCGCCCTTTGCTTTCCGTTTATATTCCTCCATAATCTGCCTCACTGCCTCTTTTTTCTGATCCTCAAAAACTTGAGTTATGATATAAGACGCGTAATACACGACTTTTTCCAATTGCTGTATTGGAATATTCATTACAAGCCCGATCTGGGATGGCACGCCCCGCAGAAACCAAATATGAGCCACGGGTACGGCCAATTTAATATGCCCCATGCGCTCGCGGCGCACCACCGAGCGCGTAATCTCAACGCCGCATTTGTCGCATATAATTCCCTTGTAGCGAATTCGCCGATATTTTCCGCAGTAGCATTCGTAATCTTTTTCAGGGCCAAAAATCCGCTCGCAAAATAAGCCGTCTTTTTCGGATTTTTGAGTCCTGTAATTTATGGTCTCGGGCTTTGTAACTTCCCCATGCGACCAGCTTAAAATATCTTCAGGACTTGCGACTTTAAGTTTTATTGATGTAAAATCGGATACTTTTGGCATAGCTGTTTTTGTAACGCACTTCCCCAGACCCTTCTGCTCACCTCACCCCCGGCCCCTCCTCCGACTATAGTCGGAGGAGGGGAGCTCTCGCTACACGTCTTACGCGGGTCCCCCCTCTATGCCTTTCCGCCAAAGGCGGATCCGCCTCAGGCGGAAATAAGGAGAGGGGGGGCAGGGGGGTGAGGTAGACGAGGGACTGGATAGGAGGGTTACTGAAAATTTACTCCTTTCTTCCCTCATCGTTACGGAAGGAAGCCTTCATCTCTACATTCAGCCCTAAACTTTTCAACTCCGAAACCAATACATTAAATGACTCCGGAACATTGGGCTTTTGTATTTGCTCGCCTTTTATAATGCTTTCATAAGCCGAGGAACGGCCCGTTACATCGTCGGATTTAATTGTAAGAATTTCCTGCAATGTGTGGGCGGCGCCGTATCCTTCAAGCGCCCATACTTCCATTTCCCCGAATCTCTGCCCTCCAAACTGCGCCTTTCCCGACAATGGCTGCTGAGTTATCAGCGAATACGGCCCGATCGCCCGCATGTGAATTTTATCTTCAACCATGTGTATCAGTTTCATAACATACATCTGCCCGACTGTAACTTTATTCTCAAATGGCAATCCGGTAAATCCATCATAAAGAGTAACGCGTCCGTCTTCGGGAAGACCCGCCTTTTTAAGCTCTTCGCGTATATCTTCTTCGCGAGCTCCGGCAAGCGACGGGGTTATGGCCTGATAGCCTAGTTTATGCGCGGCCCACCCAAGATGCGTCTCTAAAATCTGTCCGATATTCATGCGCGAGGGCACGCCCAACGGATCTATTACAAGATCTACGGGAGTACCGTCGGGAAGATACGGCATTTCTTCCTCCGGCAAAACTCTGGATATCACGCCTTTGTTTCCGTGGCGGCCCGCTATTTTGTCGCCCGCGCCGATTTTCCTAAGCTGGGCAACTTCTATCTCGATGCTTGTAATAACTCCCGGGGGCAATTTATCACCCGCGTCTCTTGAAAATATGCGCACGCCCACAACCCTTCCCCGTTTTCCATGAGGCAAGGTAAGCGAAGTATCTTTAATGTCACGGGATTTTTCACCGAATATAGCGCGCAGTAATCTTTCCTCCGAGGTAAGTTCGCTTTCCCCTTTGGGTGAAATTTTTCCCACTAATATATCACCCGCGTCAACCTTGGCGCCCACTCTTATAATTCCCTCTTCGTCGAGATTGCGTAATTTTTCCTCGGATATATTGGGAATGTCGCAGGTTGTAACTTCAGGACCCAATTTAGTATCCCGTATGTCGACAGAAAAAT
>Ga0114945_10001562_pt1 | contig 14124 bp, 9 predicted proteins | sample OV2TP3_FD_87194 | JGI IMG/M metagenome (GOLD analysis project Ga0114945, IMG submission 87194) | Hot spring microbial communities from Beatty, Nevada to study Microbial Dark Matter (Phase II) - OV2 TP3 | ecosystem: Environmental > Aquatic > Thermal springs > Hot (42-90C) | place: USA: Beatty... | reverse complement strand
GAGCCCGGCGCGGATGCAGTCGAGCTCCGCTTCCTCTTTCTCGCGCGGCGAGATGAATCGATTTTCCGCCCGTGGCGCGTAGACGGCGCAGATCGCGCCGGCCCGAAATCCGCCCACCGAGGCGAGGGTGAGAAGCGCGCTTGACTCTCCCAGGTAGCTTGGATACTATTCGGAAGCGCTTATTCCATATTTAGACTAGTTATGGAATCAGTAGGTAGATTGTTCCAGCCGCCTCAAAGGAGCTTCTTCTTGTGGGGCCCGCGCGGCACGGGCAAGTCGACCTGGACGCGCCAAGCGTACCCCGAGGCTCTTCGCATCGACCTTCTGGAGCCCGCCGTCTTTCGCGGCTACAGTGCGCGCCCGGAACGCCTGAGAGAGCTGGTCGAGGCGAATCCCCAACGCCGCATCGTTGTCCTCGACGAAGTTCAGAAGGCTCCGGAACTGCTGGCCGTCGTGCACGCCCTCCTGGAAGAGAAGGGCGCCCGGAGATTCGTGCTCACCGGATCCAGCGCGCGGAAGTTGAAACGGAGCGGAGTAGACCTGCTTGCGGGAAGGGCCGTGGTGCGCTCGCTCCATCCGTTCCTGGCGGTCGAGTTGGGTCGAGCGTTCGATCTCGAGAAGGCGCTCACTCATGGACTGCTTCCGCTGGTCTGGAATGCCGACGCACCGGACGACGTCCTGAAGGCCTACGCCGCCCTCTACGTCCGGGAGGAAGTCCAAGCCGAGGGGCTGGTGAGGAACGTCGGGAACTTCTCCCGCTTCCTCGAATCGATCAGCTTCTCCCACGCCTCCGTTCTGACCCTCAGCAATGTCGCGCGGGAATGCGAGGTGGAACGGAAGGTCGTCGAAGGGTACGTCGCGATCCTCGAGGATCTTCTCCTGGCTTTTCGCCTCCCCGTCTTCTCGAAGCGAGCCAAACGCAAAGTCTCCGTTCATCCCAAGTTCTATTTTTTCGACCCGGGCGTCTACCGTTCCCTCCGCCCGCAGGGCCCTCTGGACCGGCCGGAGGAGATCGCGGGACACGCCCTCGAAGGCCTGGTGGCGCAACATCTTCGCGCATGGATCGCCTACGGCGGGGAACGGAATCGACTCTTCTTCTGGCGAACGTCCTCGGGAGTCGAGGTGGATTTTGTCGTCTATGGCCCGGACGGGTTCTGGGCCGTGGAAGTGAAAAACTCCGACCGCGTTCGGGACGAGGACCTGCGGGGGCTGAGAACGTTCCTGGAAGACTATCCGGAGACCCGCCCCCTCTTACTCTACCGCGGACGCGAACGCCTCAAGCGCGCCGGGGTCCTTTGCCTCCCCTGCACGGAATTCCTCCAGCGGCTTCACCCGGCAAGACGCCTCGACGCGGGAACGTAACCGGGCCGTCTAGGCCTCATGATAACCCTTCTCACGGGTTTCCACGATCTCCCGGAGCGTCGGCGGTTTCCTGGGACGCGCCGCAGCGGATCTCTTCCGCTGCCGCGCCGCATCCTTCCGGGTCATCCCCAGGATTCCACGCCCATCGCGTACGGAGCCCGGCCACGGCCCCTTCCTGGCGTCCTCGGATGTCCGTCGCTTGCTTGCGTTCCTGTCGCGCATCCTCTGCCGCCAGCAGTGTTTTTCTAGACATGCCAATAGTCCTTCCGATACTGCCGCTTCCACTGATCCATATGCTCAAGTCGTTCGAAGGCGCCGAGACCGGCGCGGATGCAGTCGAGCTCCGCTTCCTCTTTCTCGCGCGGCGAGATGAATCGATTTTCCGCCCGTTGCGCGTAGACGGCGCAGATCGCGCCGGCCCGAAATCCGCCCACCGAGGCGAGGGTGAGAAGCGCGCTGACCTCCATCTCGAGATTGAGCACTCCGAGCTTGGCGAGAGAAGCGGGGAGATCGGGATGGCGCGGCTCGAATCCGGGGACCCTGCGCGATTGGGCTCCGTAAAAACCGGGCGCGGTCGCCGTAAGCCCGGCGTGCGCCTGACGCCCGAGTCCGGCCGCGGCCGAGAGGAGCGCGACGACCACTTCGTAGTTCGCCACCGCCGGATATCCCTCGGGCACAAAATACGTGGACGTATTCTCCAGGCGTACCGCTCCCGTGGAAACGACCAAGTCCCCGAGCCGGAGCCCTTTCCGGAGCGCGCCGCAGCTTCCGATTCGAATGAAGGTGGGATCCTTCGCCACTTGGGAAAGCTCGACGACGGCGATCTCGATGTTGTCGGGTCCGATTCCCGTTCCGACGACCGAGAGTTCGAGTCCCTTGTATTTCCCGGTGAACGTGACATATTCGCGATTCCGTCGCTCGCACCGCAGCGCCTCGAAAAGAGCCGCCGTGCGTTCCGCGCGTTTCGGGTCCCCGCACAGGAGGATGCGCGGGGCCACTTCCCCCGGGGCGACTCCGAGATGATACTGCCGTCCCGAGGCGTCGGAGACGCGCTCCGCCGAGACGATCCTTTTCTTCATGGCCGGGCATTTTAGGTCGGGTCCCGGAATCCACAAAGCATTCTGCGCCAACGATTGACCCCGGTTCCCGTCAGACTTATGATGATGTCCTTGATGAAGACGTCGGCGTTCCTTCTTGTCCTCTCCGGCGTCGCCGCGGCCCAGACCGTCACCGAGAGGAAGGGCGAGAAGTCCATCGAGTGGAAGAACCTTAAGGCGGGCCCCTTGGCCGGCCCCGCCGACAACCTCGTCCCCGGAACGCGGATCAAGGTCACCCTCCGCAACGGAAACACTCTCCGCGGCACCGTGGTCCATCCCGAATTCCTCCGCGAGCTCAATCCGAAACGATGGCGCCCCAAGGCGTACGATTTCTCGAAGGTCGAATCCGTCCTCTTAGACATCCGCCTGGAGCAGCCCCAGCTCGGCGGATACGTCACCCTCCGGCGCGCCGAGCTCCGCGTCCCGATCGTCGAGCTCGACCCCCTGGATCCGGCCACCCGCGAGAAACTGGAGGCGGAGCGGAAACGCATCGAAGACGCCCGCGAACAGTCCTTCAAAGACTACGAGGAGTGGAAGTCGTCGCGGGAGCGAGAGGACGACGAAGCCCGGAAACGGGCGGAGAAGGAGAAGGAGCGCGAATCCGAAGGGGACGAGATCGAAGCCAAGAAAAAGGCCCTCGACAAGATGAAGGAGGCGCTTCAGATCTTCGACAAGTTCCCCGAAGGGAGCGTCGAGGACCAGCAGGCGGGAAAGGCCTGGGGATCGGAACGACTCAAGACGATTCAGCAGAAGACCAAGGTTCTCGTTCCTCTCACCGCGGAAGAGCAGGAGTTCATGACGAGCTACGATCTCTGGTCGCTCGGCAGGAAGATCCGCGAAGAGGAAAAGAAAAAGAAAGAGGAGAAGAAGGAGGAAAAACCATAGCCCCGGCGGGCGACAAGCGATCCGCTCCGCGCGAGCCGATCACTCCACGCCCGCCTCCGGTTTCCGTTTCATGATCTACAAAGGCATCACCCTGGATTCGTTTCAGGCCGAGGCGATCGGGTACATCGACCGAGGCGACTCCGTGCTCGTGGCCGCGCCGACCGGCGCGGGCAAAACCCTCATCGCGGAATACGCGGTCGAGAAGTGTCTCCAGGAGGGCCGGCGCGCCGTCTACACGGCTCCGATCAAAGCTCTCTCCAATCAGAAATTCCGGGATTTCACCGCGCTCTACGGGAACCGCATCGGGATCAAGACGGGAGACGTCACCATCAACCCCGACGCGGACGTCATCCTGATGACGACCGAAATCTTTCGAAACACCATCTTCGAATCGCCCGAGGCGATGGCCGACGTCACCTACGCCGTCTTCGACGAGATCCACTATCTCGACGACATCGACCGCGGAACGGTCTGGGAGGAGTCGATCATCTTCGCGCCGGAGCACATCCGATTCCTTTGTCTCTCGGCGACCGTGCCCAATCTGGATCCGCTTTCCCGTTGGATCCGACAGATTCGCCCCCATACCCGCTTGCACACGGTGGTCGAACTCCGGCGCCCGGTCCCTCTCCGACACCATATCGTGGTGCCCGGTCTGGGCGTACGCGAGCTGGCGGACCTGAGCGCGCTGGAGAAGGAGCGCAAGGAGCACCACTATTTCTCCCGAGTCGACCGCGACGAAGACGCCCCGCGCTGGCGGGCGTCGCTCGTCGACCATCTCGCGGGCGAGGACCGATTGCCCGCCCTCTACTTCGCGTTCAACCGACGGGAGTGCGAGAACTTCGCCTCCGAGGTTTCGCGGAACCTCCTGGGCGAGGATGAGCGCTCGCGGATGCTCTCCCTCTACGACGAGCTGTGCCAGCGGTTCGCGATCGAGCCCGACGCCAACGTGCGCCACATGCGGACGCTCTTGCTGAAGGGAGTGGCCTATCATCACGCCGGACTCTTGCCCACGCTCAAGGAGGTCATCGAGCGAATCTTCACCAGCGGGCTCCTCAAGCTTCTGTTCGCGACAGAGACGTTCGCGGTGGGGGTGAACATGCCCGCCCGGACGGTCGTCTTCAACAGCCTGCACAAGTTCGACGGACGGAGGATGGGCTTTCTCAAGACGCGCGAGCACCATCAGATGTCCGGTCGCGCGGGCCGTCGGGGAATCGATCCCGTCGGATACGTCTACTCGGTGGCGGAGTGGCCCCACGTGCGCGCGAACACCATCCAGCGCGTCATCCACGGCGAGATCGAGCCGATCCGGAGCCAGTTCAATCTCTCCTACGCTACGCTTCTCACGCTCTGGGACCACTTGGGGGAGCGGATCTACGCCGCGGCCGAGAAGTCCTTCAGCAATTTCGCCGGACGAAAACGAAAAAGCGCGAGCCCGCACGCGTTCGCCGACAAGATGGCCCAGATGAAAAAGAAGCTCATGCTCCTTCGAGGACTCGGCTACATCAAGGAAGGAAAGCTCACGCCCAAAGGTCGGTACGCCCGGAATATCCAGGGATACGAGCTGCAGGTCACCGAGCTGCTTTTTCGAAACGTCCTCGTCCATCTCGGCGAAGAGGAGCTCGCGATGGTCTTCCACGCGATCGTCTACGAATCCAAGAAGTCCGATTGGCACCGCCCGATGCACGGGGATCGCACCAAGTGGATCCGCAAGTCCGCGTACAAGACCGTGGACGACATCCTCGTCGCCGAGGACTCCTTGGACATCGAAGATCGCACGAAAGAGCTCGACTTCCGGCTCCAGAGCGCGATGCACGCCTGGATGAAGGGATGCGAATGGAAGGACCTCGAGGCGCATACGAGCGCCTCGGACGGCGACCTGGTGCGGTATTTCCGTCTGACCATCCAGCTCCTTCGCAACGCCTTCTACGCGTTGGACCGTGAAGATCCGCTCCGCGCCAAACTCCGTCGCACCGCCGACCAGATGAATCGCGACGTGGTGGACGCCGAACGGCAACTCCGACTCGGGTCCGAAGAGCTTCCGGCTCCCGCGCCGTGAATTTTTTTTCACGAAAATCGGCGGCTCTCCTCTTTACCCGCCGCGAATCCGCGATATAATTCTCGCGTGCAGGGAGTCTCCGGAGTACCGGAGGGAAGGAGGGTACGCGATGAGTGAAGGCGAGCCACGATCACCGGAGCCGTTCAGGGAGAGGAACGGTTCTGCGACGGTGGCCCAATGCGGGGAAATTCAGAAACACATCCAACACCTCCTCTCAGACGACTTTCACGTGCGCGCGGAATCGACCGAGCAGCTGGAGCACTACGGCAAGGACGCCGCGTCCGCCATCGTGGACACGCTCTTCCGAAAGTCCGCTCAACCCCACGCCGTTTCGAGCCTGACCGAGGCCCTCGAAGAAATCGGCAAGCCCTCCGTTACCGTGCTGATTCACGCCCTCGACCACGTCGTCGAGGTGCGTCGACCCCAGCATGCTTATCTCCTCGAGAACCTGATCGATACTCTCGGCCGGATCGGGGATCGTCGCGCCGCGACGCCCCTGGCTCGGCAACTCCGGAAGCTCAACGACGCGATCGCGCGCAATCATCACCACGTCCTCGTCGACATCTGCGAGGCGACGAAGGTGCGGATTCACTGCATCCTCGCCGAACTCGACGACCGTTCGGGATACCGAGACCTGCTCCGCATGCTCGGCGACGGACGCCGGCGCGTGCGGGACGGAGTGGTCCAGGCGCTCGAGAAAGTCGGCGACCGGCGGGCACTCGTCCCGCTGGTACGGCTCTACATGATCGAGGACGATGTGTCTCTTTCAGGCGCGGCCGCCATCCGCCGGACGATCCGCGAGATCTTCCGTCGGGCGAAGGTCGACGAAAACGACGGGGCGTTCCGCGAGCTGACGCCGGCCGAACGCGCGATGCTATCCAAGGTGACTCCACGATCGAAGCGGGGGGATAGGGTCACTCCACGGTCCGGTCCGATCGCCGGCAGCGGCCGGTAGGACACGCGAGGGGAGGGGGAAGTTTCCAACGGCGACTGCGGTTTCGGTGTACTTTTTTTCGCGGGAGGGCACGTAGGGATGAAGACGGAAACGGCTTCGGAGACAGCCGTCCTCGAAGCGGCAAGGGCGTACGGACCTCATCTTACCATCGATGGATACGAGGCTCCCCGTTCGCTCCTCGGAAACTACCAGTCCATTTTCGACCTGCTCGATCGGCTCCCCGAGCAGATCGGAATGACCAAGATCACGCAGCCGTACGTATTCCCGTACTACTGCGGACAGGCGCAATCCGGCCATCCGGAGTGGGGAATTACGGGCGTCGTGATCATCGCGGAGAGCCACATCTCCATCCATACGTATCCGGAGAAGGGGATCTTCTTCATGGACGTTTTCTCCTGCAAGTCGTTCGACACGGAGGAAACGCTCGAGTTCGTCAGAAAGGCACTCCGCCCGAAACGGATCGACCGAAGCGTCGTTCAGCGCGGGTTGGACTTTCCTCGGTAGCGCGAGCGCGTCCGCTCTCAGCCGTCAGCTGTCCGCATTCGGAATGCGGAAAGCTGAACGCTGACTGCGGAAGGTCGATCGACCCCTCGTCCGACACGGTTCATCACCGGGGTACACCGCAAACACTCCTCACCCCTGCACGGAAGGGATCGATAAGGAAGCCAGGAATGGGCCACCAACATGTTGAGCGGCCATGGACTGCGCTGCAAGTTCCGTTCCTGGATTCTTGAGTCGCCCGTAAGAGATCCCTTCCGCTGGGCAACGAAGGCGCCGACTCCCCCAGATCTCGCGGGCAACCCATACGCTTTACAGGATGGGCGAAGAAGGATTCCGATGGAATTCCGTACGGGATAGTGCGGGGACCCACAGAGATAGGACGGAGGTCGGAGGGGCGCGCCCCGGCCGATGCTCAGACGGAGGAGTGCCGATGCGAAGCTGGATCCGTGCGCTCTGCGGCGTCGTGCTGTGGGCGACGCCCGCGCTCGCCCGGGCCCAGACCGGGCCGGACACCTGGAGTGATCCCGCGGTGACGACCGTCCCGACGATCTTTTCCTCCGGCGGAGGACTCACCGGCGCCGGAGGCGATGCCTTCTACGCGCTCCATGGGGGAAACACTCCGCAGCTCTCCAAATACACGATCAGCACTCATTCGTGGCGACGGATGGCACCGGCCCCCGCCTCCATCACCTACGGCGGCGCACTGGCATGGGGAGGAGGCGATTCCCTCTACGCCCTCCGCGGCAACAGCACGACCTTCTACCGCTACTCCATCAGCGGCGACACCTGGACGACCCTCGCCCCTGCCCCGGCCACGACCCATCTCGGCGCGGCGCTGGTGTGGGACGGCGGCAACTTCCTCTACGCCCTCCGCGGAAACAACTCCACCGACTTCTGGCGATACAACATTGCGTCCGTTTCGTGGGAGGTGCGCCAGGCGACGCCCCAGACCGTATACTCCGGCGGAAGTCTGTCGTGGGACGGAACGTACGTCTACGCGCTCCGTGGAAACTCCTCGACCACCTTCTGGCGGTACGACGTCGGCGCAAATTCCTGGGCCGCCCGGACCGCCGCTCCTGCCTCGGTGGGCGATGGCGGCGCGCTGGTCTGGGACAAGTCGAACACGATCTACGCCTTCCGCGGGAACAACATGGCGGAGGCGTGGAGCTACAGCATCAGCGGAAATGCGTGGACCGCGCTCCCTTCCGCCCCCGCCAATCTGTCGGGGGGAAGTTCACTCCATTTCCCCGGCGCGGGCGATTTCGTCTACGCCGCGCAGGGAAACTCGACCGGACTCCTCCGATACTCCGTCAGCAGCAACGCCTGGTCCACGCTCACGACCAAGCCGACTACGGTCAGCTCGGGCGGGGCGCTGGCCGCGACGGGAAACGACTACCTCTACGCGCTCCGCGGAAACTCGACGTCCGACTTCTGGCGCTACGCCATCAGCACCCATTCGTGGTTTCCGATGGCCCCCGTACCCGCCACCGTGGCCGCCGGGGGCGCGCTCACCTGGACCGGCGGTGACTCTCTTTACGCCTTCCGCGGAAATGGGACCGCAGAGTTCTACCGCTACACGGTCAGCACGAATACCTGGGCTGCGCTCGTCTCTCCCCCGGCCACGCTCCTGGGGGGTAGCGCGCTCACGTGGGGAGGAGGCAACTTTCTCTACGCCTTCCGCGGAAATCCTACCTCCACCTTCTGGCGCTACGATATCTCCGGCAACAGTTGGACCACGCTGACCTCGCCGCCCAACACGGTTGCGCTCGGGGCGTCGCTTCTCTGGGACGGCGCGAACTCGATCTATGCATTCCGGGGCGGGTCTCCGACGTTCTGGCGCTACGACATCCCCCTCAACACGTGGTCGACACTTGCCTCTGCTCCCGAGACGATCGGCGAAGGAGGATCGATCACCTGGCTCGGCGCCGGGAATTTCCTCTACGCGACGCAGGGCGGCAACACGACCGGATTCATGCGCTACTCGATCAGCGGGAACTTCTGGGCCCTCCTCGCCCCGACTCCGGACACCGTCTACAGCGGCGGTTCCATCACCTACCCCGGCGCCGGCGAGACCCTTCATGCCCTCCGGGGCAACACGACGAGCGATCTCTGGTCGTATCGCATCAGCGCCGATCAGTGGACTCCTATCGCGCCGGCGACCGTCGCCTCCGGCGGATCCCTCACCTCCGACGGAACCTATCTCTACGCCCTGCGCGGAAACGTCTCCCAGGACTTCTGGCGGTACCACCTCTCGAGCCGCGTCTGGACTCCGCTCGCGTGGACTCCCTCGATCGTGTACTCCGGTGGAGCGCTGGTCTGGGGCGGAGGCGACTTCGTCTACGCCTTGCGCGGAAACGGCACCGGCGACTTCTGGCGCTTCAGCATAAGCGCGAACGCGTGGACGAGTCTCCCCTCCGCCCCGGACACGATCTCGGACGGCGGGAGTCTCGTCTGGACCGGGGCGAACCACAATTACATTTACGTGCTTCGCGGCGGCGCCCGGAACGACTTCTGGCGCTTCAACCTGGCGAGCGGCGCCTGGGAGACGCGCGCCTCCACACCCGCCACCGTCAACTACGGTGCGGGCCTGGCCTGGGACGGGGGCAAGTACCTCTACGCCCTGCGCGGGAACGACACCACCGACTTCTGGCGGTTCGACATCGCCGACAACAACTGGACCGTCCTGAGCGGGACCCCCGAGGCCATCGGGTCCGGCGGCGCTCTGGTCTATGCGGGCGGTTCGTTCTACGCCTTCAAGGGATCGATCCTGGCCAACCAGGCGAATCTCTTCTTCCGGTACGCCGGGGGCGCGTGGAGCTACGTCGCGCCGACGCCCGAGAGCGTCTCCTTCGGTGGCTCCCTCGCCTATCCCGGCGCGGGATCCTATGTCTATGCCTTCCGCGGAAATACGAGCCGGCACTTCTGGAGGTACCAGTTTCAGCCGGCGGACGGGAGTCCTCCGACGCCGGGCGTGGTGAACGACGGCTTGGGAGCGGACATCGACTGGCAGAACACCGCCTCCTCGATCTCGGCGAACTGGTCGGGCTTCGGCGACCCGGAGACCGGCGTCGTCCGATACGAGTGGGCGATCGGGACCACCCCCGGCGGGACCGAAATCCAGCCGTTCCTGAACGTCGGCCTGAACACGACCGCGACCGCGTTCGTCGCGCTGGTGGACGGGATGACCTACTACCTCTCCGTTCGGGCGGTGAACGGCGAGGGACTTGCCAACACGGCCTTCTCCGACGGCGTGCGAGTCGATATCAGTCCACCGGGCCCCGTTTCGGTGACGGTCGATTCGGGCAACACCTACACCAGCAGCACCGGCGTCACGCTGACCACGTCGGCCGTGGACGCGGGTTCCGGGATATCGGCGATGCGCTTCATGAACGACGAAAACGTCAACGGGCTTGCCGACGATTCGTGGAGCCTGCCTCAAGCGTACTCGAATTCAACCTCATGGACCCTCTCTCCGGCCACGGCAGGCCTGCGCCGCGTCTTCGCCGAATTCCGCGATGCGGTCGGAAACGCATCGAGCATCGTCTACGACGACATCGTCCTCGATCCGACGCCGCCCGTCGCGGGGACCGTGCGAGACGGGACCGGTGCGGATATCGACTTTCAAGCCTCGGCCACTTCCCTCTCGGCGAACTGGTCGGGCTTCAGCGATCCGGAGAGCGGGATCGCGCGCTACGACTGGGCCGTAGGAACGTCGCCCGGCGCAACCGATATCCAGAGCTTCGTGAACGTCGGATCCTCCACGCAGGCGGGCGCCTCCCTGGCCCTCGCCGACGGCGTGACCTACTTCGTCACCGTCCGCGCCGTCAACGGGTCGGGCTTGAACATGACCGCGTCTTCCGACGGAGTGACGGTGGACGCCACGGCTCCGGCGCCGGTCTCCGTCACGATCGATTCCGGGGCGGCGACGACGTCGACCGAAAACGTCTCCCTCACGCTCGCGGCCTCCGATTCGGGCTCCGGCGTCACCGACATGCGGATCATGAACGACGTCAACACCAACGGTGCGTCCGACGATGCCTGGGGCGCCTGGCAGGCCTTCGTCACGGGCGCCTCCTGGGGCCTCGCGCCCACCGGCTCGGGTTCGCGCCGCGTCTTCGCGCAGTTCCGCGACGCGGTCGGCAACGTCTCGACCTCGGCCTTCGACGATATCGGGCTCAACGGCTCCGAAGGGGGCGGACCCGATGGCTCGGGGCCGATCGCGGGCATCGTGAACGACGGAACCGGCGCGGACATCGACGTGCAGAGCTCGACGTCGAGCCTCTCGGCGAACTGGTCGGGCTTCACCGACCCGGAGAGCGGAATTGCGAAACACGAGTGGGCGATCGGGACCGCCCCGGGCGCGACCGACGTGCAGGGATTCGTCGACGTCGGGACCGCGACGGCGGTCTCCGTGTTCCGTGTGCTCACGGAAGGGACCACCTATTACGTGACCGTACGGGCCACCAACGGCACCGGACTTACGGTGACCGCGAATTCGGACGGCGTCCGTGTGGCGCGGCTTCTCCTCCAACCGCTGGACGCGTGCGTGCCGGCGCTCGGCAAGGAACGTGCCGGTGCGGTCCGGGTCCCGATGAACGCCCTACGCGTCACCGCTCCCGTTTCGGAGGATGTGCGGATCGTCTCGATCCGGCTGACCGGCTCCGGGAGCGGAAACGAGCTGGCCGACGTCCGATCGGTCGAACTCTTCCTCGATGTCGATCGCAACGGCCTCTTCGATCCGGGAATCGATCAGGATCTCGCCGCACCGCAGTCGTTTCCGGGAGACGACGGCGTGGTCGAATTCCGCGAACTCCGACTTCTGATCCCGGCGGGCGAGTCGAGAGGCCTGCTGGTGGTCTGCAGCCTGGCCGAAAGCGTTCCGATCGGCGCCACGTTCCAGATCTCGCTTGCGGCCGCGGCCGATCTGTCGGCGGTCTCCAACGCGGGCGAACCGATCGGTATCGTCGGCTCGTTCCCCCATGCCGGCCGCGTTGTCCAGATCGCGGCGCCTGGGACGACCGGTTCGCTCTGGATGGAGCCCGGGACGGCGGTCTACCTCCCCGGTCGGGTCGCGGTGGGAGAGCGCTCGGTCGCGATGGCGCAGATCCAGTGGCACGCCACCTCCGTCGAGGCGGCCCGCATCGCCGGAGTCCGGGTCCGGCTCTCCGGCACGGCGGACGATTCGCTTGCCGTCGGTCTCGTGCGCCTCGTCCGCGATGCCGACCAGAACGGCATGTACGATCCCGCCGTCGACGAGTCGATCGATGCGAAGACTCCCATTGCCGACAATGAACTCCTCGTCTTCACGTTCCTGCCGCGGGTCCTTGCGGCCGGATCCGGAGAGAAGTGGCTGATCGTCTACGACCTCTCCCCCAGCGCGGTCTCCGGAACGACCTTGGGCATCGGCGTACTCAAGACGGACGTCACGGCGTTCGGAGTGGAGACGGGAGCTGCGGTGACTCTGGAAGGGTGCGACGTCGAGGGCCCACTCCGGATGGTCGACTCGGTCGGTTCGCGGTTGAGCCTGTGGATCCATCCCCTGCCTCCGCCTGAGACGGCGCTTCCTTTCGGACAGGATGTCGCGGTCCTCTCGTTCGACGTTCAGGTCGGCGGACCCGAGGACGTCGTCCTCGACCGATTGCGGATCCGGGTCTGGGGCAGCGGGAGCGAACCGCAGGACCTCCGGCGGGCCTGTCTCTGGCGCGACGGCCGGGCGATCGCCGTCCTCGAATCGCCCGTGTCCGCGAACGACGGGGAACTGACGTTCGACATTTCCGAGAGAGTCCTGACCGGGACATCGGGTCGATGGCACGTCACGCTCGATCTTGCGGGTTGGTCGGCGAGCGGGATGGTCTATCAGGCCTTCTTCGATGTCATAACCGGAACCCCCGTGACCGCGTATTCCGCAAGCGGCGTTCCGGTGGCGCCCTCGGGCGGGCTGGTGATCGGCTGGTGGACGCCGGTGCAGCCCCTGGACGGGTCGGAGGGCCGGAGCGCTTCGACCTGTCTGGGATCGGTCTGCTCACGGACGTGCACTCCGTGGTTGCCGCTCGGGATGGTGATGCTCGCCCTGATGGCGCTCCGACGAAGGGGAGGCGCATGATGCCGCTGGGTTTCGCGGGAATTCTTTTCTGGCTTTCGGTTGGCGGACAGGCGCAGGAGACCGAGAAGGTCGGTCCGCGAGAGGAGTTCTCGGTGCTCCATCTCGTTCCGCCGAAGCCGCTCTATCGGAGCCCAGCCCGGATCTCGTCGAACAATCTTCTTCAGGCCCTTTTCGGTTTCCTGCCCCTCGAGTCGGCGCGCACACTCGAGGAATGGCGGCTCGACGTCGGCGTCACCGAGGACATCTCGAGCGGGAGCCTAGACGTCGTCACGGACGAGTACTTTTTCCATTACGACGCCACGCTCTTCGAAACCAATATCGAGTTGCGTCTCGGCCTCCCGGCGGGCTTCGAGGCGCGTCTCGGTTTGGACATCTCCGAGCTGTTTCAGGGGGACGACAAGATCATCCTCGAACGCAATCCGGGCCTGTTCCTGGTCGAGCCGGGCGAGCGCGGGTTCGGGACCGGCGACCTGAAGCTCTCCCTCAAGAAGTCGATCTGGACCTTCCAAGGTCAGGAATCCTCGGGAGGCATCGGATTGGTGGCCGGAATCAAGATCCCGGTTCCGACGGACCAGGAAGATCTCCTGACTTCGAGCGGCGTGGATTTCGCGGCTTCGGTGTTGTACACCCACGAGGTCGGCCCGTTCTCCTTCCACCTGAATCTGGGACTGATCCTGGCGGGTTCGGCCCGCGTCTTCGGCGAGGATGTGGAGACGCGTCCGGCCCTGACGTTTGGAGCCGCGGTAGCATATCAGTTCGCGGAATGGGGGCTCGCGCTGATCCAGATTCAGGGGAATCAGAGCGTCTTCAGCGGTTCGGCGGATTCGGTGTCGATCCTCGACGACTGGGTCGCGACCGTCCATCTCGGCGGGCGGTTCCGCATCGGCAGCTACTTTCTCGAGCCCAGCATCGGAACGGGATTGGGCGACCGATCCTCGGGGTTCGTGGCGACGGTCGGGTTCGTCGTTCCGTTCGGCGGCGCCCGGTGATCGCAGGGGGATTTCGCTGTACAGACTTTCCTCCAGGAGTTTTCGTCCCGAATCTCTAGGCTCTGTCTGACGAATCATCGTGGCCGCGGTGGCGGCGCCGAGGGTGCAGATGCAAGGCGCGACGACGAGACGAGCCTCGCAGAGGGCTGTCGAGGAGGAGCAACGCCGCAGATGCG
>Ga0114945_10001561_pt1 | contig 14125 bp, 14 predicted proteins | sample OV2TP3_FD_87194 | JGI IMG/M metagenome (GOLD analysis project Ga0114945, IMG submission 87194) | Hot spring microbial communities from Beatty, Nevada to study Microbial Dark Matter (Phase II) - OV2 TP3 | ecosystem: Environmental > Aquatic > Thermal springs > Hot (42-90C) | place: USA: Beatty... | reverse complement strand
GGTGGACGACCAGACAGCGGACCTGCCAGACGTCCTTGCCCTTCATCTTAATGAGCCTCCCCTCGCCGCGACGTGGGGCAGGGGCAGGAGTGAGCAGTACCACGGGTTCCATGCATCCGGGACAAAACAGCGTTCCCTCCAACGAGAGCAGCTCGGCTCCCTTCCACCCGCAGCCTCTACAGACGTAGATTATTTCCATGACACATCCTCTCTGGTTGGTTGCGCCTCCTCCGCGATCCGCTTACGTTTCCTGACACGGTTTCGTCTCTCCCAAGGGTCGTTTACTCGATAGCCTCACCGCCTTCCTGCTCGTCCTCCTCATCCTCGTCCTTGAGTTCAGCTAGCGGCGTTGCCAGCCGGGCCAGCATCTGGACGTGGAACGTTAACCATCAGGAATGGCACCGGGAACGACGCCGTCGTGAAACTCCTCAAGGCCGTAACTCCCTCAGCCAGCCAGAGGATGAACCATGTGCGGTACCTCTACATCCGCTCAGGCGAGGACTTGCCGATCCGAGGAATTCCGCCAGGAACCTATCTCCTCCGCTTTGCGTTTGGACAGGATTGGGACTGCTGGGCCAAGCAATTCACGCGGGCCGCGACCTATCATGAGTTTCGTGACCGGCTCGAGTTTGAAGAAATTCGGACAGATGATGGATATCGTCCAATGCTCGTGGCGATCCCCTGGATCTCTGCTTCAGGCAGTGGTGGATCGCACCGCAGATTCTCTGCGGCGAGCGCCGCGAGGATCGTTGCCTCGCTGGCCCCCCGGCGGCGCATGGCACCGGCGAGACTGGTGAGGGTTATGTTGCGCTGGCCCGCAGGGATGTGGGTTCCCTCGCAGGCTATCTGGGGCGGACGCGCCGGCATCGTCTCCACGGCAGCCAGACACTCCTGGTAGAGCTGCACCAGGGCAGGACAGGGCGAGAGCTCCTCGTCAGGGGGCCAAAATACCCCCCCCTTGCGTGGACCCTGAGTCAAGCCTTCCAGGTCGGCATACGGCGTATGGAGAACCTCCCGCATGGCCAGCGGCACCTTATACCGCCCGGTGTCAGAGCGCCTCCGATTGGGGAGCCGCCACATCCGGCCCTTGCCTCCGCTGTAAACCCCGCGGTCCAGGGAAGGGGCGATGCTCGAGGGGAACAGCCGCTCAGGACCGTCATGAAGTAGGCTTGACTGGGCACCCGCACCATCAGATCGGGCCCATCGGCGATGACGTGCCAATATCCCTTCTTGGCCTCGTGCTTCCAGTGGCGGCGATAGCCCTCTGCAGGAACCAATTCGCACAGGCGGCAGGACGTGGGCTCGTGGTTAGCCATGACTGAGCCCTCCCTGGCAGGCGAACAATCTTACGTGGACTCGGGCTGTTAGATGTGGTAGCATTTTGGTTAGTCTCCAATCAGTGAGCGCCTAGCCCGCGCTCATCTGAAGCGCCCCGGCCCATCGAATCGACCGGGGCGTTGCTGTTTCCGGCCTCGGTTTGCGTGGTGGAGTTGCTGCGGGCTTTCATGCGTCTAAACCTCCTGCGCATCGCCCTTAATATTTGGGATGCCGTTCGGGCGGGGCCCCGTCCTGATGTGGCAGCACTCCGGCGGTTGATCCGCGTGCAGCCTGCGCAAGGGGATGGCTTCCCAAGGGTCGTGCTCATTCAAAATGGCGGCGTGGAAGGGAGATGGCGCAGTCCTCATGATGGCAGCGATGGATTTAACATCCTTCTGGACAATCTGCACCGTGACGACCTGATCCACCCTGCCCTGCGGTTTGTGGAGGGGATCATCAACTACGCCATCTCGCGGTCCCCGATGTCTCCACGCATAGTCTTTGATGATGAGGGGCGTCGCTTGGTCTTGCGGCTTCAGCCAAACAATCTGTTGTGCGCCTTGTGGTTTCAGTTTGCTCGAAGTTTGGTTGACGATAACGTGGCAACAACCAGGGTGAAATTCGGTGGGATTCGATGGTATAAACGGCCAAGCAAAAGCTTTCGAAGCGATGGTACGAATGGCGAAGGTCTCGGTGGTGGATCTTGTGCGTCCATTCCTAGACCGCGTTGGCCCTGGTCAGGGCCTTGTTGTCCGAAGGCCAGCAGGTGCATCCGCGAGGTCGTGGTGTGGAGAAGTTCCCCGTCGCTGCTGCGAACGCGGTCCTTGCGCCCCAGGCTATGTGATTCATGCGGCGAAGGTGCACGACCAACAGCGGCCTGTGGCCTGTTGTGTGGATGTCTATGGACGGGTAGAACCGTTTGGCCTGTTTAAGCTGCGCCGGATCGAGGAGGACACCGTATGAGCTGGTGGGAGTGGTTCAACACAGCGGCTGGGGCGGCAAGTCTCGGCTCACTCATCTTGGGGGCGATTCTCGGCGTGGTTTCATGGCGGCTCAGCCGTGGCACGGATCGCGTGATTGAAAGGATGGACGAGCGCTGGCGAGAAACCTGGGCGGGTGTGGACGCCCGCACCGAACAGGCCCGCGCGTCCACCGCGGCGATTCTGGAGCGCATGGACCAGCGTGCAGATGAACGTCACCGCGAAACACTCCAAGTCATCCAGGCCCTAAAGGGGTAATGGAGGGCCCAAGAGGTCAAGTCTGGGCACTCATGCGCCACGAACCGTGCCCTTGCAGCCCCCAGACGGAAGTGAGCAGCATCCCCGCTCCCGAGCTTTAAGCTGCCAGCAATGAATGGTGGCAAGCGAAACGACGCAAAGTGGAGGCCCTGGCGCAAGCCCACCCGAAGCCCTTCGTCTACCGCTCGCGCGGGGGCTATCGGCTGCTGTGGCTCTTACCAGAGTCCAACGTCCTCCGAGAGCCTGCGAATAGCGAGGTGTGGTCTACGCGCTACCTGACGTGGTGTGCCTATTTGGCGCGGGGCTTCGACATCCATGCCGACCCCAGCTGTCAGGACTGGACACGCCTCTTTCGGACTCCCCACGCGACACGGACCGAAGGAGGGCAACCCGAAGAGCGGGAGACCTGGGGGGATCCCCGGCACATCGGCGTCTGGCACTGTGAGCCAACCGCCGAGGACGTGGCGCTGGCGCAGACCCTCTCACGGCGGAAGGCTGGCGCTGATGCGTCGCCGCGTCATGTCAGAAGCTGGGGTGCCACGCGCCAGGGCACAGGGGAAGGAATTCTATACCATGCGTTCCAGGCCAGGGGATGGCTGGGCGATGAGATCGAGGCCGGGAAGTGGGCGGTCCAGTGCCCATGGGAGGCTTCACACAGCAAAGGCCAACGCTGCGATACCGCTTCTGAGCGACCGGGTTTCCCGCAGCATTGTGTGCGCACCTGGGGGAAGGTGGACCCTTCTGCGACGTAAGAGCGTGGAAGGCTTGCAAGGGGGCCTGTGACGACAGAGGGCTCCTCCCATCTGGAAAGCATCCGCGACCGAATTCGCCAGGACCAAGCTGGTCATGCGCTCGCAGCGATCACACCGTTATTGAGGTGACTGGGCGACGGTGTTACACTCTGGGTGTGTTCAATCATGGGTCGCTTCCACGGGGTGATCCATACGAAAGCGGCGAAGTCGTGTTTGCGAGCTTCCTTTCGGCATGCCAGCACCCAACGCTCTGCAGCGCCGGCGGGAGACTTGTGCGCGTGAAGCCACCCCGGCTTCGATCATCTCAGCCAGGCTGCGCTCGAGCGACTCGGGCTGCTGATCGTAGCGTTCACCAAGGCGCGCGGCAGAGGAGAAGCCATGCGAACGACGCTCTACCCATCTTTCAACCACGAGTTCATCACCGTCTCCGGCGAAAGCCGCCCCGGCCTGCCTCCCAACGAGGCTGCCCGTGACCTCTTCGCCCGCTTCAACACCGAGCTGCACGCCCATGGCCTTTCCCTGGACGACACCGTCCGCACCCGTCTCTGGGGTCGGGACCGGGCGGCGCGCGACGGCGGCAGCCGGGCACGCGTGCAGGTCCTCTCCGGCAAGGCCCGCTCCGCCAGCTCCAGCTACATCTCCCCGCGCCATTTCGATTCGGAGGGTGCCATCGCCGTCGACCTGTGGGCCATGCGGGGCGCCTCCCAGAAGACCGTGCAGGAGTACGACCCACCCATCGTCCCACCCCGCTACATCGCCACGGGCGGCCTCGTCTTCCTGTCCGGCGTCACGTGGGACACCGGGACCCTGGACGTGCAGTTGGCCGCCATCCTCCCCCGCATCGGCGGTTCATTGCAGGACGCTGGCGCCTCCTGGGCGACTGTGGTCAAGCTGTCCTGCTTCCTGCACCGGTCACAGACAGTGCAACACCTACAGGAAGGCATCCTGAAAGTTTTAGGGGCCGAGGGTGGGAAACTGCTCGGTGGGGACGCCTCTGTGGCGGTCGAGTATAGCTTCGTCGACGGCTATTCGACCCCTGGCAAACTGATCGAGATCGAAACGACGGCGGTGCTCTAAAAGGCAGATAAAGCACCCAGACGCCAACAGCTCTTCGACCGCGACAACCCCTAAGCCCTGAAGGAGGAACGAGTGGACCTGCAACTCACCGACAAGAAAGCCATCGTCACCGGCTCCAGCCGTGGCATCGGCCGAGCTATCGCCCGCCAGCTCGCGCTCGAGGGCTGCGACGTCGCCATTTGCGCCCGTACCGAAGGACCGCTGAAGCAAGCGGCCGCTGAGCTGGCGAACGAGTCGGGCCGCAAGGTCGTCCCCATCGTCTGTGACACCCTGAACGCCGACGCGATCAAGCACTTCGTCAACACGGCGGCGCGCGAGCTCGGCGGCATCCACATCGTGATCAACAACGCGGCCCGCGTCGGCGGCACCCCAGGCACGGTCGAGACCGTGAGCGACGCGGACGTCCTGCGCGACTTCGAAGAGAAGGTGGTGGGCTACCTGCGCACGGTCCAGGCAGCCGTCCCTTACCTGAAGCAGGCCGGCTGGGGGCGCGTGGTCAACATCAGCGGCGGCGCCGGCCGCGCACCCGGCACCGCGGTGAGCGGCGGCATCCGCAACATCGGCACCGTCAACCTGACCAAGTCGATGGCGAACGCGCTCGGGCCCTACGGCATCAATGTCAACGCCATCTACCCCGGGCAGACGATCACGGAGGCCACGCTCGCGCGCTACGCCGAGCAGGCACAGCGCGAGGGCACGACCGTCGAGGCGCTCCGCAAGGCCGCCGACGAGCGCACCGTGCTCAAGCACGTCGTCACCGCGACTGACATTGCTTACTTCGTGGCGATGTTGTGTTCTCCGCTCACCATCGGCGTGCACGGCGAAGCCATCGGCATCGACGGCGGCAACCGCTCCGACATGCACTATTAGCCGTCAGACCTCAGCATGCCGTTGTCAGCCAGCATGGAGCTTCGGTTTCAGAAGGTTCCGTGGATCTCGTCATTATCTACGGTGCGCCGGGCGTCGGGAAGCTAACTGTGGAACGTGCTTCTCCCGTGACCGCAGCGCACCGACGGCCTGGCTTACCCCATGTAGTGATGCACGAACGCGAGAAACTGCTCAAACGCCTTTTGGGCAGCCGGGGAGGTGATCTGCTTGGTCAGAAACCCTTCCCCTTCCCCGTCGAAGATCTCCAGGTCGACCTGGCCACCAGCCCGGCGGTACTGCAGGACGAACTCATCGAGGTCCGGGCGGGGATGCGACGTCTCGTTCGTGCGTGACAGGTACAGCACGGGAGGCAGCTCCACCAGCTCCCCACGGGCCAGGATGCGGGCCGGGGCCCCCTCGGCCATGGCCTCTTCCGTCTGCCAGTACTGGTCATGCATGGGCACCACCCGCTCGCCAAATCCGGCGGGCGGGGTGCAATCCTGGCGCAGCCCTTTGGCATATCGGTAGCGTCCCAGGGGATCGATCACCGGGGAGCACAGGATCACGCAGCGCAGGCTGCCATCCACCACCGGGGCCCCAGCCGGGAGGGGCAGCGCGCCGTAGCGCGGATCGTGTGGGCGCATGCCGAGCAGCATGGCCTGATGCGCGCCACTGGAGCTGCCCGTGGCGCCGACCCAGTCCGGGCGACTGCCCCACGCCGTGGCCTGGGTCTTACACCAGCGGATTCCATAGTGGATGTCGGCCATGGAGGCCGGATACGGTGCCACCGGCGGCATGCGAAAATCCAGCGCCGCTACTACGACGCCATGCCTGGCGAGCGCTTCGTTGAGCACGGAGTCGTTCAGGCGATCCCCCCGGCACCACGCCCCGCCGTGCAGTTCGACGATGAGCGGGAACGGTCCGCTGCCGCGCGGCGTGAAGAGACGCGCCAGCAGCGGTGTGTCGCCGTGCCGGAGGTATTCCACATCTTGGACGTCAATGGCATACGTTGTGTGCGTGCTGGTTGCCATACGAGTCTCCTTCTCCTGGTGGGCCATTGGATTAGCGTCGCCTTAGCCTACACGCGGTGGGCCTCCTCGTCAAGCACCCATCGGTCACGTTGAAGAGTAGGGCGAAGCTCGAAGATGTCCAACACACCATCGACCATCTTGACCCGGCAACCACGCCGTTATACGATCGGCGCAGGCTTCAGCCGGCGAAGTCGGCATCATTGATGGTCGCACATGGACACGTGGGCGTGATCCGAGCGACGCCGCGTCGGACACTCCCGGCCGGCGGTGGCGCGACCATGCTCGACTTGACCCTGTCGCATGTACAAGGAGTGCGAGATGAAGCTACACGGTGGACACGTCGTGGTGATCGGCGGAAGCAGTGGGATTGGCCTGGCCGCAGCACGCCTGGCCAGGGACGAAGGTGCGGAGGTCACGATCGCCGGCCGCTCCCAGGAGAGGCTGCTCCAGGCTCAGCAGGAGCTGGGTGGGGGGCACACCGTCGTCATGGATATTACGGACGAGGGCGCCGTAGGGAAGGGCTTTGCGGGCCTCAGTCACGTGGACCATGTGCTCATCTCGGCCGGGACCATTCTCAACGGTGCGATCGTGAACAACGACCTGGCGAATCTGCGCCGGATCGTCGATGAACGCCTCTGGGGGCTGACGTATGTGGTGCGGCACGCCGCCCCCCGGATGTCCCGGGGGTCGATCACCTTTACGTCCGGGAGTCTGTCGTCTCGTCCCCGCCGCGGGACCGCGATGCTGACCGCCATCCTGTCGGCCGTGGAAGCCCTGGCGCCTGCCCTGGCGCTGGAACTCGCCCCGGTGCGCGTCAATGCCGTCACCCCCGGCCTCATTGACACCCCGCTGCTCCACGCCGCCTACGGAGCGGAGCGTGACACCATCATCCAGAACCGGGCTGCCATCTTGCCAGGGAGACGCGTGGGTACCGCGGACGAGGTGGCGCAGGTCATCCTGATGCTGATGACCAATGTCTATATGACGGGTGAAGTGGTGCACGTCGATGGGGGCGGCCGCTTCGTGTAACACTGCTCGATCAATCCCGTATACGATCGATGGTCGGACAATTTAAGTGGATCTGTCGCAAAATTTCATTCGCACGCTGCTTCGGGTATAATTTCCCCAGGATCGATGGCGAGTTGGGAGGAGGGATCAGTTTCAAGGGCGCCCATTTCGGGCAGGACATCATGCTCATACGCGTTCGGTGGCACGTGGCGGATCCCTCAAGCTACCGCCAGCTCGAAAGTATGATGCAAGAGCCCGTGGTTTCGGTCGACCGCGCCATCATCAACCGCTAGGTGCTGAAATAGAGTCCTCGGCTCGAAGCAGCATTCCACCACGCAGGTGCTCAAGGCATAGCATAGGTACCAATGCACGGCGTAGAGGATGATGTCGGCTTCAAAGTGGCGCCATGTGAAGATGGGAAGAACCACGCATGGCGGGCCTCCGGTGATTTGGGGACGGCCTTGTATGGCTCTTGGTATCAGATCACCAGCAATGCCTGCATCAGAACCCGCTCTAAAATTTCCTGGGCGCATACGCACAAACGCTGACTGACTTGCTGAGAGGACGATGGTGCCGAAGCCCCCCATTGCTCCGGGAGCCCGTATCGTTGTACGCGATGAGGAATGGCTCGTGCGGCGGGTTGACCCTTCGAGCGATGGTGGTCGCCTGCTGACCTGCGACGGCGTGTCTGACCTGGTGCGCGGGCAATCCTCGTTGTTCCTGACCGCCCTGGAAGGCCCGATTGAGGTCCTCGACCCCGCCGAGACGCAGCTTGTTGTTGCAGCGCGATCTGCGCCTGCACGACCAGCAGAGCACCCTTATGCACGGCCAGCTCCCCGATACCGCGCAGCAGGAGATCGTTGAGCGCTTCGGGCGCCTGGGGGATCCGTTGCGGCTGCTGCTCTGTTCGGACGTGGCGTCCGAGGGCCTGAATCTGCATTACTTCTGCCACCGGCTCATGCACTTTGACTTACCCTGGTCGCTGATGGTCTTTCAGCAGCGCAACGGGCGCGTGGATCGGTACGGCCAGGCCCACGAACCGCAGATCGTCTATCTGTTCACCGCGACGCAGGTGGAGAAAATCCGTGGCGACCTGCGCATCCTGGAGATCCTGCAAGAGAAGGACGAGCAGGCCACCCTGAACCTGGGCGACCCGGCGGCGTTCCTCAACGTCTACGACCCAGACAAAGAAGTGGAGAGAGTCAGCGAGTTCATGGCCAGCGGCATGACGTCGGCGCAGGTGTCGGCAACGCTGGACGCGCAGCAGGCCAACGCACAGGCCAACGAGGGCGACTGGCTGCTCCAGTTGTTCGGCTGCGGTACGGCGGCAGCCCGGATAGAAAACCCCCTCGCCCCCCAGAGCCGCGACTGCATCGAGGCATGGCCGGGCCTCTTCAAGGGCGAATATCACTTTGCCACTTCCGCCCTGACCCAACTGGCTCCGGCGCGCGACTGGCTGCAGTCGATTGGCTGATCGACCGCGTCATTACGCTGTTTGGCCGCCATCGCGCGCCAGTTATCCAGAGCCATTCTCTGCACCCCGGCGAGCATGCCTTTGTAATGATGGGGCTGGTGCCCAACCGCAAGGGCCAACCGCTGCTGGTCGAGTGGCAGGTGGCCTGCCGACTCCCCGGCCAGCCATTTACACTTGAGCCTTACGATGCTTTTATACATCGTGCTGGTCTCCAGGCCGGCCAGTTGCCGAACCAGGGGCTGAACTCGCCGTTGCAGGACTTGCAGGCGGCGCTGCCGGAGGCGGTGGCCCGCATGCGCCAGCACTTGGTGCAACGGCAGGCCGCCTTTGCCGATGAGATGCAGCAGCGCTTGCAGGGCACGCTGGCGGACCTGGAGCGCCTGCAGGCCGAGCAAGTACAGCAATTGGAATTGCGCCTCGCAAAGCAGTTGGAGCAGGTCAGGCGGAGCCACTTCGAGCGCCGCAGTCGGGTCATCACACGGGTGTTTGACGAGTATCGCCAGTGGGTGGAGGATACCCTGAGCACTGAGCCTGAACCCTACCTGCAGGTCCTCGCTGCGCTGTGCGGCTGAGCCGCACAGCTACAGGGAGCCATGCTATGGCACACGGCGGGGACAACCTCAGCCATCGCCCCGGCTTCGCGGCTGCGGCGATTGTCGCAGGCTCCTCCGCATGGTAGAATGACGAAAGAATTTCTACCACAGGAGTGTCCCATGACCCTGAACATTAAGAACGCTGAGACGCACCGGCTCGCGACGGAACTGGCGAGGCTGACGGGCGAGACGCTGACGCAGGCGGTCACGGAGGCGGTGCGCGAACGCCTGGCACGTCTCTCCAGACAGCGCCAGAAAGCAACCGCCGCAGAACTCCTGGCCATTGGCCAGCGCTGTGCCGCCCATCTCCATATGCCGGCAACGTCTGTAGAGCATACAACATTGCTCTATGACGAGCAGGGACTGCCGTCGTGATCATCGATACGTCAGCCTTGCTGGCAATTCTGTTTCAGGAAGCTGACGCCTCGCAATACGCCCAGGTCATTGCCATGGCGGAGGTCTGCCGCATGTCGGCGGCAAACTATCTCGAAGCCGCCCTCAATGTGGATCATCGTGGTGATCTTGAGGCCTCGCGCCAGCTCGATGTGTTTATCGAACGCGCCCAGATACGCATTGAGGCGGTCACGATAGAGCAGGTGCGCATCGCACGTCAGGCGTATCTCGACTATGGCAAGGGCCATCATCCAGCCGGGCTGAATTTTGGCGATGTCTTTGCCTATGCTTTATCAAAAAGCACTGGTGAACCGCTCCTGTACAAGGGCCGGGACTTTGTACAGACCGATATTGCTGCTGTTCCCGTAGCGTAACCCGGGTGGCGACCTGCTAGCAAAATCGATCCCAAAGGAGGCCGGAGCCATGAGATGCACGATTGGTGGATGCCCTGGAACATATGAAGAGCGTGAGACCGTCTGCGTCGAGCGTGCCAGCGGACAGCTTATGGTCATTGAGCATGTTCCTGTGGACGTCTGTGATGTCTGCGGCGATATGCTCTTTCGACCGGAGACGGTCCGCCATCTCGAAGCGCTCCGGCGCGCGGACACCCCCCCGGCCCGCACCGTACCAGTGTACGTGTACGCGTGACCGCCACTACGCTGCATGGTACCACGCCCGGTGTGCACCGGTGAGATGGAGGGGCTGAGGACGAGCCCTGCCCAAGAAGGCAATGCTGGTAAGAAACCCCCCGAGCCAAGAAGCGGAGAACGCCCATGCCGGTGGTCGAAGCCGTTCAGACCTTTGTTGGCATCGTCAATGAAAACGAATTCTACAGCCACCACTACCTGTCTGAGGTGTTCAAGGGCGATATCAGGGAGCGCCTCGAGCAGTGGGCCGCCGTGGAAGTGGCCCATCCGGAGCAGAGGGCGCCCTTCAAGCGCCTCGCCAGCTTGTCCGGCCAGTGGTTCGCATGGCGCAACGCCGGCACGCGCGGTCTCACTGCCGCGGAGCAGCTCGACAGCTTCCGGCAGATGCAGCAGGGGCTGCTCCACGCCCTGGGGTACGCCCTTGCCCCCGAGCCCCTGGAACTGCAGGCCGGCATGCCGGTGCCGGTGTGGCAGGTGATTGGTGACGCTGGCAGGGCGCCGCAGGTGCTGATCGTCCCGGCCTATAACCCGGGGCAGGAGGAGGACGACATCCTCGACCAGCGGTTGTCGGCAGTGCGCTACGGGGGGGTGCCGGTGCCGTCCACCCTGGCCGACGCGGATTTTGCGTCCATCGTGTCAGACGCAATGTTCGGGGCGGACCAGCCGCCGCGCTTCATCATTCTGGTGGGCCTCAAAGATTGGCTGCTGCTGGACCGTTTCAAGTGGCCCAACAACCGTGCCCTGCGCTTTGACTGGAGCGAGATCCTCGATCGCAAGGAGCCGCTCACCCTGCAGGCCGCGGCGGCCTTGCTGCACCGCGATTCGCTAGCGCCGGGCAGTGGCGCCAGCCTGCTGGAGAGCCTGGACGAGAACGCCCATAAGCACGCGTTTGGGGTGAGCGAGGACCTGAAATACGCCATTCGTGAAGCCATCGAGGTGCTCGGCAATGAGGCGGTGCGGCAGTTGCGCCAGCAGGCGGTGGAGGCCAGGAGAGGGTTTTTCTCCGGCAAGGACGAGCTGGACCCCGAGCAGTTAAGCCTGGAATGCCTGCGCCTGGTGTACCGCCTGCTCTTCATGTTCTACATCGAGGCGCGGCCAGAGCTGGGCTACGTGCCTATCCGCAGCAGCGAAATCTACCTCAAGGGCTACAGCCTGGAGTCGCTGCGCGACCTGGAGCTAACGCCGTTGCACACGCCGCAGGCCCGCGATGGCTTCTACTTCGACCACACCCTGCGCCGGCTGTTCTCCCTGGTGGCGACGGGCTGCTCTTCGGCCACGCAGCAACCCCTGAGCGCCGCCAGCGTGCGCGATGCCTTTGTGCTGGCACCGCTCGACAGCCGCCTGTTCGACGAGGCCAGCACGCCGTTGCTGAATCGGGTGCGCTTCCCCAACCATGTGTGGCAACGGGTCATCCGCCTGATGTCGCTGTCGGGCGACAAGGGCAGGAGGAAGGGGCGGGTCAGCTATCAGTTACTGTCCATCAACCAGCTTGGGGCGGTGTACGAAGCCCTGCTGTCGTACCGCGGCTTTTTTGCGACGGAAGATCTGTACGAGGTGATGCCCGAGCGCAAGCAGGCCCGGGCGGCTGACGACGAGGAGGACGAGGAAGCGGGTGAAGCAGAGGGCGGCGGCAGCACCGATGTGCTGGACAACGCCTGGTTTGTGCCGGCCAGTCGCATCAATGACTACAAGAATACCGAGAGGGTGTATGACGTCGATGATGCCGGCCATCGCAAGCTGCGCAAGTACGAGCGCGGCAGCTTCATCTACCGCCTGGCCGGGCGTGACCGCGAAAAGAGCGCCAGCTACTACACGCCGCAGGTACTGACGCGCTGTCTGGTGAAGTACGCCCTGAAGGAACTGCTCCAGGGCAAGACCGCCGACGACATTTTGCGTATCAGCGTATGCGAGCCGGCCATGGGCAGCGCGGCATTCTTGAACGAGGCGATCAATCAGCTCGCCGAGAAATATCTGGAGTTGAAGCAGGCCGAGCTGGGCCGGCGTATCCCGCACGAGGCCTACCCGCGTGAGCTGCAGAAGATGCGCATGTACCTTGCTGACCGCAATGCCTACGGTGTGGACCTGAACCCGGTGGCGGTGGAGCTGGCCGAGGTGTCGCTGTGGCTCAACGCCATCTATGGCGAGGACGAGGCCGAAGACGGCGCCCCGCGTCAGGCCCGCGTGCCCTGGTTTGGGTACCAGTTGTTTGCCGGCAATAGCCTGATCGGCGCCCGCCGCGAGGTGTATCGCGCCTCGCAACTCGTCAGGGACGCGAAACCCGCCTGGTACGACGAGACGCCGCGCCGGCTGGACCCGCAGCACCCGGAGCGCCAGCCCGACGAGATCTACCATTTCCTGCTGCCCGACCCGGGTATGGCCAATTACACTGACAAGGTGGCCCGCAAGCTGTACTCAGCAGATTTTGAGCGCCTGAAGCAGTGGCGCAAGGATTTTATCAAGCCGCTGGAACGGCACGAGATCGCCCGTTTGCAGCAGCTCTCGGCCATGGTGGATGATCTCTGGCAACAGCACGCCATGGTGCTGGCGCGCGACCGGGAGGCGACGGAGGACCCGCTACCCGTCTGGCCTGCTGAAGACACGCATGCGTCCGGCTCGACGCGCGCCGCCAAGGAAGCCATCCGCAAGCGTGGCCTGCTCAATGACGACGGCGACTTGGCCACGCCGTTCCGCCGCCTCAAACTGGTGATGGACTACTGGTGCGCCCTGTGGTTCTGGCCCATCCGCGGCAGCAGCCAGTTGCCCAGTCGGGAGCAGTGGTGGATGGAGGTCGGCGCCATCCTCGAAGGCAATGTGGTAGACCTGACCCCGCAATCCCAGTTTGACCTCGGGCTTGCGCCAGAGCCACAGCGAGATCTGGCCGGACCGGCGTCCGCGACGCAGCTCAGCTTGGTCATACCGGAACAAGAGACGCCGCCGGCCAGCGACCCGACCGGCCCGAATCTTCACGACCGCTTCGGCCAGTTGCGCATAAGCCGGCTGCGTGAGCATTTTCCGCGCATCAAAACGGTAGAAGACCTCGCCACAGCGGCGCGGTTCCTGCACTGGGAGCTTAACTTCGCCGACGTGTTCGCCGGGTGCGGAGGTTTTGAGCTGGTGCTGGGGAATCCGCCCTGGATCAAAGTCACATGGGAAGAGGCGGGCATCCTGGGTGAGAAGAACCCCCTGTTTGCCATCCGCAAATTCTCGGCGTCTGACTTGGGAAAACTGCGCGATGAGGCCTTTAGTACCTATCCCGGCTTACAGGACGCCTGGACTACGGAGCTAGAACAGGCCGACGCCACGCAGAATTTTCTGAATGGGACACAGAATTACCCGCTGCTGAAGGGCATGCAAACCAACCTGTACAAATGCTTCCTGCCGCTGGGTTGGCGGCTGGTAGGTACCCATGGAGTGGCGGCCTATCTACACCCTGAAGGGCCGTATGAAGATCCAAAGGGTGGGGCACTTCGGGATGCCATGTATCCGCGGCTGCGGGCGCACTGTCAGTTCCAAAACCAATTTATGCTCTTTCCAATTGGGCACCGTGTTAAGTACAGCATAAACGTCTATGGCCCCGAAGCAGAACATGTCGCCTTCGATCAGATCGCGAATCTATTCACCCCAGCGACTACTGACGCGTGTTATGCCCATGATGGATCTGGATTACCGGGTGGCATTAAAAGCAAAGACGAGACTTGGAACATCGCTGGCCACATCGACCGCATCGT
>Ga0114945_10001560_pt1 | contig 14131 bp, 12 predicted proteins | sample OV2TP3_FD_87194 | JGI IMG/M metagenome (GOLD analysis project Ga0114945, IMG submission 87194) | Hot spring microbial communities from Beatty, Nevada to study Microbial Dark Matter (Phase II) - OV2 TP3 | ecosystem: Environmental > Aquatic > Thermal springs > Hot (42-90C) | place: USA: Beatty... | reverse complement strand
GCTGATACAGGCTGTCAACGCCTCGATGGCAGGCGCTTGACCCGCCGCGTTTGAATTGAGCCCGGCCCAATGGGAGATCGATTTCGTCGTGAAGAATCAGGAACCGGTCGAGACCGAGGCCGAGAGACCGGATGAGATCAGTCAGCGGCACGCCGCTTTCGTTCATATAGGAATGAGGTTCGGCCAGCAGAATCGACCGGCCCTGCCGATCGGCGCGCCAGAGGGCGCACCCGGAACTCCTGCCCGCGCCAACGGATTTCCAGGAGGAAACCAGGCCCTGCAAAAGGATTTTTCCGGCGTTGTGACGGTTCCGGCCGTAGTCGTCTCCGGGATTTCCCAGTCCGGCGACGCAAAAATCGGGTTGGAACAGGGATCTTATCCTTTCCCTTTCTGTTTTTCCTTGGCCCCTTCCTTCTTCTCAGACTCCGCCGGTTTTTTCTCCTTCGAATCCGCGCCTGCAACAGTCGCCGCGCCCGCGGCCGGCGCCGCGCCCGCAGCGCCCTCCGCCGTGACCGCTGCCGCCGCCACCGGCGTCTCCTCGACGATCTTGACCTCGGTCACAACCGCCAGCGCCTGATCCGGATGATTCAGAATGGTGACACCTTCCGGCGCTTTCAAATCCGACACATGACGGCTTTGGCCGACTTCCATATCAGCGACGTCCAGCGAGAACTTCTCCGGAATCCGGTCCGGCAGACATCGGACCCGGATGGTGTCGAGACGCTTTTCAAGCACCCCGCCGCGTTTGATGCCGACCGGTGACCCGGCCAGGACGAGCTGGACGTCGACCTCGATTTTTTCGGTCATGACGACCCTGTAAAAATCGACATGCTCGACCCGGTCCGTCACCGGATGCCGCTGGATCGCCTTGATGAGGGCCTTCTCCGCCATCTGTTCGCCCGCGCCCTCGATTACGAGATCGATCAAGTGCGCTTCCCCGGCTCCCAGGAGGAGCGCTTTCTGGAGCATCCGGGCGTCGATCTCGACGGGTTTGGGTGAATAGCCCCGTCCGTAGAGGATGCCGGGTATGCGGTTGTTTTTTCTGATTTTCCCGGCGACGCCTTTGCCCGTATTATCTCTGAATTGAACTGTCAACATCATGGATAACCCTCCTGCGCCGTGGCGGCGCCATCGTTGTTCAAATCAATCCCTGAAACGACCGATTGGTATGTATCCGGGAAATGGCTTCCGCGAACAATTTGGAAACGCTGACCACTGTCAACTTCTTAAATCGCCGGTCCCTGGGGACCGGTATGGTGTCCGTTACGACGACTTCGGCCAGCCGGCTGTTTTGCATGAGGCTGGGCGCGTCGCCGGAAAAGATCGGATGAGTGCACGCCACCCGGACCGACCGTGCGCCGGCCTGGATCAGGGCGTCGGTGGCCTTCACCACGGTGCCACCGGTATCGATAATATCATCAAAGAGGATCGTATCAAATCCCCGAACGTCGCCGACAATGTTCATGACCTCGGCCTGGTTGGGCGCGGTGCGTCGTTTGTCAATAATGGCGAGCGGGGCGGACAGCCGTTTGGCCAGATCCCTGGATCGCTCGACTCCCCCGGTATCGGGCGAGACGACCAGTTTTTTAAGTCTTTTTTTCAGGAAGTATTTTTGAATAACGGGCCGGGCAAATATGTGGTCGACGGGAATGTCGAAGAATCCCTGCAACTGGTCGACGTGCAGATCCATGGCCAGGACCCGGTCGGCGCCGGCTGTGGCAATGAGATCCGCAACCAGCTTGGCGCTGATCGGCACCCTCGGCAGGTCTTTGCGGTCCTGCCGGGCGTATCCGAAATAGGGGATGACGGCGGTGATGCGTCCGGCGGAGGCGCGTTTGGCGGCGTCGATGGCGAGGAGCAGCTCCATCAGGTGTTCATTGACGGGCGGACAGGTCGACTGGACGAAGAATACGTCGGTGCCGCGGACCGATTCGTCGATTCTGATCCGGATTTCGCCGTCCCGGAACCGGTTGATGGTGAGTTTTCCGCGATCGAGAGCCAGGAGCCGGATGATCGAATGACAGAGATCGGGATTGGATGAGCCGGAGAAAATCCGAATGCCGTTTGTGGTGCTCATCGCCGCCGACGTGGTCCGGTCACGCCGCGTTTTTTCATGAGGTCACGTTTTTTCCGAGCCCAGCCGCGTTTCATGACTTGGGGCGCGCGGGTGAGGGCCAGGCCGTCCGCCGGGACGTTTTGCGTGATGACCGACCCGGCGCCGACGACTGCGCGGGCGCCGACGGAAACGGGGGCGACGAGCGCGGTATTGGATCCGATAAAGGCGCGAGCGGCGATGCGGGTGGGGTGTTTTTTGAATCCGTCAAAATTACACGTGATGGTTCCCGCGCCGATATTGGCGTCCTCGCCGACGGTCGCGTCGCCGACATAGGACAAATGGAGGACCCGGGCCTTGGGGCCGATCCGGGCCGCCTTGGTTTCGACGAAATTTCCGATCCGCGCGCCTCGGGCCAGATGGGTTTTGGGCCGCAGATGGGCGTAGGGTCCGACTCGGACATCGGAATCGATGATGGAATCCTCAACCACCGAAAACCAGACGCGGGATCTCGCCCCGATCCGGCTGTTCGAGATTAGGGTGTCGGGCCCGATCAGCGCCTGCGGGCCCACCACTGTTTTGCCCAGCAGATGGGTTCCCGGCAAGAGCCGCGCGCCCGGCGCAACTTTGACGTCCGGTTCGAGATACACCGACTGGGGATGGGGGATCTGCACGCCGCCGGCGAGAAGTCCGGCCCGGAGCCGTTTTTGCAGCGTGCCTTCAAGTCGCGCCAGATCCGCCTGATCATTGATCCCGGCGACTTCCTGGGGATCATCGGTTCTCAGCGCGACTACCCGGCCGCGCTTTGAGAGAAGCTCGATACTGTCGGTCAAGTAGAATTCTCCTTTGCGATTCCGTGTTCCAATCTGTCCGATCACCGAAAAAAGCGCCTCCGGGCAGAAGGCGTAAACGCCGGTATTGATGTTTCGAATCCGCAGCGTTTCCTCGTCGGCGTCCACCGCCTCAACGATTTTTTGAACCTGACCATCCCGTCCCACGACCACCCGGCCATAGGCCGCGGGATCTTCCGGTTCGGCCGTCAGAACAGTGGCCAGCGCCCGCGCGCGCCCATGCTGATCCAGGAGCGCGCGAATGGTTTCCCGGCGTATCAGGGGAGCGTCTCCCGGCAGAACAACGAGCGTCCGCGATCCGGTGATTCTGGATCTGGCCACCCGCACCGCGTCGCCCGTTCCCCGTTGCGGCCACTGCGTCACAGTCTGAACTTCCGGCGGCAGGGCATTCCGAACCAGTTCCGCGTCGTGTCCGACCACGCACACAACTCTCGCCCGGGGAACCGCCAGGAGCGTGTCCACGAGCAAGAGAAGGAGGGGCCGTCCGCCGAGAGGATGCAAAACTTTGGCGCCGGGAGACCGCATCCGAGTCCCCTTCCCCGCCGCCAGGATCAAAAATACAGTCTGAGCCCTGTCAAGTTTTTTCAAAAACGCGATGGTAGGTCGTTCGGGAGTAAGAGTCAAGTTCGATGGGATCAAGTCACGCTGATCGAGAACCCCATCAGGTCATACTGACAGGATGAGTAATCAGTCCCGTTGACCTGGTACGAGTAGCAAATGACCGCCTTGTACGTCGTCTTCTTTCCCGACCGGCTCCGTTGGACGCCGGCCGACGTCACCGCGCAAGGCGTTTCGACCCAATCGCGGGCGCTCCAGATTTTGATCAGGGGCCTTACGGTGAAGACATAAAAACCGATGCCGCCCATGACGAGGAAAAAACAAAAAAGGATCAGCAGGACCCGGCGCCGGGAAGCGGCCCTTGCGTGGCGGCTGGGCGCGTCCTTCGGCGCGTCCTTCGGCGCGATCGTCATTTCGGCTGTGCGGCCTGTTTGAGGGCGCGCGCGGCCTCCAGGTTTTGGCGAGCGGCGTGCTGGGGGTCATATTGCAGGATGATCGAGAACTGTTCGATGGCTTCATTGACCCGGCCTTTCATGCTGAGGATGACCGCCAGGTTATGCCGGGCGTTCAGATGCGCGGGTCTGAGCTTAAGCGCCGCGTTGAAATGACCGGCGGCGTCGTCGAATCGTTCCTGCCGGACGGCGGTGATGCCGAGATTGTAGTGGATATTGGCGCCGACGTCCCTGATCCGCTCAAGGTACGCCCGCGCATCAGCGTGTGCCGGATCACGATCGAGGATTTTTTCGAAGCAACGGACAGCCGAATCAACCTGCTGACGCTCGGAGAGGTCGATCCCGACTTCGAGAAGAGACCCGATATGAAATGGATCAATCTCCAGCGCCCGGCGAAACTCCGCATGAACTTCGATCTGCCTTCCCGCCTGACGCAGGGCCATCCCTCGATTGTAGTGGGCGGTGGCATAATCCGTCTTCAGGGCGATTGCCGTGTCATAATGATCAATCGCCTCCAGCGGTCTGCCGAGTTCGACGAGTCGGACACCCAGATTATTGTGGGCGATCCATGCGCCCGGATTTTTGGCGATCGTGTCCCGCCATAGGGTCTCCAGATTTTCGTAGACCCCCGACTGGAATCCAGTCACTAAGCCCAGCGGGAGAATCACCAGGAACAACGGCCCTTTCAGATTCCGGCAGGCGGCCGCCGCCAGTACGATGAGTCCGATGCTGGCCAGATACTGGAAGTGATCGGCCACGAAGGAAAACCGCATGGGATAGACGTCAAAAAATCCAAGGGCCGGAACGAGGGAAATCGCGAAGAAGAGCACCGCCACCAGCGGGCCCCGGCCGATTCTGGATCGCGCCATCCAGATTCCGGCAACCACGGCGATGGCCGCCGCCGGAAACACATACTGCCATGGGCTGGAGGCGTCGATGGGCCAGCGCGGATAGATAAAGCTGAGGGATGAGGGCCAGCAGAGTTTTCCGGCGTAAAACCAGAGCGCCCGGCCGGCGATCAGGCATCGGTCGATCCATGAAAAATTCCATTCCGGCCCCATGGCGCCGACATGGTGCCTTTCAAGCCAGACGGTATGGAGGCCGAGTGCCGCGCCAAGGAAAAAAAGGGGAAGCAGACGGGCCACCTCTTTGAAATCGAGCCGGCCGGTTTTCCACCAGAGGATCAGCCCGATCATCACCGGGAGGGAACAGGTCACGGTTTTGCTAAGAAGGGCGCCGGCAAAAAGGAGCAGCGCCAGCCCGTAGAAACGCCAATCTGATGCATGGCGGTCGGCCGGACGCTGAACATCCTTGTCGCGTCCGGCACTCGGCCCTCCATGGCCATCGTCGGGCCGGTGGAATCCCAGGAAACTCAGGTACGAGAGGAGAGCCGCCAGATAAAAAAATCCGGAGAGGACATTTTTTCGTTCCGTGATCCAGGCCACGGATTCGGCATGGACCGGGTGAACCGCGAAGATCGCGGCCGCGAGCCATGCGCCGGGAGCGGCAAGCCACCGAAGCGCCAGCCAGATCATGGCGGCATTCATGCCATGGAGAACGACGTTGACCAGATGGTATCCCAGCGGGTGGAGATTCCAGAGATGAAACTCGATCCAATAGGTGGTGTGAACGAGCGGATAGTACTGTGGCGTAGCGCGGGGATCGAGCCAAATGTGTTTCAAACCTTCGACCGTCCGGATGTGAGGGTTCTGGAGGATATAGACGTGGTCATCCCAGATGAATCCGCCCCAAAAAATGACCGGGATGTAAACCATCACCGCCAGCACCAGCAGACTCTCCGCCTTGATCCATATCCACCCGCGTCCGGATGTGGAGTCCTCCGGCAGGAAAAACCCGTCCGCGCCGCTTTGCGGCATCATGGGGTGATGATCCGGATACGGAAAATCGATCCGGTCTCCGACAGATTGCCCAGAATCACCTTCGAAATGTCAGCCTTCAACCCTCCTGTCTGCCGGTCCTTGACGCGAAAAAAAATCTCCGACCCCTCGAATGACACGGCCGCCTGGTACTGTTGTGCGACGCCTAATAGTCCCACCCGGAACGCGGCCGGATCGGATATTTTCGCATGGAGATCGGCCGGCCGATGGACACCCGCGTCCCGGCCGGCGGCCTTTCCGGGGCCTACGAGCGTCGCGCCCGTCTGCGGCTGAGTGGGTAGAATCATAACCGGCGCCGTCGCGGTTGACCGTCGCACCGGCGCCGGCTCCACAGCCGGTGTGGTGTCGACCGGGGCGCTGACGGGCATCGCGGCCCGCGTATCTGTGTCGGCGGGTACGGCCGGCTGTCTATTCAAAGCCGCGGAAAGAGGGCGATCCAGGATTGGATCGCGGACCGTGTGTCTCGTCCGATCCGGGATCTTGACCATCGGTTTGACCGGATCGACCCGGACGTACCGCCGGATTGGTTCAGGTCTGGAAAGGGCCGGGACGGAATGTTCCTCACCGTGTGGCGGCCGGACGCTGGACATCCCTGTCGCGTCCGGCACTGGGCCCTCCATGGCCGTCGGCCGGACGCTGGACATCCCTGTCGCGTCCGGCACTGGGCCCTCCATGGCCGTCGGCCGGACGCTGGACATCCCTGTCGCGTCCGGCACTGGGCCGCCCATGTCCGGCGCCGCAAGAATCGGATGAGGAATGGCCTTGGCCGCCGGAATGGGCGGCATCCATCGGATCAGCAGGACCGCGGCAAGGATTCCCAGCCCGACAGCGCCGTAGGCCAGGCGGTCACGGCCCGGTGTCATCGCTCAGATCAAAATGAAAGGAGAATCGAGCCGGCTCTTTCTTTTCCTTCTTTTTGCCTTTGGGCGTCGGCGGTTCATTCAGGGGTTTCATTTCGCAGGTCAAGTCAAGCGATCGCGGTCTTCTGGAGAGTTCGTTTTTGGCGATGACGAGTATCTTGATCTGGCCATAACTTTTTTCCGGGATGTAGAGGCTTCCCGGAGAGACCTCCACTTTCACGGCCGGCATGTCGATCGCCTGGTAAGTCGCCTGGAGATCGGAGACGAGGAATGGGCTGTCGGTTTCGTTCATGAGGGATGCGTAGAGGGCCGGTACGGACCGTTCCTTGAACCAGCCGACCACCCGTGGTCGCTGGAATTTGAGGCGCACGGAGACGGTGTCTCCGGTGATGAATTTATTGAAGACGAGTGTCTGGTCAAACGCCTTGATTCGATCGGATTCCTCGGGATGGCTCTGGAAGATGACCGCCCGCGCCTCGCGGTCCTCGTAGAGATCATCGAGTTTCAGCAGAACCCGCCGCATGGCGTGAGTGTCGTGCCCGAGCGTTTCGAGGATCCATCGCCCGCCGGCGTCGGCTTCGAGCTCAAACTGCCGGGAGAACCCATTCATGACCAGCTGTGCCGCGTAATCCTGGAGGACCTGGAAAATGCCGCCGATATTTCCGGATTTATTGATGATGGCTCCGGCGATGGCGGTGATGATGGTCAGTTTCTGGCTGAGTTTGAAATCCTGGAGGACATGCCGGAATTCGGCGTGGGAGATTTCATGCGCCAAAACCGCGGCGACTTCCTCATCGTCGTCCATGATATTGAGAAGTCCCGACGTGTAATAGATGTATCCGTTTCCGGCCGAGATGGCGTTTTTTTCCAGCGAGGAGCGAAGCGGCGTGAAAAAGAATTCGAGATGTTTTCGGTCCAGGATTTTGGTCATGGGCGCGCCGAGCCGGTTCAGCCGCGCCGCAACCGCCTCGTCGTCCAGTTTCCGGTACCGGAATTCGACAATCCCGGACACTTGATTGGCGATGGCCTCCTCAAGCTCAAAATCATCCTCCGTGATCTTCGTCCGGAAACAGATCGGACAGGCCTCATAGGACTGACTCAATTCCACCGTGTCCGCCGCCGCGAAGACGCCCTTGGCGCCCAGCTGGGGCGAGTGCGGCAGCGCGCGCCTGTGATAAAAGCGGCTGCCGGTCCGCGCCGAGTAGGGCTGGGTGTCGGGCACAACCGGCGGCGCAGTGTCCACAGCCTGGGTGTCGGCGGTGGATGTCTCCGTCTCAGCGGATATGCCGATAGCGTGGGTGTCGGGGAACATCGCATGGGAGTCGGCCGGCGGCCGCCCGGCTGACATCCCTGTTCCGTTCGGCACTTGGCCGTCCATGGCCGGCGCGATTGGTTTGGGCACTGTATCGGGCGTCGGGCTGATCTGTGATTTGGATTTTTTTTTCAGTTGAATCCGCGCCGCCGAAGCTTCGTCAGTCCATTCCCATCCCCATAGGGCGGCGTGGGCGCACGCCAGAGCCAGTGCCAGGAAAAAAAATTTCCTCACGAAGAACGAGGCTGAAATCGGACGATGCGGGAAAAAGACTCCGCCGTCAGCGATGCGCCGCCGACCAGCGCCCCGTCAATGTCGCGTTCGGACATGAGCTCGTCGATGTTGTCCGGTTTGACGCTGCCGCCGTAGAGAATCCGGATTTCCTCAGCCGCGGGGCCGTAGAGGGATTGCAGGGCGCTCCGGATGACGGCGTGGACGTCCTGGGCCTGTTTGGGAGTGGCGGTGTGGCCGGTACCGATTGCCCATACCGGCTCATAGGCGACGGTAACACGGGATGCCGCGTCTTTGGCGACATGCTGCAGTCCCGCGCGGAGCTGCCCGAGGACGACCGATTCGGTCTGGCCGGCCTGGCGTTCTTCAATGCGTTCGCCAACGCAGAGGATGGGGCTTAAGTCATGCGTGATTGCGGCAGCTACTTTTTTTGAAATCCCGTCATCTTTTTCTCCAAAGACGTGCCGGCGTTCGCTGTGGCCGAGAATCACGTACGAAACGCCGATGTCCGACAGCATCCCGGCCGAGATGTCTCCGGTAAACGCGCCCTCGGCCTCAAAGTGCATGTTCTGGGCGCCCAGCCGGATGGTGGACTCGGACAGGATTTCCGAAACGGATTTGAGCGCGGTAAATGGCGGGCAGACCAGCGCCTCCCGGTCGCGGATCTGTCCGACCGAAATTTTCAGTTTTCGGATCAGGGCGAGGGACTCGCCTATGGTTTTGTACATTTTCCAATTACCGGCGATGAGGGGTCTACGACGGGTCATGGGTCATTTATTGTCGAGCGCGGCGACGCCGGGGAGTTCCTGACCTTCGAGGAACTCCATCGACGCACCGCCTCCGGTTGAAATATGGTCCATCCGGCCCGCCACACCCGCGGCCTGGACCGCGGAAACGGAATCGCCTCCGCCGACGACCTTGACCGCGAACAACCCGGCGATGGATCTGGCCAGAGCGAAGGTGCCTTCGGCGTATTCGGATTTTTCGAAAATGCCGACCGGCCCGTTCCAGAAGATGGTGCGGGCCTTTCGGAGGGCCTGATCGAACTGGCGGATGGTTTCAGGTCCGATATCGACGCCCTCCCGGTCGGCCGGGATATTGCCGGCGGGCATGGATTTGAGAGACGAAGGCTGTCCGACCTCGGTGACGGTCAGGGCGTCGACGGGAAGAAGGAGGTCGATTTTTAGCCGGGCGGCCTCATCGAGGATTTTTCGGGCGTCGCTCAAGCACTCTTTTTCACAAAGCGATTTCCCGATGGCCCCGCCCTGCGCGGCGATGAACGTGTAGGCCATGGCGCCGCCGATGAGAAGGCCGTCCACGCGCGCCATGAGAGACCGGAGAATCGACAATTTGGATGAGACCTTGGCGCCGCCAAAGACCGCGAAGAAGGGTCTTTCGGGACTGGAAAGGATCCGGCCAAGGTAATCGATTTCCTTTTTCATGAGGTACCCGGCGACGCGGGGATTGAGAAACCGTGTGACGCCGACGGTGGATGCGTGGGCGCGGTGCGCGGATCCGAAGGCGTCGTTGACGTAGATCGTGCCGAGCCGCGCGAGGGATTTGGAAAACTCAGCGTCGTTTTTTTCTTCTTCGGGATGAAACCGCAGATTTTCGAGCAGCGCGACCTGTCCCGGCTTCATGTCTCCGGTCTCCCGCTCGACTTCCGGTCCAACGCAATCCGCAAGCGCGCTCACCGGCCGGCCGAGAAGCTGACCGAGCCGGTCGGCCGCGGGCCGAAGGCGCATGGAGTCGACGATTTTGCCCTTGGGCCGGCCCAAGTGGGACATGAGGACGGCCGATGCGCCGTCCCGGATGATTTTTTGGATGGTGGGCAGGCTCTCGCGGATCCGAGTGTCATCGGTGATGCGGCCGCCGTCGATCGGGACATTAAAATCGACGCGGACGACCACCCGTTGTCCGGAGAGAGGTACGTCATCGACGGTTTTTTTGGAGAATCCGTCAGCGGCCATGCGCGGGGTCTGGATCAGAGGAGAATGGATGTCAGCTCGACAACCCGGTTGGAATACCCCCATTCGTTGTCGTACCAGCCAAAAACTTTAACCAGATTGTTTTGAACGTCCGTGAGGGCCGAGTCGAACACGCAGGACGCCGGGTTGCCGTTGAAGTCTTTGGAGACGAGGGGTTCGTCGCAGTAGACGAGATATTTCTCGAGCGGCGGCGTTTGCGCGGCGGATTTGAAGGCGGCGTTGACGGCGTCCCGGGACGCCGGTTTCGCTACGGTGACGGCGAGGTCGACGATGGAGACGTTGGGCGTGGGCACGCGGATGGCGATGCCGTTGAGCTTGCCCTTGAGTTCCGGAATCACCAAGCCGATCGCTTTGGCAGCCCCGGTCGTCGTCGGAATCATGGAAAGTCCCGCCGCGCGCGCCCGGCGCAGATCCTTGTGGGGGAAGTCGAGAGTGACCTGGTCGTTGGTGTAGGAATGGATGGTGGTCATGAGCCCGCACTGAATGGAAAAGGCCTCATTGATGACTTTGACCAACGGCGCGAGACAGTTGGTGGTGCAGGAGGCGTTGGAGACAATGTGGTGTTTGGCCGGATCATACGTCTTTTCGTTAATTCCCATGCAGATGGTGATGTCCTCGCCTTTGGCCGGCGCGCTGATGACGACCTTGCGCGCCCCCGCCGTCAGATGCGCCCGGGCCTTCTCCGCCTCGGTAAATCTCCCGGTCGACTCGATCACGATGTCGATCTTGAGGTCTCTCCATGGCAGTTTGGCCGGATCTTTTTCGGCGATGACCTTGATTTCCTTCGAACCGATCCGGATGGCGTTGTCAGTGGCCGTCACCGGTTCCGGGAATACTCCGAATGTGGAATCGTACTTCAACAGATGCGCGGAAGTTTTGGCGTCTGTTAAGTCATTGACGGCGACAAACTCAATTCCTGGATGATGCAGACCGGCCTTCAACACCAGCCGGCCGATTCGGCCAAAGCCGTTGATCGCAACCCGTATGGTCAACCAACCCACCCCTTTCTAGAAAATTAGTCGATTCGGTGTAACCTATTGACCGGAAGGCGTCAACCCTGGTTGAGATCGGAAGGAGGGGGGCCGATCAATTTTCTACTGTCAGCAGTTCCACGCGCGGACCAAATAGGCTCTTAAGTTGCATGTCAAACGTGGCCAGCAGCCCCTGATGATGGGCGACGATGGTCAACAGATAAGCGTCGGTGACCTGACTATGCGCGCCGATCTTTTCGAATATGCTCCTGCCCTGTTCAGAAACCGCTCCCCGCGGCGGGTCCGCCCAGAAGCGATGATCTCCGAAAGTTGTCATTTGCCGGAGCAGCTCTACCGCTACCGGCGGACTCTGGGGATGGGATGTAAAGGAGGGATGACTGGACAATCAAAGGCCACTTGTGTTAGCCCGCAGGTGGCCCAGCCGTCACCGCGCCGGCGTTCAAACCATGCGTGAGCCGCCGCGTGGTGGACGTGATTCGGCCAGGCCAGCGCAAGCAACAAATTAACGTCGAGCAGATATCCATTCATCGGATAGAAGTGTTCTTACTGTGTCGAGGGTAATGATACTGGCGTCCTGGGTTACAGAAAAGACAGGGAATCCGCCACGGTCTGCAGAATGGAGGGTTCCTTTAAATCCTCGCAGCGCCCATTCCGATATAATTTGCCCAATGGTCTTTTTGCTATGGGAAGCGATACCCTTGGCGATTGACATAAGCTGGTCATCAATATTGATTGTTGTTCTCATACTGATGTTTTATCATCGCGATGTTTCGATGTCAAATTTTGGAAGAACGGGAAGAACGGAAGAGCGGTACCGGGAAGAACGGGAAGAACGGCGGAAGAACGGGGCCAGGCAAGAACGGTGCCAGCCCCAAGAACGGTGCCAGCCCCTAAGTTATTGAAGTTTTGGATGACCGCTGTTTGAAAGCAGAAGACCGAGGCCTTGAGGGCATTCACCGACCACTCTTTGCCCAGATCGGCGGATATCCGGGGTCGACATTTCACCGTGCGCGGACTCGTCTTCATTTCATCATTCATAGACAGGGCCCAGATGCCCTAATCCTTGAAAAGCCGGAGTCGGCCCGCTGATTCGTTCATGTAATCTGATTATATAACATAATGAATTGGACAAATCAGTGTGCCGGGGCGATAATGCGGGCGTAAGCGAAAAAGGAAAGGAGGCGGATGGATATGAAGTTCAGGATGCGGTTCCGAGTCGGCGGGGCCGGGTTGGAGGTGGAGGACGAGGCGGAAAGCACGACAGAGTTTTTCAAAAAGGTCACGTTCTACCACTCCCTGCCCGAAACCTGTGGACGCTGCGGAGGATCAGCCATTGGGTTCGATCACCGCATCGCGCAGGGATTTCAGTTTTACGAGATCAAGTGCCGCGACTGCAACCATGCGTTGAGGTTCGGTCAGTACAGGGAGAATGCCGAGCTGTTCGCCAAGACGTGGGTCGAAAAACCCGCGGCTGATCACGCGGACACCGAGGAGTCTGTCCGTGGCCTTGGGCCACGAAGAAATTAAGTCCACCCATTGGACAAAGGAGAAGTGCCATGCCAAATCTAAACAAAACGCTTTTGATCGGCAACCTGACGCGCGACCCGGAGATGCGATACTCGTCGAAGGGAACCGCCGTCGCCGGATTCGGACTGGCCGTCAACAGGAAGTACAAGTCGGCCGCCGGCACGATTGAGGAGGAGACGACATTTCTCGACGTTTCAGCATTTGGCCACCAGGCGGAAACCGTTTCAAAATTTCTCAAGAAAGGCGCCGCCGTCTTCGTCGAAGGCCGTCTACGGCTCGACCAGTGGGACGACAAAAACACCGGACAGAAAAGGTCAAAAATCGTCGTGATCGCCGACCGCGTCCAGTTTTTGTCTCCCCGGAAAGCGACCTCCGCCGCCGACGACAGGATCGCCATCCCTGTCGGATCCCCGGCCGGCGCCGACTGTCCGGGTGACGACGGCGTGCCGTTCTGAGCAGTTTCTGGTGAAAGGGTCAGAGGATTCGAGGGGCTGGAGCCTGTAAAAAAGTTGATTTTTAACACAGAGACTGCGGAGACTGAGCACGGAGGGCACAGAGGAGAAAATCCAGTCTTTCTTTGGATGAACGAACCTTGGAAATTTTCTCATGGCTCTCCGTGTGTCTCGGTCTCCGTGAACTCTGTGACGAATCTCTTGATTCTATTCTGATCAACCCCGTTGGTCATGTATACCCCCGGGCCTGGGTTTTGAACATGCCGGCATATCGGCCGTCGAGGGCGAGGAGATCCTCGTGCGAGCCGCGCTCGATGATCCGGCCCTCGTCGAGGACGACGATCCGATCAGCGTTCCGAACAGTCGAGAACCGGTGCGAGATGAGGACCACCGTCTTGTCCTCGTACGCCTTTTCCAGGTGATTGAAAATTTCGAACTCGGCCTCCGCGTCGACCGCCGAGGTCGGCTCATCGAGAATTAGGATCGGCGCTTCTCGGTAGAAGGCCCGGGCGATGGACAGTTTCTGCCATTGACCCGTTGAGAGCTCCTCGCCCTCTTCGAATTGCCGGCCCAGCGCCTGGTCGTACTTCTTCGGCAGGCCCTCAATGAAGGCCGCCGCGCCGGACCGTTCGGCCGCCAGGCGCATGCGGGTTTCGTCCGTGCGCGTCGGATCGCCGAGGAAGATGTTCTCGCGGACGGAGAAGTGAAACTGGACGATGTCCTGGAAGAGCGTTCCGAGATGCCGATACCAGTTTTCCAGACGCAAGTTCCGCAGATCAATTCCGTTCACGAGGATCCGACCGCCTGTCGGATCGTAAAATCGGCAGAGGAGCTTCACGATCGTCGTCTTCCCCGCGCCGTTTGTGCCGACGAGGGCGAATTTCTCTCCCGGCTCGATCGTAAATGAGACATCGTGGAGGACCTCCCGACCGTTTGGATAAGCAAAATGGACATTCT
>Ga0114945_10001559_pt1 | contig 14132 bp, 12 predicted proteins | sample OV2TP3_FD_87194 | JGI IMG/M metagenome (GOLD analysis project Ga0114945, IMG submission 87194) | Hot spring microbial communities from Beatty, Nevada to study Microbial Dark Matter (Phase II) - OV2 TP3 | ecosystem: Environmental > Aquatic > Thermal springs > Hot (42-90C) | place: USA: Beatty... | reverse complement strand
TCCCCTCTTTGGCAATTCGAGTTTTCTCACGCGCAAGACCCTGATCAACACGGGCGAGGTCGACGCCGCGAAAGTGACGAAGGCCATCGTGGTGGACGACAAGCGCGAGACGGCCGCCGCGACGTCCGCCGACGTGCCGGAATTACCTCCGGAACAGCTTTCCGCGCTTTCGGTGAGCACGGAAGTGACAGGTAACATTTCGTCCAACCCGACAGTGGATCAGACATGGACGGGGAATATCACCATTACGACCAGCATCACCATTCCTGCGGGGGTTACCATCACGATTAAAGGCTCATCCGTATCGGTAGCCAACAATGCAACTGTCACGGTGGAGGGCGCCGTGGACGCCACCGCGGCAACGACAACCTTCAGCATGGGCACCAGCAGCAAATTCACTATAAATGGAACGTTTAACGCAACCTCATCGACATTCAAAAAATCGTCCGGATCCGACACTTGGGGCGGCATAACGGTTGGATCTGCCTCGTCCGTAACGTTTAGTTCCTGCACACTCCAAGATGCAGACACGCTGGTGACCATCAATGGCGGATCACCGACGTTCCAGAACGGCACGATGAAACCTGAAGCTTGTGCGTTTCATATTAAGGGCGGGGCACCTACTATTTCAAGCAATACATTCACCTCCAGTTCGGGTTCGGCTGTAGGGGCCAGCGTGATGGTAATCGACGCTGCCACGACACTCACATTCAGTGGCAACAATATTTCAAATTTGGCCAGCTCCGTCGGCGCTTTAGATTTGGATTTTGGACTTGTACGCCGAGCGGTGCTGATAAACTCAACTTTTTCGGGAACATACAATTCTTCCGGCAACATCTTTAATGGTAATGCATATTATTCCAGCGCCGCACCGGAGGCCGTTTGGGCACGGACAGGAAATGGCACTTTTAATTTTACCAACGATGTATATAAAAACTGGACTCGCTCTGTCACCAATAGGGGGTCGGATGATGCATTAGCAAGTGATAATGGGGCAAATATGAATTTCACTAATTGTGATTTTATTACATACCGGACTGCTCGGATCGCCATACACGGCGACGACGCCAATGGGAATGGCAGCCCGGGCCGCGTTGTTTTGAATGGATGTTATATTGACAGCAGTGGAAATGGGACTGGAGTGGATGCATCCAGTACCACACCAGATTCGCTGGGGACGGGATACGTCGATGTCTCCAGCGTCACCAATCCGCGTTCGTCGCCAAACAATTGAACATGTCTCTAAACCTGCAGGTAGGTTACCTGGATGAGCGTTTTGTTGAGGGGATCGACGCCCAGGCCGAATTCTTCGAGGGTAATGGCGCCCAGAAGCGGTTCGCTGGCCGGATCGCCGAAAATGACCCACGTGGGGCCGGCCAAGCCCCGAAGTTGAATTTGAACAACTCCCGCGTCTCTTTCAATCACCTCGCCGTTGGCGATTTTAAGTTTTTGTTTGCGCACGGGCTTTACGCCCATTTTTTGAAGAAGGGGCGCCGGAATCCACGTGTAGGCGGCCCCGGTGTCCACAACCGCTTCGATGGATTCGAATTTTTGGCCGTCGTTCAAAACGGAAAATCGAATCGGCTCTCTGAACGTTCCCATGCGCAAAGGATACGCCATCAAGAGGGGCTTGGCAAGCGGCCCGGACACCGCCGATGCCCTCTGCCGGCCGTCAGTGGATTGCCGGATTCGCCGATGAACTGTGCGCCGCGAAGGACATTGGATTGAGTCTGGAATACGGGGATGACGATTTTGTAATCGGCGTCGAGAACAACTTCGGATGCGACTTTCCGCGGGGATTTCCCCAAAAATAAAATCAGAGGTATCCCACCTTCCACCACCCCTGTATCCTCAACCTCCGCCATATACCGCGCGTGCTCCTCTCCAAATCCCAGCGCGGCGGACAGGCGGATTAGAGTCGGCAGAAATCCCTCCACGCCGGCCTCGTGAATTTTTTTGTATTCGATGTAAGCATCGTTGACGTCTCCCGTGGATTCGAACGCGAGCGCCGCAACGTACCGGACAAACGAGATGGGCCCGACCACGGATTCGCGCTCTTCCAGATTCCTCAGCGATTTGACGGCCTCGACCCGCGCGGCGGAAAAATCGCGAAGGAAGAGATAGTCGAGGCCGAGAAGGGCATGAAGAAACGGCTTCTCGTACGGCGCGGGCTGGTAGGCGAGGATGTTCTGGTCGAAAAGAAGGCTCAAGGCCTGCTCGCCCGCGTGAAAGATGTCCTGCTTTTCCATCAACGTCTCCGCTTCCCTCCAGGACTCGGCGCTTTCGGCATACCGGCCGGCCGCCTGCAGGGCCATGCCTTTTTTGAGGAGGGCCAGGAGCGCATCTCGCGCCGGGATTTGGTCCTGGCTTAGACGCCGAACCGCGTCGTCGTATCTCTGCTGGTAGTAGTTGTGCTGGGCGGTGTAAATTTGGGCGGTTTCAAAACAGCCGGAAAGGAGGAGAAGGAAGCCAGAAGCCAGGAGCCAGGAGCCAGAATAAATTCGGAGGTTCTTCTGGCTTCCGGCTTCTCCCATTCACCCATTCACCAGCCGATGTATGGCTTTCGGGCCTCGCGGGCGATTTCCGCCTCGTCGGTCCAGGCGATCAGCGCGGTTTCGACGTCCGTCAATTCCAACTGATAGGAAATGTTCATGCTCACCGAAAAGAATGACGCGTGATCATCGAAAAGAATGTCACCCGAATGGGGCAACGCCCATTTGACAAACATGAGCAAATAGACAGCAGCAGTCGTTTCTTTCTTTTTTGCTACTTTTTTCTTTCTTTGTGAAAACTGTGGACATGTTGATAACAACGAAAATGCCTATGGAACGCCTTCCCTTTCATGCCGCCGCCTTCCGTTCCGTCTCCCGCTTACCTTGCCTCCCATCCGCCGTCAACGGCCGTTTTCGGGCGATGTGTGAGGTAGCGCAATCGTGTTTCCGCGCCGACAGGCCGTTTTGGGCCGTCTTGACACCGTGCCCTATACTGGATATGATTATTGCCGGTTAATAGGTTAACCGGTAGTATTTATGTCCATTGGAGGCCCGATGATAGAGACGCTCAAAGCCATGATCCTGGACTTTCAGGAAGTCCGCCTGAATACAGGGGTGCCCCGGAGACTGCGCCTCAAGACGGTTCCCGGCAAGGCTGCCGTCTGTATCGGGGTGCGCCGGAGCGGAAAATCGACATACCTGTTCCAGGTCATCCAGCGGCTTCTGGCCGGCGGGATATCGCCCAGGAATATCCTGTACCTGAACTTTTTCGACGACCGCCTGCATCATCTTCAGCGGGACAATCTCGGGTTGATCGTCGAAGCCTATTACTCTCTCTATCCGGAAAAGAAAAATTCGGAAAAGGTTTACTGCTTCTTCGACGAGATTCAGGCTGTTCCCGGCTGGGAGCCGTTCGTCGATCGACTGATGCGAACTGAGAAATGCGAAGTCTATCTGACGGGGTCATCCGCGCAGATGCTGTCCCGGGAGATCGCCACGCAAATGCGTGGGCGGTCGCTGTCGTGGGAGATGTTCCCGTTCTCGTTTCAGGAGTTTTTGGATTCCAAGGGCGTCGAATGCGCGGTCGACATGCCGACGAAAAAGCGGCTTCTTGTTCAGAAGGCCTTTAACGAGTATTGGGAAACCGGCGGCTTCCCCGAAGTCGCGGGGCTTGACCGAAACCTGCGGATCAAGACCCACCAGGAGTATCTGAATGCCATCCTGTTTCGCGATCTGGTCGAGCGTCACAATGTGTCCCATCCGAGGGCTGTGACCGACCTGGCGCACTGGCTCATTGACAATGCCGCCTCGCTTTATTCCGTGAACAACCTGACGGGATATCTGAAATCGCTGGGTCACAAGGCCCCCAAGTCGGCGGTGTCGGATTACCTGGAATGGTTCGAGGACGCCTACTTTCTGTTTACCGTGCGGATATTCGATGCCTCGATCGCGCGCAGCAACACCAATTCGAAGAAAATATATTGCGTCGATCACTCCCTGGTGACCTCGGTCGCGTCCGGAATCCTCGTCAACTCCGGACATCTCCTCGAGAATCTTGTATTTACGGCGCTTCGGCGCATTCACCCGGCGATCTACTACTACAAGACGAAAACCGGCCGTGAGGTTGATTTTATCATCCCGCCGCGCCGCCGCCCGCGGATGCTCGTTCAGGTGTGCGAGTCTCTGGCGGAACCGCAAACAAAGAAACGGGAAGTGGCCGCCCTGAAAGAGGCGATGGCCGAACTAAAACTCAAGAGCGGCACGATCGTGACGAGAAGCGAGGATTCTCGAATCGATGTCGTTGGCGGGAGCATCGAAGTTGTCCCGGCCTGGCGTTTCCTTCTCGGCCTTCCGGAATAGGAATAGCAGGCCTGGAGTTGAACCCCTGATTTTCCTACGGCAAACACGCCAGAAACCTCGCGGCTGATACAACCGTGACGCCGCCAACACGGCGGGAAAGAAACGCCGCCGGAATGTCCCGCACCACCTGAAACGCATAGGAGGATTTCAAGCGGGCATGGAAATAGCTCAGCGCCGGCGCGGAATTCAGCGAAGATTGCTTGGCTTCGATGAGAAGCCAGGGCTTTCTGTTCCGGACGATCAAAAAATCTGCCTTCCGTTTCTCCTTGTCCCGAACGTAATGAAGCGTAAACTCGCCGAACCCCATATCGGTCCACGCATCACAGGCTTTGAGCAGGTGCAGCGCAACCAGATTCTCGAATCGTGCCCCCTCTTGTTCAATGTCCGACCCATCGAAAAGATATACCTTGGCCTCCCGCCGCAGGGTCCGGGCCAGATTCCCGGCGTAGGGCCGGATTTCAAAAAGATAGTACAACCGGCCCAGCGCCAGTACCCAGTCCCGCACCGAGCCGAACGCCACGCCCAGATCCTCCCGAAGCGCGTTTAAAGAAAGAGGCGAACCGACGCGGTCCGGCAGAATCGATACCAGTGACTCGATCAGGCCAAGTTCACGGATCCGCGTCAAGTCCCGCAGATCTTCCCGCAGGACAAGATGATGCCGGGCCGTGCGCCATCGTTGAAGCCTGGACGTGCTTGCGGCAAACAGCGGCTCCGGAAATCCCGTAAACTTTTCGATGGACTCCAGCGCCTCTTTGGCGCCCGCCGGCGGCGCATCCGACAGGATTTTCCTGAGAGCCTTTTCAGGCGGCCGCAGGCTGTCGCGGTTTGTTTTGAGAAGCTCTCCGACCGTGAAGGGATGCAGACGATACAGGTTATATCGTCCCAACAGAGAATCGCCGCCCCGCTGGTAAATATCCAGTCGGCCGCTGCCGGTCACAATCATGCGCACTGACTCCGCCGAAGCGTCATAGAGTCCTTTTAAAAAGCGTTTCCACCTCGGATACTTGTGAATTTCGTCGAGTACGATATGAGGATCGGTTGTATTGAGAGCCGCCGCGGCCCAGAAATCCACAGGACTGCGGATGATGGCCCGGCGATGGGGTTCGATGTCCCAGTTGAAGTACCCCTGCCCGCTCCCCGTCTCGTTGAGCAGAGTCCTCGCCAGTGTGGTCTTGCCGACCTGCCGCGGCCCAGCGACAAACGCCATCTTCCGTTCCTGGGCCAGCATCCTCCGAAGCTCCGCCGCGAGGTATCTCATTGGCCACGATATTCATATATAACTAAAAAATAGTCAAGACCTTTTTATAGGAATATGTAAATGCTGACAGGGAATGGGTCATTTCGCCGCTTTGCCGCGTCCGGGCAACGGAAGACTTGACAACATTCCTTCATTCAATCAGGCTAAAAAATCGTATGGAAATCAAAATCGTGGAGCAGCCGGTTTCCAAGTCCGATCTTGCCGCAATGGCGCGGAAGCAGTTTGGGGACTTCGTGAAAGCGGTTGTGGACGTTTCTCGGGAAATGATGGTTGTCGGTGGCGAGTTGCATTCGGATGAAGAGGCCCTTCTTTTGGAGCGGGGGTCGGCGCAGGCGGATCTGTGGGGCATTAATCTCCATCCTGAAAAAGCGGCCGAATGGATAGAATTCGATTCGATGATCAACATCCGCCCCTCGCGGGGAAATCGCTCCCGGGGAGTGGAGAATCAGGACCTGCGCGAGAAAATAAAAAAGATTGTCGACAAATGGGTAAGAGAATGAGCGCCCCGGCCATTCAACATCAGTTGCAGGCCTCCGGCCGGTGGCGGGCATTGACCCTCATGGAACAGATGGGAAACGTCGGCAGTGAAGTCGGCCGGGCCCGCCGATGGCAGGGGAAGGATGACAAACTTTTTGAGGGCGCTCTTGTGCGCTCCCTGGAACTTCTGGATCTCACCATTCAGGACCCTCGATGGATCGGCCGGCTGAAAGAACTGACCCGCGCGCGGGAGGTTCTCTGCGACGCGTTTCTCGGGGGGCCGGAGTACGGTTCAACCCTCGAAGACATGGAGCGCTACTTCCACCCATTTGCGCTGTCCGCCCGTATTTGCCGCTGATCGGAAATTTTGACATCCCGGCCAACTGTCGATAGAATGTCCGCATGTCGCTCAGGGAACACATTTTGTCTTCAATTCGAACGATTGACGATCCTGTTCGAAAAAGGGCGGTTTTTACGGGACTTCTATCCCTCGAGGTGGAAAAACGCTCCGGTCGTAGACCCATTGTGGTTGGGGGAAGCGCGGTCGAAATTTACACACAGGGGGTCTACAAGTCCGGCGATATCGATCTGAAGGCTCCCCGTCAGATCCTTCTGAGTATTCTCAGCGAGTTGGAATTCAGACCGATGGGCCGCGTGTACTATGAAAATGAAATGGACATCTGCATCGATTTTGTGGGTGAGGCCCTGGATGAGGGGACAGATGCCGAGCGCCGGACGCCTGACATTGAAATACCCTATGGCGGTTCCCGGATTCGGGTGAGGGTCATTTCATTGGAGGATCTGATAGTGGATCGGTTGTCGGCGGCCAAAAATTGGAAAGATTCCGATTCCCGGAAGTGGGCGGCCGTCCTGATTTACATCGGACGCAGTTCCTCAATAAAAATAGATGACGATTACCTGGCGTCGCGGTTGGCCCGGGAAGGGCTGGCCGAATGTTACCGAGAAGTCTGCGCAGAATTTTCCGAGTCGGCCATAAAGTCGATGCTGGAACCCTACGTTCAGGGACACCGTGATGCTATCGCCTGATCTGCCGCCGCCCGGCGGTTCGGTTGTCTATACATGGGAAACCTTGAAAATTGCCGCATCCCAGGCCCGCCCGGCGATGATTGTGGCCCGGCAAATCTTTGGCCGATCCCGGACCAAACCCAGAGTTCCGGGAAAATCCCTGGATCTCTGCGCCATCGCTCTTCTTCGATCCTTGAAGTATCCGCCGACCCTGAAGGATGGCGTTCTTCGTTTACCGTATCTGTTTCCTGATTGAGGTGACGGGGATTATCCCTCCATGGAAAAAAATCCCCCGACAGTTGCCTGCCGGGGGTACCTTTAATTACGGTGGAGTGGGGGTGAGGTATTTCTTAAACACCTCTTCGGCCTTCCTCTGGAAAACTTTAATCCGCGCCGGAAATTATTAAGGGGGAGGTTTACAGAGTTCGAAGATCCAACAACGTGTGAAGGAATTGGTTGTCGAGTTACTGACCCCCGTTTTTTAACCGTCTGGCTTGGTCTCCATAATAATCCCTTTCGAGATGCCGGTTCATCCGGTCGCAGACGATGGCCATCTTGTCGGCCAGCTCGGCCATGTCTTTTGGGTCGACCAGATGATTCTGTTCCCGTAACCGTTTAACTTCCGGTATCGTGACGTCGATGCCGTTGGGCGGATCGGAAATGCTCGAAGAGTAATTAGTTCTTGGTGAAAAAGTCCTGTTGCGCTTGACCCCGGTCGGCCTTTTGCTAGGATGCCCCTATGACGCTGTTGGTCAGCGAGAGGGTGTGGCTCAACGAAGAGGAGGATCTTCGCGAGCAGTTGCTTTTGCTTCGAGAGGAATGTGGGGCAACGTCACTGAAAGTGTCGACCGAGGACGCGGGGATGGGATTTGATGAGATCCGCACTGTCCACCGGCTTTTTTCTGACATTCTTCCCATCCAAGCCAAAATCGGCGGTCCCGAGGCCCGGCAGGACATGCGGACAGTCGCCGACATCGGTTGCCGGTCCGTGGTCGCGCCCATGATCGAGTCGGGATATTCGCTTCGGAAGTTCATCCAGAGTCTCAAGGAGGAACTGGGGGAGAAGGTGTACGGGTTTATCGGAAAGCAGATCAACATCGAAACCGACACCGCCTGCCGGAATCTCGACGGCATTTTTTCCACGCCTGAAATTGCCGAGCTGGATCAAATCACTGTTGGCCGCACCGATCTTTGCCGGTCACTGGGCCGGGACCCGAACCATCCGGAGGTTCTGCGGCGCGTGTCGGATGTCGTCGCGGCCGCCCGGGAGAGGCAAATCGCCGTGTCCATCGGGGGCCGGCTGACGCCCAAGGACGCCTCGCGGCTGATGCAGGAGTGCGCACCGACCCGGCTGAACACGCGGGACGTGGGATTGGATCCCGCCGCCTGCGGCGATCTGGAGGATGCGGTCCGGCGGATCCTGGATTTTGAAATCTCCGTTCTCGATCACCAGAAACTTTTCGGGCAGCGCGCCGTCAACGCGCTTTCCAAACGCATCACGAAACTCCGCGGCCGAAAAACCCGATAACTCTTTCCATCGTCTGACATGGACACCGTGATGATCATCGGCGCCGGCGTCATGCAGGCGCCTGCCATCCGAATCGCCCGGGAGATGGGACTCCGAGCCGTCGTCACCGACTACAATCCCCACGCGCCCGGCATGGCCTCGGCCGATGTGCCGATCGTCATGAGCACGCGCGATGTCCAGGGAACCGTCCGGGTGGCGCGGGAGACCAACCGGTCTTACCCGATCAAAGGGTGTCTCACGGTCGGAACGGACGCGTCGGTCACGGTCGCCGCGGTGTGCGAGGCCCTGGGCCTGCCCGGCATCCGCACCGACGCGGCCGAGCGGGCGACGGACAAAATCAAGATGCGCCGGGCGTTTGCATCGGCCGGAGTTCCGTCCCCGCGGTTTTGCGGTGTGTGGACCATGTCGGAGGCCGAGGAGGCTTTGAAGGACATCGGTCTGCCGGCGGTGATCAAGCCGTGTGACAACATGGGCGCGCGAGGGGTGAAAAAAATATCCAAAGACTGGGAACTGGAAACAGCGTTTCGGGAGGCCAAAGCGGCGTCGACGTCCGGCGGGGTGATTCTTGAGGAATACATGGAGGGCGACGAGCTATCGATCGATACGCTGATTTACCGGGGCAACCCCATCTTCAGCGCCGTCGCCGACCGGATCATCCGTCATCCGCCCTATTTTGTCGAGATCGGGCACGTTCTGCCGTCCGCCAAACCAAGGGAAGTTCAACAGGCCGCCGTGGATCTGACGATTCAGGGCTGCGTCGCGCTGGGCATTTCGATGGGCGCGGCCAAGTCGGACATCAAGCTGACTCCGAAAGGCCCGATGATTGGCGAGCTTGCGGCCCGGCTGTCGGGCGGGTTCATGTCCGGATATACCTGCCCGGCCGCAACGGGAGTCGAGATCATCCGGTCGGCCATTGAGCTGGCGCTGGGCCGGGTGCCGACGCCCATTTTGCCAACGGCTCAAAACGTGTCGGTCGAGCGGGCTATTCTGCCCAAGCCGGGATGTGTGTTGTCCGTATCGGGTGTCGAGTCGGCGCGGCGGACGCCTGGCGTGATAGCGTTGTTTGTGGACGTCAAGGAAGGCGACATCATTTCCCCGCCGAAATCCAACATGGACAAAGCCGGCCACGTGATCGTGGTGTCGCCGGACCGGGAGTCGGCGCAGAAATTGGCCGATGAGGTGGTCGCCAGGGTCCGGATCGAAATCGGCGCCCCGGGGCTGCAAAATTGGGCCGAGGTTCGATCGCTGGCGATGTCCAGATTCGGCAGTGTCTGCCGGGCCTGCAAGGAATGTGACGGCAACGTCTGCGCCGGCCAGGTTCCCGGAGTGGGCGGCGTGGGCAGCGGGGAGTCGTTCAAGGAAAATTTCAGAGCGTGGCGTCGCCTCCAGTTGAACCTTCGAACGATTCACGACGTGAAGGAAGTTCAGACCGCGATGGATCTTTTTGGATTGAGTCTGCGCCATCCGATCCTGGCGGCGCCGATGACGGGGACGAGCACGAACATGGGCGGTGTGTTGACGGAGGATGAGTTCACCGATTATTTCATCCGCGGCATGGCCGACACCGGATCGATTCCGATGGTGGGTGACGGGGCGTCCATCAACAAATATCAGGTCATCCTGGACGTCGCGGCCCGGCATGACGGCTGGGCCATTCCGATTTTCAAGCCGCGCGCGGATGAGACGGAACTTCGAAAACGGTTCGATCTGGCCCGGGAGACGGGTTGTCCGGCGATCGGGATGGACATTGACGCGGCGAATTTCGTGACGATGCAGAAAAAGGGCGTCGCGGTCGAGGCCAAAACGCCGGCCCAGTTGCGGGACTACATACGGTATTGCGGCAAGCCATTTATTCTGAAAGGCATCATGACGCCGGACCAGGCGGAGTTGGCGGTCGATGTCGGCGCCGCCGCGGTTGTCGTATCAAACCATGGCGGCCGGGTTCTGGATGGCATGCCCTCAACCGCGTCGGTCCTGCCGGACATCGCCGCCGCCGTGGACGGCCGGGTGACGGTCTTTGTGGACGGCGGCATTCGCACCGGGGACGATGTCTTGAAAGCCCTGGCGTTGGGCGCCGACGCGGTCCTGGTCGGCCGCCCGCTCATGATTGCGGCTGTAGGGGCCAAGTCGGAGGGAGTGAGTCTCTATGTGCGGCGGATGGAGAAAGAACTCCAAAAAGCCATGCTCCTGACCGGTTGCGGCAGGATATCCGACGCTTCGCCGTATATCCTGGCCGGATTTAGCGAGATGGGGACGGATTTTAAGTTATTTAGTTTTGGTCGTGTGATCGGTCGTAGACATGTGAAAAGTAAATAACTTAAAATCCGTCCCCATGGAAGATCTGATCGAGCGCCTTCTGGACGAAATCGATGTCCACAAACAGAAGATAACGGGGGTTCGACGGGCGAACCGCCAGGATGAAGGCCGCGTCGCGGGGATGGCGGCGCTCCTTGAGGGCGTCCGGATGGACCGCGGGCGGCCGCTGTTTTATGCCTATATAGGCTCCGGGATGGGCAACGGGGCACTGGTGGAACTGGCGGACGGGAGCGTCAAGTGGGATTTCATCACGGGCATCGGCACCAATTTTTTTGGCCACAGCGACCGGCAGTTTATGCGAAAAGCGGTTCGGGCCGCGCTTTCCGATGTGCCGATCCAGGGTCATCTTCAGCCCAACGCCGAATACGTCCGGTTTCTCTCGACCTTGACGAAAAATGTCCCCGGCCGCTGCAAACACGCCTGGCCGTCCATGAGCGGCACCCTGGCGAACGAAAACGCCCTGAAACTCATCCGGCAAAAAAAACATCCGGCATGGCGAGTCCTCGCCTTTCAGGGCGCCTTCGCCGGCCGGTCAACCACTCTGTCCGAGATTACCGACAACGACCTCAATAAAAAAGGCCAGCCAACCCTGGGCCAGGCCTGCCATCTGCCTTTTTACGATCCGGCCAATCCCCTTTCCACCGCTCACACGCTGGAAAAATTGGACGAGGCGTTATTGCGTCATCCGGGAGAATTCTGCGCGATCCATGTGGAATTGATCCAGGGTGAGGGCGGGTTTCGGGAGGCGCCTGCGGAATTTTTCAGGCCAGTTTTTGATCGGTGCCGGCGTGCCGGCGTCGCCATCTGGGTTGACGAAATCCAGACGTTCGGCCGAACGGGCGAACTCTACGCCCTGGATCGACTGGGCCTGTCCGACTGGGCCGACGTGGTGACGATCGGCAAGATGCTCTGCGGCAGCGCCTGTTTTTTCACGGCCGAATTGAATCCCGAGCCCGGCCTGATATCCGGCACGTTTGCCGGATATACGGCGGGACTAGCCCTGGGCAGCGATGTTATCCGGCGGCTAAAGGAAGAGGGGTATCTGGGTCCGGCTGGAAAGATCCGGAAATTGGAAGTCGCGCTGGCGGACCGGATGAGATCGTTGCGGGATAAACAATTGATCCAGGATTACACAGTGGTCGGAACCATGGCCGCCCTGACCCCCAACCAGTCCGATCTCCAATCCGTCCAGCGCCTGGTCCGGACTCTTTTTGACGCCGGCCTTTGCACGTATTACGGCGGCCACGCCCCGCGGTGCCGCCTGAGAATGCTTTTGCCCGGGTGTCTCGCGCCGTCGGATCTGGCGGAACCATTTGCGATTCTGGAACAGGTCCTCAAGGATCCGGCGTGAGCGGGTTTGATTTTATCGAAGCCTGCAAAGCGGCCATTGCGATTGACTCGACGTCCGAGCACGGCAATCACGATTACGTGGCGTTTCTCAAGACCATTCTTTCCAAATTCGATTTGAAAATCCGGACGCAGGATGTGTCGGATCAGGGATACCGGGGCATCAATCTCATCTGCGAAAAAGGCGGCGGCCCGGACGTGATTCTCTTCGACACGCATCTGGACACGGTTTCACCGGGCGATCCGTCGCTCTGGACCGAGACGGGCGGCGATCCATACCGCGCGACGATCCGTGACGGAAAAATATTTGGGCTCGGATCGGCCGACGTCAAACTCGATTTCCTCTGCAAACTCAAAGCCCTCGAACCCTACGTCGGCCGGCGGTTCCGGAACCGGTTTATTCTCCTGGGGACGTTCGGCGAGGAAGTGGGCCTGCTGGGCGCGCAGGCGTTTCTGGATGACTATCAGGGTCAGCTCGATTTCGCGCTGATCGGCGAACCCACGCAGCTTAAGCTGGTCAACCGGCACAAGGGCCGCGGGTGCTACGAATTTCAAATTCCGACGAAACGGGTCAAACCATTCGAGGAGACGATCGAGATTCGGTTTTCCGGCGAGGCGGCGCATTCGAGCACGCCGGAGAAGGGCACCAACGCTATCGATCTGGCCATGGATTATTTATCCGGCCTCGATTGTCATCCGACGCATCTGTCGATTGAGGGCGGGCATCTGCTCAACATCGTACCCGAATCGTGCCGCGTGGTTGTTCCCGCATCAGCCGACCTTCCCGGGGCGCCGGCCGCGGCAATTCTCTCGCGTCATACCGGCGCTCAAGCCTTGCCCTCCGCCGGAGAATTGTTTAAATTCTGGGCCAGGATGCGTAAACTAAGGGAGACTGTGGCCGGGGAGACGACATGGGTCTGCGCGACGGCCCGAACGCGCGCGATCGGCGATGAGTCCCCGGGATTTTTGTTTCAGTTTGACAGCCGTTTCTGGGAGGATGCCGAATCAGTCAAGGATGGTCACCTGTCCGGGCCGCGAGGACGGAGCGGGGTGACATGCCGGGTGATTCGGAAGACGCCGTCTTTTTTCGAGGCCAGCACGATGTGGTATGTCGAGGGTCTCTGCGGCGCTCTGGAAGAATCTGGCCTGGCCGCGGAATTCCGGACGAAAATGGCCTCAACCGAGGCGGCCCTGTTTGGCCGCCGCTGCACGACCCTCGTCTTCGGTCCCGGGCCGTCGGAGGGGAACGTGCACCGGCCGAACGAATACAATCTGATTTCGGAACTTGAATCCGCCATCCGGGCCTACGACGCGATTTTGCGCAGGCTAGTCGCCGTCCCGCCGGCTCGACCGGGCTGATCCGGAATGTGGCTTTTTCGCCAGGCTCGGCCTTCGGATCTCGCGGACCTGCTCAAGCTCGCCAAAAAGCTCGATTCGATCAATCTGCCCTATGACGAATCGGTTGTCCTCGCCGTCATCCGAAAATCCCAGGAATCCTTTGCCACCCAAAAAAAGGGCTGGCTTTTCGGCCAGTATGTGTTCGTCCTGGAGGACACGGCCAGAGGTACGATTGTGGGATCGTCCCAGGTTGTGGACAAGCACGGGATTGTGAACCGGCCCCACATCAGTTTCAAACTGGTGGACGTCGAAAAAACCAGCCGAACAATGGATCGCACGTTTCGGCACACCTGTTTGAAACTGGAGTGGAATTCGGAGGGAATAACGGAGATCGGCGGGCTCATTCTGGATGAGCCACACCGCCGGCACCCGGACAAACTGGGGAAATTGATTTCGTACGTCCGGTTTTTGTACATGGCGATGCATCCGG
>Ga0114945_10001558_pt1 | contig 14140 bp, 14 predicted proteins | sample OV2TP3_FD_87194 | JGI IMG/M metagenome (GOLD analysis project Ga0114945, IMG submission 87194) | Hot spring microbial communities from Beatty, Nevada to study Microbial Dark Matter (Phase II) - OV2 TP3 | ecosystem: Environmental > Aquatic > Thermal springs > Hot (42-90C) | place: USA: Beatty... | reverse complement strand
GGAGGCAGGAAAAGCAGATTCCTCGCTGCGCTCGGAATGACAAGGCGCGAACGGCGTCAGTGTTTGGCGGCGGAGGAGTTGGCGGCGCGGTTCTCGGCGGGCAGGACGTAGACCACTTCGCCGGGGCGGGTGTAGCGCAACTGCTCGCGGGCTTCCTTCTCGATGACCTTGGGATCGGTCTTGAGCGCCTTGATGCGCGCGTTGAGGCGCGCGTTCTCCTGCTGCAGGCTGTCGATTTCCGTGGAAAGCTGGCGCAACTCGGTGCGCTTCTCCTGGTAGACCACCATGCCGTTGGGGCCGAAGACCACGTGCACGGCCACAAGGCCGGCGACGGCGGCGATGCCGGCGGTGGCCAGCTTGCGCCGCGAGTGGTAGAGCCCGTCGAAGATGCGCGTGAGAACCTTCATGCCCCCCCGGTCCGACTGCAACAAACCTTTATTCCAGGACCCACTGCCTGGCTGCGTTGCTCAGTTTCTCCAGCTCCTGCGGCGAGCGCGCCTCGGAATAGACGCGAACCACCGGCTCGGTGCCGGAGAGCCTGTAGCACACCCACGATCCGTCCTCGAACACCAGCTTAAGGCCGTCGGTGCGGACGATTTGGGCGACGCGGCGGCCGGCCAGCTCGCGGGGATCAGTGGCGCACTTAGCAGTGAACTTCTCTTTGACCTCCGGCGTCAAGCGGAAGTTCTCGCGCACGGGGTAAAAGGAACCAACTTTGCCAAATAGGGCGCGCAATTGTTCCGCCAGGGAGGCGCCGCGGCAGGCCACCATCTCGCAGGCCAGCAGCCCGGCGAGGATGCCGTCCTTCTCGGGGACGTGGTGGCGGATGGAGAGTCCGGCGCTTTCTTCGCCGCCGATGGCGATGCGGTCCTGCTGGATGAGCTCGCCGATGTACTTGAAGCCCACGGGAGTTTCGTGCAGCTCGACGTGGTGATGCGCAGCGAGCGCGTTGATGAGGTTGGTGGTGGCAACGGACTTGGCCACGCCATTTTTCCAGCCGCGAGTTTCGACCAGGTAGTCGAAGAGCAGGGCGATGAGGTGGTTGGGGGCGAGGAAGGCGCCGTCGCGGTCGAGGATGCCGAAGCGGTCGGCGTCGCCGTCGGTGGCGATGCCGATGGCGGCGCCGCTTTCGCGCATGGCGCGGCGCAGGTCTGCGAGCAGATGGTCGTCGGGTTCGGGCGGATGTCCGCCGAAGAGCACGTCGCGCGCGTCGTGCACCGTGGCCACGGGGATGCCGGCGTCGCGCAGCAGCGCGTCGGTGTAACCGCGGCCGGCGCCGTATAAGGGATCGAAGGCCACGCGCAGCCTGGCACTGCGAATGGCCTCGAGGTCCACGATTTCCTTCAGGCGGGCGAGGTAGGCGGGGCGCACGTCCACATCCTCGGGGAGGGCGGCGGCGCCGGCGGCAAGGCTGGAATCTTCGAGCGCGGCAATTTCCGCCTCGATCTTTTTCGTGACTTCGGGGAGGGCGGGCGCGCCATCGGGCGTGGAGAACTTGATGCCGTTGTATTCGGCGGGATTATGCGAGGCGGTGAAGTTGATGGCGCCGTCGGTGCGGGAGCGGATGACGGCATAGGCGATGGCGGGCGTGGGCGCGGGCTCCGGGACGCGCAGCGGGGTGATGCCGTGCGCGGCGAGGATCTCGGCCGCGATAGAGCAGAAGGTTTCGCCGAGGAAGCGCGGGTCGCGGCCCACCAGCAGGCGCGCGCCTTGGGGCTTCTGCGCCGCCACGTAACGCGCGATGCCGGTGACGGCGCGGCGCACGTTGGCGAAGGTGAACTCTTCCGCCATGACGGCGCGCCAGCCGGAGGTGCCGAACCTGATGGAAACCATGATTCCCGCCGCCGTGGAACGCGGATGAAGCAGATTACAATTGCCAGCGCCAAAGCGAGGCCAAATTTTATATGACCGACAAACGAGTTGTCCTGACCACGGCCGGATCAGAGGAAGAAGCGCGGCGCGTGGCGCGCGCTCTGGTGGAGCGCAAGCTGGCGGCGTGCGTGAACATTGTGAGCGGGGTGGAATCGGTTTACCGGTGGAAGGGCGCGGTGGAGACCAGCGCGGAATGCCTGCTGGTGATCAAGACGACGGCCACGGCGTTTGCGCGCCTGCGCGACGCCATCGGAGAGTTGCACTCCTACGAGCTGCCGGAGTGCGTGATGCTCAGCATTGAGGGCGGCGGCGAGAAGTATCTGGAGTGGATTGGGGAGTCGGTGGAGTAGGACTCCACGGCTTCCGAAGTTTTTCCTGCCTGCGCTGTTCCCTGCCTGCGCGCGTCCGGCCGCGAAACGTGTTCAGACCGCCTTCAGGGCGTGGTCGAGGTCGGCGAGGATGTCGCCGGCGTCCTCGATGCCCACGGAGAGGCGCACCATGCCGTCGGTGAGCCCGATGGCCTTTCTGCCTTTTTTCCCCAGCGCGGCGTGCGTCATGGTGGCGGGGTGGGAGATGAGGGTTTCCACTCCACCCAGCGATTCGCCCAGCGAGCAGATGCGCACGCGCGCCAGCATGCGGCGCGCGGCGGCGAGCGAGCCCAGGTCGAAGGTGATCATGGAACCGAAGCCGGTCATCTGGCGGCGCGCCAGGCGGTGCTGCGGATGCTGCGGCAGTCCCGGATAGAACACGGCTTTGACTTTGCGATGGCGGTCGAGGAAGCGGGCCACGGCGTGGCCGTTGCGCTCGTGCTGCTCCATGCGCACGGCCAGGGTCTTGACGCCGCGCAACACCAGCCAGCACTCAAAGGGGGAAAGGATGGCGCCGGCCGATTTCTGGATGAAGGCGAACCTTTCCGCCTGGTCGGGGCGGGTGCAGATGATGACGCCGCCCAGGCCGTCGCTGTGCCCGTTGAGGAACTTGGTGGTGGAGTGAATGACCATGTCTGCGCCCAGGGCAATGGGCTGCTGGAAATAAGGTGAGAGGAAGGTGTTGTCCACCACCAGCTCGACCTTGCGGCGGCGGCAGAGGCGGCTGATGGCGCGGATGTCGCTGATGGTCATCAGCGGGTTGGTGGGCGTCTCGACGTAGAGAATTTTGGTGTTGGGGCGCAGGGAGCGCTCGACGGCGGAGACGTCGGACGTGTCCACATAGGAAAACTCCAGGCCGTAGTGGGCGAGGATCTGGTTGAAGAGGCGGGGCACGCCGCCATAGACGTTGTGGGAGCACACCAGGTGGTCGCCGGCGCGCAGCGTGGTGCACATGGCGTTGATGGCCGCCATGCCGCTGGAAAAAACGTGCGCCGAGCGCCCGCTCTCGAGCGCCGCCAGGTTCCGCTCCAGGCGGGTGCGCGTGGGGTTGGAGACGCGCGAATACTCAAAGCCTTTGTGCTTGCCGATGCCCTGCTGCACGTAGGTGGAGGTGGCAAAGATGGGCACGATCACGGCGCCGGTGGAGGGATCAGGCTCCTGCCCGGTGTGGATGGCGCGGGTGGCGAAGCCGGTCGGGGTTGCGCGTTTTTTCATGGTTGCTCGTTTCCGGTTCCCGTTTTCCGTTTGCGGCGGCGGCGGCCCGAAACGAAAAAGGAGAAGGGGATCAGATTCCGCCTTCGAAAATCTTCTTCGAGAGATAGCGCTCAGCGGAGTCGGGGATCAGGGTGACGACGCGCTTGCCCGCCCCCAGGCGTTGCGCCACCTCGACGGCGGCAAAGACGCTGGCGCCGCCGCTGGAGCCGGAGAGCACGCCTTCCTCGCGCGCCAGGCGCTTGACCATGTGGAAGGCGTCTTCATCCTTGACGGCGATGATTTCATCGGCGAGCGAGCCGTCGAAGGTGGCGGGGACAAAGCTGGCGCCGATGCCTTCCACCTTGTGGTCGCCGGCCGGGCCGCCGCCCAGCACCGAGCCCTGGCTCTCCACGGCCACGGCCAGCACGCGCGGCAGGCGCTCCTTGAGGAAGCGCGCCACGCCGGTGAAGGTGCCTCCGGTGCCCACGCCGAGGACGATGGCGTCGAGTTTGCCCTGCATCTGTTCGAAGATTTCGGCGGCCGTGGTCTGGTAATGGATGTCGGGGTTGGCGGGGTTTTCAAACTGCAGGGCGGTGAAGGAACCGGGCGTCTGCGCGGCCATTTGGCGGGCGCGGGAGATCGCGCCCTGCATTCCCTCCCCGTCCGGCGTGCGGTGCACCACCGCGCCGAGAGCCTCCATGAGCTGGACTTTTTCCTGGGAGAACTTTTCCGGCACAAAGAGCACGACGTTGTAGCCGCGCTGCATGCCGATGAGCGCCAGGCCGATGCCGGTGTTGCCCGCGGTGGCCTCGATGAGGGTGGAACCGGCCCGGAGAAGCCCCTGCTCCTCGGCGCGCTGCATGATGCCGAGGGCGGCGCGGTCCTTGACGCTGCCGCCGGGATTCAACGATTCCATCTTGGCAAAGAGATCGGCGGCGCCGGCGGAGGCAAGACGGCGCAGGCGGAGCATGGGAGTTTCGCCCACCAGTTCGGTGATGTCGTCGGCGACTCGCAGGCGTGTGGCTTCGGCGGATTTCATCAAAAATACAGACTACGGGAGCGGGCGGAAGGCGTCAACGCGGGACGCCGCCGGTCGTAGGGGTGGAGGAGGTGGGGGTGTCCTCCTCGGAGACGTAATAACCGCTGCGGGTGCGTACATCGAGCCGCTTGTAGCCGCGCGATTTGGCGTCCACGCGAATGGACCGGAACCCGGCGCGGCGCTCGGGGTTGGTGGGCTTGTAGCCGATGGTGTACTGGTTGCGGATGTCGCGGGCCACGGTGCGGCTGATGGCATCCACTTCCTCGATGTCGCCGGGGAAGAAGGCGATGCCTCCGGTCTGCTGGGCGAAGGCGCGGAGCGCGCGCTTGGCGCGCTTCTTGGTGTCGGAATCCAGAATGCCGATGGTGTAGACGGTGGGTCCTTCATTGTCCTGCACCTTACGGATGGCCTGCTCCAGGGTGTAGGTGCTGGCGTTGTCCTCGCCATCGGTCACCACCAGCAGCACACGCTTGTTCAGCTTGGCGTGTTTCTTCAGATGATCGGCGGAAGCGACCACGGAATCGTAGAGGGCGGTGCCGCCGCGGGAGACCACGCGCTCCAGGGCGTCCTTGAGCTTGGCAATGTCGGAGGTAAAGTCCTGGTCGAGCCAGCGCTCGTCGTTGAAATTCACCACGAACACCTCGTCCTCGCGGTTGCTGGCGCGCACCAGGTTGAGAGCTGCCTGGTTGACCGCAGGGCGATGGCGCATCATGGAGCCGGAATTATCGATGACGATGCCCAGGGAGACGGGAATGTCCTCGCGTCGGAACAACGTAATGCGCTGCGGTTTTCCGTCTTCAAACACGGTGAATGCGTCGCGTGTGAGGTCCGTGACCAGGCGCTTTTTGTCGTCCACCACGGTTGCGTGCAGGATAACTTCCTCCACCTCCTTGCGGAAGACGAATTCGCCGTCCTGACGCCGGATCCGGGGCACATCCTGACCGGCAGCAGGCTTCTGCGCCGCGTCCGGCGCGGAGGAAGTAGATTGCGGAGGCGCGAGCGGCGCTTCCGTGACGGAAGAGAGTGGCGCCCCGGAGAGCAGCAAAGCAGCCAGGGGGAGAAGAGAAAGAACTCGGTGCGCGCTATTGCGAAGGCGCATAGTAACCCGACCTGGCAAACACCTGCAGCGGCGGCAGGCCCTTGGGCGGCGAGAGCCGGACTTTGATCTTGCGCCATTTGCCGTCGCGCGCCGGGTTTTTGGGCCTGTAGCCGATCACGTACTGGTTGCGCAGCTCGATGCCGATCTTGGTGGCCACGTCGGCCAGCTCATTGGGGTTGTCGATGGTGAAAGTGCGGCCACCGGTGACATCGGTGATGCCGGCCAGCATGGAGGGCCCGGAGCGCTCTTCCGGGGTGGAAGGAAAGAAATCGAAGATGCCGATGGCATAAATCTGTACGTCGGCCTCGCGCACCAGGGAGCGGATTTCCCCGTCCGTGTAGCGGCTGCGGTTGTCGCCGCCGTCGGAAATGATGAGCAGGGCTTTCTTGCTGTGCTGCGCATCACGCATCTTGTTCACCGCCAGGTAAATGGCGTCCAGCAGCGCGGTGCGGCCTTTGGGCACGGTGAAGATCAGCTTGCCCTGTATTTCCTCGACGGAAGCGGTGAAATCGGAGAGCACTTCGGGCTTGTCGGCGAAGGTGACGACGAAAAACTCGTCCTGCGGATTGGCGGTCTTGAAGAACTGCACCACGGCTTCGCGCGACTTCTCGATCTTGTTGGTCATGCTTCCGCTAAGGTCGAAGATGACGCCCAGGGAAACGGGAGCATCCTCGCTGGAAAAGTGGCGGATGCTCTGCGCCTCGTTGCCTTCAAAGAGCTTGAAATGTTCACGCTCCAGGCCGGTCACCAGGCGGTTGAAGGGGTCGGTGATGGTGACGTTGACCAGCACCAGGTCCACGTCCACGGAGATGGGTTTTTCTCTGGTCTTCAGCTCGGGATTGGGCGGCGCCAGCGCGCGGGAGGCTTCCGGAGGACGGCGCGGCGTGATGTGGACTTGGTTGGTGGATTGCTGCGCGGCGGCGGGGAATGAAAGCAGCAGAACAGCCGTGACGACAGGAAGAATCGATGGCGGAAGGGCGGCCGCACGTCCGGCGCTGCGCCGATGGCGGCGCCACTCTGCGGAGTTCAAACCGGAGAGGAAAAGCGATCTGAGACTGCGGGCCGAACCGCGCCCGCTGGGACTCATGCGGGCCATCTGAGCCTCTTCAGAAAAAGGATGTTACCACACTTGCGCGCTGCCGTTGAACGGGGCAGATTCTTCCGCCACGGCGGCGAGTACAGCGCGGCATGCATCCTTAGTTCCTAAGGATGTCGCTGGCACGCTCCAAGTTGCCTGCGCGGACTTGCTACAATCGGTTTCCGCCGACATGGCCAGGATTTTCCCCTTCCGAGCCCTGCGCTACGACCCGTCCCGGGTAAGACTTGCGGACGTGGTCACGCAACCCTACGACAAGATCACGCCGGCGATGCAGGACGCTTACTACGCCGCCCATCCCTGCAACCTGGTGCGCATCGAGCTGGGCAAGGCGGAGGAGCGCGACGGCGGCGGGCACAACGTTTACACGCGCGCCGCCGCCTGCTTCCGCGCGTGGCGCCGACAAGGCATTCTGCAGCAGGATGCGGAGCCCGGGGTGTACGTGTACGCGCAGAAGTTTGCGGAGCCGGGCACGGCGGGCACGGTGCGCGAGCGCCGTGGCGTGATCGTTCTGGGGCAACTGGAAGACTACGAGCGCGAAATCATTTTCCGGCACGAGCAGACGCACACCGGCCCCAAGGCGGACCGGCTGAACCTGCTGCGCGCCACGCGCGCCCACTTTGGGCAGTTGTTCCTGCTGTACAGCGATCCGGCAGGAGAAATCGATGCGCAACTGGATCCCGAGGGAGAACCAGCGCTCGAGGTGTGCGACGAATACGAGGTGCGCCACCGGCTGTGGCCCGTGACCTCGGCGGAAACCATCGCCGCGGTGTGCCGCCTGATGGAGGACAAGAAACTGATTCTCGCCGACGGCCACCACCGTTACGAGACGGCGCTGGCTTATCGCAACGAGCGCCGCGCGCATCCTGGGGGCGCTTCCTGCTGGGACGCTCCTTACGAGCGCGTGATGATGACCCTGGTCAACATGGAGAGCGAAGGTCTCGTGATCCTGCCCACGCATCGCGTGATTCACGGGCTGGAACGCTTCCACACGGAAGAGCTGCTGCGCGGCGCGCAGGCTTTTTTCGATGTGGCGGGAGCGGGCGCGCTCGATGCCGAACAGGCTCTGGACCTGCTGGCCGCGGCCGGACGGGAGGGCACGGCGTTGCTGGCGATGACCGCGGGCGGCGCGTTTCTGCTGCGCGCCCGCCCGGCGGAGGTGGAACGCGCGCTGGCGGAGTTTTCTCCGCGGCAGCGCCGCCTGGACGTGGTGCAACTGCATGCGCTGCTGGTGGAGCGCGTGCTGGGCATCAGCGAGGAGGCGGTGCGCGCGCAGAAGCACCTCTCCTATTTTCGCGACGCGGGCGAAGCCATGGCGCGCGTGCGCCAGGGCGCCAACGTGGCGTTCCTGATGAACCCGGTGCCCATGGCGCAGGTGCGCGACGTGGCCTTGGCCGGCGAGGTGCTGCCGCAGAAGTCCACGGATTTTTATCCCAAGCTGCTCAGCGGGCTCACCATCTATGCGCTGGACTAGAAAATACGTGGGCAAGCGGCGACGCCTCGCATCCTGGCTGGCGGCCTCCGGCCTTGTTTTGCTCGCACTTTTTCCCGCGCCGGCGTGGCAGGAGAAGCGCTTTTCCGTGTACACGCCGCAGGTGGGATACACGCTCACCCTGCTGCAACGTGACGGCCGGGAGTACATCGACCTGGGAGAATTGCTGCGTCCTCTGGGCAGGGTGCAAGTGCGCAAGGACGGGCGCAAGTGGCTGGTGAAGTTTGACGACCTGGAGGGAGAGTTCACGGAAGGCAAGACCAGCGGGCGCATGGCGGGCAGCCTGGTGGCGCTTTCGGCGAAGGTGGTGGTGGAGCGCGACCGTCCCTGGGTGCCGGTGGATGCTGCGCCGGGACTGGTGTCGCGCGTTCTGGACACGCGCGTGGATTATCACCCGGCGGCGCGGCGCGTGTTCGTGGGCAACGCGGCCACGCGCTTTGTGGCAGAGGCGGTCTCGACGGGCGGCGGCGCCGTGGTGCTGACGTTTACCGCGCCGGTTTCTCCCTCGATCAGCACAGAGCGCAACGCGCTGACCATGACCTTCACGCGCGAGCCGGTGATTTCCGCGGAGCGCAGCTTCCGCTTTGACACCGCAGTGGTGACCAGCGCGTCCTATGCCGAAACCAACGGCGGAGCTGAGATTACCCTGGCCGGAAAGGTGCCGCTTTTGGCCACGCCTTCGAGCGATGGGCGCATCGTCACCATCGGCGCGGCGCCGCGGCGGCCGCCGGTGGCCTCCACGCCGCTGCCCGCGCTGCCGCAGCCGGATGTGGCCGGCCCGCCGCCTCCTCCGGGGCCGCCTGGGGACGTTTCGCTGCCGGCGCTGGCCTTGGTCGCGCCCGATGCGCTGCATTTTTCCGCGGGCAGGCCGCGCTTTTTGGTGGTGGTGGATGCGGCGCACGGCGGCGAAGAACCGGGCGCCGCCCTGACGCACGATCTGCTGGAAAAGGATGTCACCCTGGCGGCGGGCCGCCTGCTGCGCCAGGAGCTGCAACTGCGCGGCATTCCGGCCGCGCTGGTGCGTGATGGCGACGCCACCGTGCCGCTCGATGACCGGGCGCGAATGGCGAACGCGGCGCACGCCACGGTGTATGTGGCGCTGCACGCGGGCACGCCGGGGCACGGAGTGCGGGTTTACACTTCCCTGCTGACACCGGGGTTCTCTACACCGGAGGTTTTCCTGCCCTGGGAGGCGGCGCAGGCGGGATTTGTGGATCGCAGCCGCCTGCTGGCACAGTCCGTGGTGAGCGAGCTGGGAAAGCAGCGCGTGGATGCCGCCGCCCTGCAGGCGCCGGTGCGCCCGCTGAACAATGTGGCGGCCGTGGCGGTGGCGGTGGAGGTGGCGCCGCCGGGCGAGAGCGTGCGCGCGGTGCTTTCCGCCACGTACCTGCAGTCCGTGGCCCGCGGCGTGGCCGCCGCCATCTTCACGCTGCGGGCGCAGCCGGAGGGCCCGCGATGATCCCGCGCCACATGCAGATTGCCTTTGCGCTCCTCGTTGTGGGAGCGCTGGCCATGGGCTGGTACATCGTGCGCCTGAAGCATCGCGAGGAGGAGCAGGCGCAACGCGCCGAGGACCTGCGGCACGTGGCTCCGCCGGTGAAAGGGACGCGGGAGCAGGTGACGCTGGTGGTGGCCTACGACGAAGAAGGCGTGCTGCGCCGCGAGAAGGTGGAAGTGGTGGCGCCCGAAGAGCCGGCGGAGCGCGCGCGCGAAGTGCTGCGCGCCCTGCTGGCGCGTTATTTGGACCGGCCGTCTCCCCATCCGTTGGAGCCGGGCGCCGACATCATCCGCGTTTACCTGGTGGGCAGCAACCTGGCGGTGGTGGACACCACGGCAAAGTTCGCCGCAGGACACCGCTCCGGCGTCCTGGCCGAGTCGCTGACCGTGGCTTCCCTGCTGGAGACGCTGCACGCCAACCTGCCCGGCGTGACGCGGCTGAAGATCCTGGTGGAGGGCCAGGAGCGCGAGACGCTGGCCGGCCACGCCGACCTGATGGTGGTGTACGAGCTGGCGCAGGTGCGCCGCATGGTGGGGAGCCTGCCATGAAGCGGCGCGTGGTGATCGGCGTCTTCGATTCCGGGGTGGGCGGGCTCACCGTGCTCAAGGAACTGGCGGAGCAGCTGCCGGAGGCGGAATTTCTCTACTTCGGCGACACCGCCCGCCTGCCTTATGGCACCAAGTCGGCGCAGACGGTGGCGCGTTACGCCATCTCCAGCGCGCACTTTCTGGAAGAGCAGGGCGCGGAGCTGCTGGTGATTGCCTGCAACACGGCTTCCGCGCTGGCGCTGGAAGCCATCCGCGCCGCCGTGCGCATCCCCGTGGTGGGAGTGATCGAGCCCGGAGCCGCGCGCGCCGCCGCTGCCAGCCGGGCGCGCCGCGCCGTGGTGATGGGCACGGAAGCCACCGTGGCCAGCCATGCTTACCGCCGCGCGCTGGCCGCGCACGGCATTGAGGCGCATGAAAAAGCCTGTCCGCTGCTGGTTCCCCTGATTGAAGAAGGATGGGTCGAGCATCCCGTCACCGAGCAGGTGGCGCGCATTTATCTCGACGAGGCCTTTCGGGACGGCGCGGGCGCGGACGTGCTGGTGCTGGGCTGCACGCATTACCCGCTGCTCAAGCCGCTGCTCCACCGCCTGACGCCTGAGGGCGTCACCCTGGTGGATTCGGCCGAGTCCACGGCTGCGGTGGTGGCGCAGGAGCTGGCGGCGCATCCGCTGCCGCCGCCCTCGGGCGGCGAGGAGCGCCGCGCGCGGCCCCGCCTGCAGTGCTTTGCCACCGACTCGGTGGAAAAGTTCCGCCGCCTCGGCGAGCGCTTCCTGGGACACTCCGTGGAGCTGGTGACGCACGTAGACCTGGGCGGCTAGTCGGAAGCCGCAGTTTCCTTTGCGCGCCGGACGGGCTCTGCGGTTACACTTGTCGGCTTGTGAACCGTCCCCAGGCCAAAACTTACCGCAGCGACAACCGCCAGCCTGACCAGATGCGGCCCGTGCGCCTCACGCCGGATTTCATCTCCACCGCCGAGGGCTCGGCGCTGATTGAGGTGGGCAACACGCGCGTCATCTGCACCGCCTCCATCGAGGAGTCGGTGCCGCAATTCCTGCGCGGCGCGGGCAAGGGATGGATCACGGGCGAATACGGCATGATCCCGCGGGCCACGCTCACGCGCACGCCGCGCGAATCCAGCCGGGGCCGCGTGGGCGGGCGCACGCACGAGATCCAGCGGCTCATCGGCCGCTCGCTGCGCGCCGTCACCGACCTGGAGCGCCTGGGCGAGCGCACCATCTGGGTGGATTGCGACGTCATCCAGGCTGATGGCGGCACGCGCACCGCCGCCATCACGGGAGCCTTCGTGGCGCTGGGCCTGGCGCTGCAGCGCCTGGTGGAGGCGGGCACGCTGAGCGCTGCGCCGCTGCGCGACTTTGTCGCCGCCACCAGCGTGGGCATCGTGGACGGCGAGATCATGCTCGATCTTTCCTACGAGGAAGACTCGCGCGCCGAAGTGGACCTGAACTTCGTGATGACCGGCGCGCGGCGCATCGTGGAGGTGCAGGCCACCGCCGAGCAGCGTCCCTTCGACGACGCGCAACTGCGCAAGATGATCGAGCTGGCCGGCAAGGGCATCGACTCGCTCATCGCCAAACAGCAGGCCGTGCTCAGCAATCTGCTGCTGCGGCACTAGGAGAAAACCTGCAGCCTTTGCCCGGAAACGCGTGGGATGAAGGTGCTAAAATGAGTTTTCGTACTGCTTTTGCATCATCCCTTTCAACCCAACTTCATGGGAGGACTTATGAAAATCACACCGGGAAAACTCGCCGGGCTGAAGGCCGTGTCCAACGAGCGCGGCGTCATTGCCGCCGCCGCCATGGATCAGCGCGGCTCGCTGCAGAAGGCCCTGGCCAAGGAAAAGGGCGCCGATGTCTCTGACGCCATGATGGAAGAATTCAAGTCGCTGGTCAGCGAGGTGCTCACGGCGCACGCCAGCGCCATTTTGCTCGATCCGGAGTGGGGCCTGCCGGCGTCGAAGAAGCGCGCCAGGAACGCCGGGCTCCTGCTGGCTTACGAGAAGACCGGCTACGACAAAACCGGTCCCGGCCGCCTGCCCGATTTGCTCGACCACTGGTCGGTGCGCCGCCTGAAGGAGGCCGGCGCCGACTGCGTCAAGATCCTCCTCTATTACACGCCGTTCGATCCCAAGGACGTCAACCAGCGCAAGCACGCCTGGGTGGAGCGCATCGGCGATGAGTGCCGCGCCAACGACATTCCCTTTTTTCTCGAGTTCGTGGGTTACGAGGAGGGCGCCGACGAAAAGGGGCTGGACTACGCCCGGAAGAAGCCCGAGGTGGTCACCGGCTCCATGGCTGAGTTCACGCAGGAGCGTTACGGCGTGGACGTGATGAAGGTCGAGGTGCCCATCAACATGAAGTTTGTCGAGGGCGCGAAGGCCTCGAAGGGCGAGAAGGCCTACAGCAAGAAGGAAGCCATGGAGCACTTCCGCAAGGCCGCGGCCGTGGCCACCAGGCCGTTCATCTATCTCTCCGCCGGGGTCTCCAACGCCGAGTTCACCGAGTCGCTGGAGCTGGCCGCGGAGTCAGGCGTCAAGTTTGCCGGCGTGCTCTGCGGCCGCGCCACCTGGAAGGAGGGCATTCCCGTCTACGGCAAGCAGGGCGCCGCCGCCTTTCGCAAATGGCTGGAGTCGGAAGGCGTCGCCAACATCAACAACGTCAACCAGTGCCTCAAGGCCGCCACGCCCTGGTTCGAGTTCTACGGCCTTACCAAGGAAGCTGCGCTGGTGGCGGACTAGTCCTCGCGTTCGTTGGGCGCCGTCATCCTGAGCAAGGGCGGGTTCCCGGCCGCTTCCACCGGGCCGGGAAACCCGAGGCGAAGAGTCCCGGTTTTTCGTTGACTCCTCCCCGATTTTCGCCAAAACCGCGCCCCGGGGAAAATCTTGTCAAGGCCCGAAAATGGTGCAATTCTTCGTAATCGAAAGAAAAGACAGGGAATATAAAGTTGGCGCGGATGTCACTTTTACCCCCTCAAGTGTGCTATTCTAAAAGTAAGAGTGGAATAAGAATAGATTAGCTTCCAGATTGCCCCCGGTCCCGGGGGCAAAACTTTTCCCGCATAAAAAAAGGTGAACCATGAGCTCGAACCAACTGGCGTTCGACTACGCCGCAGTGTCTGCGCCCGCGGCCCCGGGGCAACCCGCGGCCCGCTGGCGCGATCCGGAAGAGGAGGCCTTCGGGCCGCGTCGCCGCCGGCGCCGGCGCCTTACGGGCATGGCGCGTCTGGCCTCGCGCGAGGCGTGGGAGCGGTCGCGCCCGCGCGCTGCGGAGCGCCGCCTGCGGGCGCTCGAAGCCTTGCACGAAGCCGGCCCGCGCGGCGCCACCAACGAGGAGCTGGCGACGCGCCTGCGCGTGCCGGTGCACATCCTTAGCTCGCGCACCTCGGAGCTGAAGCGCATGGGCCTGGCGCGGGAGACCGGAGAGCGCCGGCGCACAGCGAGCGGAGCCACCGCCGCCGTGCTGGTGGCGGTGCCATGAGCGCGCGCCTGGTGCAGGCCGCTTGGGCGGCGCCGCGCTTGCGTCCCAGCGCCCGCCTGGTGCTGGTGTATCTGGCGTGGCGGGCCAACGATTCCGGCTGCGCCTTCCCTGCTCTGGAAACCATCGCGCGCGACACCGGCTTGAGCCGCCGCCACGTCATCCGTTTGCTCAGGCTGCTGTCGGTGCACGGCCTGATTGCCCGCGGGCCGGAAACCGTGGGCGGCCGCGGGCGCACCGCCATCTACCGCGTCCTGCCGCAGGAAAACAGTGACCGCAGGGACGCCGCCGCCTCCCCGGCGGTGACATCCGCCGCACCCCGCACGTCACCCGCGTCCCGAAACGGTGACCTCCCGGCGCGCGCTATAAGGAAGGATAGACAGGAAACACCAGAAGAACGGCGCGCGTCTTTTTCCGGCGAGCAATGCCTGGCTTCGGAGAAG
>Ga0114945_10001555_pt1 | contig 14151 bp, 8 predicted proteins | sample OV2TP3_FD_87194 | JGI IMG/M metagenome (GOLD analysis project Ga0114945, IMG submission 87194) | Hot spring microbial communities from Beatty, Nevada to study Microbial Dark Matter (Phase II) - OV2 TP3 | ecosystem: Environmental > Aquatic > Thermal springs > Hot (42-90C) | place: USA: Beatty... | reverse complement strand
TAGAACGTAGTAGTATGAAATGTATTCATTGATCCTCAGAAATACCGCCCGCAAAAATAAAAAAAAGATTATCCCCAACCCAATCCCCAGAACCCGTTTGACCGGATCCCCGAACGTCTGCCAGACGCCTTCCAGAATCTCCGCGATGAGAATAAAGACGGCATACAAATATCCCCATACCAACCCGATCCAAACCGGAAGACCATCTCGAAAAATCGGGAAGTGATATTCCCAAAGATGAAACCGATGGACACAGATCCATTCGCCAATCCCGCCCAGCGCGAACGCCACCAGCATGATCTTGAGGACGGCCCCCTGCGGCCGCGCTCGCTCCCAGTACAAAATGCCCGCCCATCCCAGCGACAGCGCGCCGGCGCACAGCCACTGATTCGCCGATAGATACAAAACTACACCGATGACGTATAGACTGAACCCCGCCAGCGCCGCCGCCTGAATCCATGCCGTCCGCGACCGGTACAGCGTCCTGCTGAAATTCGATCCGCCCGCGGCCGCGGCCCGGATGACAATCGGCTTTGACGGAGCTGGGTCGGCTGGATTCATCAAAACCTCTGACCAAAAAACAAATACCCCGTAAACCCTACCATCCGATCCGCCGGCCGCACGCCCTCCTGCCGGCGCACCAGAATCTTTCGCTCCAGAATCTCCATCGCGCACAGCTCAACAAAGCCCGATTCCTCCGCATCGAGATAGAGCCGCTTGAGCTGCTCCGCGTTCGGAATGATCGACGCCAGCACTCCACCCGGCCTGAGCGAATCGAACGCCGGTTTGACGGCCAGCCATGGCTCCGGCAAATCCAATACAACCCCGTCCACATCCCGAAGCGCAAATGATCCGCCGGCTTCGAGAATCGAAAATGTCACCCAGTCGCCCAAACTTGCCCGCTCGATGTTCTCCCTGGCCACCGCCTGGAACTCGGCGCTCCGGTCGAAGGAATACACCCGGCCGGAAGGCCGGACGAGCGTGGCCAGAAGAGTCGTGAGAGACCCGCTGCCCGATCCCATCTCTACAACTCGACTGCCAGGTCCGACCGACAGCTCCAGCGCGATTCGCGCCGCGTCCTTCGGATAGATGATCTGCGTCTTTCGCTTGACCTTCATCATCCGCTGAACCAGAGTCGGCCGAAGAGCGATGAGTGTCTTTCGAAGATGCGTTTCGACCGCCTCCCCTTCCGACCGGCCGATCACGGCGTCGTGCTTGATAACGCCGTCATGCGTGTGAAACGTCCGGCCGGCGATCAGCTCGACCAGATATGACCGCCGACCCCCGGCGTCCTTCAGCAATACCCGCTCCCCTGCGGCGAAGGGCTGGGAATGGATCGATTCGTCCATATCTCTAGGTTGGAAACTTGCCGATCATCATCTCGAATTCCTGGCCCGACATCCGCGGCACGCCCAATTTTTCGGCCTTATCGAGCTTCGATCCCGGATCCTCCCCGACCACCAGGAGATGGGTTTGCCTGGTGACGGAACTGACGGATAATCCGCCCAACCGCTGCACGGCATCTTCCGCGGCCGAGCGCGTCAGGGTCGGGAGCGCGCCGGTGATGACCACTCGCTTTCCCTTCAGAGGATTGTCCACCGCCAAAGAAGAGCGCTCCGGAGATTTGGGCCGCAGGCCCACATGGACCAGATCGTCCAGAAGGCGCCGGTTCAGATCAAAAAACGCCGCCAGACTCTCCGCCATCTTCGGGCCGATGCCGCCGATGGCCGCAAAATCCGCCTCACCGGCAGACCGGATGCGATCCAGACTTCCAAAATGAATCGCCAGATCCCGGCTGGTGACACCGCCGATATGCGGAATACCCAGCGCCGCTATAAACCGCTCCAGCGGAGATTCCCGCGTCCGATCGATCGCCGCCAGCAGATTGTCCACTCGCCTCTTCGCAAATCCCTCCAATGACAACAGTCGCTCCACCTGGCCTGACAGACGATAGATGTCGGCAATCGCCGCGATCAACTTCGCCGATACCAGCATCGCCACCACCTTCTCGCCCATACCCTCGATGTCCACGCCGGATTTGGAGGCGTAATACTCCAGCCGGCGCTCCAGCTGCGCGGGACAGGACAGATTCGAGCATCGCAAGGCCACCTCGCCGTCGTATCGCGAGAGCCGCCCGGAACAGGATGGACATTTCCGCTTCGGCATAAACTGCTTCAATTTTTTCCGCCGCTTCTTGCGCAGGACCTCCACCACCTGCGGAATAATCTCCCCCGACTTCTCCACTAGAACCCGGTCGCCCTCCCGGACATCAAGCCGGCGGATTTCGTCAAAATTGTGCAAACTGGCCCGCGATACGGTCGTCCGGGACAGAAACACCGGCGGATCGAACACCGCTGTCGGCGTGATCGCGCCCGTTCGACCGACACTGACCTCTATTGTCTTGATACGGGTCTCCGCGCGCTCCGCCGCGTATTTGTAGGCGATCGCCCACCGCGGCGACTTGGCTGTCTCCCCCAGACGCTGCCGGTCTGCCAGACGGTCGAGTTTGATGACGGCGCCGTCCACATCAAACGCCAGATGCGCCCGGTCGGTATAGAGCCGCTCGATTTCCGTGAAGAGGCCGTCCACGCCGGCCGGCGCGGACACCCGTGCCCGGCCCGGTGGAGTGAGAAATCCTACGGAGTCAAAAAAATCCAATACCTCCCAGAACGACGCAAAGCGGGATCGATCCTCACCGGCGAGATGCCCCATCGAATGGGCGATAAAGGCGAGCTTCCTCCTGGCCACTTCGGCCGGATCCAGAAGTTTTAATGAACCGGCGGCGGCGTTACGGGGATTGACAAAAAGAGACTCGTCGTTTTTTTGCCGCGCCTTGTTGAGTTCCCCGAATGCCCGGTTGTTCATGAACACTTCTCCGCGGACCTCCATCGTGATCGGCTCCGTCAGACGCAGGGGAACCGTCGCCAGCCGCTTGATGTTCTCCGTGATGTCATCCCCGGTCCGGCCGTCCCCGCGGGTCAGCCCTCGGAAAAGCTCGCCCGACTGATACTGGAGATTGACTCCCACACCGTCAATCTTCGGCTCCACCACAAAGCCCGCGTCGCTTCGCTCAAGTCCCCGATACACCCGGTCCACAAATGCCTGCATCTCTTCCCTCGAATACGCGTTGTCCAGCGACAACATCGGCTGACCGTGCGGGCAGCTCTTGAATCCGTCAATCCTCCCGCCGCCGACCCGCCGGGTAGGCGATGCGGGGTCGGCCAGATCCGGATGCCGGTCCTCCAGATCCTGAAGCTCCCGATAGAGCCGGTCATACTCGGCGTCGCTGATCTCCGGATGCGCATCGATGTAGTATTTCCGGTTGTGCCGCTCGATTTCCCGCCGCAGGTCCGACACGCGCCGCCGGCTGGACGCTGTCACGATCAGCACAGGCTCGCCATGTGGGGCAAACCCTCTGAGCCAGTCCACCCGGCAGGCGAAACCATCAGGGCATCTCTTCCTTTGCTGCCCCGGACTCCATTCCGAATTTTTTGAGTTTCATCAGCAGCGTCGTGCGCTTTAGACCCAGCATCTTCGCCGCTTCCGTCTGATTCCCGCGCGTCCGGCGCATGGCCTCCCGCATGAGACGCCGCTCGTACTCGTCAACCAGCTCCTCGTAGGGCGTCTGCCCGCCAACCAGATCCTCCGGCCGATCCGACCCCAGCCGGGGCGGAGATTCCACCAGCACGACCGATGCGATGGCGTCGCCCGATGCCAGCGCCACCGCGCGCTGGATCACATTCTCCAGCTCCCGCACGTTGCCGGGCCAGGAATATTTCCTCAGACTGTCCAGGACATCCGCCGTCACCGTCATCGATGATTTGCCGTACCGCTTCGCGTAGACCCTCAAAAAATGATCCGCCAAGAGGTCCACGTCCCCCGGCCGGCGGCGGAGCGGCGGAATTTCTATGGGAATCACACTCAACCGGTAGTACAGGTCGTCCCGGAACTGCCCCATCTGAGTCAGATCGAGCAGGTTCTTGTTCGTCGCCGCCACCACACGGATGTCCGCCCTCAACGTCTCGTGACTGCCCACTCTCCGAAACTCGCCGCCCTCCAGCACGCGCAGTATCTTCGGCTGAAGAACCATCGGCATGTCGGCGATCTCGTCCAAAAATAATGTCCCGCCGCTGGCAATCTCCACCAACCCGAACTTTCGCCGGTCCGCTCCCGTAAACGCGCCCTTCTCGTAGCCGAATAACTCCGCCTCGAGCAAATTCTCCGGTATCGCCGCGCAATTCACCGCGACAAATGGAAAGTCCTTCCGCAGACTCCGCAAATGAAAACTTCGCGCAATTAACTCCTTGCCGGTCCCGCTCTCCCCTGTGATCAGGATGCTGGCATCCGTGGGAGCCACCCGGCCCACCAGGTCCAACAGCTCCTTCATCTTCACATCCGTGGTGACAATCGCCTCGGTCAGGACGCCTTGGGACGGCGCGTCCCGGCGCGTGGGATGTCCCACGCGCTGAAGAACGCGCTCCACGTCCGTGATCGAAAACGGCTTTAATAAGAAATCGTCCGCGCCCAGCTTCATCGCCGCCACCGCCGTGTCGACCGTGCCGTAAGCCGTGATCACGCAAATGTGACATCTCGCGTGCTTCGCGCGGATCTCCGTAATCACGCTCAACCCATCCCCGTCCGGCAGCCGGATGTCCAAAAAAGCGGCCGAAAAATCCGCCGTTCCCAGCTTGTCCCGCGCTTCCCGCAGACTGTCCACCCGCGTGACTGCAAACCCGCTCTGACTGCCCGCCTCGGTCAAAAAATCCCCCATGATCGGCTCGTCATCCACAACCAATAGATGCTTCATGAAAATGAATCCACCCGTCGCTTCCTATCAAATACCCGACGCGGACCGCCGCCCATCACTAGGCCGCCGGTATCGCAATCCAGACCGTGGTACCGCCGCCCGGAAGACTCTCCACTTTCAGCGATCCGGAGAATTCCTCCTCGATGATCTTCTGCACGATGGGCAGCCCCAGCCCCAGGCCCTTGTCCTTCGTTGTATAGAAGGGATCGAAAATCCGCGACGGCTCCCCATGGATGCCGCCGCCGTTGTCCTGAATCTCAATCAATACTTCCCCCGCCCGGCGCTGAACCGACAACCCCACCCGGCCTTCCCCCATTCGACAGGCCTCAATGGCATTTTTCATCACGTTCACCAGCGCCCGCTTGAAATGCTCCGGCGAACCCGAAAGCTGAACATCCGGCGCTGTGACTTTAACGAACACGCCCCGGCTTTCCGCCAGAAATGAAATCTCCGCCGCCGCCAGATCCGCCACTTCACCCAGCTTAAACTGCCTCTCCTTCTGCGGCTGGCGCTCGAGCGATAGCTCCAGAAACTGGTTGATCGTGCTCGATATGCTCGTTACGCCGTCAATCACACGCTCCGACAGTTTCACCAGCCGTGGCTCCTTCTCAAGCTCTTTTTTCAATAGCGACGCGAACCCCTCGATCCCGCCCAGAGGGTTCTTGATCTCATGCGCAAACTCCGCCATGAGCCGCCGGTATATCCCCAGATGCTCCTTCCGGGCGATTTCGGCGCGAAGGCGCTGCAGCTCGGAGATGTCCAGGGCCGTGAACAAAACCCACGTCGAACCGTCGCCATGAACAAATCGCGTCGTCGCGTACTGGATCGGAATCTGCGCGTGGTCCCCCCGAAGAAGGATCCCCTCGGCAATCCGGACCTCCTCGCCCAGATGGAGACACCGGAGGATCGGGTCGATGTCCTTCCGGGAAAATAAAAAAATGTCTTCGCAGAGCCGCTTGTCCAGCAACGCCTCCGCCGACACGTGTCCCACCAGAAGGAGCGCCGTCCGGTTCACCAGACGGATCCGACCGGTGTTGTCTACCGCAATCACCGCCGCCTGACTAGCCGCCAGTACCCGGTCCAGAAAATCCCTCGTCTGGCGGATGTCGTCGTGAATCAGCCGGTTTTCCATCAAGAGCTGCGAATAATCCCGGATCGCCCGCGCAATCTCCAGGTCCTCGTCCTTGAACCAGATCTCCTCGTGCCGGTCAAAAAAAACTATGCTCGCCGTGTTCTCCCGGACCCGGAACGGAACCACCAGAACCGAATGACACCGGGCCGGAATGTCTCTCTGACGGCGCAGCACCCGCACGTCACCCTCGATATCGGCGCTTTGAATCCATTCGTGAAACGGATGACCCGACCGCACGACCGGCAGCGGCCGGGCGTGGCCCTCCGGAAGATCCACGGCGTGCTGCACCGCCCGCAGGTTGTTTTTGATCCGGATCAGCACGGCGGATTCGGGCCGAAGCACGTCGACCATCTGTTTGAATATTTCGTCGAAAAAAAGATCCGCATCGGCCCGGCCCTCGATGGTCGATACGTTTCTCAGGCGGCGCATCGTCGTTACCTGGGCGATTTTCTGAAAGGTCTCCCGCTCCTGCCGCATCTTCTGCTCCACCAGAAACCCCAGAATGATCGCCACGGTAAAGAGAGGAATGATCAGAGTGAGATTCGCCGGGGTGAACAACTCAAACCCCGGCGTGCCGGAGGCGGCGGATATGGCGTACAACATCGTGATGAAAAATGCCGTCCCGACGCTGCCCACCAGCCCAAAGGATAGACCGCCGGAAAAAACGGCGAACAGATACAGCCAGAACATGACTTTCTGGTACTCGTGGCTCGCCATGACGGAAAAATGAGAGAAGAAGATGTACATCAGTAAAACCGTCAGATTCGCCTCCGTATACGGAAACCGCTTCCGAATCCACGGCTCGGCGATGAAAAACAACACGACCGCCGACATGAAGAGGATGTAGAAGTGAGTCGGGAGCTCCTGAAAATAGGTGAAGGTGATGATGAGGGTCAGGACCAGCATGAACAAACTCAGAAATAAAAACCAGCCCCATGTCTCCCGGCCGGTTTCGGTCCTTAAATACCGGTAAAAGCGCTTGAGTTGTTCGATGTCAGATCACTTGACGAGATTGATCATTTCAAACATCGGAAAAAACATGGCCATCACGATCATCCCGATCGCGGCGCCCATGAATACCACCATCAAGGGCTCGATCAGCGATGACAGCGCGCCGACGGTCTCGTCCACAATCAGATCGTAGTTGTCCGCTATCCGGGTCAGCATGTTGTCCAGCGAGCCTGTCTCCTCCCCGACGGCGATCATGTGCGTCACCATCAGCGGGAAAACCTTCGACCGGTGCAGCGGCTTTGAAATGGTCTCCCCCTGGCTGATCGACGCCGATACGTCGTCCATCACGATGGCCAGGACCTCATTGCCGATCGTGTCCTTCACGATCTTGATCGATTGCAAAATCGGCACGCCGCTGGCGACCAGAGTCCCCAACGTCCGGGTGAACCGCGAGATCGCGACTTTGAGGATCAGATCGCCGAATACCGGCAACTTCAGCTTGATCTTGTCCACCTGCATCCGGCCCCGGCCGGGCTGGTCATACCACTTGTAGAGAAACACAATTCCGACGCCGGACACCAAACATAACCACCAGTAATTGACCAGAAATCCGCTGATGGCGACCACAATGACCGTCGGCAGGGGCAGCTTGACACCCATCTGCATGAACATGTCCGTAAACGTCGGAATGATCTTCACCATCAGAAAAGTCACCACGGTTATCGCAATCACGGCCATCACCGCCGGATACGTCATCGCGCCCGTGATCTTGGTCCGCAGCTCCGCATCTTTCTCGGCGAAAACCGCCAACCGGTCCAGCACTTTCTCCAGCACGCCGCCTACTTCCCCCGCCTTCACCATGTTGACGTATAACGGCGGGTAATATTTCTTGTGCTTCGACAGAGCCTCTGAAAACGCGCTCCCGCTCTGGATGTCCGCGTTCAACGTCGAAATCAGCTCCTTGAACGCCGGATTCTCCGTCTGCTCCTGAAGAATCGTCAGCGCCCGCAAGAGGGGCAAACCCGCGTCCAAAAGAGTGGCCAACTGCCGGGTAAACATCGTGATCTCTTCCTGCTTGACCCCGCGCTTGAACATACCCCCCAGACCGCCGCCGGCGTCCTTCTTTTCGGTGATGGAATACGGCCGCAGTCCCATCTCCCGAAGCCGCGTCGACGCCAGCTTCTCGCTCGCAGCCTCGATCGTTCCCTCGGTCTCCTTGCCCCCCGCATCCATCGCCTTGTATGTGAATAGTCCCATGGCTGATCCCTTCGCCCCGCTTTAGATCTGCTTCTGAACTTCGTCGCGGTCCTGCGCGCGCAGCATGACTTCCTGATGCGTGATCAATCCTTTTTGATAGAGCGCAATCAAATGCTGATCCAGTGTCTGCATCCCCAGCTGCCCGCCGGTCTGGATCGCCGAAATGATGTTGTGGGTCTTCTTGTCCCGGATCAGATTCCGGATTCCCGGCGTCACGATCATGATCTCGTACCCGGCCACCCGGCCGGCGCCGCGCGCCTTCGGACACAGGGTCTGCGAGATCACGCACTCCAGCGCGGTCGATAACTGCGTCCGGATCTGCTCCTGCTGGTCCGTCGGAAATACGTCGATGATCCGGTCGACCGTAGAGGATGCGCTATTGGTGTGCAGGGTCCCGAAGACCAGGTGTCCGGTCTCGGCGGCCGTGATCGCGGCTTCAATCGTCTCCAAATCCCTCATCTCACCCACCAAAATGACGTCCGGATCCTGCCGCAACGCCCGCTTCAGGGCTTCCTTGAAGGACGGCACGTCCACCCCGATCTCCCGGTGCGTCACAACACACTGCTTGTGGGGATGAACAAACTCGATCGGATCCTCCACGGTGATGATATGACCCGACCGCTCGGTGTTGATCCAGTCAATCATGGCCGCCAGCGTCGTCGTCTTGCCCGAGCCGGTGGGGCCGGTCACCAGAACCATGCCCCTGGGTTTTGTCAGCTGCGCGATGATCTGCTTGGGAAGCCCCAGCTCTTCGATGGAATAGATGCGGTTGGGAATCAGGCGCAGGACCATGCCGTAATAGCCCCGCTCCTTGAATATCGAAGCGCGGAACCGGCACTTGTTCTCGTACGAATATCCGTAGTCCGATCCGCCGTGCTGCTCCAGCCGCGTCACATGCTCGTCGGGCGTGATCGATTTCACGATAATCTGCGTGTCGTCCGGAGCCAGCACCGCGGTCTCGATATTCACCAGCTCGCCGTCAACCCGCAATACCGGCGGCCGGCCCACACGGATGTGAATGTCCGATGCGCCCCGCTCAATCGCCAGCTCCATCACGTCATGAAGATACATAATCTGATACCTCTATCTGTTCAGCTCTCAAGATTCAACGCCTGCCAAGCGTTGGACCAACCCGGTGGGCAACCATAGGTTAACCGTTGGCCACCACCTCTTCGATCGTCGTCATCCCCAGCGCCACCTTCCGGAATCCGTCCTCCCGCAGCGTCCGCATGCCGTTGCGGATCGCCGCTTCCTGAATCACATAGGACGGCTTGACCTCCAGTATCAGCGCCTTGATCTCCTCGCTCACCACCATCAACTCAAATATCCCCGTTCGACCCTTGTACCCCGTGAAATTGCAGGTCTCGCAGCCTGCCCCCTTGTAAAACGTCGTCCGGGCCGCCACGTCCGGGGGAAAATTCACCTCCTTCAGTATCTTTTCCGAGGGCTGATAGACCTGCTTGCAATTTTTGCAGATCGTCCGGCACAACCGCTGGGCCATGGCGGCCTGAAGAGAGGAGGCAATCATGAATGGACTGACGCCCATGTCAATCAGACGCGTGACGGAACTGGGAGCGTCGTTGGTGTGAAGCGTTGAAAAAACAAGATGCCCCGTCAGCGCGGCGCGAATCCCCACCGACGCCGTCTCCAGGTCACGCATCTCCCCAACCAAAATGACGTCCGGAGACTGGCGAAGCATCGAGCGAAGACCCGTCGCGAACGTGAGGCCGATATGGCTGTTGACTTGCACCTGATTGATTCCGTCCAGCTGATACTCGACAGGATCCTCGACCGTGATGATCTTGCGGTCGGGTTTGTTGATCTCATTGAGCGCCGAATACAACGTCGTCGTCTTGCCGGAGCCGGTGGGACCGGTGACGAGGATGATGCCGTTGGGTTTGCGAATGAGATCGTTGAAAATCCGAAGATTATCCTCGATGAACCCCACCTGGGCCAGACCCAATGACACGGACCCCTTGTCCAGAAGACGCAGCACGCAACTTTCGCCGTAAATGGAGGGCAGGGCGGAGACGCGAAAATCAATCTCCCGGCCCAGCATTTTGATCTTGATCCGGCCGTCCTGCGGAATCCGCTTTTCCGCGATGTCCATCCCGGACATGATCTTCAGACGCGCCTGGACCGCCCCCTGGAATTTTTTGGGAATCTTCGGCTGATGGACCAGCACCCCGTCCTGCCGGAACCGCACGTCAAACTCTTTTTCGTTCGGCTCGAAATGAATGTCGCTGGCTTTGTTCTTCAAGGCCTGCATCAGCAGCATGTTCACCAGCCGGATGATCGGCGCCTGCTCGGCCGCGGTCGCGTCGTCCGCCAGAAGGGCCGCGTCACTTTTGTCGTCCACGACCATCTGAAGATCGTTGAGGACGTCGGTCAGATTCTCCTGCTGAACGGCGTAAAAGGTGTCGATCAGCACCGTCAGCTTCCGGGGATTGACCATCACAAAATCGAGGTTCGTCTCCAGGACGTGCCGCAGATCCTCCTGGGTCTTCAGATCCACAAAATCGGCGCAGGCCAGCTTCATGAAACTGCCGTCCGTCGCCAGCGGGAAAATTTGAAATTGCTGGGCGGTCATCGTGTCGAGCAGTTTGATCAGATCCTGGTCCGGCGTGTAGGCGTCGACGTCTTCGTAGGGCAGTCCCAGATGCTGGGCATAGATTTCGTAAATCTGCTCCTCGGTCAACAGCCCCATGTCCTGGACCGCAGTGATGACGTCCTTTTCCTCCGCCTGCATCGTCGCTTCGATGGCGTCCAGCTGCTCCTTGTTCAGAACTTCCATCTTCTCCAGTATCTTCAGCAACTCAACTGATTCGACCATGATCTAGTCCCGGATCGCCACGCCGGCTTCGACCGGGGCGACTCGAAGCACCTCTTCGAGAGACGTCAGACCCTGCAGGACCTTCAGCCAGCCGTCCTCGCGCATGGGACGCATGCCCAGTTCCATCGCCTTCCTGTGGATGATGTTCGCCGGTTGTTTCTCCACAATCATGTCGTTGATCACGTTGTTCAACTCCAACAATTCATACAGCCCCACCCGCCCTCTAAATCCCGTCATCGCACACTCGGTACATCCACGCCCACGATAAAACGTCTGATCCTTGAATTCCTCCGGCCGCTTGCCCATTTTTTTTAAATCCTCCGGATTCGGCGTGTAGGACTCCCGGCACGCGGTACAGATCTTCCGAACCAGCCGCTGTCCCACAATCGCCCGAATGCTGGAGGTCAACAGAAAAGGCTCACACCCCATGTCGATCAGGCGTGTGATCGCGCCGGCGGCTTCATTCGTGTGCGCCGTCGCCAGTACCAGGTGGCCGGTGAGGGCCGACTGGATCGCGATTCCGGCTGTCTCGGCGTCGCGGATTTCGCCGATCAGAATAATGTCCGGGTCCTGGCGCAAAATCGAGCGGAGAGCCGCGGCGAACGTCATGCCGACCTTTTCGTTCACCTGGCACTGCACCAGTCCCCTGATCTCATATTCCACCGGATCCTCCACGGTGATCAGCTTGATATCGGGCGAATTCACTTCCTGAACGCCCGCGTAAAGCGTGGTGGTCTTGCCGCTGCCGGTCGGACCCGTGACCAGCACAATACCGTTCGGGGCGCCCAAACTGTTTTTTAATCTTTCCGCGTCGTCCGGCTGAAACCCGAGCTGGGTGATCGACAGAACCGCGGCGGCCCGGTCCAGCAGGCGGAGCACCACGCTCTCGCCGAACATCGTCGGCAGACTCGACACACGGATGTCGATCTCCTTGCCCGCCAGCTTCACCCGGATTCGGCCGTCCTGCGGAAGACGTGTTTCCGCGATGTTCAGATCCGCCATGATCTTGACCCGCGAAATAATGCCGCTCTGCAGCGCGCGCGGCGGCGATGGAAGATCCTTGAGCACGCCGTCGATCCGCTCCCGGACCTGGAACCGGTGCTCAAATGGCTCGATGTGAATGTCGCTGGCCCGGTCCCGAAGCGCCTGCAAAATGACCATGTTGACCAGCCGGATGACCGGGGTCTGATTCTCAAGCTGCTCCGCCGAACCGCCCAGGACGCCGTCCACGTCGGTAATCAGCTGGACGTCCGTCTCGGTCAGCTCCTGCAAAACGCTTTCCACTGTCTGCGTCTGAATTCCGTAGTACTGCTCAATCGACCTCATGACATCCGACTCCGCGGCAATCACCGGCTCAATGTCCAGTCCCAGCATCAGCTGCAAATCATCCAGCGCCGTGATGTCCAGGGGATCGGCAACCGCAACAATCAACTTGCCGCCGATCTCCTCGATCGGAATCAGCTTGTGCTGCCGCGCCACCCGCTCCGGAATCTTGGCGCACAGCTCCTGCGTGATCAGATAGTCCGTGAGCCGGACATAGGGAATGCCCAGCTGCGCGGATAATGCCGCGGCAATCTGCTCGGGCGTGACCAGCCCCAGCTCCACCAGCGTCTGACCCAGCCGGTGACCCGTCTCCTTCTGACGCGCCACCGCCTGAGCCACCGCCTCCTCCGACAACAACCCCGCTTCGATTAAAATGTCCCCCAGTCGCCTGCGCTCGGGTATCGCCATGCTTACCCCCGCTCCTCTTGAGGCTTGCGGTTCGCTTCCAATTCCTGACCCGGCGGGGAAAGACGGTCGAGCGGCTGACTCAAAAAGAGATCGACGATTTCCTTGTTGATCTGACCGGCATCCGCCGCCTGCCTCATGATCTTCTTCGCTTCATCAATCGGTATCCGCTTTTTGTAGGGCCGGTCCGACGCGGTCAGCGCGTCATAGATGTCGGCAACAGCGAGGATCTGCCCTTCCAGCGGAATCTCCCGGCCCTTGAGGCCCTGCGGATAACCGGTGCCGTTGGGGCGCTCGTGATGTGTCGCCGCCCAGACAGGGACCTCTTTCATATCTTTCGGCCAGTAAATTTTTCCCAGGATGTCCCACGTCTTTTTGACGTGGTCTTTCATCACGGTGAATTCCTCATCGGTCAAATTCCCGCGCGATACGATCAGGTTCCGATGCTCCTGCTCCGTCAACTCCGCGATGTCCCGGCCCGCGATCCGGTGGACGGTCCCGCGCAGGCGATCCAGGTCCCGCCGGTCATCCGGAGAAATCGGTCCCGGAGTCAGCCTGCTCCGGATAAACGCCATGTCCCGGTCCAGCCTCGCGCAGAACGCGGCGTGGCTGCGCGAATCGGCCCCGCCGTTTTCAAGTAATCGAATATGCTCCCCGAGCTTGATCTGCTCAAACCTCTGCCAGATCGCCTCCACCTGGTGCGGCTCCAGTTTGTCCCGCTTGTTCAAAACCGCCTCGGGCACGCCGATCTTGCCGATGTCGTGCAGGAGCGCGGCGTATCGGAGTTTCTTGAGAACGTTCTCCGGATAGTGAACTTTTCGGAAGGGCGCGGCGTTCGAGTCGCTGATCATCCGCGCGATCCGGTCGGCATAGAAGGCCACCCGGACCGTGTGGCCGTAGGTGATCCGGTCCCGCTCGCCCAGAGCGTGAATCGATGACTCCACAAAGGATTCGAACAGATTCTCCTGGCTCTCAATTAGAAACGAATTCTCAAGCGCCACTCCCGCCAGCGCCGCGATGGAGGAACACATCTTTTCGTCCTGAATCGTAAACGACCCCCCCTTCTTGTTCAGAACCTCCATCACCCCCGTGATCGCACCCGTGTGCGTGCGCATCGGACAGGCCAGAATGTTTCGCGTGATAAACCCCGTCTGCCGGTCCACATCCGGATTGAATGCGCGATGCCGGTAGGCGTTTCGCACGTTCAGAATATCGCCCTTTCGCACCACCAGACCCACGATGCCCTTGTTCGCCGCCACACGGATGTTCCGGCCTTTCTCCCCCTGCGCCACCTTCGACCAAAGCTCCTTGCGCGATTCGTCGTAGATGAAAATGCTCGTTCGCTCCGCGCCCAGCAGCGCCGATGTCTGAACCGTCAGGATCTCCAGAATCTGATCGACGGTCCGCGTGGATGTGAGAAGCTTGGAAAATTCCAGAAGCGTG
>Ga0114945_10001552_pt1 | contig 14164 bp, 14 predicted proteins | sample OV2TP3_FD_87194 | JGI IMG/M metagenome (GOLD analysis project Ga0114945, IMG submission 87194) | Hot spring microbial communities from Beatty, Nevada to study Microbial Dark Matter (Phase II) - OV2 TP3 | ecosystem: Environmental > Aquatic > Thermal springs > Hot (42-90C) | place: USA: Beatty... | reverse complement strand
GGCTTTACGGGCCGGAAATGGTCGCAGGACTACGGCGTCGTCTCGGGCCGCTGCAATACGGAGGCGATCGGGGCGGTGCTCGGCGGCGCGGTGGGCGGCGTGGTCGGCTCGCAGGTCGGTCGGGGCGAGACGCGGCCCGTCGCGATCCTCGTCGGCGGCATCCTCGGCGCGGTCGTCGGGGCCAAGATCGGGCGCGAGATGGACGAGAGCGACCGGGCGTGCATCGGGCACGCCCTCGAGCTCGCCGCAGACGGTCAGCCCGTGGCGTGGACCAACGGCGCCACCGGCGTCGCCTACCGGCTCGTTCCGGGGCGAAGCCAGCATTCCGGCGGCGCGCCGTGCCGCAGCTTCACCACCGCGCTCGCCTCCGGCGGCAGATCGGAGACGGTGGGCGGGTCGGCCTGCCGCGGCACCGGGGGCGAATGGCAGTTCCGCAAGTAACGCACGACGACAAGGAGACCGACATGCCGAAGCTGCGTTCCAGAGTTCTCGCCGTACTGCTCAGCGCCGCAATGACGAGCCCGGTGCTGCCGCCGCCCGTTCATGCGGGAATCATCGGCACGCACGCCGCCGTGGCGACGCAGGAGCGCGCGCGGGTTGCGGCGCTGCTCGAGCGCGAGGACGTCGCCGCGCGCCTGCTCGCTCTGGGCGTCCCGCGCGAGGAGGTGCACGCACGGGTTGCAGCGCTCTCGGATGCCGAGATCGCGGAGCTCGCCGCGCGCATCGACGCATCGCCCGCGGGCGGCAACGGCATCGTGGGCGCGCTCCTGCTGGTGTTCCTGATCCTGCTCGCCACCGACCTGCTGGGCTGGACCAAGGTCTTCCCCTTCACGCGCCAGGTGAAGTAGCGGGGCGCCGCGCTACACCGCGATCGGTGCTTTGATCGCGGGGTGCGGCTCGTAGCCCTCGAGCGTGAAGTCCTCGTAGGCGAATCCGAACAGGTCGCGCACCTGCGGGTTGAGCCGCATGCGCGGGAAGGGGCGCGGCGCGCGCGCCAGCTGCTCGCGTGCCTGCTCGAGGTGGTTGAGGTACAGGTGCGCATCCCCCAGCGTGAGCACGAATTCGGCGGGCTCGAGGCCGGTGACCTGCGCCACCATCAGCGTGAGCAGCGCGTAGGAGGCGATATTGAACGGCACGCCGAGGAACAGATCCGCGCTCCTCTGGTACATCTGGCAGGACAGGCGCCCCCCGGCGACATAGAACTGGAACAGCGCGTGGCAGGGCGGGAGCGCCATCCGGTGCACGTCGGCCGGATTCCAGGCGGTGACGAGGTGGCGGCGCGAATCGGGCTTGGCCCTGATCTGCTCCACGACCGCGCGCATCTGGTCGATCTCGCGGCCCTCCGGCGTGCGCCAGTGGCGCCACTGGTAACCGTAGACCGGGCCGAGCTCCCCCTGTGGATCCGCCCACTCGTCCCAGATGGTGACGCCGCGCTCCTGCAGCCAGCGCGTGTTGGTGTCCCCCCGCAGGAACCAGAGCAGCTCCAGGATGATCGACTTGAGGTGCAGCTTCTTCGTGGTGAGCAGCGGGAAGCGCCCGTCGAGCCCGAAGCGCAGCTGCCGTCCGAACACCGACAGCGTCCCGGTCCCGGTGCGATCGCTCTTGCGCGCGCCCTGCTCGAGCACCTCGCCGAGCAGGTCGAGGTACTGCCGCTCCTCTGAGGTCATATCGCGATGGTAGCGAAAAGCTCGCGCGCGCTCTGGAACCGCTCCTCCGGCTGCTTGGCCAGCAGCCGGTCGACGATCGGCTGGTAGCCGGCGAGCCGCGCCGGCAGCCTTGGCGCCTCGCCGTGCACGTGCTGGTAGACGAGCGTCGCGGGATCGGCGTCCCCGTACAGCCTGCGGCCCGTGAGCATCTCCTGGAAGATCACCCCCAGGCTGTAGAGGTCGGAGCGCGCGTCGGCCTCCCGCCCCAGGCACTGCTCCGGGCTCATGTAGCGCGGAGTCGCGAGCACCTCGCCCTGCAGCGTGAGCCCGGTCGTGGAGGCGAGGTCCTTCGCCAGCCCGAAGTCCACGATCACGGCATGACCGTCGGCGCGGAACATGATGTTCTGCGGCTTCAGGTCGCGGTGCACGATGCCGTGCCCGTGGATCGCGGCGAGCGCCCGGGCGATCTGCGCGGTGACGCGCAGCGCGGCGAGCGAGCTCATCCCCTCGCGCATGCGCGCCGCGAGCGTGCCCCCGGGGAGGAACTCCATGGCGATGAACGGGTGCTCGCCCGCGAGGCCCTGCTCGTAGATGCGCGCCACGTGCTCGGCCTCGAGGCTCGCGAGCAGCTTGTACTCGCGCACGAAGCGCCGCAGGAACCTGTCGTCGCGCCGCAGCTCCGCGTCGAGCACTTTGAGCACGAGCTGCAGCCCGTCGCGGGCGCGATCGGCCAGGTACACCTGCGCCATGCCGCCCTCGCCGATCTTGCCCAGCGTGCGGTAGCCGGGGATCCCGAGCGGGTCACCGTCGGCGCTGCGGAAGGCACTCGATTCGTCGACCATCAGGGGGCGCGTGTGTCGGGTCGGCGGGTAGCTCCATTGTGCGGCGATCGGACGCATTGATAAAGCCCCGCAGACATAGGATCATTCGCCTTCCGGGGGAACCACCATGATCAAGCTTTTCGGCGCAGGCAAGCCCGACCATCCGATGGGCGACCTCAGGGAGGCGAAGCGCATCCTCGAGGAGCTGCCGGCGCAGGATCCTTTCAAGGCGCTCGATGAACTGATGCACTGGCTCGAGTCGGTGAGCGCGGCCGAGGGCTTCAGGGTCGAGCAGCGCATCCAGGTGCTGTTCGCGGTCGACGACGCGGCGCAGTCGCGGCTGCGGCGCCTGGGCAGGGAGTACCTCGCCGCCGCGCGCCCCTCGCGCTTCCAGGAGAACCGGCTCTGGAGCGCGGTCCACGGCTACTGGCGCCAGGCCGGCCGGTCCCTGGCGCGCGCCGTGGACCTCTTCGTGCAGAACGCCAGGGGCGCGGAGTCGGCCAAGGCGCTGCTCGCGCTGCTGCTGGTGCGCGCGCTGCGCTCGCTCGCGCAGCAGATCAAGTGGATGCACCTGCGCTACGGGCCGGTCGACGCGTCGGTCTGGGGCGTGCTGAACAGCGTCTACGCCTACGCCGAGGCGAGAAAGCTCGCCCAGGCGAAAGTCGCCGTCTATCCGTCCGTGCCGGGAGAGTCCTCGCCGCAGCTCGAGCTGCTCAAGGCGGCCATGTTCAGCGCTGCCTCGCCCGACAGCCTGCTGCCGCAGGAGGCGGAGTTCGTCGAGCGCATGATCGCCGGCTACGCGGGGCGCTTTGCGCTCGCCTCCGCGCCGTCCCCGGAGCTGCCCTTCTGGACCGACCTTGCGCAGGCGATGGCGCCGGTGCGGTTGATCCGCACGCCGCAGCCGGGACCGGGACTGCGCTATCTGGGGGCCGGGGCGGCGCTCGGCGAGCTGAGCGCGCTCATCGAGCGGATCCACACCACGCGCGCGGTGCCCGCCGAGCTCGGCCTGCCCGAGGGACAGGACGCGGAGTTCGCGCTCGAGCTGCTGCGGCACCTCGCGCAGGTCTGGTCGCCGCAGCCGCCGGAGCGCAAGTCGCAGCGCCACGCCGTCAAGACGCGTCTTTCCGTGACCCACGGCTACGAGGGCGTGCTCGGGGTGCTGGGCGGGGGCGACTCGCTCGACTTCGACCGGCAGGCCACCGAGAGCTGGATCGTGGAGAACGTCAGCGCGGGCGGCTTCGGCGCCGTGGTGCCGAAGCTGAAGGGCGACTGGCTGCGCGTAGGCGCCCTGCTCGCGATCCAGCCCGAGGGCGGCAACAACTGGGTGCTCGGGCTGGTGCGCCGCGTCAACCGCACCGGCGGCGCAGAGGCCCGCGTCGGCATCGAGACGCTCTCGCGCGCACCCGCGGCGTCGATGTTCCGCGTCAGCGGCAGCCGGGACGCCACCGAGCAGGGCGTGCTGATCCGCAACGGCGAGGGGGCGGAGGCGCGGATCGTGCTCAAGCCCGGCGTCTACGCGCCGGCGCAGAACCTGGAGCTCGCGGCCGGGGAGCGCCAGCACGTCTTCATCCCGCAGGGGATCGCGGAGCGCGGCGAGGACTTCGAGATCGCGCGCTTCCGCGAGATGATCAGAGAATCCTGAGCAGGAACGCCGCGATGTGCGCGATCTCCTCCGCGCACACCGCGTGCGGCATCGGGTAGTCGTGCCATTCCACTGCGCAGCCGAGCTGCGCCAGCTGCTCGCGCGAGGTGAGCGCGCGCTCGATGGGGATCAGGTCGTCGTGCTGGCCGTGCGCCATGAACAGCGGAATCCCGCGGCTGGCGTCGCTCTGCTCGGCCATGAGCGCGGCCGACAGCGGCAGGTAGGTCGAGAGCGCGATGACGCCCGCGAGCCGCTCCGGGCTGCGCAGCCCCGTCTGCAGCGCGATCGCGCCGCCCTGCGAGAAGCCGGCGAGCACGATCCGGTCCGCCGCAATGCCGCACTCCTTTTGCTTGGCGATCAGGCCTTCGAGCAGGCCCTGCGAGGCGCGGATGCCGGCCTCGTCCTCGGGGCCGCCGCCGAGCTGCAGGATGTCGTACCAGGCGCGCATGCGCATGCCGCCGTTGATGGTCACCGGGCGGACCGGCGCGTGCGGGAAGACGAAGCGCACCGGCTTGGCGGGAGGCAGCCGCAGCTCCGGCACCACCGGCTCGAAGTCGTGGCCGTCGGCGCCCAGGCCGTGCAGCCAGATGACTGCGGCGGTGGGGAGCAGCGAAGGTTCTATCTCGATTGCATCAAGCGCCACACACCGATTGTAGCGAACGTCGAAAGCAGGTTCTATCGCTGTCGGAGATGCCCCCGAAGCAGAGACCGCCGTTGCCGCGTCGAATCACCGGTTCGCTCGCCTTTGGTACGGGATGGGAGAGGCGCCTCCGGCTGCTAGGACTTCTGACACCAGAACTGATACATCTCAACGAACGTGTCCGGATACGCTTCCTCGAACCGTGCCCAAGCCGTAAGGTCTAAATGTGCATCTGGCGCGGGATGCATTGCCTTGAATTTATCCATCGTCCAAGAGTAACAATCGAAGCCACGGAATCGGAGTCCGAGTTGACGTAGCGACTCGGCGATCTCTTGAACGGAGTACGAGCGCTCCACCCAATGGAAGACGAGGTCACTACAGCCATGAAGGGTGAAAAAGTCTATGAACTGCATCACGCCCTTTGCGGGGTCGTCGGGCGGCAGATCCAGGATCGCCCGGCGGAACCGCCGTATCCCCTCGGGCGTTCGCTGAAAGCCCTTCTCTCGGGCGAGCCTCCTCGCGGCTCTGACGCTTGAGCGCGCACTTGTGCTGTACAAGCCGATCTTCATCAGGCCGCGGCTTTCCAAGAGCCCCGCAAGAACTCGCCAACCCTGCATCGGATCGGCGAGCACCTGGAGTACCCCGACGCACTCGATGATGAAGAAACGCTGTCCTAGGCTGTCCAGTTCGAGGATGTCCGCCTGCTGGAAGGTGACGTTCTCGACGGCAAAGTGCTTTGCCATGCGTGCGGCGTATGCCAAACTCCGACGGCTCAGATCGACCGCGAGGACATCCGCATCGTGATAGGCCCGCGCGGCCATGAGCGCATGGTGGCCAGTGCCGCAGCCCGCAATCAGCACTGGTGTCCTGAGCGGGAACTGGAGCGGGAGTCGCTCCGGGGCGAGCCTCGCGAACATGGCTCGCACCGAGATCGGCTCCGGCCTGTCAGCGCTCGCCCACACCGGATACGGGTTCTCCTCGAAATGCTGACGAACGATCTGAGAGGCGCTGTCCACAATAGGCGTCGCGGCAGGGATTCGTCGCGCAATCTCTTGCTCTCTCTGAGGATTGGCAAGCTGCTCGACGAGGACAGGTCGTATCGCCTCGCTCCAGTCTGAGATCGGAACATCGAGAAGGCGTTCCGATTGCGCTAAGCTATTCAACGGGTCATACGCCGCAAAGACCAGCAGCGAGTACTCTAGGGTTTCGGTTCTCGCAGCATCTTGTACATCTTGCGCTAGGATCGCCTCAAGATCGTTGCGCAGTTCTTTCAGTCTCATGCGTTCTCCATCTGTTACAAGGAACGCGTACCCTGAAAAGAAGCACTGCCGCGCCAGCGCACCAAGAAAGTTAGTCCTGAAATCTGCGACCGCGTCCCCCCGAACCAAGCGCAGCAGCGCCCAGCGGCGCGCGTTGGTCAGCACGCGCTCCAAATCGGCGTTCACCACGGCGATGCGTGGAAGCGAGGTGGAGAGCAGCGGGTCTGCCATCAACGCCATCATGGCCGAACGAGCGACCGCAATTGGGTCGCTTCCCCACTGCGCGGCCTCGCGCAGCACGGCGAAGCCAGAAGCGTTGACGGTGAGCCCGATGACGGCGCCCGCCAGACGCTGCGCCGAGAAATTCTCGTCGTTGCACAGCGCAAGCAGGGCCGATCGCTCGATCTCGCCGGCCGCAGCGAGTGTTGTTCCATGCAGGACGGCGGCCAAAGCTTGGCGCAGCCTTGGACTCGCCGATTGCTCGGCGAGGGCCCTCAATAGGATCTGGATGCCTTCAGCTTTCTTCCCCCCATCGACCAGAGCCTGGGCCAGTCTGCTGAGCACTTGCTGATCCCCTGGCCGAAGAGACAGTTGTCTGCGAAGCTGAGCCACCGCAGGGCGGAACTGCCTTAGCGCTAGCAGCGCGGTTGCCAAATTGCCATGTGCGTCGGAGTATCCAGGCCTAAGCTGGATCGTTTGTCGAAATTCATTGATTGCCGAATCCAGTTTCCCGGATCGCAGCAAGGCGACGCCCAGATTGTTGCGTGCGGCTGCATCATCAGGATCCAGGGCCACTGCCCGCCGAAGATGCTTCGCTGCCTCGTCCGGTCTCCCGAGTTCGAGGAGCGCTAGCCCTAGGTTGCTGTGTGCTGCGGGGTAGTCTGCGGACAACGCGATCGCCCGCCGATAGCGCTCGATCGCATGATCGAGCCTGCCGGTCGCACGATACGCCTCTCCCAGGCTGTTCAAGTACTCGGCGATCTGCGGGCGCAGGGATGCGGCCCTTTCAATCAGCTCGATGGCGCGGTCATTCCGGCCGATCTGGTGTGCCAGAAGGCCTAGCGAGTGCAGCGCATCCGCCTGTTCGGGATTGACATCAAGGATTTGGCGATAAAGCGCCTCGGCTTCAGTAAAACGTCCGGAACGATGATGCTGTTGCGCAGCGTGCAGCTTGTGAGGCAGATCCATCGGCCCTTTCTACCCCCGGATCGCGCTTTTCGGCCGGAACGCCTTCACCACCGCCGCGTCGGTCTCGATGTACGGCCCGCCGATGAGGTCGATGCAGTAGGGCACCGCGGCGAACACGCCGTCGAGCGTCTCCTTGATCGCCTTGGGCTGCCCCGGCAGGTTGACGATGAGCGCCTTGCCGCGCACCACCGCCACCTGGCGCGAGAGGATCGCGGTCGGCACGTACTTGAGGCTCACGGCGCGCATCTGCTCGCCGAACCCCGGCAGCACCTTGTCGGCGACGGCGAGCGTCGCCTCCGGCGTGACGTCGCGCGGCGCCGGGCCGGTGCCGCCGGTGGTGAGCACGAGGTGGCAGCCGCGCGAGTCGACGAGGTTCCTGAGCGTCGCCTCGATCACCGGCTGCTCGTCCGGGATCAGCTGCTCCTCGAAGCGCAGCGGCGGCGACTTCACCGCGCGCTCGAGCCACTCCTTCAGCGCCGGGATGCCCTCGTCGCGGTAGACCCCGCCCGAGGCGCGGTCGCTCACCGAGACGATGCCGACGACGAGCGTCTCGCTCATCGGACGGCGTGGAACTCGAGTTCCACCGACGCGGCGCGGCGCACGGCGCTGCCTACGAATACGGTGCGGTTGAGCCAGTCGTAGCGCTCATCCGAGGTCTCGAACCAGGGCGTGGTGCGCGTGTAGATAAGCGCCGGGTCCACTTCCTCGCCGCGCGCCAGGCGCGCCATCGCCTCGGGCGGCCCGTGGCGGTAGCCGCGGTTGCGCACGTAGACGAGCGCCCCGTCAGCGGTCTCGAGCGTGTAGCGCGCGTCGAGGTAGGCGACGCCGTCGGCGCGCACCAGCTGCCAGTCGGCGCCCCCCGGGAGGACGCGCCCCGAGAAGCGCGGCCCGGAGAAGCTGCCGCCGGTGATGCCGATGATGCGCCGGCGCCCGAGCGGGGTGGCACCGAGCTCGCGCGGCGGCTCGAGCGTCACCTCGGCGCGGCACAGGAGCTCGGTCCGGATCAGGCTGCCTCCATCGCTTCGCGCAGGCGCCGGAAGAGCTCGCGCTGCGCGTGCGGCGCCCGCCCGGCGGCGAGCTCCTTGCGCGCGTTGCGGATGAGCGCGCGCAGCGCCTGGATGTCGGCGCCGCCGTGCTCCCGCGCGAACAGCGTGAGGGCGGCGTCGTCCTCGATCAAGCGCTCGCGCCAGCGCTCGAGGCGCTGGCGCCGCGCGCGCGCCTGCGCCGAGCCGCCCTCGAGCGCGGCGAGCGCCGCGCGCAGCGGCACCGGGTCGATCTCGCGCATCAGGCGGCCGATGAACTGGAGCTGGCGCCGGCGCGCCTCGTGGCTCGTGATACGGCGTGCCTCCTGTACCGCCGAGGAGAGCGTCTCCGGCAGGCCGAGCGCCGCGAGCTGCGCCGGCGGCAGCTCGAGAAGCGCCGCGCCCAGCGCCTGCAGCTGGTGCATCTCGTGCTTGCGGCGCGTCTTGCTGACGAGGGGCTCCTGCATCGCGCTGCTATGATAGCGCGCCATGCGCGCCGCTCCGATGCTGCAGAAGACGCGCGCGGCGGCGCGCGCGCCGGGCCGCTTCACCTGCACGCCGGATGCGCTGCGCGAGCTCGCGCAGGCGGTGCTCGCGCTCGCGCACGGCGCCGGCGCCTCGGCCAGCGAGTGCGAGGTGTCCGAGGGCTACGGCCTGACGGTCACCGTGCGCATGGGCGAGATCGAGACGCTCGAGCACAACCGCGACAAGGGCATCGGCGTCACCGTCTACATGGGCGAGCGGCCCGCCGCGCGCCGCGGCCACGCCAGCACCTCGGATTTCTCGCCGGCGGCGCTGCGCCAGACTGTTGAGGCGGCCGCCGCGATCGCGCGGCGCACCGCGGTGGACGACTGCGCCGGCCCGCCCGAGCCCGCCGAGCTCGCGCGCGAGGCGCCGGGGCTCGACCTGTTCCATCCCTGGCACCTCGAGACCGCGGAGGCGGTGCGCATCGCGCGGCGCGCCGAGCGCGCGGCGTTCGCGCTCTCGCCGCGGATCAACAACTCCGAGGGCGCGACGCTCTCGACGCAGCAGGGCCAGTTCGTGCTCGCCAACAGCCTGGGCTTCATGCAGGGATTTCCGACCTCGCGCCACTGGCTCTCGCTCTCGGTGATCGCCTCCGAGGGCGGGCTGATGCAGCGTGACGACTGGTACAGCGCGGCGCGCGTGCCGGGAGAGGTCGCCGACGCCGCGGCGCTGGGGCGCTACGCGGGCGAGCGCGCGCTCGCGCGCCTGGGGGCGCGCAAGATCGCCACCTGCCAGGCGCCGGTGCTGCTCGAGGCCCCGGTGGCGGCCTCGCTGCTCGGCTCGTTCGTCGGCGCGGCGAGCGGCGGCAACCTCTACCGCAAGTCCTCGTTCCTGGTGGACGCGCTGGGCAAGCCGGTGTTCGCGCGCGGCGTGACGCTGGAGGAGCGCCCGCACGACCCGCGCGGCCTGGCGAGCTCGTACTTCGACGACGAGGGCGTTGCGACGCGCCCGCGCGCCGTGGTGCGCGACGGCGTGCTCGAGGGCTACTTTCTCGGCAGCTACGCCGCGCGCAAGCTCGGCATGAAGTCGACCGGCAACGCGGGCGGCAGCCACAACCTGGTGCTCGCCCCCGACGGCCCGGACTTCCGCGGCATGCTGAGGCGGCTCGGCCGCGGGCTGCTCGTCACCGAGATGCTGGGGCACGGCGTCAACCTCGTCACCGGCGACTACTCGCGCGGCGCCGCCGGCTACTGGGTCGAGGGCGGCGAGATCGCCTACCCGGTCGAGGAGATCACGGTGGCGGGAAACCTGCGCGACATGTTCCGCGGCGTCGCCGCGATCGGCAGCGACTTCGTCACTCGCGGCGCCTACCGCTGCGGCTCGATCCTGATCGACCGCATGACCATCGCGGGGAATTAGCTCCCGGGGCGATGGCCAAGCCGCTGGCTCTAGGTGAAGTCCAGGCGCGCGCTGAGCAGCACGCCGTAGATGCGGATCGGGTGGCGACGCCCGGCCTGGAACGGCGGCAGCGGCTCGGCGTCGAGGTCGAGGTTCTCGACCGAGAGCGCGCCCATCACGGCGTCGGTCATGACGAACTCGCCGACGCGCGCGCGCGCCAGCACCAGGCGCGCGAGCGAGACGCTGTCGCCGAAGGCGACGCGGCGCTCGAAGCCGCGCGCGCCCGCGGTGCCGAACACCGCCTCGCCGAGGTGCAGGCCCTGCGCCACCGCGGTGCGCACGCCGTGCGCCTGGCGCCAGGCCTCGGCCATGGCGGGGAACTCCTTCTGGATGCGCTGCGCCGCGCGCACCGCCTGCTGCGCGGCCTGCATCGGGTTGCCGCGGCCGAACGCCGCGAGCAGCGCGTCGTGGTGCGCGGAGAACAGCTCCCCGCCATGCGCCGCGACCGCCTCGGCGGCGAAGTTGAGGAAGTTGCTGAGCAGCGCGAGCGAGACCCGCGGGTCGAGCACCTCGGCGACACCCGCGAGACCGCGCAGCTCGGCGCACAAGATCACGGCGTGGCGGCGCTCGGCGGCGGGCGCCGCGGACATCACTGCACTCATCGGTGCTCCCCGATCGGATCGACCTCCGCAGGGTACGGTTGCAAGAATGTGTCAGCGAGGAACTAGTGCCGCCCGGCGCGCGGCGGCGTGACTTATTCCACGAACGCGAGCGTCACGCGCTTGTGAAGAAAAGGGGTCTGACCCCTTTTCAGAGGAGGGTGAAGAGGGCGACGACGAAGACCACCAGCGCGCCCGCGGCGAAGAAGGCGAGCGAGGATTCGGGCAGGTCGGGGAGCTCCGGGTCGCGCGCGATCGGCGCCGGGTGATGCTCCTCGTGGACGGCGCCAGCGTGCGCGCCGTGCAGCGCGGCCATCTTCTCGTTGAACGCCCTGAAGAAGTCGCCCGCGACCTTGTTGGCGGCGGCGTCCACCAGCCGCGAGCCGATCTGCGCCAGCTTGCCGCCGACGTTGGCCTTGACCCTGTAGGAGAGCTTCGTGCCCTCGCCCTCGGGGGCGAGGCTCACCTGAGCGGCTCCCTTGGCGAAGCCCGCCACGCCCCCCTGGCCCTCGAAGGAGAGCGCGTAGGACTGGGGCGGGCGCACGTCCGAGAGCCGCAGCTTGCCCTTGAACTTGGCGCTCACCGGCCCTACGCGCGCGGTCATGTTGACGATGAACTCGGTGTCGCTTTCGCGGTCGATCGACTCGCAGCCCGGCACGCAGGCCTTCAGCACCTCCGGGTCGTTGAGCGCCGTCCAGGTGTCGGCCTGGGAGGCGGGGATCAGCTGCTCGCCGGTCATCTCCATGCGCGTTTCTCCATGTGCCTGGGCTCCGCGCGCGAGAGGGCGTGCGCGAGGTCCACCAGGCTCTTCAGGTTGTGCACCGGCAGGAACCGGTCGACATGCGGCAGCATCGCGCGCACGCCCGCGGGCCGGGCCTCGAACCGGTCGTAGCGCAGCAGGGGATTGAGCCAGACGAGGTCGCGGCAGGACTTGTGCAGGCGCTGCATTTCCTCCCCGAGCCCCTCGCCCGCCTCGCGGTCGAGGCCGTCCGAGACCAGCAGCAGGCAGGCGTTCTGCCCCAGCACCCGGCGGCTCCAGCGCCAGTTGAACTCGCGCAGGCAGGCGCCGATCCTGGTGCCGCCCGACCAGTCCTTGATGGCATCCGCCACCCGCGACATCGCGACGTCGACGTCGCGGTGGCGCAGCTGGCGCGTGATGTTGGTGAGCCGCGTGCCGAAGACGAACACCGAGACGCGGTCGCGGTCGTTGGTGAGGGCGTGCAGGAAGTGCAGGAACATGCGCGCGTAGGGGTTCATCGAGCCCGAGATGTCGCACAGCACCACCAGCGGCGGGTGGATCTCGTCGGTCGCGGCGCGCACCAGCGGGATCACGTCGCCGCCCTCGCGCAGGCTCTCGCGCAGCGTCGCGCGCAGGTCTACGCGCACGCCGCGCGGCGAAGCCCGGAAGCGCCGCGTGCGGATCATGGGCAGGGGCAGGCGCAGCTCGGCGAGCATGCGCTTCGCCTCCGCGAGCTCGGCCGCCGACATGGTGTCGAAGTCCATGCGCTGCAGCAGCTCGCGCGAGGAGAAGGTGAGCCGCGCGTCGAGCTCGATTCTCTGCTCCTCGCGGCTCTCCTCCATCCGCTTCTGGCTGTAGAGCGCATCGGTGAGCCGCTGGCTCTGCTCCTCGTCCTTCGTCGCGCGGCCGTAGGTCTTCGGCAGCAGCGCCTGCATCATCTTCTCGGTGAGCCCGGGGTCGCGCCAGAAGATGCGGAACGCCTGATCGAAGATCGGGCGCTGCTCCTCCTTGGAGAGCAGCACCGCCGACATGGTCCAGTACCAGTCCTCCCTGCGATTGCAGCCGGCGAGCTCGAGCGCGCGCACCGCGTCGATCACCCGGTCCGGGCCGATCCTGAGGCCCGCCGCGCGCAGCAGGCGCGCGAAGTGCATCACGTTCTCGGCGAGGCGCTCCCCGGGGCCCGCGGGGTCGAGCGAGGGGAACATCGCTAGGCGTGCGCGGCTTCGCCCTGCGCGAGCGGGCACTCGCGCGCCAGGCGCTCGATCTCGCGCGAGGCGACCACCCGCTGCTCGCGCGCATACAGGTCGTGGTTGCGCTCGACCTTGCGCAGCCGGTAGACGTAGTTCGCCATGATCCCGGCCGAGCGCGCGAGCCCCGCACGCGAGGTGTCCGCGAGCCAGTTCAGGCGCTCGAGGGAGGCCCCGTTGCCGAGATGGAAGCGCGCCACGGCATCGCGCGGCTCGCCTCCCGCCTTGGCGTTGAGCAGGTAGTGCGCGCAGAGCGGCTTGAGCAGCGCCTCGAGCTGGCGCGCCGCGGGCGAGCCCGGCCAGCCGGGTTCGCCCAGCCGCGCGAGCAGCGCGTGGCGCGCCTCGCCCTCGGGGCCGACCGCAAGCCAGACGCGCATCTCCTCGAGCCATTGGCGGAAGCCGGGGATCGGCGAGAGCGTCGCGAAGCGGCGCACGCGCGGCAGCTCGCGTCGCAGCTCCTCGGCGACCTGCTTGACGAGGAAGTTGCCGAACGAGACGCCGCGCAGCCCCTTCTGGCAGTTGCTGATCGAGTAGAACACGGCGCAGTTCGCGTCCTCGGCGCTCGCCACCGGCGCCGCGGGCTCGAGCAGCGGCTGCACCGCGGCGCTCATCTCGCGCGCGAGCGCTACCTCGATGAAGATCAGCGGCTCGTCGGGCAGCTGCGGGTGGAAGAACGCGAAGCAGCGCCGGTCGGTCTTCAGGCGCCGGTGCAGGTCGTCCCAGCTGCCGATGGCGTGCACCGCCTCGTAGCGGATCAGCTTCTCGAGCACCAGGGCGGAGGAGCGCCAGTCGATGCGCTCCAGGCGCAGGAAGCCGCGGTTGAACCAGGAGCGCAGCAGGTGCAGGAAATCGGCATCCAGCGCCGACCAGTGCGGGCTGCGCTCAAGACCCCCGAGAAGCGTTGCGCGCATCTCCACCAGCGCGGCGGTGCCCCCGGGCGCCATGTTGAGGCGGCGCAGCAGCTCCTGGCGCGGAGGCTCGGCGGCTGCCTGCAGGCGGGCGAGGTTCGCCGGCGAGGGATCGAAACGGTAGGCATCGGCCGCCCTGCCGACGTCCTCGGGCGAGGGGGAGAAGTCGCGCGCGAGCGCGTCGAAGAACCGTGCGCGAGAATCCGCGTCGAGCCCGCGGTACGCCGCGAGCGCATCTCGCGCGAGCGCGACGCCCGAGGCTTCGCCGCGCTCCCCGAGCAGCGCCCGGCAGAGCTGCACCGCGTGCGAGGCCGCCCCCGCCTCGCGCCCGAGCAGCCGGCCGAAAAGAGACCCCATGCCCATCGCTAGGCGGCCGCGGCGACCGATCTCGCCTCGGTCACGAGGCGCTCCGCCAGCCCCCGGACCTGCTCCCGGACCTCCTCCCGGATCAGCTCGGCGCCCTCGCGGCGGAGGAACTCCCGCGCCTCGTCGGCGACGCGCCGGGCCGCTTCCTCCTGGAGGCGGCCGCC
>Ga0114945_10001551_pt1 | contig 14170 bp, 10 predicted proteins | sample OV2TP3_FD_87194 | JGI IMG/M metagenome (GOLD analysis project Ga0114945, IMG submission 87194) | Hot spring microbial communities from Beatty, Nevada to study Microbial Dark Matter (Phase II) - OV2 TP3 | ecosystem: Environmental > Aquatic > Thermal springs > Hot (42-90C) | place: USA: Beatty... | reverse complement strand
TTTTTTTCATTGATCGATATTCCGCCATCATCCCCCATTTACGGAAAAAAGACCTCGAATTATTCCAAAACGACAATCTGCTGTAGGAATGAAACACAAACGACAGACCGTCCACAACGATTCCCTTAATGAGATATTGGGGGATACCCCATAGATAAGTCATATTCTTGCCATTTTGTTCATATTCAATGTGGGCGGCAAAGCGGCCGAGGGACATGTGCCATTGGGCGGCGTTTCTGAATTTCAACCGTTTTAAATCGACCGGATGCCATACCGTGGCTTCCCCGCAATAGTACAAAATTTTATTTTTTTGGAGTAATCTCTGAATGAGCTCGGTATCCTCACCAACAGCTATCTTGCCAAAATATAAGTCTGTTCTAAAATTGCCGCATTCTCTCAGGGTCGACTTTTTAAAGGCAAAATTCGCCCCTATTAATTTTCCCATATTCTCATCGAACTTCTTTGTTTCCAAACCAAGATCACAAATAACGACGCCACCGGCCATCTTATGAGGATTGTCTTTAATCCACCGAGGCGTTCCTTTTGGATAAAGAGGCAAAACTCTGCCACCAGCCCCATCACAGTCAAATTGCTTAAAACATTTCAATATTGAATCAATCCATTGTGGTCCAATAATGACATCATCATCCGTGAAAACCAAAATATCACCTTGTGATTCCTCAATCCCACGATTGAGCGCATACGGTTTGCCTTGCTTGGGTTCAAAGATATACCTTAATTTTCCTTTTCCTTGAAATTGGGGAACAAAAGATTCCGCCACCTTACGGGTCTCATCTTGAGAATTGTTATCAATGATAAGCACCTCGTAATTGAAACTTCCGTTATCCTCTTGACGAAGAAGACTATCCAGAGTTTTCGCAAGACTCTGCGCCCGATTATAGGTACAAATGATAACGCTGAGGAAACTCTTCATTTATTCTGTTCCTCTAAGAAAAATATTCTTCTATACTCCATAGACCGTCCGACATTGATCATTAATCGATTCCATGCCTTAAGAAATTCAGGCTTATTGAACACTACCAAAATTAACCTGTAAGCTGTTTGGAGCATATCCCGGATGAGATAGCGGGGAATGCCCAAATAATAGATCAGATTTCTATCAAGCTCACTTTTTTCATCCACAACCACCCGATAGCGGCCTAAAGCGATATCCCATTTAGCGATATATCTTAATGTCATTCGTTGCGGATCAACAGGATGATAAACCAAGGCTTTGCCGTTATAGTATAAATTCTTTCCTTTTTCCAGGACGCGGTGGGTAAACTCGGTATCTTCTCCCATGGTTGAAAGTCCCGGACCGATATCCGTACGGAACAACCCGCACTCTGTAAAAACTTCTTTTTTAAAGGCAAAATTGGCACCCAAAAATTCAAACATGGGCTTTCCATACTTTTTTACTTCTTCACCGTAATCATAAATGACGATCGGGCCGGCCAAGATCTTCTTATTATCCTTTACCCATTGAGGTGCGCCATCAGGATAAAGCGGCAAAATTCTTCCCCCCATGCCGTCACAAGGGTGATCCTTAAAGCAAGCCACAATGTTCCATAACCATTGTGTATCAACGACCGTATCGTCATCTGTGAACGCGATAACAGCTCCCGCGGATTCATGAATGCCTTTATTGACAGCATTCGTTTTGCCCTTAACAGGTTCGAAGAAATACTTTAATCTGCCCTTGAAACGAGGCTGGAAATCATTAACAATCTGCTTTGTTGCGTCCTTGGAATTGTTATCAACTAATATAACTTCATAATCAAACAAATTTCTTGTTTCTTGCTTTAACAGACTTTCCAGGACTTCCTTCAGCTTGTCGGAACGATTATAGGTGGCTATAACAATACTAATGAGCATAATTTTTCATTATAATTTCGTTAAACTGGTTTATCCATTCGAACCGCATGGTAAGGTAGACCAAAGGCAGCGAATATCTTCTCAATGTTCTTATCGATGTCAAAATTCTCAACAATACATTGTCGAGCCCGAGACGACATTGCCTTTTTATCTTCGTCTGATAGACGTAAGGCCTGGCGTAAACCTTCCAAAACTCCTGTTGTATTTTTTTCGACCAAAAATCCAGTGATCCCATCCTCAATGACCTCGCCCGATCCCGTACACTTTGTTGAGATGCAGATCAGTCCGGTGGCCATCGCTTCCATAAGGGCCAAACTTAAGCCTTCGTTATCGCTGGAAAGAACGAAAATATTGCTCATTTTCAAATATTTATCGATATCCTGGACTTGCCCCAAGAACATCATACGATCATAGGATCTTTTTTGTCGAGCCAGATTCTTTAATGCATCTTCAAGGGGCCCAGCCCCCAACATCACCAGTCTTAAATCAGCCTGCTCTTTCGTTAAATCATCGAACGCATTAATGAGACGATCTAAACATTTCTGTTGCGTAAAGCGCGCCGTGGAGATGATAACAATATCCCGTTCCGCGATCCCTAATTCTCGGCGAATTTCCCGGCATCTTTCTTTCAAAGGGAAAAAAGATGCACTGTCGATCCCATGATAGGCAACCTCGATCCTGCGTGGTGAATATTTCCAGAGTGAAACATAGCGATCTTTCATATCGCGGCTGACCGTAAATATCCTCGTACAAAAATACGCCCTTAAATTGATCAAGGTGCGCTGCAAACACCACCACAGACTAAGCCGAGGGATGATTCCAAAATATTTTTTACTGGGTTTCTCCATCGGTTCGGGCGCACCGAGATTTTCATGCATAAACACCTTACCGCGTGTTACTAAGAATGTTGCAAAAATATCCCCCATATTGAACTCCGAGTACCAAGCTTGTGAAAAGATGACCGCTGATGGCCTGATCCTGTGAAGAAAAAAGAACATGTTCTTAAATTGTTTGAAGATGCTCCGCTCAAATTCAAAAGGAAAATTGACCACGGCAACAGGTAAATTTCGCTTTTTAAACTCCCTGCCAAAACGGTCTTGCCAGGGGACCGTCACGGCCAAAGTGACCTTACATTCCCTGTAGTCGATCCGTTCGAACCAGTCCAGAAGAAGTTTCTCCATCCCGCCCCATTCACCGTCATACGGCAACCGGCGGAAAAAAACAAAATGAGGCAATGCCTTCGCGCCTCTTCCGCTGTTACTTTTATTGATCATCTCAGCTAATTTTTGCCGGGCCGCTGCAAAACTTACTTCTCCGCTCTTTAATCCATTTAAGATCCTCTTGATCTTTTTCTTCAAGAACAAACGCGCTAATGTCTTATTAATGATCTCAGGATAAGTGTTATTGTATTTAACAAAGATCTCGCGCAAATACCAGTTCGTTTTCTCATCGCTCATAAAATCATATTTTAATTTAAATAGAAACTCGGCTATGCGAATCTCACGGATGCGCGAACTCCACAAGGATCTGGAATGATACCGGTAATAATACAAAGGCTCTGCTATGTGCCCCATGGGGAACTGCCGGGAAACTCTCACCCAATAATCGTAATCCTCAAGCAACTCCATATCCGGATCATAACCACCAACCGTTTCCATAACTCGACGGGCATATAAAAAACAGGCGCGGATACAATTATGTTTTTTAAGGGTTTCGTATCCGTCCAGCTTCTCACGGCTGACAATCGTTTCGTTTTCTTCATCCATTGTAAAAATATCACAGTAGACAAAATCATGTTTTTTATCGCTTAAATAAGCAATCATCCTTTCAATGGCTTCTCTGGCATAAAAATTATCATCCGATGTCCATGTTAAATACTCTCCCTTGGCCTGCGCAAAGCCAATATTAAGCGACCTCGGCAACCGCTGGTTCTGCTGATTGCGGATACACTGCACACGCGGCTCCTTCTGCACGTATTCTTGAATAATCAAAGGTGTCTCATCTGTGGAACAGTCGTCTACAATAATGAGCTCAATATTCTTATACGTCTGATTTAAACAACTCTCAATGGACTGACGCAGATATCTTGAGCCGTTGTAAGTCGGGAGTACGATACTTATAAGTGGAGTCTTATTTGTCATAGGTTAAATCCTAAGCACTAAATCCTAAACTCTAAACCATATCAAAATCATAAACTCAAATGTTCAAAACATCTTATTGAAACTTTTCAACAATCGCTCCAAAGATTTTCATTAATTCGGTTGCTTCCTGTAATAAAGCCTTTTGTTCCGCTATATCCTGATCCTTTGGCTCGACCAGACCAAGCCAATATCGACATTCTTATGATTCTTTACGGAAAATTTTTACCCTCATGAGAAAATCTTTTTTGCTCAGCGATTCATTGGCTTCAATATAGTTCGCTCCCACTGATCCTGCCGCTTTAGCAAGTTGAACCCCAAACTCAATATTCGTGATATTTCTTGATAATTTATTAATAAAATCCCTAACGCGTTTTGCAAACTTAAAGGTTCTTTCCTCAAGATCATAACGTTTTGTATTTTTTTCTTCAGTCATTTTTTTGTTTTGAATTTTGAATTTCGGTCATTCGAATTTGTTTAGGATTTCGATATTAGGATTTAGGATTTTTCTTCGACTCTCTTAGCATCCGCCTAACAATCCTCTCGCTCGCCTTCCCATCCCCATACGGATTTTGGGCTTGAGACATTTTGCCGTACTTTTGGGGATCCTTTAGCAGTTTTGTGACATACTTAACTATATTTTGGGGATCTGTTCCAATGACTTCCACACACCCTGCCTTCACTCCTTCCGGACGCTCCGTTGTCTCACGCATGACCAAGACTGGCTTGCCTAAACTGGGAGCCTCCTCCTGCAATCCACCAGAATCAGTGAGAACAAAATAAGAACTTTTCATTAAGTGCGCAAATGGCAAATACTCCAAAGGTTCGGTCAGAATAACATTAGCCACATTTCCTAAAATCGAATGAACTGGTTTTTGAATGTTGGGATTAAGATGGACAGGATAAATAAAAGAAACGTCATTTTTATACGCTAAGGCAACTTCCTTAATCGCTTGACATATATTCTCAATAGGGGTTCCAAAGTTCTCTCGTCGATGGGCAGTCACCAAAATCAGTCGACGACCATTCAAAGATAAATTCTTTAAAATCATTTCCTTAAATTCATAGTTTCTTTTTGTCACATCCAGTAAGGCATCAATCACGGTATTGCCGGTGACTTCAATTTTTTCTTTGGCAATGCCTTCCCGCAAAAGATTTTGCTGCGCTGTTTTCGTATGGGCAAAATAGAGATCGCTGACACTGTCAATAATACGACGGTTAACCTCTTCCGGATAGGGATGGAATTTATCAAATGTCCTCAAACCGGCCTCCACATGAGCGACCTTAACTTTTCTGTAGAAAGCCGCCAAACTGGCCGCCATCGCGGTTGTGGTATCACCTTGGACAAACAGATAATCCGGTTTCTCTTTATCTAAAATTTTTCCAACATCATGAAACACTTTCGTTGTGATATATTCTAAGTTCTGATTCTCCTGCATAATATCCAAATCATAATCTGAACGTATATCAAACAATTTAAAAAGCGGATCAATCATCTGACGGTGCTGACCGGTAATGCAGACTTTACAGTCAATCCGGTCCGCGTGTTTTTTAAATTCTTTCACGACCGGTGCCATTTTGATGACCTCGGGACGCGTGCCAAAAACAAGCAAAACCTTCAACATAATTATTTGTCTCCTACACTAATTAATAAATATCCTTGTCGAAAACGCGATGGCTGGGCATGATCATGAAGCTTAAGCAATTTTATTAAAATTTTCTGCATTGTCCTGCCTCCCGGCATTGTTAAAAATGTCAACGAATGTTTTGCCGCAACGGTAAATTCACGTATGTTCTTAAACCCAGCTCTAGAAAAATGTGAATGCAGGCTCGCCAATGGCCGCTCTCCCCCCCATGGCCATTTTTTTATGATTCGCATATACCACATCCCCAACCGGTAAAAAACCGAATACGCATTGGGAACCAAAATAATGGCCCGCCTCCGGGTAACGCGGAAAATTTCTTTTAAAATATCTGAAATCTGGTCATCCGAAAAGTACTCAAACACCCCGCAACTGAAAACAACGTCAAATTCGTCATTCATAAACGGCAATGATTTCGTCATATCGCCTTGGACAAACCTTGCCTGTTTCCCAATAATGCTAAACACTTGTTTACTGAATTCTAGATTTTCCTGTGACCAATCAAATAGTGTTGTCTCCTTATTCTGTAATGCCAGCATAGCTGAATTCTCACCACGACCACTTCCCAAATCCAAAATCCTTTTTGCATCGTTAGTATATCGCTGAAGGACTTCATTCCAAGGAAGATAATTTCCCCTTAATAAACGTTGAGCTACCGTCTGTGGGGTATCTCCATCCGATAAAACCCTTGCCCATTCTTCTGAGGTAAGGTTCCAAGGTTCAGCCATCTTTCCCTCGCACTAATAAATACAAATCAATAAAATATTTTGCAGCCCAGCTGATTTCCTTTAACGGAAAATACTGCACGCCTTCGCCATACCCTCCGTAAAACCCGCCGCTGGCGTTCTGAATTTTTTCTAAATAACTTAAAGCCTTTTGAGCTTGATCCTTGTCTCCGATTTTATAAGCAGCGATCCCTAATTGTGCTAAACCAGTCGAGCACACCCAATCGACTCCCGGATAAGCGGGGATAGAACCATCTTCCCATTGAAGATCATACGCTTGCTGCAAACCTCTTTTTGCTAATTCAATCTCATTTAATTCAACCAAAGCCTCCATCATGTAACCAAAAATGTGAGATAGCGTTCCTATATTTGATTTAAATTCTGTTAAGTCCGGCTTAGATTTGTAAAAATTAAGGGCACGAGTGACTGTATCAAGATAGTTTTGGAAACCGTACTTCTTCCCAGCATCCCTTAAAGGAGAAAGCACATACAGATTGCAATACTCCGAAAGTTTGTTTCCATCCGGAAGCGACCATAAATCCGCATTAGGTGTATGCACCTCACCTTTAGTGTCGATCTGAGTCACTATAAAATCACAAGCCTTTATGATTGCCATTTTCACGACAGGAAGGTCATCGGCGACAGCCAAAAGTCCTCGAACAACTTGGGCGGTGTCAAAAGTATAAGGCACTTTTGTGCCTGGCCCGACAAAGGCACCATCTTCCCGCTGGACAGCCATCTCCCATTTTGCTAAATCAATCGCAAGATCTTTCTCCCCGGCCCGGTACAAACTGTTAATAATATATCCTGTGACTTCCTCCGTTACATTGGTTGTCTTGTGATGCACAACAATACCGCTACCTGGAATTCGATGCCGTTTAATCCAATCAATAGCTTTCTGCAATGAGGAACGCTTATCCGTGACTTTTTGTATCTTTTCTTTAATGGCTGTAAACATGGTTGGCCTTTCGATTTTCGCATTTCAAATCTGCTAAGGCATAAGCGTTTTCGATTATCATTTGCGCCATTAGGCCATCTTCATTGTGAGTCATTGTCGGGTTTTGGGTAACTATGGCATCTACAAAATGGGCACACTGCCGAGAAAAGATCGCCTGCATATCTCCCCCATCCTGATTGGCGATACGCTTCCAATCGGTCCACGTTTTAAATTTATAGTTTAATCCTTTGAGGTCCAACATCGCTGCACCGTATTCCCCATAAACCTCTAAATAACTTTGCGATGGCACCGCCAATGACCAGCTGGTATCAAAGACACCCTTAGCCCCACTTTTTAAAAAACACATGATCTGGGCTGTATCCTCGACAGAAATATTCTGATAATTGCTTATACTGGTTGAGACACTTTCTATTTCCCCAAAAAGATACCGAATAAGGTCAAAGGCATGCGGCCCGTTGTCCATAATGATGCCACCGCCGGAAATCGCCTTATCTGCATACCAGCTCCCCTGCATATCCATATAACCACCGAACATCAATCGGAAATTCAGGATTTTCCCGAATCCGCCCTGCTCCAAAAGTTTTTTTAGTGCTTGAACCTCTTCAAAAAAACGGAACTTAAACGCGGACAATAAAAGAAGATTTTTTTGATTGGCGATATTAATCATTTGCTCCGCTTGGTCAAGAGAAATAGCCAATGGTTTTTCACATAAGACATTGACCCCTTTGTTTAATAGGTCAACCACAATCTCATGATGACTGGATGGAACTGTACAGACACTGGCGCCGTCCAATTTCTCCTGATCCATTAATTCCTTGTGACTTCTGTAAGCCCGGCACTTGGCCTCTTGAGCAAAACTTTCTGCTTTGGTCAATTGCTCATCGGCGAAGCCGACTATTTCCACCTTGGGATTTTTTCTATACCCGCGATAATGCCATCGGCCCATCTGCCCGCAACCGACAATACCGATTTTAATTTTCTTCTCTTGCCGGTTTTCTGTAACTGTCGCTCTTTGGGGCTGCACACTAGCCGGCACGGCTTGGCCGGTAACACGCTTAATACTCTCCTTTAAAATATCGGCGGTCTTTTCAACCATTTCTTTCGTCCAACTCTCGTCCATGAGAATGCAAATGAGGTGCTTCAATGCATCCTCGGCTCGGGGACAAAGTCCGTCTTTGTATTCATAGAGCTTATCTGTCACTTTAGGATTAAAAGGAAATTGAGAAGAACCGAAGGTCTTTTTAGCCACTAAGGATTCACTACATAAATAAATGGGCTTACCGGTATATCCCGGTAAAACGCTTATTCTTTCTTTGCGCATGGCTGAAGCTACGGCCTCCGTATCGACATTTTTAAGATAAACCGGATACATCCAATAAGATGATTGTGCCCCTTTGCTCACAGGGGCGGGAACAACCCCTTGAAGCCCAATTAAAAGGTGGCTCATATATGTTCCCAATTCATTTCGTTTCTGTACGACACCTTTGACCTTTTTTAACTGGGCCAAACCTACCGCGGCGGTTAGCTCGTTCATACGATAATTAGGAGCTAAAAATAAATAAGCCCGCGAACCCCATCCTTTGCGGGCATAACCTTTGTCGACAAACAATCGCATCTTTTCATAGTAATCTTTATTTGAGGTGATCGTCATCCCTCCATCACCGGTGGTCATATGCTTCGCCTGTTGAAAGCTGAAACAGCCGATATCACCAATTGTTCCCACATACCTTCCCTTATATTCGGTGACGTGCGCCTGCGCGCAATCCTCAATGACGGGGAGATGATGAGCTTTAGCGACTTTCATAATGGCGTCCATATCACAAGGATTGCCAAAAAGATGAACAACTAAAATCGCTTTGGTACGCGATGTAATTTTTCGTTCGATATCTTGCGGATCCATATTATACGTCTCATCAACATCCGCAAATACTGGGATACATTGCTGATAAAGAATAGGAACAATCGTTCCCAGATCCGTAATGGGTGCGGTAATCACCTCATCACCGGGATTAAGTTCCAAAGCCCCCAAAGCCGTATGAATAGCCGCTGTTCCAGAGGTGGAAGCCACCGCATAAGGAATGCCGTAGGTTTTCGCGAATTCCTTTTCGAAGGCCGACACCATTTTACCGTCGACTCCGAAAAGATTCTGGGAAAGCAGAGCCTGTGTGAGCAGTTTCAATTCTTCCGCATCGAACGGCTTGCGCCCCAGATGGAACGGTGCTTCACGCATCAAGAATTGATACATCCGTTCTTCCAGAGGCCCTTTAAGTTTTTGCTTAATTTTTCCTAACATGGTTATCTCCTGATCTTTTCAACGAATGAGGGCACTCTTGATCTTTCGCCCTACAATGTTCAAACTAAAACACTTAAACAAAAAAGCTAAACCATTATAAAATTTTACTTTATCCAATGCACCGGCCTGTCTGTACCAGTTAGTAATGGCAAGATAATGAAAAGCCATCCCTTCCGGCCCTACATTCATCAGCATTTCCCAAAAAAATTTCTTCACGATATCAGCGTAAGCTCTGCCATTCCGAGAATGATTACGAGAGATCGCCCCCGGTGTGCGGTAATCATAAATGAACGTTGGTATTTCTAAAAATCCAAAAGTACAAAGTTTTGCAAGTCGAATGGACGTATTCCACTCCTGATAAGCAATGGCTGTTTCATCCAAATATCCGATCTTTTCCAGTATTTCTTTTTTAACAAGTAAAGATTGGAACATCGGACCCTCTTGCGCTAAAACTCCCCTATACGAATCCTTGGAAATATCAGGGAGACGATACAATTCCTGTCGATTATCCTCATAAATAATATAACCAAGCGAATACACAACAGAAAAATCATTCTTCAGAGCATAATCCAATCTCATCTTAAGGCTGTCGGGCAACCATTCGTCATCAGAATCTAAAAATGCAATCCATTCTCCTTTGGCTGCTTTAATCCCCGTATTGCGCGCTGCCTGTGCACCTTTATTTCGTTCATGCTGGAAAACATGAATTCGATTATCACCCTTCGCTATTGCCTCGACAATCGCTACTGTGTTATCTTTTGAACCATCATCAACAACAATCGTTTCCCAATTCTGATAGGTTTGCGCTTGAATGCTTTTTAAGGTATCCGCAATCTTATTGGCACGATTATAAGATGGCACAACAACAGTAATTAATGGTCTTTTATTCATTTATCCTTTAGTTTTATTCCAAGAAATCGTTGACTCAATAATCTGATCGGGTTTACCAATAACTTTTGTCCATGGGGAGTTCATTCCCGATCAAACCCCTAACTTTCTACCTACTCTAGTGGTTAAAGTAGAGTCCCTATATACTGCCACATTCCTAGGATATCTCTTCTTCATGAGAAAACCTGCATAGTACTAATTATAGACTCCACCATTCTTTTTGCATTTTTAGACAAACTTTGATGGGATACCTAATATTTCCAGATTTCGGAAAGCATTCTTTTGTTTATCAAAGTTTGTCACAATATATTCCCTTGCTGCGTTTTTAAAATCTTTTATCTGTTCTTTGGGTAGATTAATAACCCAGTATAAAGCTTTTAATAAACTTTTTTCATCGTGATCAACAAGAAAATTTTTATTCTGTATAACCTCTTCTGCCCCGGCTGTTCTTGTTGCAATACAAACTAAACCACTAGACATTGCCTCCAACAGGGCTACCCCTGAGGCTTCAATCTCACTACACAAAAGGAACACATCACTCTCGCACAGAAACGTTTCCGGATTTTCTTGATGACCCCAAAAAATTATATTTTTTCTTGCCGCTCCTTGCTGAGCTAAGACCTCCAAGGCTTGTCTTTTTTCTCCATTACCTACAATCCACAACCATATATCATTTCTTTGACCCTCTTGTATTAAGTTTGTAAATGCAATTATCGCTTTGTGGACCCCTTTTTCCTGCACTAGCCTTGAAACAATAACAAAAACAACATCTCCTAACGGAATATTTAATTTGTGGCGTAGCGGAAAATTACTACCCTCCTGAAGAGCAAATTTTTCAACATCAAGAGGAAAATATGCAACCTCAACCTTTGATTTAGGATAACTATAGTACTTCTCTAGCTTCTCTTTCATGCCTTTACCGACAGTCAAAATACGCCTGGAAAAAATGGCACGAATTGTTATGGGGTACTTCCATAATCCGATACCGCGTATCAATCCAAACCATTTCTTCTTTTCGATTGAAATCGGTGGAAAATCCGTATGCTCAACCATATAAACATTTCCCTTGCATAGTAACCAGGCTATGCCTACTGCTAACCATTTAAAATCTGTAATCCATGTTTCATGAAAAATAATCGTGTCACTATGATATGACTTTAAAAATCTCAACCATTGAAACCAAGTCACAAGTTCGCTGAAATTAAATTCTTTAAATTGGATTTGGCTAAATTTCTGTTTGATATTCTTTGGAAAGCGGTCTCTTAGAGAAACAATGATTATTTCCGCTCGATCAAAATCACAATATTCAAGATATCCAAGAATTCTTTTTTGAGCACCCGCATAATCGGTGCCGTTTATCAGGAGCAATATTCTTTTCTTTTTCATATTTCGAAATCAAAGTATTTAATTATAAATAATTAAACTCCTGCTCTCATCCTGCTTTTTTTCAATTGCTAGTGCAATAATACTGATGACAATATTCTTCATTTTGAAGTGACGATCTCACCGTTTCCGGAATACGCCAGTCCCATCACACCCAAGGCATCCCTGACTTTTTTGTTGAGTTCAAAATTCTCGTTTATAAAACGGACAGCTGCCGCACGGACCTTTTTACCGTCCTCCTCAGAAAGCGCCAACGCCCTTTTAAGGCTGCCCACTACACTTTCAGTGTTTTTTTCGGCCAGAAAACCATTACTGCCATCCTGGATAAGCTCATCGGTTCCCGGGCAGTTGGTTGCCACGCAAATCAGGCCCGAGGCCATGGCCTCGAGCAATCCAATGCTAAAGCCCTCATTATCACTTGCCAGCACGTAAATATCGCTCATTTTTAGATAGTCCGCAATATCATTAATATGGCCCAAAAACATAATTTTCGTCGTGCCAACCTTACTTTGTGCTAAAGCCTTTAACTCGTTCTCCAATGGCCCTTTGCCGATAACGATCAAGGTCACGGGGCCGGATTCACGACTGACGGCATCAAAGGCCTCAATCACGCGATCGACGCATTTTACTTTGGTCAAGTGGGATGCGGCGATTATAACTTTCTCATCTTGAGCGATCTTCATCGTGTCCCGCATTTTGCGCCGCACGTCGGCCGAAGGCTGGAAACGATTGAGATCCACGCCGTGGTGACGGACAACGACTTTCCCTTCGGGATAACTCCAGTACGCTGTCAAGTTTTCCTTAACTTTCCGGCTGACGGCGATTATTTTCCGGGAAAAATAGGCGCGCAGCATGACCGAAAGTTTAGCGGTGAACCACCAGAGCCCCAAGCCGGGGATAAAACCCCCATATAGCCGGCTGGTTTTAGGCAAGGGTGGCGGCGAACCTAAATTTTCATGCATATAAACTTCCCCGCCGGCAACAAAAAATCCGGCCATGACCGAGGCCAAATCAAACGAAAATGCCCAGCCCTGGATGAAAACAACGGTCGAAAGTTTTAATTTCCCAAGAAATCGTCCCACATCCCAAAACCGCTTGAAGAAACCGACCCTGCCCGATTCCCAGGGGAGTTCAACCACGTTCACGGGTTTATCGATCGCCTTGATCTTCTGTGAAAACGTATCCACCCAGCTCTTGGAAACAGCAAGCGTGACCCTGACGCTACTGTAATCGATACGCTCAAACCACTCCATCATCAGTTTTTCCAATCCTCCCCAGGCCGGGGCCTCATCGGGATTCCGCAGGAAAACAATGTGTTTGGCTTTTTCCCCGTTCGCCATCACTGCTCCTTGGCAGGAACTCCAAAAAGCCGGAATACTTTTTTTATGTTGTTATTCACGTCAAATCTGTCTAAGACCGTTTGTCTGGCTCTTTGTCTTATTTTATGCCTTCCCTCCGCGCTCAAATTCAGCGCCTTCATGAGACCTTCATAAACACCCTCCGCACTTTTTTCCACGAGAAAACCGTTAACGCCGTCCTCTATGACCTCGCCTGAACCGGGGCATTTTGTAGAAATGCAAATCAACCCCGAAGACATGGACTCCAAAAGGGCCAGGCTTAAGCCCTCATTGTCGCTCGCTAAAACATACATATCGCTCATGCGCAACAGATCGCTCAGGTTATTGACGTGGCCTAAGAACGTGATCCGATCATGAGAAACCTTGCTCGCCGCCAAAGCTTTAAGATCTTTTTCCAAAGGCCCGATACCGGCCAGGAACAATCGCAGATTACCAAAATCCTTTGAAGCCTTATCGAAAGCATCAATGAGGCGATTAAGGCGTTTAAATTCAGCCAGCCTCGCCGTGGCAATGATGACGATATCGGATTCGCTAAGATCATACTTTTGCCTGAGCGTTTTACGGATTTCCTGGGACGGGGAAAATCGGGCAGGCTCGGTACCATGATGCATGACCATTGTGTTGTGCCTGGGATATGCCCAAGCTTTAATATATCGCTCTCTCACGTCTTTACTGACAAACAGCACCTTTCGGCTTAAATAGCCTTTGAGCGCAACCAAAAATCTAGCTTTATGCCACCAAAGCGATAATCCGGGGATGAAACCTAAATATTTTCGAGTGGTTTTGAGCGGCGGGTCATCAGGGCTGACATTTTCATGCATAAAAACACGCCCCCGGGCCGCAATAACACCCGCCAAAACTTCCGCGTAATCAAAATCTACATACCAACCCATAACATATATGATGGTC
>Ga0114945_10001550_pt1 | contig 14173 bp, 9 predicted proteins | sample OV2TP3_FD_87194 | JGI IMG/M metagenome (GOLD analysis project Ga0114945, IMG submission 87194) | Hot spring microbial communities from Beatty, Nevada to study Microbial Dark Matter (Phase II) - OV2 TP3 | ecosystem: Environmental > Aquatic > Thermal springs > Hot (42-90C) | place: USA: Beatty... | reverse complement strand
GTCGGACCTCGTCAGCGTCGCGCAAGCAGACACATTGCTGTTGTTACGCGATCTCTTACAAGCCGCCATCCGCCTCTCTCGTCCGCCGCAAGAGCCCGAGGGCCCGGGGGACTACTCCTATCTCTGGCGCCCTGCCATCGAGGAGCACCCGCAAAATCGTCGGCTTGGCCTCAGAGGGCTACTGGTTTCGGCGGTGCGGGACGCAGCGGAACACATTAGCATGGCCAATCCGGCGCATGTGCCAACGCCGGTGCAGCAGTTCGAAAGTCGCTCCTGGCCTATCTTCCACCGCCTGTCCCTGCACCTGCTCCGGCGTGTCCCGCAGGGGGCAAGGGATTTGATCGCCGCGCGGCTGACCGACCGCACGCGATTCGATCTGCCCGACGTGCGCCACGAATATGCGCTGCTCGTCGGGGAGCACTTCCCTCATCTCGCTCCCACCGAGCAGACGACGATTTTGGACTGGATCGCTGCCGGTCCGTCGTGTCCGGCCTCCACGGGCACCTCCACCCCCGACGCACGGGAGGCGAGGTTGGGCAAGATCTGGCGGCTGAACCGCCTCGCCCCCATCCGCGACGCACTGCCGCCGGAGTGGCGCCAGCGGTACGAGACATGGGTGCGCGAGGTGGGAGAGCCGGAGCACCCTGAGTTCGTGGCATTCTATGCGGGAAGTTGAGCCATCCTCACCTTCCAGGCAAAGACCCTTCCCCCCGGCGAGGGGGAAGGTGGGGATGGGGGGGAGAGCAAGGGGGAGGGGACTCAATACCTCCCCCAGAAAGCCTCCAGGGAGGAAGGGGTGTTCACCTGTTCTAAAGATGGACATGTGTTGACACCATCAACGATTTCTCGTATGATCGCGCTATCGTAAGATCTGTGCTGCGGGACCTCTCCGGAATGTTGCGCCGAGATCTCTCCCCCCATGTAGACTGAACTACAGGGGTAGACGGCGGGACATCACGTCCGGCCGACATCGTTGGGACTCATCTCCGCTGGCAATGCCGCCAGTCGGTGAGAATTGCGATGCAGTTTCGCCTCTTGCCCTATGTCGCGCGCGTGGCTCTCCTGAGTGCCATTTACTTCGGCGCGGCCAGGCTGGGGCTCTCGCTGGACGCGGTGGGCGGCGTGGCCGCGGCCGTTTGGCCCCCGACAGGCATCGCCCTCGCCGCGTTGCTCCTGGGTGGCTATCGCCTCTGGCCCGGCGTCGCTGTAGGGGCCTTCCTCGTCAATGTGTTCGCTGGCGTACCGGCGCTCGCCGCCTGCGGCATGGCAGCGGGCAACACGCTGGAAGCCCTGGTTGCCAGCGCCCTCCTTGTGCGTGTCGTCAGGTTTCATCCCTCTCTCGATCGACTCCAGGATGTGGTGGGCCTGGTGGGGCTGGCGGCGGGATCGAGCACCGCGATCAGCGCGACCATCGGTGTCACCAGCGGGTGGCTCGGCGGCGTCATTCCCACCGCCACGTATGGCAAAGCCTGGTGGACCTGGTGGGTGGGCGACGCGATGGGCGATCTGGTGGTCGCACCGCTCCTCCTCATCTGGAGCGAGCGTGTGCGCGTCCGCCCGTCTGTGTGGTGGGTCGTCGAGTGCGTGGCCCTCTTGGGATGCGTGGGTGCCCTGAGTGTCCTCGTCTTCGTCAGCCCGTTGACCTCGACACTAGCCGACCTCCCGTACATGCTCTTCCCGCTCCTCATCTGGGCAGCGGTGCGGCTCGGGCATCCTGGATCAGTCACCGCGACCGCCCTGGTGTCGGCGATCGCCATCTGGGGGACCTCATATGGCCTTGGTTCCTTCGCGCGGGAACCGCTCCACGCCAGCCTCCTCGAGTTGCAGTCCTTTTTGGGCATCGGGGCGGTGACGATCCTCGTCCTCGCGGCCGTGGTGACGGAGCGCCGGCGTGCCGAGGTGGCCGAGCAGGAGCAGCGCGAACGCTTTGAAGTGACCTTAGCCAGCATCGGGGACGCGGTCATTGCCACGGACACACAGGGTCGGGTGACGTTTATGAACCCTGTCGCCGAAGCCGTCACCGGGTTGCTCCGGGCCCAGGCCCTGGGCAAGACGATTCCCGAGGTGTTCCCCATTATCAATGAGCACTCCCGCCAGGTTGTGGAAAATCCCGTCACCCGGGTGATGCGCGAGGGGACGGTTGCCGGGCTCGTCAATCACACGCTCCTGATCACCAGGGACGGCACGGAGCGACCGATCGATGATAGCGGGGCGCCCATTCGCGACCGCGAAGGACGTCTCCTGGGCGTCGTGCTCGTCTTTCGCGATATCAGCGAACGCCGGCGTGCGGAGGAAACGCAAGCGCGACTGGCGGCGATCGTCGAGTCCTCGGAGGATGTGATCATCGGCAAGACCCTGGAGGGCATCATCACCAGCTGGAACCATGGCGCTGAGCAGACCTATGGGTATACGGCGGCTGAGGTCATCGGGCGCTCCATCGTGCTCCTGGTGCCGCCCGGTCGTCCGAATGACATCCCCGAGATTCTCGCACGGCTGGCGCGGGGCGAAGGCATCGAGCGTTATGAAACGCTCCGGGCCCGGAAGGATGGCCAGGTGATCCCGGTATCCCTCACCATCTCGCCGATTCGCAACCCCGCTGGGATGATCATCGGCGCCGCTACGATCGCGCGGAATATCACCCTACGCAGGCAAGCGGAGGCGGAGGCGGAGCGACGACGGCGCGAGACGGAGCTATTAGCCGAGCTCGCCCAGAGCCTGAGCACCTCATTGGACCTCGACACCGTGCTCCAGCGAGTGATCGCCGGGGCGCAGGAGCTCTGCCAAAGCGAACGCGCCTTTATCGTGTTGCGCGAGCCCGACTCCGAGGTGATGGTGGGCCGGTATGAAATCGGCGCCCCGCATATGGGATATGCAGGCCTCCGGATCGAAGCTGGCAAGGGCCTCGGCGGACAGGTCATCCTCACCCGGCGTCCCTGGCGCACGGATAACTATGCGCTCGACGCGCGCTTCAGTAAAGAGTATCTCGCCGGGGCACGGGCCGAGGGGAACATCGCCGTCCTGGCGGTCCCGATTCTGATCGGCACCCGCATCGAGGGGCTGTTCTACCTCTCGAACCCTTCCTTTCGCCCGTTCACGGACCGGGACGAAGAGATGCTCCTGGAGCTGGCTACCGACGCCGCCTTTGCCATCCGGAATGCCCAACTCTACCGCGCGGCCCAGGAGGAGATCAGCCGGCGGGCGCACGTAGAGGAGCAGCTCACCGCATCGCTCCAGGAGAAAGAAGTGCTCCTCAAGGAAGTGCATCATCGGGTCAAAAACAATCTGCAAATCATCTCCAGCCTCCTCGAGCTCCAGTCTGACGCGATCCACGACCCTCAGTTGCTGGCCCTCTTTCGGGACAGTCAATTGCGCATCCGCTCCATGGCGCTCGTGCATGAAACCCTGTATCAATCGCAAGATCTGGCGCGGTTCGACGTAGCCCCCTATGTCGAGACATTGAGTGTCCAGCTCTTCCGGTCGTACGGTGCCGATCTGCAGCGGATCACCTTGCAGACCGAGGTGGATCGGGTCTTCCTGAATATCGATAGCGTGATCCCCTGTGGGCTCATTCTCAATGAGCTCTTGACCAATGCGCTCAAGTATGCCTTTCCTTCGGGTCGGACCGGCGAAATTCAGGTCGCGCTGCACGCGGACACCGACCAGCGAGTGACCCTGGTGGTGCGGGATACGGGCATCGGCTTCCCGGAGGACCTCGATTTTCGTCACACCAACTCCCTGGGCCTGCAACTCGTCTGTATGCTCGCCTCGCAACTAGAGGGAACGATCGAGCTCGCGCGCGAGGGGGGCACCAGATTCACCCTGACCTTTCCCCTGAGAGCGGTGTAACTTCCCCCCCATCCCCACCTTCCCCCTCGCCGGGGGGAGGAGAGGAAGAGCGCTATGGCCCCGGTGTAGGATCTGACGCGCTTGAGAATCTTACATCGGAATTTCAGAGGAACTTCAGCTTCCACCGTGCGTGTTCTGAGAAATCGTGCTAAAGTAGTAATAAGCGTCGAGAACTCCCGCCTGGCTTTCATATACATTGGAGATCATGACGTGGCATCGACCTCGCCTCCGGCACGGATTCTCATCGTTGAAGACGAGTGGATTATCGCCGCAGCCCTGCAGCTGCGAGTGTCCCGCATGGGTCATACTGTGGTCGCCACGGCCTCCTCGGGCAGGGAAGCCCTTGAGAAAGCGGCGACGCTCCGGCCGGATGTCGTCCTCATGGATGTCAAGCTGCGTGGTGCGATGGATGGGGTGGAGGCCGGCACTTCGGTCCAGTCACGTCTCGGGATTCCGGTCGTGTATCTGACAGCCTATTCCGAGGCGGACATCCTGGCACGCCTCCAGGGCTCCAGACCGGGAGGCGTGCTTCGAAAACCATTTACCATCGACACGTTACAACCTGTTCTGGAGGAGATCCTGTTCAGACAGCGAGCCGCCGGCCCTCCTCCCTCCAGCTCCGCCACTGGCCCAACCACATGCACGTGATCGCCAGCAGACCACTGACGATCGCGGTCACAAAGGTGAGGGTGTAGCTCCCACTGAGATCGAACAGCCGCCCCCCGAACCAGGCGCCGAAGGCCGATCCCAGGTTTGCGCTCAGCGTCACCACCATGAAAATCGTCCCGAGACGCGGGCCCTGGAACACTTCCACGGTTTTGGCCGCGACCGCAATCCCACCCGCCCCCTGCGCGAACCCATAGATCATCACAAACGCGTATAACGGCCACCAGTCGCCCAGCCGCCCCAGCAGCAGCAGCAGCACAAAGCCCGTGATGGTACAGCTCATGGCGACCGTGAACGCCCCTTCCCCTTTGAGGCGGTCGGCCAGCCAGCCGAAAAACATGCGCCCGCCCAGACTCACCAGGCTCACCGCACTGAAGACCGTCGAGGCAGCGAGGATCGAGAGCGTGCCGGTGCGGACGAGAAATTCCACCAGGTGGACGTTGACCATGGTCATGGTCACGCTCATACAGAGATGCGCGCTACACAGCATCCAGAGCCCCCTGCTGCCGAGCGCTCCCCGGAGGGTCGAGACCCGCGGGACCGCTCCCGTCACGGCTGGTGCAGGCCGATGCAGCATATTCAGCGGGACCAACACGGTCAGCACAGCCACGCCGACCACCACAAAGGCCATCCGCCAGCCAAGGGTCGCGATCAGCCAGGCACTGCCAGGGATGAAAAGGACGTGGCCGAAGCCCGTTCCGATATCGGCAAATCCGATCGCCCGTCCCCGCCGGGCCTGAGCAAACCAGCGAGAGACCACAACCGTCATCGATAACAGCGCAGTCTGGCCCAGCGCGCTTACCACGCCGTAGAGCAGGATAAACTCTCCCAGTGTGCCCAGGGCGCCGCAGGCGATCCACGCCCCTCCCATCAGGATCGCCGCCGCCGGAAACAGCCAGCGCGGACCAAAGCGATCCAGCAACCAGCCCATCAGCGGGGCACTCGCTGCCAGGACGAGCATATTGACGGAGTATACACTGGCCCCAGCGGCATGGCTCCAGGCAAAGGCCTGCAGCAACGTGCTGTAGAACACGGAAAAAGAGCTCGAGACGCCACTGACACCGGCCAGCGTTACAAATCCGATGAGCAGAATGACATAGCGATACAGCTCGGGAGACTTCTCCTGCATTGGTTTCCGTTCCGCTTCCCCCCTGGAGGGGAAGTCTCTTCTAATCCCTTCCCCCCTGGAGGGGGAAGGTGAGGATGGGGGGGAATCCTCCCCCTTCTCTGCGCCGCTGCATCCTTCCCACGGCATTAGAACATACGCCTGGTGCAGGCGCAATCCCCTCTCGTGCTCGCACCCTAGCTTCCACTCATGGCGCCTTTGGAATGCGCTACACACATTGACAGGCATCACCTCGGCATTTAGAATGTGCCCATACGGCCTGGCCCTCAGTGTAGGCGAGGTTTACGACGGCCTGGATCTGTTCGGATGCTATCAGAAGGGCGTTACAGTTTGGGCGGAACGACTGTCAACCTGGCCTCTGGTGTTTCCGTGTTCCGCTGACCGGTGATTGCCGACCGCTGAACGCTTACGGAGCGGAGCGCGGCTGGGTGGAGGGAAGGTCTCGAATATGCCTCTGTATCGCTTCTGTCGGCCTGAGGATATCCCGCTGATCGTGCAAGCCATCAACGCCAGCTACGATATTCACTTCCCCGAGCGCTCGCCGATGACGGTGGCGCAATTCCGTGCCGAGATGAGCCTGCTCAGTCTCTGGCCCAGCAACACCATGGTCGTCCTGGAGGACAAGGATCCCATCGCCGTGATCGTCGGGACCAAGCGACCGTACGGGTGCTGGATCGCCATGCTGGGTGTGCAGTCGGGTTACCAACGCCATGGGATCGGGCGCTACATCGTCGATGCGTTGATCCGCAAACTGTCCATCATTGGCCCGCGGGTGATCAGTGTGGATGTCCCGGTGGACAATGAGGGCGGACTCACCTTTTTCAAGGCGGTGGGCTTTGAGGTGTGGACGCCCTACTGGTGCTTCGAGGGCCGCCCTCACCCCATCGCTCCAGAGGCGGTGCGGCAGGCCCACCCCGTCAAACCCGATGTCGCGCTCGCCCGTTACGAGTCGTTTCACCCCGTGGCCCAATGTTGGGAGCGCGATGCCTATACCTTGCAACTCTATGCGGGCCGGCTCACGGGCTATGCGTTCTGGGAGGAGGAGGCCATCCGCGGCTATATTCTGCTGCAGCATGCGACCGTCATGGACCTCGCAATCGAGCCGCATGCGGACCCACTTCGCGTCGGAACCGCCCTCCTGGCACGGGCGGCAACAGAGACGGACGGCTTGCTCCGGATGGACAAGGTCCCGGAGCAGGACCCCATGCGTCCGGTGCTCGAACAGGCAGGACTCACACCCCGGCAGACGCATGTCCAGCTGGGGCAGCGGATCGTGAAAAAAGGTGGATAAGGAGGTTGGGACGCATGAACGCCTTGTATGAGGAGCTTCGGAACGCCATCGAGGGCGAGGTCCGCTTCGATTCTTACTCGAAGGCACTGTACAGCACCGATGCCAGCATCTACCGGATCGAGCCGATCGGCGTGGTGGTTCCACGGCACATGCAGGACGTGATCGCCACGGTGGACATCGCACGGCGGAATCAGGTTCCTATACTGCCGCGCGGGGGTGGCACCAGCCTGGCCGGTCAGACGGTCGGACACGCGGTCATCATGGATTTCTCGAAATACATGAACCGCATCCTCGAGGTCAATGCCGCCGAGGGGTGGGTGCGGCTGCAGCCGGGCGTGGTCCAGGACGAGCTCAACGCCCACCTGCGCCCCCAGGGCTTTCTCTTTGGTCCCGATACCTCCACCAGCAATCGCGCCACCCTGGGGGGCATGATCGGGAACAACTCCGCCGGCTCCCACTCCATCGCCTACGGCAAGACCATCGACCATGTGTTAGAGCTGACGGTCGTCCTCTCCGATGCCAGCACGACGGTGCTTAAATCGCAGGAAAAAGCCCAGGTGGAGGCGAAGTTTGCGGGCGGATCGCTGGAGAACCACATCTATCGCGAGGTCCAACGCGTCATCCAGGCCAACCGGGATGAGATCCAGAAGCGCTATCCCACGATTATGCGGCGCGTGAGCGGCTACAATCTGGACGCCTTCGTGCGCAATGGGGAGTTCAACCTGGCCAAGCTGATCGTGGGCTCGGAAGGAACCCTCGCGGTGGTGACCGAAGCGAAGATGCGCATCGTCCCCCGCCCCAGAGCCACCGCCGTGTGCGTGGTGCATTTCCACGACCTGATCGAGGCCACGGAGTCTTCCGAAGAGATCCTCACCTGCGACCCATATGCGATCGAGCTGCTGGACCGCATGGTCGTCACGCTCTCCCGCGGGGCGGGCGAGCTGGGCCGCTTGATGACGTTCATCGAAGGGGACCCCGACGGGGTGCTGATCGCCGAGTTCCAGGGGGACTCGGCGGCCGAGGCCCAGAGCAAGGCGGAGCAGATGATCCAGCGGCTGCAGGCCAAGAGAATGGGCTACGCCCATGTGCGGGCCTATTCGCCGCAGGAGCAGGCGAACGTGTGGAAGGTGCGCAAGGCCGGCCTGGGCCTGCTGGAGCGCGTGGAAGGGGAGAACAAACCGGTCGCCTTCGTGGAGGACACGGCGGTGGACCCCGCCAGGGTGCCCGAGTTCCTGCGCCGCTTCAAACAGATCGTCGAGGACCACGGGACTACCGCCGGCTATTACGGGCATGCGAGCGTCGGATGCCTCCACATCCGCCCCCTTGTCAATCTCAGAGACGCCAAGGGGGTCGAGCTCATGACCCACATCGCCCAGGAGATCAGCGATCTGGTCCTGGAGTTCGGCGGGGCGATGAGCGGCGAGCACGGCGACGGCCTCGCCCGCAGCCATTGGAATAAAAAACTCTTCGGGCCCCAGCTCTACACCGCGTTTCAGGATGTCAAGCGCGCCTTCGATCCCCTCAACATTCTCAACCCGGGCAAGATCGTCAACGCCCCACCCATGACCGAAAACCTGCGCTACGGGCCCGCGTACCGCACCGTCGATTTCCCCACCCACTTCAGCTTCGACAAAGAAGGGGGCTTCGCCCGCGCCGTCGAGCGCTGCATCGGCGTCGGGGCCTGCCGCAAGACCCTCGACGGGACGATGTGCCCCTCGTACATGGCCACGCTGGAGGAGGAGCACTCCACCCGCGGCCGGGCCAACGCCTTGCGAGCCGCGCTGTCGGGGCAAATGCCGCAGAAAGAGCTGACCAGTCACCGCATGTACGAGGTGCTGGATCTGTGCCTGGAGTGTAAAGGCTGTAAGTCCGAGTGCCCGGTCAATGTGGATATGGCCAAGCTCAAGTATGAGTTCCTGGCCCACTACTACGCCGAGTATGGCACTCCCATGCGGGCGCAGCTCTTCGCCAACATCGAGCGCATGAATCAGGTGGGCTGCGCGCTGGCGCCGCTGTCGAATGCGGTGACCAACTTAGGGGTGTCCCGCTGGCTGCTGGAGAAGATCGTGGGGGTCGATCGACGGCGCGCGCTGCCGCCTTTTGCGCGGCCGACCTTCGACACCTGGTTTCGCCGGCGCGGGCAGACACCTGGCATCGGGGCCAAGGGGCAGGTGATCCTCTTTCATGACACCTTCATGAACTATAACTATCCGGAGATCGGCAAAGCCGCGACGACGGTGCTGGAACGCGCGGGCTACCAGGTCATCCTGGTGCCGAAACAGTGCTGCGGACGGCCGATGATCTCCAAGGGGATGCTGGAGGTCGCTCGCGAGCACGCGCTCTACAATGTGAACCTGTTGGCTCCCTACGCCGAGCAGGGGATCCCTATCATCGGCTGCGAGCCGTCGTGTCTGCTGACGCTGCGGGACGAGTACCCCGATCTCGTCTCAGACCCGCGCGTAGCCACGGTCGCGGCGCAGAGCTTTATGATCGAGGAATTTCTCGCGCGGCTCCACGAGCGGGGTGAGCTGAATCTCTCCTTCAAACCCGTCACGCGCACCCTGCTGCTGCATGGGCATTGTCATCAGAAGGCGCTCATCGGCACCGAGCCGTCCCTCGCCGTGCTGCGCCTGCTGCCTGGCTTCCAGGTGGAGGAGGTCGATTCCGGTTGCTGCGGCATGGCAGGGTCCTTCGGCTATGAGACAGAGCACTACGAGATCTCCCGCGCCATCGGCGGACGCAGGCTTTTCCCCGCGGTCGAGGCGAAGATGCGGGCGACGAATGGGGACTTCGACGTGGTCGCGGCCGGCATCTCCTGCCGCCAGCAGGTCGAACACTTCACCGGCAAACGCCCCAAGCACCTGGTGGAGGTGCTGGCCGAGGCGCTGTAGCCAGCCACTCTGCAACCCTTCCCCCCGGCGAGGAAGAGACAGCGGGGGAGCAGAGGAGAGGGGGAGATGGGGAGAGAAAGAAACAAAAATACGAATGCAATGTTCTCCCTCTCCCCTGCTCCCTTGCTCCCCCTCGCCCCCTCGGTCTTTTAGGGGGGAAGCCGTATGGATCATCCAAATCGTACTATCCGTAAGCGCAAGCTCAGCGACCAATGGCACGAAACAGACCTCTGCTCGACAACGCCCGCCGAGCGTCTCGGCATGATGTGGCAACTCGCGCTCGATGCATGGGCCTTTAAAGGGGACCCGGTTGCTGAACCCCGACTTCCGCGACATGTTGTCCGCGTTAAACGCCGAGCACGCTGAATTTTTGCTGGTGGGCGCCTATGCGATGGCTGCCCATGGTTTCCCCCGTGCAACAGGCGACATGGACATCTGGATTCGATGTTCGGACCAGAATGCCCAGCGTGTCTGGCGGGCCTTGCAACGCTTTGGTGCTCCCCTCGCTGATCTGACCCTCACCGATCTTAAAACACCTGACATGGTGTTTCAGATCGGTGTAGCGCCCCGCCGCATCGATATTCTTACCTCGATTGACGGCGTCGAGTTCGCTGCAGCATGGGCGGAGCGGCTCACGATGGAAGTCGAAGGCCAGACATTCGCAGTGATCAGTCGTGCCGATTTGTTGAAGAACAAGAAGGCATCGGGACGACCGCAGGATTTGGCCGATGTGGCGCGGCTGGAGAGCGAGCCCTCATGAATGTCGCCATTGGCTCAGACCATGCCGGCTTTCGCTACAAAGAGCTGATCAAAGACGTCCTCACGTCTCAGGGCCATACGGTGACGGATTTCGGAACGGATTCGCCCGAATCGGTGGACTATCCCCTCTTCATACGGCCGGTCGCCGAGGCGGTCAGTCGGGGTGCGTTCGATCGGGGTATCGTTCTGGGTGGCTCGGGCAATGGCGAGGCGATGGTGGCCAATCGCGTGCGAGGTGTGCGTTGTAGCCTCTGCTGGAATGTAGAGTCGGCCAGACTGGCCCGGGAGCATAACGATGCGAACGTCCTTTCGTTGGGCGAGCGCCTGGTGTCGTGGGAGACGGTCCTGGCCATCCTCGAGGTGTGGCTGACGACGGAGTTTCAGGGCGGGCGTCACGCGCGGAGGATTCAACAGATCGACGCGTAGGCGGGCAGCTGGCAGGGCGTGGCGAGAGGCTCACACACCTGCTGAGGTCTGCGGACGAGGGTGTGCATCAGAGTTTTGCGTCGCAGACGTGCACCCTGTATTTTCCTCCCCCCTTGAGGGGGAGGATTCAGGTGGGGGGTGAGGGAGCGCGGCTGTCCCCCCCATCCTGACCTTCCCCCTCGCCGGGGGGAAGGGATTAAGGAAAACTTCACCCTCCAGGGGAAAAGGGGTTAGGAGAAACTTCCCCCTCGCCGGGGGGAAGGGATTGAAGGTCCCAGGCGATTGCAAAACTCTGACGCGAACCCTGTGGACGAAAGGGGGAGTAGTATGCCAGGAGCTGAGCTATGTTACATGCCCGCAACGGAGCTGGCGGCGGCCATTCGCAACAAACAGGTGTCATCGGTAGAGGTGGTCGAAGCGGTCCTCAACCAGATCGAGCGCCTCAATCCCAAGCTGAACGCCTTCTGTCTCGTGGCGGCGGATAGTGCGCGCCAGGCCGCCAGAGCAGCCGAAGAGGCCGTCATGCGAGGGGACACGCTTGGGCCCCTGCATGGGGTACCGGTGTCGATCAAGGACCTGGTCATCACCCAGGGCATGCGCACCATGCGCGGCTCGAAGCTCTACGAGCACGACGTTCCCAGCGAAGATGCCCCAGTCGTCGAACGGCTCAAGGCCGCTGGGGCCATCATTCTGGGTAAGACCACGACGCCCGAGTTTGGATTCAAAGGGGTGACCGACAGCCCTGTCACCGGCATCTCGCGCAATCCCTGGAACCCCGAGTGCACGCCCGGCGGCTCCAGCGGCGGCGCGGGCGCGGCGGTGGCCACCGGGATGGGTCCGTTGGCCATAGGGACCGACGGCGGTGGTTCCATCCGCATCCCCAGCAGCTTCTGCGGCATCTACGGGCTGAAGCCACACCTGGGCCGGGTGCCCGTCTACCCGGCCAGCGCCACCGGGGACCTGTCGCACGCTGGCCCCATGACCCGGACCGTCCGGGATGCGGCGCTCGTGTTGAACGTCATCGCGGGCCAGGATGATCGGGATCGGTTTTCCCTCCCGACCAACCATCCCGATTATCTGACGGCTGTCGAGGGCGACATCCGCGGGCTGCGGGTGGCGTGGAGCCCCGACCTGGGCTATGCCACCATCGATCCACAGGTCCGGCAGATCACGGCGGAGGCGGTAAAAGCCTTTGCGGAGCTGGGCTGTACCGTGGAAGACACTAACCCCGGCTTCGACAACCCGGGCGAGCTGTTTCAGCATTTTTTCTATGTGAACATCGGAGCGATGCTGCAAGAGTATCCCGGCTATGAGAGCCAGATCGATCCGCAGCTGCGGGATCTTTTGCGCGGGGTGCAACATGTATCCGCACAGGAATACGCCCGCTCGCTCCTGCGCCGTAGCGCATACTTCGACAAGGTGCGACGCTTTTTCGCAAGCTACGACCTGCTGCTCTGCCCCACCGTGGCGGTCCCCCCGTTCGAGGCCGGCACCGAAGGCCCGCGGGAGATCGCGGGCCGGCGGGTACCGCCCGGCGCCTGGTTGGCCCTGACCCCCCCCTTTAACCTCACCGGACAGCCGGCGGCGACCGTGCCATGCGGGTTCACTGCCGCTGGCCTGCCCATTGGGCTTCAGATCGTGGGCCGCCGCTTCGACGAGGCGACGGTGCTGCGAGCCTCGGCCGCCTTCGAGGCCGCACGGCCCTGGGCTGACAAACATCCCCCCGTGGCCTGACCGGAAACGGCCGCATGGCCTCACAGCACGGCAATCTCCTATCCAGCAGGGAAGCATTCGGCAATCAGCAGACAAGTGTCAGCACATGGAGGACACTTGGAACTTGGTTCCCTGACAAGTGTCAGCACCTCCAGGACTCTACGACTAGTACCGCTGGGAAAGCCGGTAGGGGACTTCCCGCAGCAGCGGTTGCCAGTCCAACCTGCTCTGCCGGGCCACAATGCCCCGTAGCCCCCACCCCCGTCTCTCAGCGACGCCGCTCGGTCTGGCGGTCATAGCGGGCCAAGAGCCGGGGGCATGGCTCCACGAAGCTGCGCCGCCGACACGTCGGCGCATCGCAAAAAAAGCGGCGGGCCTGCACGAGCAGTTGCACGGGCCAGCGGCCCCAGGAAAGATCCCACGGTTGGCGACGAGAGCGGCTCTGCACGCGCCAGCTCCGGGTCCCACAGACCGGACACGCGACCGCGGCTCGGACCGGCTTCCCCTGGACTACCAGCCGTTCCCCTACGGGAGCGACCGCCGTGATCCGCCAGGTGGCAGGATCGGGGGAAAGCAATTGAAGCGTCATCGGTCTCCTCCATCACACGCATCTGAGAGAAGATACCAACCAGGCGGCTAGTCATCCAGCTCCCCCCTTCATCAAAAGTGCGGGAGAGCCTGAAACGTGTACACTTTTGATCGTGCAATCTTGTACCGCATGCGCCACCGTCCTGGGGAAGCCGCAGGGCTGATCACGACGTCCGCGCCATACTCCCGGCTCGGGCAATCGTCAGCCGGTCCTTCAGTCTATAGGAGGGCCCATTGATGGGGAGCACCTCCGCATGGTGGAGCAGGCGGTCGAGGATGGCGGCCGCGAGGACCTCATCCCCTAACAGCTCGGCCCACTCCGAAAATGCCTTGTGACTGGTGACGATGATGCTGCCCCGTTCGTACCGGCGACAGAGCAATTGGAAGAGATAGTTGGCCTCCACTCGATCGAGCCGGAGATAGCCGACCTCGTCGACCACCAATAAGGCCGGTTTCAGATACGTCCTGAGTTTGTGCTGCAGCTGATTGCGCTGCTCAGCCAGCTTGAGCTGCTGCACCAAGTCATCCAGGGTGGTGCAGGAGATGGAGAAGCCCCGCTGGCAGGCGGCGATGGCCAGGGCCACCGCCACATGCGTCTTCCCCGTGCCCGGCGGCCCGAGGAAGATCGCATTGGCCCGCTGCTCGACGAAGCGCAACGTGGCCAGCTCCTTCAGAACCGTACACCTTTATTAGCTCACCAACACCCACCAACCTCTGACGGAGCCGAAGAGCTGCTAAGCACCGCTGTCCCCCCGTCCGGTTCAGTGCGTGGTTAGCATCCTAGCCCGCTTCGCGGGCCGATGACGAGAAGGAACTTGCGTCGCGCCCCATGTTGTGCTCTGCTGTCGGCTGGGTGGTGTGGAGGCC
>Ga0114945_10001548_pt1 | contig 14176 bp, 12 predicted proteins | sample OV2TP3_FD_87194 | JGI IMG/M metagenome (GOLD analysis project Ga0114945, IMG submission 87194) | Hot spring microbial communities from Beatty, Nevada to study Microbial Dark Matter (Phase II) - OV2 TP3 | ecosystem: Environmental > Aquatic > Thermal springs > Hot (42-90C) | place: USA: Beatty... | reverse complement strand
TAATAAAGAGACGCGCACTTTTTTTGAGGTCCATCCTCAGCCCTCCCTCATCTTGAATATCTTTGGGAACAGTTCGGTGTCCACAACGGTTAGTCTATCATGCTCCTCTTCAGCGACCAGAGAAGGACGTGCGGTTGAATTATCAAACAACATCCATCGAGAAGAGGTCGACACCAACCAGCCAATGTGGTTTCGAATCCAAAACCTGTCCGTCGGTCGGCAAATTCACGGATCTGGTTGAGGAGCAGTCTGCCCGCTTTGATGCCGGCTGCTGCAGGAGAAAACGGCGATAAGCCTTGCGCGATGAGATCCGCGTTGACGAAATTCTCGCACTTCGCATAATGCGGCAAGAACTCCCTCGCAAAGGTCGTTTTCCGGGCGCCGTTGGGCCCGGCGATGACGTAGAGATTGGGTGAGTTCTTTTTGGCCATGAGGCCCCTCAAGACCTGTTTCACAGGCGACCGGTGGAGGCATCGATGCTCGCATCGCAGAACGCATCGCGCAGCAGCCGGCTCTGGCGCTCGAAGGCTTGCCGCGGGCTTTTCGGCTGTTTCATCAAGGCGATTTCCTGCGTCAGCAAGCGGGCGAGGTAGAGGAGATAGGCCCGACGGTCCTTGGCGAACTGTTGGTGCAGCGGATGATCGCGATTGAGGTAGACAACCCCGCCTTCGGTATGGCACTCCGGCGCATCGTTGCCGAAGTGGTCGATGCAGCAACTGAGGCCCTGGTGACCGAGCTTCAGCCGCCGGATGACCGCGGAAGGAGTCAAGGCCTTGATCTGAGGGCGTCGAGCCCGTTTGCGCGCTCGGGCAGGGGGTGCTGAAGAAGCCTCTGAAGACGTCTGACCGCTTGAGAGAGGACGTTCGCGGGATACTGGCAGATAGCCTGGTTGGCCGTTTGGAGCCGATTCCTGAGCCAGCGGGAGGAGCGTTTCAGGACACCACGCCGGGTTGCGGATGAGCGCCCCTTTGAGGCGTTCGAGCACATCGTAGAGAATCCGACCCGATCGGCGCGACTCCTTGAGATTGACGAATCGATTGACCTCCGGACGTATCCGAGCCATGACGGATTCCATGGTCGCCTGGAACGCGTGGTACTCGGAGCTATCCCGCACGAAATCATTGCGATCGCTCGTCAAGGGAAGAAAATCCGCGTGGGCTTCACCGGTGACCCGGGCCGCCACCGTCCCCCATGAGGCGATGCTGAAGCACTCTCGTCTGACCAGCACCTGCTTCACTTTGCAGGCGATGCCGGCTTCCACCATGCTGGCGTGGGAGGCGGGAACGATGATGATCTCTCCGTGGACCATGCCGTAGGGCGTGCCTTCGAGAAATGGAATGCGTTGGCCGGGAATCGGACGGGCAGCGAGCGGCTTATCGTTGAGGGAGACGGTGAAGTTCGGCGCGCGGATCGGGATCGTTTCAATGAGACGTTCTTCAACCTCCGCGAGATCGAATCCCTTCGTGAGTTGGCGCAGAGTCACCCGCGTCCCGTCCGGCCGATGGGCGTCAGGAGTCTCGCGCCGCAATGGCAAGGACCACGATTCGCCCGCCTCTTCCCACACAGCCTTGTCAAACGTCACCGTCGCCTGAAACGACCCGCGCTTAGTCCAGACCTCGAAATACCGAGCCGCTGAGAGGCTGGCGAATTTCCCGATCCCAAATTCGCCGATGCGGTCCCGGCCGAACAAGGGGGAGGTGCGACGGATGCGTTTCTGTGGCGAGCCGACATTGAAATACTGCCGCAAGCCGTCGAGGTCCATGCCGCTGCCGTTATCCTCAACCATCACGTGGTCGGGCGTGATCGTGACCTTCACCTGCGTCGCATCCGCATCGTAGGCGTTGTTGACCAGCTCCCGGAGCAGCTCAAATCCCTCGCTGTAGAGGCGCTCTCCGATCGTCACCAAATGGCTCTTGTGGACGGTAATCTCCAGCGCGGTCAGCGGCTCATCCATTCAGCGCCTCTCCTCATGGATGGTCGATGGCGGAGGAACTGCCAGGTGAGCTTCGCGAGATAGTCGATTTCAAGATTCACGCGATCGCCGACGGCGCGCGAGGCGAGGGTCGTCTGCCGCAAGGTTTCCGGAATCAGATGCACGCGCATGCGCGACGCCGACGGGACGCTGCCCACCGTCAGGCTCACGCCATCCACCGCGATGGGGCCCTGCGGCACCACCCATGGCCCTACGCCAGAGGGCAGCCCGATGTCAAGCGACCATGCTCCGTGTCCGGAGAACCGTTTCAGGATCTTCCCCAACCCGTCGATGTGGCCGAAGAGCACGTGGCCGCCCAAGCGATCCGTCAGCGATAAGCTCGGCTCAAGATTCACCCGATCCCCGGCGCGCAACGCCGCAAGATTCGTGAGCTGCTGCGTGTGCCGGATGACCTCAAACGTCAGCAGGCCGCGATGGCGGCTGACGACGGTGAGGCACACCCCGTTGACCGCGACGCTTTCCAACGGCTCAATCCGCAGCGCGGTGTTTGGCGCATCGATGCTCAATCGAGCGAGGCCGCGGGTGCGCTCGATCCGCGCCACGGTGCCCAACTCCCGGACGATCCCCGTAAACATTACCCCGACACCACGCGGGCTTTAACATGGAGATCCGGTCCGATCGGGCGATATACCACATCCGCGAGCCGAATCGCATCCGCTAACCGAGGAATGCCGATCCCCCCGAGCGCGCTCGGCGCGACGCGGCCGCCGATCAAGATCGGTGCCACGCAGAAATCGATGCGATCCACGAGCCGCTGCGCGAACGCGCTGGCCAAGACCTCGCCGCCTCCTTCAATCAGCACCGAATGGAGCCCGCGCGCCGCGAGCCGACGGCAGAGCCGGCGCAACGGCACGCGCCCGCGCTCGGCGGGCAACGTGATGATCTCAACACCGCGCGCCTGCAATGCGCGGGCCTTGGGATGCCGAGGCGACATCGTCGTCGCGACGAGCGTGGGCGCAGGCGACGCTGCCGAGAGACAGCGCGCCGACAGCGGAAGCCGCAACCGGCCGTCGAGAATGACCTTGACCGGATGATGCCTGCGCGACGCTTCGCCCCCTCGAGCGGTCAAGCGCGGATCATCACGCAGCACGGTGTTGATGCCGACGAGAATCGCATCCACCCGAGCGCGCCAGGCATGGCCGAGCCGGCGGGCCGTGGGCGACGTGATCCAGCGCGATTCGCCGCGCGCGGTCGCAATCTTCCCGTCGAGACTCTGGCCAACCTTCGCGACCACCCACGGCAGCCCCGTCGTCATGGCCTTGCAAAACGGCTCATTCAGCGCTCGAGCTTCCTGCGCAAGCAGGCCCACGCGGACGGAAATGCCAGCCCCGCGAAGCCTGGAGATCCCCCGCCCATTCGTGATCGGATTCGGATCGCGCATGGCCGCCATCACGCGCGAGACGCCGGCGGCGATGATGGCATCGCAGCACGGCGGGGTGCGCCCCGTATGATTGCACGGCTCCAGCGTCACGTACAAGGTGGCCCCTCGAGCGCGGGCTCCCGCCTGGCGCAGCGCTTCCACTTCCGCATGCGCCCCGCCGGCATACCGGTGATAGCCGCGCCCCACGACTCGCCCCGCATTCACGATCACCGCTCCGACCATTGGATTCGGCGACGTGCGACCCATCGCCCGGCGCGCCAAGCGAAGGGCCAGCCGCATGAAGTCGTCGTCGGAAGCTTCGTGGCGCCCGGCTCCATGGACGCCGTTGAGCGCGCCCGATCGCAGCAAGGATGGGACGGTTCGCGCGCGTCGCGCGGATGTCAAGGCACGGATGTCGTCTTCCATTGTTTCAGCGCTTCCACCAACGCATAGGGAAGTTTCACCGACCCGATGGGCTGTCCTTCCTTGATATCGCCATGAAAATCGCTCCCGCCGGTCTTGAGCAGCTTCAGCCGATCCGCGATCTGCTCGTAATGGCGCACCGTCTCCGGCGGATGGCAGGCGTGATACACTTCCAACCCGAGCAAGCCCTCCTGCGCCAACTCCTCAATCAGCGGATCGCATTTCAGATAGATCGGATGGGCCAGCACCGGGATGCCTCCGGCCGCTCGAATCACCCCGATGATATGGGCGGGCGACAGCGTCGAGCCCGGCACAAAGCCCGGATGGTTCGTGCCGATGTAGCGCGAGAAGGCTTCGGAAACACTCGACACGTAGCCGTGCTTGAGCAGCACGCGCGCGACGTGGGGCCGTCCGACGGTCCCCTCCCCCGCCACCTGCAGCACTTCCTCGGCCTGAATCGTCACCCCCACGCGCTGCAGCCGCTTCACCGTCTCATGGATGCGCGCAATCCGCCGCGCCTTCTGCTCGGCTACATGCTGCGTCAGCGTCGGATGAGTCGCATCGAAGAGAAATCCCAGCACGTGCACCTCAACCCCCTGCCGGCTGCACGAGGACATCTCGATGCCCGGGAGGAGCTCGATCCCGCACGCCGCGGCCGCCGCCGATGAGCGCGCCATCCCGTCCACCGTATCATGGTCCGTAATCGCCACGGCGGACACGCCGGCCTGCCGCGCCATCTCCAGCACGCGCTCCGGCGTCTCGGTCCCATCGGAAAACGTCGTGTGCAGATGCAAGTCGGCGGTCGGCTCGTCCGTCATGCGCAGGACCCGGGCGCGTCGGCCGACGGCGTGGTGGGGCGGCCGGACGCTTTATGAATCGCGTCGAGAATGCCGTTGACGAACTTCCCCGACTCCGCGTCGCCGAAGCGCTTGGCCAGCTCGATCGCCTCGTTGATGCACACTTTCGGCGGCACATCGGCCGCGTGCAGCAGCTCGTACACGCCGAGGCGAAGAATGTTCCGGTCGATGACCGCCATCCGCTTCAGATTCCAATTATCGGCATGGCTTGAAATCAACGCGTCGATGGACGCCAAGTGCTCCGCCGCGCCCATGAACAGTCGCTCGGCGAATGTCTTGACTTCTTCGAGCGGCGCTTGCTCCTGCCAGAACTCGGCCAGGACGTCCTCAGGGCGCAGGTGCCGGATATCCATTTGATACAACATCTGCAGCGCGTGCTCTCGAGCTTTCGTGCGGTTGCGCATCAGATCCTACGAGCAGGCGACGGCGCCTTGAAGAGGCGCATGAGCGCCAGGGCCGCCGCGGCCGCCTCGGCTCCGCGATGGCTCAGCGATCCGTCTGCCCGCGCCTTGGCTTGAGCCGGCGTCGATGCCACGATGACGCCGCAGGTCACCGGAATGCCCGTGTTCACGGCCACCGTCGTGAGTCCATGCGCGACGGCATGCGCGATCACTTCATACTGCGGCGTCTCGCCTTGGATGAGCGCTCCGAGGGCAATGATCGCCTGCGGAGGCCGCGCGGCACGGGCGACCCGCGAGGCGACCACCGGCAACTCAAACGCCCCCGGCACCCACAGGATGCGCGTCCTCGCCTGCGTGATCCCCCCGCGGCGCAGCGTCTGGATCGCTCCCCGCACGAGCCCGCGCGCGATGGCGCCGTGGAACCGCGCGGCGATGATGACGACGCGGGCCGACTCGTCTATGCTCAGGCGCTGAGCCATGCGTTGGCGTTGCGAGATATTCATCGCGGGCGCGGGAATCATCCCACTACCTGGCTTGCGGGCCACAACCGCTGGAGGGATCACGTGGGGTCGAGCCAATGGCCGAGCTTCTCGCGCTTGGCCGCGAGGTATTTCGCGTTCTCGGGACTCGGAGTAATTTCAATCGGCACTCGCTCCACGACGCGCAGCCCATAGCCTTCGAGGCCCACGATTTTCCGCGGATTATTCGTGAGCAGGCGCAGATCTTTCAAACCCAAATCCACCAGGATTTGCGCGCCGATCCCATACTCCCGCAGATCGGGCCCGAAGCCCAGGGCGAGATTCGCTTCCACCGTGTCGAGCCCCTGCTCCTGCAGCGCGTACGCTTTGAGCTTATTGGTCAGGCCGATGCCGCGGCCTTCTTGATTGATATAGAGGAGCACGCCGCGCCCCGCCTCGGCGATCTGCTCCATCGCCCGCCGCAGTTGCGGGCCGCAGTCGCAGCGCAGGCTGCCGAAGACATCCCCGGTCAGGCACTGCGAATGCACGCGCACGAGCGCCGGCGCCCCATCATCGACCGCCCCTTTCACCAGGGCGACGTGCTGCAGATCGTCGATGCTGGTCTCGTACAGGATCGCGTCGAAGTCCCCCGCGGCCGTCGGCAGCTTGGCGGTCACGACGCGGCGGACGAGCTTCTCGAAGCGCCGGCGATACTCGATCAGGCTGGCGATCGTGCAGATCTTCATGTGATGACGCGCCGCGAAGGCAAACAGATCCGGCGTGCGGGCCATGGCCCCGTCATCGCGCATGATCTCGCAGATGACCCCCGCGGGAACGACCCCGGCCAAGCGCGCCAGATCCACCGCCGCCTCGGTATGCCCGGCGCGGCGCAGCACGCCGCCTTCCTTGGCCCGCAGCGGAAACACGTGCCCCGGGCGGCTGAGGTCATTCGCGGTCGTCGAGGGATTCAGGAGGACTTGGATGGTATGCGCGCGGTCGAAGGCCGAGATGCCGGTCGTCACGCCCCGCTTGGCATCGACGGAAATCGTCCACGCGGTCTTCATGGGATCATCGGAAGGCACCACCATCGCTTGCAATCCGACGCGATCCAGCGCGCGACCTTCCAGGGGCGCGCAGATGATCCCGCGGCCATAGGTGGCCATGAAATTGATCTGCTGCGCGGTGACGAAGGCGGCGGCCATCACGAGGTCGCCTTCGTTCTCGCGATCGCCGTCGTCCACCACGATGACCAGGCGTCCTTGCCGGATCTCTTCGAGGATTTCTGGGATGGGATGAAACGCCCACTCCGTCATAGCAGGCGTAGTATAAACCCCTCGTGCAGAAGGGTCAAGAAGGGGGGAGCGCGTCGGCCACGGCAGCCGCGGGGGCGGGCGGCTCGGATGGCTTGGTGAGTTTGGCGGAGAGGATTTTCGAGATGCCGGGCTCTTCCATCGTCACGCCATAGAGCGAGTCGGCCTTCGTGATCGTCTTTTTATTATGCGTGATCAGGATGAATTGCGAGAGGGCGAGAAATTCCTCGAGCACGTTGGTGAAGCGGTCCACGTTCGCCTCATCAAGCGGCGCATCGATCTCATCGAGAATGCAAAACGGCGATGGGCGCACCTTAAACAGCGCGAAGAGCAGGGCTACCGCGGTCAGCGCCCGCTCGCCGCCCGAGAGCAGGCTGATGTTCTGCAGCCGCTTGCCCGGCGGTCGGGCGACGATGTCGATGCCGCACTCGAGCACGTCCTCCTCATCCATGAGGACGAGATCGGCCTGCCCTCCTGTGAAGAGGCGCGTGTAGTAGTGCTGAAACTCCTGCTGAATCCGCTGGAACGTCTCGCGAAATTGGGCGCGCGCGGCGCGATTGATTTGGGTGATCGAGGTTTTCAGGTCATCGCGCGCCTGGACGAGATCCTGCTGCTGCGTCTGCAGGAATTCCAAGCGACGCTTCAGGCCCTCATATTCTTCCACGGAGCCGAGGCTCACCGGCCCCAACCCCTCCAACTTCAAGCGCAGGGCGTGGACGTCTTGCGACATCTGGGTCCGCTGCTCTTCCGTCAGGGGAGTCGTGGCGGCGGCTTCTTCGGCGGCCAAGGTCGCCTCATCGATGTGATACAGCTCCTGCAGCCGCTCGATGAGATGCGAGCGGCGAAACGTCCGCTCGGAGAGCCGCTGGCGCTGCTCTTGAATCTGCTGCGCGAGCGAGGACAGCTGCTGCTCGGCGGCGAGCAGATGCGGCAACAGCTCATTGCGCGTCGCTTCTTCCTGCTGCAATCGCTGCGCGACGTCGGCGGCTTCGGCCTCGAGCCGCTGATGCGCTTCCCGTGATTGTGCGATCGCCTGCCGATGCGCCTCGATCTGCTGCGTCAGCTCCTGCGAGCGAGCGAGCGCCTCGTGGCGCTGAGAGGTCTTCGCGTCGATCTGCTGAGTCACCTGCGCGCGCTCCGACGTCATCTCGTGCACGCGCGCCTGCAGCGTCGTCAACCGCTCGGTGAGCGACTGGATCGTCGCCTCCACTTGAGCCTTCGCGATCAGCCATTGGCTGCGGCGCTGCTCGGCTTGCTCGCGCGTCGCCTGCGTCTCGGCGAGCGAGCGCTCGATCGCCTGTTGGCGGTTCTCGGCCTCTTCCACCGCCTGCCGGCTCGCGGCGATCTCTGTGCGCAGGAGCGCCCGCTGCTGGGTGAGGTCCTGGACCTCGAGCTCACGCGAGCGCTGCTCTTCCTCGAGTTGCTGCGCCTCGTGCGCCCATTGACCAAGTTGCGCGTCCAGCGCGTGCAGCGCGGGGGCGAGACGCGCCGCCTGGGCGCGCGCGGATTCCAGTGAGCCCTGCAGCGACTGCCACTCGTGATCCGTCACCGTCGCTTCGCGCTCCACTCGATCCGCCTGCTCCTCCAGCAATTGCACATACGCTTGCGCATGTTCCCAGCGCTGCCGACGGCCGATGCGACTGTGCGCGGCCGCATGGCGGGCCCCGCGAAATCGCCAGGCGCGCCGATCCCATCGATCGCCTTGCGCGCTCACGAAGCGTTGCTGCGGCACGCTGCCCTCGCCCAGGAGCCGCTGAAGATCATCGATCACCCAGGAATCATGCAGCAGCCAATCCACCAGCGGCTGGTAGGCGGGTTCGGTTTGCACGTACTGCCGCACGGCTCCGGCGAGCCCCGTGACCGTCGAGGGTGCTTCCGCCGCGAGCGGGGCCGTCGGGCAATCCGAGAGGACGAGGAATCGGCATCCCTCGAGCTGCCGAGCCGTCAACAGCTCCCGGCACCGCGCCATCGCTTCGCGATCGCGCACGATGAGCGCTTCCACCAACGGCCCCAGGGCCGCTTCCACGAGATCTTCATGCCCCGGCACGGCCTGCACCACATCCACGAGCGGACCAATGAGCCCCTCGATCCCCTGCCCCATGAGCGTCTTCACCGTCTCGGGAAATCCTTCATAGCGCCGCCAGAGATCCTCCAAAAGTTTCAGCTGCGCGCGCTCGCTGGCGAGCTGTTCTCGCAGCTGATGGAGGCGGCCGGTGAGCTCATGACGCCGAGCGCTCGCGTCATCCAACGCGTGCTGCGCTGCGGCCATGCGCTGCTGCAACTCCTCGTGCTCAAGCCGCTGCGTTTGGCACTGCTGCTGCGCGCCCTCGCATCGCTGCCGAATCTCCTGGGCGCGGGCCAAGCCTTCCTGGCGCCGCTCTTCCAACCGCCCACGATGCGCTTCTGCCGCGCTGTGCCGCGTCGTCAACTCAGCGAGCTGATTCCGTTGCGCAGACGCCGTCGCGGCCGCCTCAAAGAGTTGCGCCTTCGCCGCCTGGACCGTCTCGGCGGATGCGCGGACGATCTCCTCCAGCGAGGCCAACTCGCCGCGGCCCTGCTCGATCTGGGCGGTCATGGCGTCCAACTGCGCGCGCAGCTCGGCCTCGCCGCCCCCCACCCGAGCCAGCTGCTCATCGAGCTGGGTCAGGCGCGCGCGCAATTGCGCCTCCTCGGCTTCCAATTGCTGAATCTGCGTGGCCAGCCCCTCGATCCAACTCGTCTTCAGGGCGCATTGCCCCTCATGCTGGTCGATTTGGCTCGCGCATTCGACGACGCTCGTGCGCGATGTTTGCAGTTGCTGCTGAATCGCCGAGACCGCCGCGTTGCAGGATTCCAGCGATGCCAGCCGCTCCTGCTTCTGCGCTTCCAGCGCGTCGCGCTGGGCCTGCAAGGTCGCCAGCTGCCCTTCCAGCGCTTGCGCGTGACGCTCCCCCGCGCAGAGCTCATCGACCGCCAGGCGCAGCTCAAGCCCTTTGAGCTGCTCCCATCGCGCCTGGTATTGGCGCGCCTTGTTCGCCGAGCGCTCCAGCGCGCCGACTTGCCGGCGCACCTCGCCGATGATATCCGCGATGCGCACGAGGTGCTCTTCCGTTTCATCCAGCCGTCGCGCGGTCTCCTGTTTCTTCGCGAGGTACTTGGCGACACCGCTCGCCTCTTCAAACACGACGCGGCGCTCTTCCGGCTTGGAGGAGAGGATCATGTCGATATGCCCTTGCTCGATGATGGCATACGTGCCGCCGCCCAAGCCCGTGCCGAGAAAGAGTTCTTGAATGTCCTTGAGCCGGCAGGGGCTTTGGTTGATGAGGCACTCGCTCTCGCCGGAGCGATACACCCGTCGAGTGATGGTGACTTCGGTGAAGGCAATCGGCAGGAGCCCTTGCTCGTTGGCAATGGTCAGGTGAACCTCGGCCATCGAGACCGGGGCCTTGTGATCCGTCCCGTTGAAGATGACGTCTTCGAGGCGGGGCGCTCTGACGTCGCGCGGGTTATGCTCGCCGAGGACCCATCGGATCGCGTCGACGAGGTTCGACTTCCCTGAACCATTTGGACCGACGATGGCGGTGACGCCCGGCTCGAAGCGGACCGCCGTTTTCTGGGCGAACGACTTAAATCCGCAGACTTCAAGCTGTTTAACGCGCATCGATCAGCCGACGATATCCTCACCGCCATCGGCTCCGATCACATTGCCCGTGATCCACTCGGCCCCGGAGTTGGAAAAGGTCGCGATCGCCCTGGCGACATCCTCCGGCGTCGTCAACCGATGGTGGGGATTACGCAGCTTCGCGAATTCCATCATCTGCTCATTGCCGGGAATCTTGCGCAGGGCGGGCGTGTCGGTGACGCCGGCTCGAATGCAGTTGGCCGTCGCCCCAGAGGGGGCCAGCTCCATCGCGAGTTGCCGCACGTGCGATTCCAGCGCGGCCTTCGCGGCCGAGACCGCCCCGTAGTTCGGCCACACGCGGCGGCCTCCTGAGCTGGTCATCGCGAAGATGTGGGAGCCTTTGCCAAGCATCCGGCGCGCCGCCAAATCCTGGACCCAATACACCAAGCTGTTCGCCATCACATCCAGCGTCATCTCCATCTGATCTTTCGTGAGCTGGTCCTTGGGGTCCGCGGTCAGGTACGGTTTCAGCGTTCCGAATGCCAGGGAGTGCATCAGCACGGCGACGGGAGCCGCGCCCACCTTCGGTTGGACCTGATCCAGGACTTCTTGACGCTTCGCGGGATCCGCCGCGTTCACATTGAAGAAGAGCGCCTGCACGCCGGTCCGCTTCAGCTCATCCAGCAACGCCTCGACCGCGGGCAAGCCGGCGCGTCGATCCAAGTGCACGCCGATGATGTGCATCCCGTGGCGCGCCAGCTCCCGCGCGGTGGCGGCGCCGAACCCGCTCGAAGCCCCGAGGATGATGGCCCATTTCCCCGCTATGCCTTGCATCTGAACGCCCCTCCCGTTTCAGTCGAGCAGCTTAACATCGCCGTGCACGGCTCGCAACGACATTTTCCCACCGTCTGAACATCCGCTCCAGCATGCCCGCCCACGTCCCACGGCATCAACCAAAGAGGATGGACGAAGGCCGCGTGGCAGGACCCGCTCGCGAGGTCTGGGGACAATTTCTACAAATGTTCCGGCGCGTATTCGACGGCGAGACGGAAGCGCACTTCGCCGGCCTGCGAGCCTTCTGGAAACGGCGGGAACGGTTGCGCCTGCGCGATCGCCGCCTCGGCCGCCCGCACAAACGGCTCGCCTTGAGGGCTGGTGATGTCCGTCGACCCCTCCACCAATCGCCCATCATGGTTCAGGACGAAGGACACGACCACCGACCCGTTGGACAACCCGGCAGCGCGCAGTCGCTGCGAGAGATGGCCTTGAAGCCGCTCGCGCACCGCGTGGCGGTAGGCCGCGGGAACCGGGTCATGGAGCACCACCTCCGGCAGCGGCTCGCGGCCCGCCTCCTCGGCATTCGCCGGGGGCACGTAGCGCGAGCCGTCCGGCAAGATGATCTGCGGCGTGAGGAACACCACCAATTCGCTCTTCGTCTTGGCATCGGTGATTCCCCGGAAGATTTTTCCGACAATCGGGATATCGCTCAGGAGCGGCACGCGGTTCTCGGTTCGGTCATCCTTGGTCTCAATGAGACCGCCGATGATGAGCGTCGTCCCGCTTTTGACGAGGACCGTGGTCTCGGCTTCGGTCGAGGTCACGATGGGAATGCGGTTCGTCTGAAAGGTCTCGACTTTCGCGGAGCTGACCTCCGGGTGGATTTTCATTTGAATGTGCCCATCGCGCTTGATGCTGGGCGTGACGAAGAGCTTGGTCCCCACGTCGACGTATTGGATCTGCGGGGCGGAGACGGTGGAGCCGGTCGACGGGACGGTGGTCGTCACGGTCACGACGGCTTCCTTGGTCCCGACGAGAATCTTGGCCTCTTGATTGTTCGAGACCATGATGCGCGGGCTGGAGAGCGTTTCCGTCTTCGTGATTTTCTTCAGCGCCTCGAGAATGATTTGGACCTGGTCGTTTTTCGCGGTGAAGAGCTTCATGGCGCCGCCGGTGGCCGTCCCGCCGACGATGTCGCTGAGCACGCGGAGATTCGTTCGGGTCGTCAGGTCATGGCTGAAGACGGTGGTCCAATCGATCCCCAAATCCATTTGATCGGTGAGCTGGACTTTGACGAGGCGCGCCTCGATGAGCACCTCGCCATCCGGCGTATCAAACGCGCGGATGACACGATCCGTCTTGCGCAACGCCTCCTGCACATCCGTGATGACGACGCGATTGGTGCGCGTATCAAAGGCGAACGTCCCGATCGGCGATAAGAGCTCCTGCACCTTCTCGCGCAGCTTCTCCGCCTCGGCATAGTTCAGGCTATAGACGCGCGTCTCCGTCGGCCGGTCGAGCTGATCCACGATCTCCTGCATCCGCGCCAACTGATTCGGCACATCGTTGACGATCAGCGTGTTGGTCACCTCGTCGGCGACCACCCGGCCGACCGCGGATTTCAGCTGATTCAGCACGGTGGCGACCTGGATCACTTTGGCGTGGCGCAGCGGCCGGATGAAATTTCGGGTTCGCTCCTCGAATTTCTGGCCATAGATGAGCTCGTAATCGCGCGCCATCATGACCGTGACGATATCGCCCTGCCGCTCGTAGGCCAGATCGTTCGCCGCCACGATGCGCTCGAACGCTTCCCACACATCGACGTCGTTGACGAAGATCGTCACCCGGCCGGCCACATTGCGTCCCGCGACGAAATTGAACCCGCTTTTCTGAGACAGCAGCTTCAACACATCCAGGATATCCACGCCTTTCAAGTCGAGGGAGATGCGCTGACCCGTCGTGGCCGCATCGTTCCCGGTCCGCGGCAGCTGCGGAGCCTGCGCTGACGTGGTGACAACACCCAGCACCATCGCCGCGCAGATTGTCGTGAACATCCATCCCAAGGCCTCTAGGGATCTTGGGGTCATTCCTCGCATGATCCAATGTGCCGTTGGCGCGCGGCTCGGCTTGATCATTCAGACCCCCCTCGTTCCCACCGTCATCACAACGTCAATTCGATCTTTTCGCCTTCGAGCTCGAGAATGACGCGATGATCCAAGACGCTCTGGAGAACGGCGCCGTCCACGACCATCTGTCCCACGGTGACAAAGTAGGTCTTTTTTGTCTGGGCATCCTCAATGATCGCCTGCGCCGGATTGCCGGCGACGATGCCCATGAGCGAAAGGCGCGCCGCCAATGTCTTGACTGCCGCGCTCGGCGCCGCACCGGAGGGAAGGGCCGAGCCCATCACATGCACCGGCGAGGCGAAGAGCGGCCGCGCGGCACTCGCCGCCAGCGACGGCATATCAGGTAATGGGGCCGGGGACGTCCCTGCCTCGGAGGTGATGGGCGGTGGTGTTGGAACCGTCGGCACCACCGGTACCTGGATCACCGGAAACGGCCGCATGAGCTGCAGCAGCAGGTACGCCGCCTCCAGCCCGATGAGCGCGCTCAAGGTCACGGCGGCGATCCGAGGCCAGCGGCGCGTGCGTCCTTGCGCCGCGACCTCGCCGAATCGCAACACCGCCGTCGGCATCGGGTGGCTTGCGGCGGCCGACACCGTCGACGCTGCGGGCTTCGGATCCTTGCCTCGAATCAACCGAAGCAGCTTCTCTTCAGGCGGCGGCTTCATGCGGCGGCGCCTCGCGGGCCCAGCGGAACTCATCCTGGAGGAGGGCGTCGATCAGCGCCTCGTCCACCAGCGATTTGTCGTGCATCACCAGCGCCTCCAGCGCGTTGTGGCACACGAGCGCGATCCGGCGGGGGTAGCCCTGCGTGGCCTGGTGGATGGCGCGGACCGCCTCCGGCGTGAACAGGACCTGCCCGTCGGCCAATCC
>Ga0114945_10001546_pt1 | contig 14187 bp, 18 predicted proteins | sample OV2TP3_FD_87194 | JGI IMG/M metagenome (GOLD analysis project Ga0114945, IMG submission 87194) | Hot spring microbial communities from Beatty, Nevada to study Microbial Dark Matter (Phase II) - OV2 TP3 | ecosystem: Environmental > Aquatic > Thermal springs > Hot (42-90C) | place: USA: Beatty... | reverse complement strand
GAAGGCCCGATCCCATCCAGCCCAGTGCGACCATTCCGATGCTCAGCGAGCGGATCATTCCTGCTTCTCCTTCATGGGTTCTATGGCGTCTACGAACGGCACCATAAGATTGGAGCGACAATTCTCCAGGCAAGGGGGCGCGCCGTACGCCGCTTCACTCGGCTAGAGTGTTATCCTAGTTCATACATCCGCGGACCTTGCAGACCATACTGTTCCGAAGAATCCGGGACGCCTCACGCCCCTCGCTTGTCCACTCCATCATTCATCACACACTTCAAACACCGTCAGCACGGCCACACCGGCGGAGCAGTCCTCAGGCCTTGACATCCCACCGCAGCCAACGGACTGTTTTATGAACTCGACCGCCTTCGACGTCTCGAATCCCACCGCACGGGTCCTTCCGCCAATCACCGCTTCCGCCTGACCCTTCCCAATGGAGACCAGGCGGCACCCCGATCGGTTCCACTCGTATCCGCCCATGTCCTTGCTGTCCCTCACAGCCTCCTCTTGCAGCTGTCCCGGCCAGGTGTTTACACCCTCCAATACCATAGGGATCGGGCGGATCGGTTCCCTATCCTCCTATGGTAGGGACCTACGACTCATACGGATGGATTCTCCTCGCTCAGTGAGAACGAGCCTCACGAAGGGACGTCCCGGATCGGCCGTCGAGCCAGAGTCACTTCGGATACGTCGAAGGGATGCGGCTTCCCGCGGCCCATTGATTGATTGGCCGATTTGAGACGATGCTCATGGCTTGCGCCGAGTGAAGCAGCCCTCGATGATCCACTACCACCGTGTAGAGTCCCGCAGGTGCGTTCTGGATTTCGACCATCTCGAGGTTGTCCACGTCGTTGCGCCGCCGGGTGGCCGCGCCTTCTGGAAGCTCGGGATCCAGAGCATACGGATAGTACACTCTCCCGTTCGGTCCCAGGATACGGAGATCCAATTGATGGACGAGTGCGGCCCTTCGATCGTCGTGTCCCCCCATGTTGATTTCACCCGGCGGGTCGCTCCACGCGAGCGTCACTCTCACATTCTGCGGAACCGAGACACGGAAAGTGCCTCGCAGCTCCTTGGACTGCGACAGTGTGGCGTACTTGAGGTGCTTTCCCCTGCCTTCTTGGTTGTCCCATTGAATCAGCTGGGCGGCCGCGGCGGCGTCGATTCGGCCATAACCGCTCTTGGAATCGGGTCCCGCTTCCTCGATATCGTGGGCCGTAGTCACCAGAAGCGCCTTCATCATCGAGAGCCGCTTGAGGGCGTCGCCATATCCGAGTCTTCGCGCGTGCTCCAGGAGCAAGGCGATGCAGCCGGTAACGACGGGCGCGGCGGCAGAGGTGCCGCCCCAATCCTCCCGGTACAGGCTCCCTCCACCGAAAACACTGGGATTGGGGTGGTTGGTGCTGATCATCTGATAACCGATTGGTGCACAAATGTCTGGCTTGATTCGGCCGTCGTCTGCGGGGCCCCAAGACGAGTAGGCCAAAGTCTCAGATTGGTCCGAAGCCCCTACCAAGATCGGATTCTTGGGGACCGCCCCCTGGGTGTCATACCCCTGTTTGTATCCCCCATTCCCCTCGTGCCAATCAGTTTGATCGCGCAAGAACTCGTAGGAGCCACCCAACCATGTAGGGGGAAAGTATGAGTGATGGTGGGGCAATGGGGATCTACTGGTTGACGCCTGAGTTTCTCCCCGGTCATTTCCAGCACTTACGACGAGGACAATCTCGTCGCTGCGAAGGGCATCGTCAACCACTCTGCAGATGAGGCCGTATTTTCCATAGTTCGGGTCGATAGTCTCGGAATGCGGGCCCCACCAGACGTCATTGCCCCACCCCGCCTTTCTCAAATACACGCTTGCATTTGCAACATCGTAGTTCGATCGATCATCGAAAAGCTCCGTTGCAAATCGTGTCAAACCGAAACCCCGCGCCCGGAGGGTGGCACGCGGAGCCATTCCCGTGGCGCGCGCGTCGAGCCCCTCCGCCGCCAAAGTTCCGGCCGCCGACGTCGCATGGGCACTATTTCCCTCGCCCCCCTCCGGGAATACGAGCCGTGACGCGTACTCTTGGTGCAGACGATATGGGCGTCCCCCATCCCACATCGCAATGGTCACGCCTGCTCCCGTCAACTCGAGGCCCATTGTGCCCGCTGGAGCGATCGCGGTGACTCCAGAATGACCCCTCGCGCGCGAGTTAGTTGGGACGACCACGGGAGAATAGGATCCGAGGCTCAAGACCGACGCTGAAGCAGCCAGTTTCCTGACCGCGTCCAGATCCCCTCGACAGGGGAGGACATTGCCGTGTTCCATTCGATCCCCAATATGGGTGGCGCCTGCCGCCTCCAGAATCTCACGGCATTGACCATAGGAGGTATCGGTCGTCAGGAAGACCATGAGGTCGACCGCCACGGGTACATCGTGAAGTTCTTTCCAGAGCGTCACCGGCACCTTTCGTTCGGGAGATCGAAGTCGCCATTCGGTGACGATTCCCGGATCCTGGAGGACAGCCGGGATGATTCTCGGAATCGAATAGATACGCTCCAGGGGACCCGTCGGCTCGATCAACCGGACGCCGGCCCCTTCCAGAATCCGCAGCTCCTCCCCTCCGACCTCTGGATGGAGCACAACCTCGATCAGTTTCCTCTGTTCTTCAACTTGAATCCTGTCCTGTTCTCCCTGCGGAAGGAGGATCTTCCCCTGAGATCCGTGCACTCCAACACTCCCGCGAGAGAGTGCCGTGGGCGCATCTCCAAACCCGCGTGCGATCACGACAAGCGCGATTACGGCAAGCCAGACGGTCCTCCGAATCCGCGACATCCATCCGCACCAAGAACGGAATCGCGGTCTCATGGCTTCCCCTTTCGCTCTCGTCCTTCCTCAATTCGCGACTCGATCTCGTCGTCCATCTCAGGGAAGGCCCCCTTCAGCGACGCGAGGGATGACTCCGCATCTTCCTTCTGCGAGAGGAGATCCAGAATGTGCCACTGCACTCGTCTCGACGTCTCCTCTCGATGTCTTCGTAGGAGAAGACTCCGATGCCACGGCACCCGAGACCAACTCAGCCTCGCAATCGCCGCGCACCGAACCTCCTCTTGGTAGTCGTACAACCAGGCCGCGAAGATTTCGAACTCGCGTTCGTTCATCGCGTCCGGATCCAGCGCCATAATCGCCGCTAGGCGACGCTCCAAGGTGAGACTCCCCGACGCCAGGTGCAGGAGGAAGGCCCGGATTTCTCCTCGATATTCGGGATGGCGCTCCCCATAATCCACGAGCGCATCGAGCGAATGTCCCTCAGTCTCCGCTTCCAGACGAAGTCGAACCCAAGATTCGTCTTCGGGTCTCGAGGGTCTTACCCCTGAACCGGTCGAATCAGGCACCACGGACTCTACGCCGCTTCCGACCATCGTCAGAGGGTATCGTCTCGCGCCTTCCGACGGTCGCCATCTCAACACCCGCGCACCACCGAGCGGGAGGAGGCCGATACTCAGGAGGAGCAAATGCCGACCTCGAGGTGCGTTCACGGCGCGCTCCACCCGGCGGTGAAGACATCGGGAGTTCCATACCGGAAACGGAGGAACACCACATCGACCCTGTCGACCCTCACCACGACCTCGGGGCTGCGATCAGCCCGATAGCCTGGATACTGAGTTCCGATCGGGGCATCGCTCGATTGCCATGTGTTTCCCCCGTCGTTCGTGTAATTGCCGTAGATCGTGGGCAGGCTGTGCCGCCCGTCCTCCCAGCAGACCATGACGTTGTCGCCGGCGGCCGCGATCGATGGCTTCGTAGCGCCCACCGTGCCGGAATCGAGCCGCTGACTCGAGGAGTCCCAATTCGCCGCGGATGAGGTCGGGATGGCCCTTCGGTGGAAAATCTGCCATCCACTCTGGTACTCGCTCCACACGGCATAGAATCGGTTCCCGGAGAACACCACTTTGGGATCTCGCGCAGAGAGGGCGCCTCCGGTGCTGATGCGTTGGGCGGGGGACCATGTCGCTCCAAAATCGGCGCTGGTTGTCGCGTAGATGGCCGGGGAGCCTTCACGATCGTCCACCCAAACGGCGCAAATGTTGTCCCCAGCCGCGGCGAGCACCGGGGAATGGGATTGGGTGGCACCTAGGGCATCGCCGGAGTCCAGCCGCTGGGGAGGCGACCACCAGACTCCACGGCCCAAGACAAACGAACGAAAGTAGATGTCTTCCTTCCCCCAATCCCCGACTCCATACGTGAGATAGAGGTGGGTAGAACTCTTGGCAATTTTCGGTGTGTAAACGCGTTTACTCCCATCGCTCACCCTCAACCACGAGATCGCCTCCGCAAGAAGTGTCCAGCGATTCCACTGGAATCGGGCGCATCGGATGACTCCGGTGCCATCCCTCAGGTCGGTAGTCCAGGTGATGTACACCCCGGAGACATCCGCGAGCATGTCCACGCCGCGCACCCGTCGGCAACTTCCCAAGTAAAGGAGGTTGGACCAACTCCCAGGCTGTCCGGAGGCTTGCGATCCCCGGAGGAAAAGTTCTGTGGATCCGTCGCTAAACCGATCCACCCACGCCACGTACACCTTCGCACCGGAAGCGGCAAGCTGTAGGTCTACCGCATCGCCGTCACGACCGGGCTGACCGTCCAGACGGACATCCGGAGGGATTTCCAAGTACCGCAGGGGCGAGGCCACCATCTGGGAGTTCGCGAAGTAGACGTCTCTCCGCGGTCGCCCGTTGCTGCTGCCTCCCTTCAGGCGGTCATCGGCCCACGCGTAATACCGCATGGAGCCGTCCGAGTTCGCCCCCACCTTCGGGAGAAGGGCGTTGACGTTGGTCCGGAGATTGACCTGGTACGAGCCCGGGAGCATCGGATGGAATCCAATGCTTGGCATCGCGGCGGACGAACTCTTGCCGGCCAGCACAGCCGCGCCACAAAGGACGAGGGAAGCGACTCGCATACTCATGGTCCCTCCTGCTTTCTACCGTCTCATGCAGGCGAGCGAGGGATCCGGTTAGCTGCGAGTCCCCGGCGTATCGGGGGTGTTGCAATGCGGCTGCATCGTCAGCCTTCGCTACTCGCTCGTGGGCGGCGTGACCGCGGAGCTAATCGCGCGTCCGCGGACCCTCGCCGATCTGTAGTCGTGGAACTTGGTCATGCATGCCATCAGGCCCGCCGCAACGCACAGAGTAGGCGCCAGAATCACGAACGCGAAGTGCACGCTCAGGTAGACCGCGAGGAGAACCGTCGCCACGGCCGGAGAAACACCTTCAGGATGCGTCAGCACGATGGCGCTGGTGTATCGCCTGAGCCCCGCCGCGAGACAGACGCCGTAGGTCAGAGCGATCAACCCGGCTCGAAGCAAGAGTCCTGTAGGCGACAGTATCGGCGACCGCAGAAGTCTTCGGAGTCGACTCATCGGCGGTTCACCTCCGCCCAGAGCGAGCCCTGGACGAGAGCATCGAGGAGAGCCTCGTCGCCGACCTGGTTGCTCGCCGACTAGCGGAGTCTCCCTTCATCCCGGGATGGGAATCCCGCGATTTCCAGCGACCGGAGGAGCGGGCGCAAGAAGGTCTCGTCTCCGAAGGCGGCCGCAGCGAGGACGGCCAGCCCGCTCGATCCCGCGCTCGCGTCGATCACGGGTATCACGATTCCCGAGTCGATGTCCTGTCGCGCAGGCAGACCTGGCGGCCACTCTCGAGCCACTCCGAACCCCAAGATTTTCCGCGCAAGGTGTCGACGGGCTCGCGCGTATTGATCTCGAGGGAACTCGGGGTCTACGATCTGGAGCATGTGGGCCACCATTCAGGGGGTGGAGCCTTCGGGCCCCTCGTCCGCGCGCCTTCTCCGACCGCACCTCGAGCCGTTTCCGAGCATGCGGCCTGTCGGGATTCCCGCAGGCGGGCGGTCCTGGAGACAACTCGATCGGCGACGGTCCGTCAAGCGGTCATCGTCTCGGCGCCACCAAGTATCGAGTGGCGTCGCGAGCGGGACTTTCCGACGTCGCCCTCCCCTTCACGTGGTCGAGCCCGAAGTCAGCCGCCGCGTGAGAGAGAACCAGGGAGTAGTATTGTCCCCACTCCCGTACCGAGTAGTTTGTAAACCTCACGACGACCAGGTAGGTCCCGATCTCGGCATTCCGCAGAAGGACTTGCTCCACATTGTCCCTGGAGTTCGGACCCCTTCGATTGACGCGCGAACCTGGATTCCATGCATCCAGCCGATAGGGGTACTCGCGCACACCGGACGGGGAGATCACCAAGAGGTCCAGGTCGTCCACGAGCGCGGGGGCACGATCATCCAAGCCACCTTGGTTGGGAGTCCCCGTGGTATCCGTCCAAGCCAGCGTCACCTTGAATTCCTTGGGTTGATCGATCTCCACCAGGAAGCGGTGGGCCTGGTCCCTGAGAAAGCCGTATCTCATCCGGCTCCACTTCCCGCTCAGGTGATCCTGTTGAACGATTGCCGCGGTCGACGTTGCGTCGATCAGGCCGTAGCCCGTGGCGACATCGGGCCCTTCCTGCGATAAACCTCTGTGCAGCCCGGAAGCTGTTCCTTCTTGGCCAAACCATTGTTTCATCGGGCTGCCTTGAGGATTGGGACTGAGGAAAAGCGAAGGAGGACCCAGGTGCGGGAAGGGACCCAAATGATTCTTGCGACGGTCTTGCTCGCGGGGTTGGGCGGTCGCGGATCCTACGCCGTCGTCCAGAGCGCCGGATTCCAGTGCCCTGTCACAATCTCCGCCTGCCCCCTCATTCTGAGCCTGATCTGCCCGCGCCCCCCTCCCGACCTCCTTGCCGTCGAGATCGATCTTCACCACAGGCATCACACGCCCCGTAATCGTCCGGCGATCCCACCTTCCGCCGCTGAGCCGGACGCGGCAGAATCCCGGCATCGTGATTTCAAAGAGAGGATGGCAATGGCGAACGAGATGTCTTGCCCCAAGATGGGCGACGGCACTCCACCCGCCGGCATTCAACCCGAGGAGCATCGGCGTCGGGTCGTAATGCGTCGTCAACAAAGCGGCCTCACGAAAGCGGCCTTCTGCGCGCGCAAGCGGATCAGGCCTTCGGCATGACTCTCGTCAGAACACTTCCTCGCTCTTCTCCGAAGTATCGAGGCAGGATCAGTTGCCCGCCGAGATCGTGTAACCGATCGAAGCGAGGGGCGGTCGGCAGACGGAGACTCACGTGTACTCGAATCCCTCATGGACGAAAGCCGAGCGGATCTCATCGCAGTCCTTCCCGGACCCGCCTTCGCGGCGCACTTCGGAATCCCACTTCTTCGCGACGATCTTCTTGATCTTGTCGATGATGGCGCCTGCGTCGGGCTCGGCGAGACCGAATCGGGGCGCGGCCGAAAGAAGATTGGACCTGCGTGCCGCACGGCCGTTCCGTCCCGCGATCAGAGCCAAGCTCCGCTCCTGACTGAACGAAGGATGCGGGGTGAGGTCGTAGGCCGGGGCGAGACTCCACGTCGCGCCGCGCGCCACGAGGGCGTGGTTGCGAGGATGGTCGTCCGCGTTCGAGATCAGGGCGTTGAACACCATGCGGCGAAACATCTCGGCCTTATCCTCCCGTGGGCGCTCCGAACGACGTTGCAGTTCGTCGGCCAGGAGAAGATAGGACCAGCGGCTCCGCTCCGTGACCGATTCTTCCGCGTCCAGAATCGTGAGACCGCTCAGGACACGGTGTCTCACGTAGCCGGTCTTCCTCCTCTCCCGGTCGAATCGCTTGACGAGGAGTACCTTCTCCCCGCCCAGCTTCTCGATCCGGATGGGGGGCACTTGAATATCGCAGTGCCGGGCCAGCGCGAGCATGGCGCCCTCCACGGCCGCGTTGTTCCAGCGATCGGCCTTCGACGGGAACTTGGCGACCCAGAGGGAGTCCCCCTCCTCGACTACCGCCTTCGGTCGAGAGCCGCCCAAGGAAGTCCCCGGAGCCGCAAGATCCTTGAGGTGGCTGGGAAACGTCGCGGGGTTTTCTCCCGCCTCGATTCGCCGCACCGCTTCCCGCAAGTCCGAGAGCTCGACGATCCGGTTGAATCGGGCCGTCGGGGGCGGAGGCTCTTTTCCCAGCCCAAACGCGAGGGCGCCCACCCGGTCCTCCGGCCCGTGAAGAAGATAGTCCATCTCATCGAGATCGCTTCGGCCAAGCCCGCGATCGATTACCAGACGACCCCAGGAATCCGGAGCCGCGTCCCGAATTGCGCCGGGGACGCCGCCGAGCCGTGCCGTCTCGACGATGCCATCCGTCAGGGGCAGCGCGATCGGGTCCAACGGCGCGGCGTCGCGCCTTTCGCGATAGCGTCGACCGTATACGAACCGACCGACCGCGCCTCCTGTCGACAAGGTCTCACGCTCGTACCGGCCGCACGTGACGACCTCGAGCGATCGCGGAAGCTGGACGTAGACGTAGCACTGCCTAGAAGTCATCGTTCAATCCGCGCGCGGGTCGGACTCGCTGCCCTGCACGAGCTGCCTCGAGAGTGGCGCCCTCGCGATCCGTCTCCGGGTTCGCGACGCGATCCAACTCGCGCTCCAAACCGAGCGCCCAAAGCACCGCCAAATAGGGACCGAGGCCCGTGCCGAGTTCGCCCCCTTCGATTCGTGCGAGAGTCACGCGGCTGATACCGGCCTTGTCGGCCAGGTCGCCCTGGCGAATGCGGCGCCGCCGCCGGGCGAGCGAGATGTTCGCACCGATGCGCCGGGCCAGCTCGACCACCGCGCCGGGCGCCGAGGAGGGGCTGACGTTTTGCTTAGGCATTGACTAATAGATTATATGCTATATGAGATACAGTCAATACTATTGATCACACCTAGGTCAGTCCCTCTGACAGGACAACGATCGAGGGTATCTGTTTACCGTGTGGGAACGTGATCGCGCGACCGCGAGCCGGCTAGACCGGCTGCGGGAGGCCCAGAAGTCTACACGCCAGGGTATCCCGCAGCTTCCACGTGGCGCGGAGTACGCGACTGAGATAGCCAAAGACGGCGACGCCACGTTGGACGCAGGTCGCGCCGATGCTCGCCAGGATCTCCTGAGCGCGCGCGCCGCCGGGGTCGCGATTGCCGCCGAAGACCTTTCGGTTGGCGACCGCAGGGCGGATGGCTTGGTCGGCGGGCCAACTGGTGGCCTCACTGCCCGGATGCTTGAGAAAGAGGAAGAGTTCGTCCTGATGGTGGGCGAGATGCTCGGCGAGCCTGGCGTTGGTAGAGTTCGAGAGTCGCCAGTCCAGCAGGCGCTCCAGCCTGGCCTGAAGGCGACCGATGGCGACCGCCACGCCATGCGGCGAAACCTCGCCCTCGTCCCGACGGTCGCGAAGGAGGAAGGCGTCCGCGAGGAGTTGCAGGATCGCCCGGGGAAATCGAACCGCCCCGCGGGTGGCGAATTCGAGGATGTTCTTGCTGCGTCTCTGGATGTGGCCGAGGCACTGTTGGTGGAGGGCCTGCTCGAATCGATCGTAGGGGCTCCACCCGTCATGGATCATCGTGCCGTGCCAATCCGCCCCGAGAACCTCCTCGGGGACATCGTAGCCGCGGCTGGGTCGGATTGGGAACAGGGTCGCCGTACGAGCCACGAAGACCCACATCCACTGAAGAAGTCCATCGACCTTCCATCCGGTCTCATCGGGGTAGACGCTTCGGCTGCGACGCACGACGACTTCGATGCCGTGATAGGCGGCCTGAACGCGGTCGGCTGCCCGCAGGACGATGTGGGCGGCCCCGCCACGCGAGAGCGAGATCCCGAAGAAGTCCTTGAAGATCGTCTGGACGTCGCCATAGGAGATGCCGACCTTGTCCTTCAAGAGCGCCGTCATGGCTTGGGCGTCCGGTCCCAGTTGCGGAGCCGCCGCTCCGATGGCATCGGAGGTCTGAAGCGGATGGCGTCCTTGCACGCGCCTGCCGCAGTTGTCACAGTACCCGACGTCGATGTCGAATCGCCGGTGGATAGGCTTCTTGGGAATCTCGGTCTGGAACTGCCAGACCGTTCCCTGGCACGAGAGGTGTCCCCCACACTCGCAGTGCGAAGGGAGGGGCACGGGAATGATCTCGTCGACGTTTTCCGGAGGCGGACGGTGGGCCTGCACCCCGTAGTCTTCGCCGGGCTTGCGACCCCGAGGCTTGGGTCCGTCATGGGCGTGCCCTTGGAGAAGGGGGCGGCTTGACTCTTCTGGGCCCGCTGGGCTTCTTCAAGTTTCCGGAGGGCGTCTGTCACGAGACGTTCAAGTTCCGCGATGCGTTTCTTCAGTTGCGGAATCTCAGCGTTCTCGCGCCGAAGCGCTTCCAGTTCGCGGTCCCGTGGATCGGCCGTTTCCCCCGTCGCCATGTTCTCCAAGCCCGCGATAGGCCCTCTGGAGATTCAACACGGGCGGGCCGAAAAAGACTCGAGCTACGTTACCAAGAGCCGACCCGGGGCGCATGCAAGCGGATCGAGTCCGAGCACTTACGTTGGGCGGGGAAAAATGCGCTCGTTTCGACGAATTTGGGCGGGCACATACGCTAAACAGTTACGGTCGGGCTTCGAGTGGTATTGCGATAGGGATGTGACTTGGACCGGGATCCCGCGGTAGAATCATCTCGATGGCACTTCTTGCCTGGATCCTTCTCTCCCAAGACGTTTCGTACAATCATGCGTACCGTCTGACCTGGACGAGACGCATCGAGCGCGCCGGACGGATCGAATCGAGTACGACTATGACGACCGCCCTCTGCCACGATCACCTTGCCTCGGGGACCCACATGAGTTGGACTCTGAAATCCATGACGATCGCTTGGGACGATCGGATCGAGGTGGACACGGAGAAGAGCGTCCCCGACTGGCTCCCTCTTCAGGAGCGGATCTGGTATCTCCCTGAGCGGACCTCGTCGGTTCTGATGCGACAAGGAAAGGCGACTCGAGATCCGGCGTTCTCTTCGCCCCGATTCGGAGCGATGATCGACGAGATCTTGAAGGCGAGCCTCCTCGTAGACCATTTCGCGCGACGCACGTCCGATCCGTTTCGGGCGCGCGAGTCCTTTCCCGTGCCCTTGATTCTGGACTCAGCCATCGGCCGGCTGGAGATGCGGACCGAGCGGATCCTCGAGGAGAAGGAGCACCGAGTCCGAGGCACGGCGAAGGAGACCGCCTTCGACTCCCTCGGTTCGTGGAAGGGGGTCCGCGCTTCCGCGTCCCTCCGCGCGCGATCGCGATACGAGATCGGATTCGAGCGGGCCGAGCTTGAGATCGCTTCCACCGCGCGCGACGAGAAAGGTCCGGTCTCGATCCGTTGCGCGTGGATCCTGGAGGAAACCTCGCGCCATCGGTGAACGCAGGTGTCTCGCGGCACGTCGAGGTAACCACGAGAAGAATCTCTCGCAGTCGACCTAATCTTACAGCGCTATCCTTCACCGCGGAACTCGCAGAACTCGCTGAAAGTCAAGAAGATCGTTCCCCGAGTCCTAATATCGCCGAGGATGCCTTCGGCAGATGAAGGCTCTCCCGTCGGCGAATCGCGCCCAGACCCAGACGACGACATGCTGGATAAAGAAATCGGAGGATTCTGCGGCTCCCGCGCGTTCAGCGGCGAACAAGAACCAGCGCTGTAGGACTAATCCCCCCTGGTGGGACGCCGATCGACACATCCGGGTATGACTCCCTCGTCGCGCGCCTTCAAGAAACGCCTCCGTTCGTCGAAGCTCAGCCGCTCGAGGATCCTCCGGTCCGCGCGCCGCTCTACCTCGAGAAGCCGCGGCCCTGCTTCCAGACCCGAGGGGAGCTTCCCGTCTCGACCCACCGATTCCCACAAACGTTTCGCCTCGAGATCCCTCTCCGCCAGAATTCGCGCAACATCCCGGGCCGTTCGATCACCGATCCCCAGTGACGAGGTCAACCGGCGAGCATAGGTCTCCGTCTCCCGTTCGAGGCTTTCTGCCTGGTCGTCCTGAACCTCCAGCGTCCCGGCCACGGCACCGCTCCTGGAAACGGAAAGCACCATCTCGGCCGCCCCGCAGGCGCGGCTCTCCCCGACTCGGAGCAGGAGTACCGATCCAACGGTCAAGGCCGCTGCGATGCAACCCAATCCGATCATTCCCCATCCTAGGACGTTGTTTCTCATATCTCGCCGCTCCCGACTCACACCCTCTCTGTGCAGGATCTCACGAGATCCGATTACACGGAAGCGGTGAAGACGCTCCAGCTCCGGAGGAAGCCACCTCTTTCCAATCCTTTGCTCGTAAACGCTCCTCTCCCCCTCCTGCATGAGACGGTGGTGAAAATCGGGCTTTTCGGAATCGTAAGCGTTCTAATACTCCCCTCCCTGGCGGGGCGCCTTCCATTCTCGATGACGGGCGCCCCTCCCTCTCCCACACTCAGGGCGCAGGATCGTCCTCCCCTTGTCCCCTTAGGGGAAGGGAGCCGGTGGACGTACGGTATCTCTGGGCCAGGGGAGGAATGGAAGCGGACCGTTCTCGTTCTGGGCAAGAGGAAGGAAGTCGCCCTCGCGCGAATTGAGGGAAAATGGAAAGGCGTTGCCATCGTTGGATTCGATGGAAGAGAGGCCTATTTCGTGGACTCGCCTGGAGAGCTCAGATTGGTCGGTAGGCCGAACAACACCAATGCCGCCGCCAAGCCGGCCATGGAAATCATCGCCGAGTTCCGCTGGAACGGCCCGCAGGAGTGGTCGTTTCCCACCAAGGACAGTTGCCACGCACGTACCGTCTCATGTCGGCGTGGGGCAAAGGAGTCTATCACCGTCCGCGCCGGCTCCTACGAGTGCACGAGATTCACGATCGGCGATGACACTTACTGGATCGCTCCCGAGGTCGGCATCGTACAACGCAAGTTCCGGGGAAGTACATGGGAGCTGCTCTCTTGTGAGCTGAAGAAGTAGCCCTCCATGAGTCGGAAGTATCCTTCCGGAGCGGTCACGGATCCGACGGGACCTGCGAAGGGGGACGCCCGGTGCCTGCGCGGCGGGGGCTGGAACGACTTCGACCGCGGTACCCGCTCTGCGGCCCGCAGCTGGTTCCAGCCGGTGTTTCTCCGGTACAGGAGCATCGGCTTCCGGGCGACGGTGTCCTAGTGGTGAGTCAACACTGATTTCGGAGGTTGTCGCGTCTCAGCGACAACCGAGGGAATCAGGCGTGTCGGACCACTAGGACAATCTCCAGGACGGGTGATTCGACGGAGAATATCGACTCCAGGATTTCTCGGTAGGAATGCCCACGACCTGCAGAGAGCCGGGTAGGATGATCCTGCTCGCCCTTCTCTACGCAGTGCAGGATGCGGTCGAAATCAAAACCAACGACGAAACATCGACCCCCCGGGTCCGCTTCTCGGCCACCGCCGGAGCTTCCGCGAGACTCAAGGGTCTGACCGAGCTCGACGTGAGCTCGAACAAGATCAGCAACCTCGCGACGGCGGCCCTTTCGGCGGATGCGGTCCGATTCGATCAGCTCGGGAGCATCAACGGGCCGTTCGTCCAATTGAGCCCCAGCTCGGTTCAGGCCTGGAGCAACAACAACATCGGGATCTATCTCAACGAGACGGGCACCGGGACACCGAAACTGATGGAACTCCAGTCCGCCGGTACGGCTCGCCTCATTGTGGACAACACGGGGGCCATCACAACCGGGACGTGGAGCGCTTCGACGATTGCCGTCAACAAAGGCGGCACCGGCACGACCAGCCTCAGCTCGAACCAGTTCCTTTGGTACAACGGGTCGGACCTGATTTCCAGCGGTTACGACAACGACAGCTTTCTGGCGCGACACTCGGCGGACACATTTGCCGGATGAACCTCTTTATGTATCGGGCCCCGTTGGGGGCACTCAAGGCTCGGCTCTTGATCCCGCTGACGAACTCCTGCAGCTCCTTTTCGGTGTTCCGTTCTCGATGATCCGCTTGTTCTCCATGAGCCGTGAGGCGATGCAACGACCGCAGCGGCGTGGGGGGCGCCGGAACGAGACTCCTCGCGTGCGTGGTGATCCAGATGGACGGCGGGGGGAAGCGGGGGCTCACATAATTCCGGCAGGATCCGAACACGAAGAGCGCGGAGATTTGTGAGTGAATCTCAATCTGGCGGCGGATTTCGAATCTCCTCGAGGAGCATCCGGCGGACATAGCCATCACCGGATTCGATTTCGAGGCGGATCAGCGGGCCATCCGGTTCCGGGGGTTGCGTAGCGACGGGGAGGACCTCGGTACGCTGATCTACGGTGCACG
>Ga0114945_10001545_pt1 | contig 14191 bp, 14 predicted proteins | sample OV2TP3_FD_87194 | JGI IMG/M metagenome (GOLD analysis project Ga0114945, IMG submission 87194) | Hot spring microbial communities from Beatty, Nevada to study Microbial Dark Matter (Phase II) - OV2 TP3 | ecosystem: Environmental > Aquatic > Thermal springs > Hot (42-90C) | place: USA: Beatty... | reverse complement strand
GCGCAGCATCCGGTGGTCGGGAATTTCGGGGTCATGTCGGCCAAGAATGGGGCGATCAATCTCATGATCCTTCTCTCGGCGCTCAGCTACATCCTCTATAAGCGGGCCAACAAGGTGATCACTGCCAGTTGGGTTCGGACGGGGAACCTGATGATCGGAGTCGTCTTCTGCGGCGCGCTGGCGAATGTCATCGGATTGTCGGTCTATGGGTTCTATCTTCCGGCGAATATCCGCGTGGGCCTGTCGCTGCCGCAGGCCATGAGCACGTTGACCGCCTTAACGGTCGGGCTTCTCGTCAATCGGGCACTGTTGCGGGGAGCGCGGCCGATCGGTCCGATCGTCTGGGGCAAGATGCCGGTTCGGGGACAAGTGACGCTTTTCCTCCTCGGGATGGCATTCACGTGGGTCATGGGACTGATGGGCTTTATACGGTCATCGGGGCGTCTGGGATGGCATGTGCACGAGGTTATGCGCGATGGATCGCCGTGGGCCTTTACGCCCGGATTCGGATTCGCGGCCGGCATGGTGACGCTCAACATGGCCTTGTTCTGGCTGCTCCTCATCGGGGTCTTTTGGGTCAGCCATCGCTCGCTGAAGCGTAGCGAGGCCGCCGAGTGGGCATGGACCGCGGCCTACCAGCATCGAGAAGGTTCCTTCGCTCCGGTGATGTCCAAACAGGGACTCCTCAGGGATGGGTGAGAGGCCCGTGATGGTTCGCGGACTTGCCGGGACTGTCCTCATGTTCGTTGTTCTGATCAGTGGAAATGTGGCTACGGGGCAGTCGCTGTCTGGTGGCTCCGTACAGATTTTGGAGGATTTCTCCAAAGCAGAACCGGACGGCTTTCCGCAAGGCTGGCAGGCCAGTCGGAGCGAACCTCTCACGCGTAAGGCCTATGTGGTTTTCCGAGAGGGAGACCAAGCGTTTCTTCGGACTAAAGGCGTAGATGACCAGATGCGCATCAAGAAGCGCATCGCTTGGGATCCCAAAGAATATCCCGTCGTGATGTGGCGCTGGCGGCTGCGATCGGCTCCACCAGGGAGCGGGTTAATTGCCGCAGTATTTGTGACGCTGGACACAGATCTCTTGTTCATTCCCGTGTTCACGAAGTACGTCTGGCATCAGGTTGGACCAGCGGGAGCCTTGAAAGAAGGGGGCATGTTCAGTGGTTCTGAAATAATAGTCCGCAGTGGGTTGCAACCGGTTGGACAATGGGTCGAAGAGCGTGTCAACGCTTACTCTGACTTCGTCAAGATCCATAATCACGAGCCGGCTCCGCAAGCGTGGGGCATCTCCTTTGTTACCGGCCCCGGGGTCGAACTCGACATCGACAGCATCGGGCTTACCCGCCGATAGAAGGAACCGCGATGCGTGTGACCCTTGATATGCTCATCGGTGCCGCCGTGTTCGGTGTCGTGGGGGCGGCGATCGGCTACTACCTCGGTTCGGGTATGAGCATTGGGGTGGCCGCGGCCGTGGGGGTGACGTTCGGGTTCTTGATCGGGGTTTTGGGCGGACGCCAGTTCTTTGTCAGCATTGTGTGCGGGGCTTTGGCGGGAGGTAGTCTGGCGTGGCTCATATCGGGAGCTGCCGCAATTCCTTTGGGCGCCGCTTCGGGCGGGGCCATAGGAGGATTTCTCGGCGTCCAGATGGGGATGCTCCTGGAACTTTGGAGACAATCCAAGCAGGCTCCCGCCCCTGAGGCTCCGGTTTCGGACAAAGAGAATCTCCTATGAAGGACAAATGGCTCATGATTGGGGTCGGCGCCACCTTTGCGGCGTTCTTTCTCATGGTGATCAGCATGATGGCATTGTCCCGGCACTCAGCAAAGAACAAAGAGTTGCTGGCTCAGATACCGGCGCCCCCCCAGGCGTCCGTCGCCGCCGTCGCTACGGACTTCAGTCTCTACAAAACGATTGTCGGGGATGATGGACGAGAGATGATCGAAGTCCCGGAAGGGCCTTTTAAGATGGGCAGTAAGGAGGGGGACCACGACGAAGTCCCGGAGCATCAGGTCTACCTCGCGACGTTTTACATCGATAAGTATGAGGTCACCCAAGGCGAGTACGACCGGTTCTTTAAGATGACCAAGCGGGGCAAGCCGTTCGTCCCGGTCTTTGATGATGATCCCTCCAAGATCCTCAAACCGGAGTATGCGGCGATGGGGATGTCCTGGTCGGACGCCGCAGCCTATTGCCAATGGGCAGGCAAGCGCCTTCCGACGGAGGCAGAATGGGAGAAGGCGGCCAAGGGGGAGGGAAACCGGAGGTATCCCTGGGGCGATACCCTGAACGCAAAGCATGCGAATCTGGACGGTGAGGACGATGGCTTCAAGTACTTGGCGCCGCCGGGGAAATTCGAAGCAGGGCGAAGTTTTTACGGCGTGTATGATATGGCCGGCAACGCGGCGGAATGGGTGGCCGATACCTACGACGAGAAGTATTACGCCAAGACCCCCTATCGCGATCCGAAGGGACCGGAAGAGGGACAGAACCGGGTCATCCGGGGCGGGTCCTGGCGGGAATCCCCGATTGGGGCCAGAGTTTCCAAACGGTTTCAAGCCAAGCTCTGGCGCACCGATGCCACCATCGGGTTTCGCTGCGCGAAAAATGGACCCTAACGTTCGCCGGCCTAACCCCTCTGGTTCACGCGTATGCTCGATAAACGTCTGAAGTGGGCGTTCTTCTTGGTGACGCTGATTTTCGCGGGAATACCGCTGGCGGGGATCTTTCATGACGAAATTGAGGCGTTCTTCACAAAACTGACTGCCGCCTTCAGTGCCGACCGCCAGAGTGTTCTCGGCCAAGGCGATGGCGTCGAGAAACCTATCAGAGCCGTGACCCCTCCGGGTGTTCCCGCCGCTCCCCATGAAGCCATCAAGGAGGATATGCTCTTCATACCGGCAGGTGAGTTTTTGCGTGGTTACAATGGCGGAGGGTTCGATGAAAAGCCAGAAAGACGTATCTGGCTCGATGCATACTGGATGGACCGTTACGAAGTAACCTATGGGGCGTACATGGCTTTCGTAGCGGCGACGCAGAGTCCTAAACCGCTCACTCGGTATGTCAAGCATTTTGAGAAATTGAGCGGAGCGAACCAGCCAATGATCAATGTGTCATGGAACGAGGCGAATGCGTACTGTCGCTATCGTGGTGCGCGCCTTCCGACCGAGGCTGAGTGGGAGAAAGCGGCACGAGGACCACAAGGGCTCTTATTTCCGTGGGGAAATGAGGACAGGCCTGGGGGGGCCAACACTGGCAACCCTGACGCCTATGAGTTCACGGCCCCCGTGGGAAGCTTCCTGCTGGATAAGAGCCAGTATGGGGTGCACGACATGGCCGGGAATACGATGGAATGGGTGGCGGACTGGCACCAGGAAGACGCCTATAAGGAGACAGCGTCGAATCCAAAAGGTCCTGAGGCAGGAGCGTTTAAAGTGATAAGAGGTTCGTCATGGGAAACGGTCGGAAAAGAAACGCGGCTTACTGTTCGCCTCAAAGGAAAAGTCGAGCTCCTCAGGGACTTACGCGATACGCCGATAGGCTTTAATTTCAGACGTGAGACCGTCGGTTTTCGATGCGCCAAAAACGCCCAGGAAGGCCAAATGTAATGTGCTGAAAAGAGGGACGAATCCTACAATAAATCAAAGTAATAGATCAGAAGGAAGACCGCAAGAATTATATTGACAACCATACCGGCCAAAACTATAATATCGAACAATCTTGTGTCTTTGCTCATGGGATTTTTCTCTGTTCTTTTAAGGTTCCGACTCCGATTTTTTGAGTAGCATAATCCCCAAAGGGCTGTCAAGAACATGTTGTGCTTGCCAAGGCGGTTTCGCAGCTAGAACTGTTGCAATCTACCAAATGAGGGAACTATGGCTGATGTAGCAAGCGACGTGCAACGGGCGAATGAACCGGAGTGGGAGTTCAGGCTTGGGAGGTTTACGGTTTCGAAGTTCAGGCTGGGAAAGTTCATGTTCTATGTGACCTGCGCTTTTGCTACTTGGTTTTTCTACTGGTTTAACGCAATTCAATGTCCATGTTGATGGGGCAGTGTTTTTCCTGAATCCAGTTTGTAAGCGGAGGGAGCAATGGTAGAACAAGTAAGTCAGATCAGCACAGGAAAGAAAATCGCCTTTGCGGTGGGCGGATTGTTGATCTCCGGCGTGTATTTTCTTTACTTTTTGGACATCGCCCTCATGAAAATCCAGGGTCTGGATTATTGCTACAATTTTCCTGATTGGTTTAGGAAACTCTGTTTTTAGCGAGATGCCTTCAGATCGCTCGTGTAAGGAGGTAAACCATGGCTACCGTGTCTAAGCAAGCCCGAAAGCAAATCTGGGCGTTCTTGGCGCTCGGAGTATTTGCAGGGCTTCTCTTATTGCCCTTGTTCCTGTCGCTCCCGGCGGGAGCGAGTGGTGGAGCACCAGCTCCGGCGGCCTCAACGGCGCCACCGGCTGCGCAAGCTGCCGATGCGAAGCCGGTCGAGAAGGCGAGGGACGTCTGGTACAAGACCGAAGGCCCAGTAATAGGAGCGGCGGCCCCCAAAACGACCGACGGCCCGAAAGATTATCCGCGGTATAACTTTGAAAGCCGGGTCTTGCTTTGGGTGGCCAACCAGCAGCATCTCTACTACGGCAGTTTCGTCTTGGCGGTGCCGATTTTCTGTATGGTGGTCGAGTACCTTGGCATCATCACCAAGGACAAGGCCCTGGCCAAGAAGTACGACCAGCTCGCCTACGATTTCGTCAAGATCAGTTTGACGGCTTACTCGCTCACTGCGATCCTGGGCGGGATCTTGGTGTTCACGTATCTCACACTCTATCCCACCTTCTTCGGGTACCTAGCCAGTATTTTCAGACCCGTGATGCACACATACGCGCTCCTGTTCGTGGCGGAGAGCGGAACGCTGTACGTCTACTATTATGGCTGGGACAAGATGAGAGAGGGGTTCCTCAAGTGGGTCCACGTCAGCATGTCGGTGGTCCTGAACGTGATCGGGACGGCCTTGATGATGCTGGCCAATTCGTGGATCGCCTTCATGCAATCGCCCGCCGGCGTGGATGCCGATGGACGGTATTTGGGTAATATCTGGCACGTGATCCATACGACCCTCTGGAACCCCATCAACGTGCATCGGCTTCTGGGCAACATGGCTTTCGGCGGCGGCGTTGTCGCAGCCTACGCGGCATACCGGTTCCTCACGTCCAAGAACGATGAGGAGCGTGCACACTACGACTGGATGGGATACGTAGCGATGTTCATCGGGGTCTGCTTCCTGATCCCGCTGCCGTTCGCCGGTTACTGGTTGATGCGCGAGGTGTACGCGTACCGGCAGCAGATGGGCATTACGTTGATGGGCGGTCTGCTGGCCTGGCTCTTCATCATCCAAGCCGTGATGATCGGTGCGCTCTTCCTGACCACGAACTACTATTTGTGGCAGGGGATGGAGAGAATGCGGGGCGCCGAGCGCTACCAGAAATACATCAAGTACATGGTGTTCGTGCTGATCACCTGCTTCATCGTCTGGCTCACCCCGCATACGATGGTGATGACCCCGGCCGAATTGAAGGCCATGGGTGGACAGCAGCACCCGGTGTTGGGGAATTACGGGGTGATGTCCGCCAAGAACGGAGCCATCAACACGATCATCACGACGACGGTGTTGAGCTTCATCATGTACCAGCGGGGCAACAAGGTCCCGACGGTCAAATGGGCTCCGTTGGGGAACGCTTTCCTGTTCGGGTTGTTCACGATGGCCTTTGTCAACATCATCTGGCTGGCCATTTACGGTTACTACATACCGGCTAATGTCCGCGTGGGGCTCTCTGTTCCCCAGGTGGCGACGACCTTGTCGTGTCTGTTTATCGGGGTAACCCTCAATGCGATCATGTTGAAGGGAGCCAAGCAAACTGGTCCGACGGTATGGGGGCAGATATCGGTGCGGTCCCAGTACGCCCTGTTCATGCTGGCCACGGCGTTTACCTGGATGATGGGCCTCATGGGATACATCCGATCCTCCGTTCGGTTGTTCTGGCATGTCAACGAGATTATGCGGGATAACTCTCCTTGGGCGTTCACGCACACCATCGGGTTCGCCGCCAACATGATTTCGTTCAACGTGCTGTTCTTCTGGATGACGATCCTGTTCGTATTCTGGCTCGGTTCGTTGGGTGTGAAGAAGGCTCCAGTGACGGCCCCTGTTGGGCAGAAAGTTCCGGTCCCGGCTGGCAGCCATTAAATCTCACTAGTACGAGTTCGTGTCTGACACGAGGAGGCAGCTCAACCGCGAGGGGTGAATCCCCTCGCGGGGGGCTCTGATGGAGGAGTGAATGTTTAGTGCAAAGGTGTTGGGTGGGGTGACGGCGGCGATGATTGCCGCGATTATTACGGCGATCTTTATGCTGCTTCCCGAATCCGGCGCAGTGGAGTTGATGAGAAAGGCCTTCCATCTTGGATGGCCGGGCGGGCTGGTGATCATCATCCTGCTGCTCTATTTTCAGTTCGGGCGAAGCAAGGACCCGAGGCAGGGAGAACTGGTGTTTAAGTGTACCATCGGGCTTCTCTGCTACTCGATGCTGTTCATCGCGATCGCCAACTACGCGACGAACTTCAATGACGAGAGTCCGGGCGTGCCGGGCGAACCGCGCTTCCTGCCTGTTTCTCTGGTCATGTTCACCGTCGCCTGCTTTACGATGGCGATGTATTTCAAGGGCGTTCGGGTGCTTCTCCAAATCGGCGGGTTCATGTTCTTTGTGGCTGCGTGTTTGGCAGGGTTCGGCAACTGGTTGCCCCAGGTCAAGGCGGACCCGCCTCCGGTAGAGGAGAAGACTGCGGATGTCAGGCAGATGTCGGTGCAAGAACGAGCGGACCTTGGCGAGAAGATCATCTTCGGAGCGGTCGGCGCGAGCGGAACGCAAGGCGCGATCGGCAAGGGGCAGTGTCCGCTCTGCCATGGGTTCCAGAAGGGCTTCCTCAGCGAGCGGGCGCCTAATCTCTTCGGCGTTCCGAAGCGGGCGGAAGATCAGATGAAGGATCCACGTTACAGCCAGAAGGATCCAAGCAAGCGCGACACGATACAAAAAGAGGCTTGCCCGGGTTGCGGAACTGCTTCGACCGCGGCTGAGTATATCGCTGAATCGCATGCCTGTCCTAATTGTTATGTGGTGGCGGGATTCGGGGTGAAGGGCACGAATGACCGTGAAAGCCCCATGCCGCCGATCCATAAGCCGCCGATCGCTTTGACCTTCGATGAATTGATCGCGGTGGATACCTGGCTCTTCGCCCGTGAAGGGGTGGACCCGCCCTCACCGGAAGAGATCGAGAATGCTTACAAGAAGTTCGTTCCAGAGGCGGAGCGTCCGAAGCCGGCCGGTGATCCGGGAGCTGCTCCGGCAGGTCCGGCGCCGGGTGCTCCGGTCGTGACGGGCGATGAGCCGGTGAACGAGATCTTCACGAAGGCCCTGTGCTTCGCGTGCCACACCATCCCCGGGATTCCAGGGGCTGTGGGAGCCGTCGGGCCGAAACTGGTTGAGAAAACTAATGCGCCCCAACGGTTGAAGGATCCGGCCTATAAGGGCAAGGCTACCTCGGTTCGCGAGTATATTATGGAATCGATCATCACCCCGAGCGCGTACGTGGTGAAGCCGTTCCCGGACAAGATTATGCCGCAGGATTTCGGGAAGAAGCTCAACGCGGCGGCGATCAATAAGGTCATTGACTACCTCTCACAACTGGAGGAAGGAAAGGAGCCGCCGAAGATCAAGTAGGCGACTCGATCCTGACTTGACCGGGCGCACGATTTAGGAGATCGGACATGGAATGGTTACAAGTTAAATTGGTCGAGGGCTACATGCCCATGCAGATGTTGTTCGAGATGGGGTTGGCTGCACTCATCTTCATCGGAGCCTTCCACTTCCTTGGCAAGAAGGGGATCAAGGTCAACAAGCTGTTGCAAGCCACGTTGTTGTTTTGTTTCGCCTGGATCTATTTCACGTATCGGATTTACCCTCCCATCCCCTTCAGCGTACGTGCCATCTATGCCACTATGACGTTGATCGGGATTTTCATGTGGGTATCCTCAACGGAGGAGTCCTGGAAGGACTTTCGCTGGCCGATCATCGCGGTGGCCGATGCGACGACCGGGACGACGAAAATGATCCGGACGGTCGTCGTCATCCTGTTGCCGTTTTTGGTCGGCTTCATGGGCTACAACAGCATGAAGCCCAACGTGGATGAGCCGATCGAGCTGCGCACGGTGCATCCGGCTCCGCCGGCCAGCACAAAAGTGCATGGGAAGACCTTCGTGCTGCAGACGGCGAGCAGTCCTTTCCGCGTGGATGACAGCGGAAAATACTCCGACACGATTCAGAAAACCCATCTCGATGGGAATCCATGGGATGAAAAAGCGCCGCCGTATCTGCAGTATGTCCGGGAAGGCGGGCAAATCTTCTTCCAGAATTGCCATTGGTGCCACGGCGATAATCTGAACGGGCGGGGAATGTTCGCCTTTGCGTTCAACCCCATTCCGGCCAATTTCACGGATGCTGGAACCATCGCCCAGCTTCAGGAGACCTTCGTGTTTTGGCGTGTGTCTAAGGGGGGCATCGGCCTTCCACGCGAAGGGTTCCCTTGGGCCTCGGTCATGCCTCCTTGGGAGCAGCACCTCACCACCGACGAGATCTGGAAGGTGATTCTCTTCGAGTATTGGCACACAGGGTATTATCCAAGGACCTGGGATTAATTGAAGATTAATCTAAACTGTAGGGGATGCAAGCAATGAACGCTTTTCTCTCCCATGTGACGAAAAAAAGTCTCATAGTTGCGGCGCTGGCCATTGGTCTTGGGCTAGCCGTTGGAGCCGCCATCGTGTCTTCGACCGGAGACGTAACGGCTGCCGACCCGGCGATGTCACCCGGATTCGTTAAGGGAACAAACCCAGCCAAGCCCGACCCCAAGATGATCGAAGAGGGAAAGAAAATTTATTTCCGTAAATGCGTGTGGTGCCATGGTGTGGATGGAGCAGGTGATGGGCCGGGCGCCGACCGGCTCTGGCCGCGTCCTCGAAATTTCAACCAGGGCACCTTCAAGATACGTCATACGGCCAGCGGGGAACTGCCGCTCTTCGACCCGACGAAGCCGGTGTCCGGCCAGAATGACCTATTCGATACCGTGACGCATGGTCTGCCTGGCTCGGCCATGCCTCCCTGGGACGGCATCCTGACCGAACAGCAGCGGCTTCAGGTGCTGTCTTTTGTGACGATGCAGCTCATCAAGGACCGCAAGTTCGACGACAAGACAGAAACCTTCACCGTTCTTGATCTCCAGAATAAGGGGGCCATCAAGCAAATCGCTTATAGCAAAGAGAGTATCGAGAAAGGCGCCAACCTCTTTGTCGAGAAGAAGTGCATCGAGTGCCACGGGGTGGAAGGCCGCGGCGACGGCAACCCCTTTAACCTCAAGGATGACTGGGGCTTCCCGATCCAACCAGCGAACATGCATAAGTGTTGGAATTTCCGAGGGAGCAGAGAAGATCCGTACAATGTGCATAACATCTTCCGGACCTTCTCCACCGGTGTAAACGGGACGCCCATGCCGTCGTTTGCCGATAACACGACGATTGAGGAGCGGTGGCACATCGCCAACTTCGTGAACTCGGTGTGTGAGCGTGAAAAAGAGGGCGATCCTTTTTCTCCGTTGCTTCAGATGGACCCGCAGACGGCGAAGCCGAAAACGAATTTCGTCGTGCCTTCCGCGCCGATTGAGGGCGAAATTCCTGCCGATCCACAGGACAAGAAATGGCAGGATCGCCCGCGGCGGATCATCGGGATGGGTGGACAGATTACCCATAAACCGCGCAATTTTGTGAATCGCATTGATGACCTCTGGGTTCGATCGGTTTACAACAAGAATGAGATTGCGTTCATGTTCCAATGGGACGACCGATCCAAGAGCCAGGTAGCGCCTGGGGTGACCGTGGTTCCCGTTGAGGAAGCCCCTCCCAAGACCGGCGAGCCGGATTCCATTGCGGCCAAGCAGAACACCTATGAAGTGTACAATGATTCCGTAGCCATTCAATTCCCGGCGAAGTGGGAAGAGATCGTTCCCCCGGAGAAACCCCGGTATCTGTTCGGCGAAGAGAAGCGGCCTGTTGACCTTTGGAAGTGGGAAGCAGACGGAACCCTGAAGGCCCACAAAGGGACAGGATGGGATCAGCCCCTGGAAGAGCGATCTGGGGCCACCTCCGATTTGAAGCTGCTCAAAGGCGAATTCAAGGACGGCCGGTGGACCGTGATAATGAAGCGTACCCTCAAGACCGAGGACAAGGACCTGGACGTCCAGTTTCAAACCGGCAAGTACATTCCGACGGTATTCTTTGTATGGGACGGGCATAACGGCGATGCGGGACTGAAGATGGCGGTGTCGGCCTTCTACTACAGTATCCTCGAGCCTCCGACTCCTATCGAGGCGAAAGTATATCCGGCATTGATGGCGGTGGGGGTGATCATTGCGGAAGGCTGGATTCTCCGCCGCCGCGCCAGCAAGAAAAAGATGAAGGAGTAATCCGATCCGTCTGAACACGGGTCGGCTGTGAAGGTAGGGGGGTGGGACGATTCCCACCCCCCTTTTTTATTAGCTTCTGTGGGAGATCAACAGGGTGACCGGCCTCATTATGGCAGGGGGCAAAAGCCTTCGACTCGGCCAGGACAAGCGGTTTCTTGAGGTGGGGGGAAGGACGTGTTTGCAGAGGGTCCTGGACTCATTTGAAGGGATTTTCGACGAGGTCTTGATCGTCGCCGATACGGTGGAACCCTTCCACGGCATGGGGGTGAAAGTGGTGACCGACCTGATCCCTGGACGGGCCACTCTGGGCGGGCTCTACACGGGGCTCTCCTATGCGGCAAACAAGCAGGCCTTTGCTGCCGCCTGCGATATGCCGTGGATTTCCCCCAGGACGATCCAAATTGTGTTAGACCATGCGGGGCGTGGCGACATCGTTATTCCTGAGATGGAAGGCAGGCTCCACACGATGCATGCCCTCTACTCGAAGGCGTGCCTTCCGCGCCTGCGTACTCTCGTGGAGGCCCAGAAACTCAAGGTCCAGGACCTCTGCGAAGACCCGGACCTTCGGGTCTGTCGGATATCCGAGTCGGCGTTCAGAGCGGTTGACCCGGACCTCCGCTCGTTTTTCAACATAAACACTGCGGAGGACCTTGCGCAGGCGCGGAAATGGATCAGCGGTTGAAGACCATGCGAATCTTGGTCGTGCATCCGGGAGCACTGGGAGATACTCTTCTGGCGCTTCCTGTTCTCGTGGCTCTCAAACAGCACCATGAGCCGGCCACGGTGGACCTCATCGGCCATTCCTCTCTCGTAGAGGTTCTTCCCGGGCGGTCCGTCGTGGACATCATGCGACCGATTGACGGCCCTGAATTTCGCAGCCTCTTCGGTGACCCTTTGGAACTGCCTGTTCCCATTCAATCGTTCTTCGGAAGTTTCGACATCGCTGTGGCCTGGCTGGATGATCATGACGAGCGTCTGAGGCACTGCCTGCGAACCTTAGGGATTCGCAATGCGGTAATCCGGGCCCCACGCTTGCATGAGCCCGGCACGCGGCACGCGACGAACCGGTTCGGCGAGACTCTGTCAGACTGGGATTGCGCCCAACCGCTCCCTACGACCTGCCTCACGCCGACAGTGGCTGATCTGACGGCCGGGGCTGCTTGGCTGGCTCGGGCGGGCATCCCCGACAGAGGCGTCCCGGTGGTCGCCGTCCATCCGGGCGCCGGCAGTCCTTCCAAATGCTGGCCTCCTGAGCGGTATGCCGAGGTCATTGCGGCACTCGTGCAGGATGGGACGGCTGTCGTCCTGGTCGAGGGGCCAGCTGATGCGCAGGCTGTGGGTGATCTGCAACACGCTGTAGCTCCCCTGCCGGTGCCTCGTTTGGTCGGGGGAAGGCTTGCCGCTGTGGTAGAGGTGCTCTCACGCTGTCACGCCTTCCTGGGGAATGATTCCGGGCTCACCCAGCTGGCGGCCGGTCTGGGGGTACCCACGATCGGCATCTTTGGCCCCACGGACCCGGCTGTCTGGGCTCCCAGGGGAGATCACGTCGTCACGTTCCGCGGTGGGTCCGACTGGCTGCCCATTTCTCCGGGCCTCGTGATTGAGGCCGTGCGGCAGGTCGTACGAGAGCCCTCCGCGAGTCTTGCTACGTGATTCGCCGTTGTGCTAGAGTTCATCTCGCTTTGGCGGCCCTCGGGAAGTTCTCGAGGGCCGCCCTTGTGTGGAGTGCCTGATCAATGTCGGTGGGGGTGGTGAGAGAAACTGTTCTCTCTACGTTGCGGGAAGCCTTAGAGGATGCGCGGGCCGAGGGTGACCTGAAGCTGACGACCTTGCCTGCTCTCGTTCTCGATGTCCCCAAGAAAGCAGCATGGGGCGACCTCGCCACTACGGTCGCATTGAATCTTGCGGCCTCCTTGCAGCGCCCGCCTCGTGAGATTGCCGAGATTATCGCCGGGCGCTTGCGGTCTCACCCCGAAGTCCTTGAGCGCGCCGAAGTGGCGCCTCCGGGATTCATCAATCTCACAGTCAAGCGGGATTTGTGGTTTCGGGTTTTGGTCGAGATCGAGGCACAGGGAGAACGATACGGGACCTCGACCGTGGGCCTCGGTCGGCGGGTTCTGTTGGAGTATGTGAGCGCCAATCCAACAGGCCCCCTACATATGGGGCATGGACGCGGGGCGGCCGTCGGCGGGGCACTGGCCAATCTTCTGCGCCGCACGGGCTACGACGTCGGTACGCAATATTACATCAATGATGCCGGCCGTCAGATGAAGCTCTTGACCGAATCGGTTGAAGCTCGCTATCGGCAGCTACTGGGGCAGGAGGCGCCCTTTCCGGAAGACGGCTACCTGGGCGCTTACGTAGATGACGTGGCCAAAGAACTGCTTGCCGACCGGCAGGCAGCAGGCCTGGAGCTTGTTCCAGTTGACTTGCGGAAAGTCTGCGAGACGTGGGCCTACAGCCGGATGCTGGAGGCCATTAAGACCGACCTGGAAGCCTTCAAGCTCCGTTTCGATACGTGGTTCAGCGAGTCCGCGCTCTTCGAGACAGGAGCGGTGGCCCAAGCTCTTGAAGACCTTAAGGCCCGCGGGTATCTGTTTGAGCAGGACGGGGCGCGCTGGTTCCGCTCGACGACCTTCGGGGATGACAAGGATCGGGTGGTCCTGAAACAGGATGGGGAGTTCACCTATCTCGCTTCCGATATCGCCTATCATCGAGACAAGCTGACCCGCGGCTACGATCTCCTGATCAATATCTGGGGTGCCGACCATCATGGGTACATCCCCCGGATTCAGGCGGCCGTCGAGGCCTTCGGCTACCCGAAGGATCGTCTCAAGGTCATTCTCGTCCAGATCGTCAATTTGATGCGCGGCGGGCAGCGCGTGACGATGTCGAAACGGGCGGGAGAGATCGTCACGCTTCGCGAGGTGGTCGAGGAAGTGGGCGCGGATGCGGCAAAGTTCATCTTCCTGACGAGGCGCTCAGACAGCCAACTGGATTTTGATTTGGAACTGGCCAAGCAGCAGTCGGCGGAGAACCCTGTCTACTATGTCCAATACGCCCATGCCAGGGTGGCCAGCCTCTTTCGGGTCGCCGCCGAACGGGGGATTACGGCGCCCAAAGCCTCGGAGATGGACTGGACGGTCTTGAATTTGCCGGATGATCTGAGCCTGATCAAACCACTGGCGGAGTACCCCGCTCTTTTGGAGGCCAGCGCTCAGGCCTTGGAGCCGCACCGCCTGACCTATTATCTCCAGGACCTTGCGGCCCGTCTGCACACCTATTATTACAAGCACCGGATACTCCCTCCCGCTGTGGAAGACGAGCTTGCAGGCCAGGACCATTTGCGGCAGGCTTCTCAGGAAGCCGACCAGGTACGAGCACGCGAGGTGTTGACGCCCGCCTTGACCGCCGCGAGGCTCTGTCTGTTGCGGGGCGTCCAAACCGTGATCCGCAACGGATTGGAGATCCTCGGCGTGTCGGCTCCCGAAAGGATGTGATGGCGGCTTTCGGATTCCAGGTCCTGCACAGGGAAGGGCACTCGCGGGCGCGAGTCGGCGAAATGCGGACCGCCCACGGTCCCGTGAGCACCCCGGCCTTCCTGCCTGTGGGGTCGCAGGCAACCGTC
>Ga0114945_10001533_pt1 | contig 14273 bp, 13 predicted proteins | sample OV2TP3_FD_87194 | JGI IMG/M metagenome (GOLD analysis project Ga0114945, IMG submission 87194) | Hot spring microbial communities from Beatty, Nevada to study Microbial Dark Matter (Phase II) - OV2 TP3 | ecosystem: Environmental > Aquatic > Thermal springs > Hot (42-90C) | place: USA: Beatty... | reverse complement strand
CCGCCAGCTCGAGCAGCTCGGGTGAGGCGTTGGAACTGACGGTCCCCCCGCCCACATACAGGACCGGACGCTTCGCCAGGGCGAGCGCCTTCGCGGCCCGTCGGATCTGTCCAGAATGGCCCGCATAGGTTGGAGCATAGCCCCGTAACTTCACCTCCCGCGGGTAGGTGAACTCCGTTTCCGCCTGACTCACATCCTTGGGGATATCGACCAGCACCGGGCCTGGTTTTCCACTCTGGGCGATGTAGAAGGCTTCTTTGATCGTGCGAGCGAGCTCTTCCACACGGCGCACCACGTAGCTATGCTTGACGCAGGGCATCGTAATGCCGAAGATATCCGCTTCCTGAAAGGCATCGTTCCCAATGACCGTCGTCGGCACCTGCCCCGTAAAGACGAGGATGGGAATGGAATCCATATTGGCGGTCACCAGACCTGTCACGCAGTTCGTCGCGCCAGGCCCTGAAGTCGCCAGACACACCCCCGGTTTCCCGGTGGCGCGGGCATACCCGTCCGCCGCATGGACCGCACTTTGCTCATGCCGCATGAGAAAATGGCGAAAGGGAGCATCCAGCAGGACATCGTAAATCTTCAAGACGACGCCCCCTGGATGTCCAAAAATTGCGTCCACTCCCTCTTTGAGCAAACATTCCACGAAGATCTCTGCGCCACATTTCTTCACCGCGGGTTACCTCCCTATGCATCCCGTTCCCTTGCTCCCTCTCGGCCCGATGTGTTCAAGGGGCACTTCGGCGCCGCAGTTCATCACGGCGGTATTGTTGGCGGCCGTACCCCGACCGTACCACTCCCCTCTAGCGCCGGCACAACCTGCCCCAGAGTAGGCAAACCGTAGCAAACGCTACCTGAGAAGTCAAGGGGAAAATGCGTCATTTTGCCCGCCAATGCGGGCTTTATGCTCTTTGACAATCGCCACCATGCGGTCCTTGCCCAGCAGCTTGAGCTTTTGAATACGCTTTTTCTCAAGCTCTTGCTCGCTGGTCAGGTACCGTAGCGTATTGAACAGCTCAAGTTGCTGCTCATACCGGTCATGTTCCTCCCACAGCTGCTGGAACTCGGGATTCGTCGCTTTGAGGTGCTCGAGGAGCGATTTATCTTCCCTTTCCATATCCCTGTTACCTCCCTAGATAGCTATCTCTCTGGGTGGTCGAGTCCCTGGCCGGAAGACCAATTGATCTCTGCGTCGGAAAGGCGAACATACGTGGGTGTCAGTGGAGGGGCTCCTCCTGCGGATCCTTGCTGCACCTGCGCCACCGCCAATACACCCACCTCTACGCTACACGGCATGCTGACCCATGGGGGCGCCCACACGGCTCGGTCACCGAGCCGGCTCTGCCAGACCTCTCGATACACCTCGACTCCGGTCCCAAGCAGAATCATCGGCTCGGTAATATGGGCACAGAAGGCCTCAGGGGGCTCCACAAGATTGGGGGTGAGCCGTAGAAGCCCATGCTCCGTCACACGGAAGCAGGCGCCGTAGACCTCGCCTTTGCGGGCATCGAGCACCGCACACACCGGATAGCGGGCGAACGGCACCTTCATGGCGATGGCTTCGAGGGTATCGACACCAAGGACCGGTCGCTGCAGGGCCTGGCCTAACCCCATGAGGGTCGCGATGCCAATGCGCAGCCCCGTAAAAGAACCGGGCCCTCGGCTGGCGGCGAGCAGGTCAATGGTTTCGAGGGAAACGGAAGCGATGGATAAGGCGTGATGAATGAGCGCAAGCAAACGGGGAGTGTGGGAGGTCTGCACAACCACCCGCAGATCGCACAAGACGTGGGTCGAGTCGAGAAGCGCCACGCCACCCGCCATCGTCGAGGTGTCCACAGCCAATATCCGCATGTGTTCTCGAGCTATGGGGCCTTGGGTATGCTCGGCCGAGCCCAGAGGGCCTCATGGAAAAAGGCACGTCAAGCGTGTCTTGCTGCCTCCTCTCTGTCGATTCGCTCCCAGCTCACGTCTCTCTACTTCCTCTACTCTACACCCCGAAGGGATTCACGATGAGTAGAATCAGACACACGACCAGCACATAGATGACGAGGGACTCGATCAATGCCAAACCGATGATCATCGCCGTGGTGATCGTACCGGATGCTCCCGGGTTCCGCGCAATCCCCTCCAGGGCACTGCGAATCCCACGTGATTGCGAGAACGCCCCCCCTACCGCAGCGATCGCTAAGCCAAAGGCCGTACTCGCAGCCGCGATTCCAAAATAGCGTAACTCTGCGTCGGTCTTCTTCGCCACCTCAGCCGCCAAGGCCACAGAGCTCATCGCCAGGAGTAGCATCACCACAGTTAGCCCAAGCCACGTCAGCTTCCTCCGCATCCAATTCCCCCTTTCTTCCAACGGTCATCTCAGCGGACGCCACCTCAGCGTCTCCCGGTTAATGATGCTCCTCTTGCGCACCTGCAATATAGATCATCGACAAGAGGATGAACACAAACCCCTGAATGAAACTGACAAAAATCCCTAAGAACACGATCGGCAGCGGCGCGAAAATCGGGACCAATAAGGTGAGGATAATGAGCACGATCTCATGCCCCCGCATATTCGCGAACAACCGCAGCGCCAGGGTAAAGGGGCGGATAAAGTGGCTGATGAGCTCGATGGGCAACATCAGCGGCGCTAACCACCACACCGGTCCTGTGAACTGCTTGATGTATGCGGCTCCATGCCGCCGAAACCCGATGTAGTGATAGTACAGAAAAATCGTGACCGCGCACGCGGCTGTCAGATTGATATTCGCCGTCGGGGTGAACAGCCCTGGGATGATGCCCAGGAGGTTGGAGGTGACGATAAAGAGCGCGATGCCCCCGATCAGGGGCAGATGCTCTCTGGCATGGTGTCCCATCACCCGCTCCATAAAGCCACTGATCCCCTCGAGCAGCAACTCCATGAAAGCCTGGCCCCCCTCCGGCACCAGCTGTAGCCGGCGCGTGGTCAGAAAGGCCGCAAGCAGCAAAAGAACCATCACGACCCACATGTACGTCAGATGCGGATGATGCTCAAGCCCAGGTATCGTGAGGTACAGAAACGGCTCTTTCATGGCTCAACCCTGTCGTTCCGGAACGTGCATGGAATGGCGAATGCCCCCGACACAGATCGCCAGAAAAATGACGGAGAGCCCCCCCAAAAACGCCACGGGATCCACGAGCCCATAGCGAAACAGCAGGTAGACGGTCCCGCCCAGGATGAGATATTTCGCCGCATACGCCCCCAGCACGATCTTCTTCATCCGGCTATACGGACGCTTGTCTGGTATGACGACCGCCGTCAAAAAAAAGGCCAGCCACTTGAAATGGAGCACACTCAAGCTCCCGCCGACCCCCAGGCCTGCCGCGACCATGAGATAGCCACTGACGAGCGCAATGAGCGTCGGAACGGCTGTAAACACCCAGCCGTACCACTCGATTCTTCGCAAAATGTCGGCCTGCCCCATCCGAGTCGCTCAGCTTTGGCGTTGCCTCAGCACCACGCGAAAGAGGTTAATGAAGCCTGCGGCGACGCCAAACGCCAGAAAAAGAAACGTCAGCCACGGTTTCGTCCCCAGGGCACGGTCGAGGAAGTACCCTATCGCCAACCCAACGAACGTCCCCAGCACAAGGTGCAGCCCCACCGTGCTCAGGATTCCAAATTGACGCAGGAGCTCGTATCGAAAATTCCGCCGATCGTCCGCCATGCTCCCCTCGGCACATTCGCGAGCTCAGGCCTTGGGGCGTCGTTCCCCTCCCTGCTCACTGCCCCTGCCTCGGGGAGAGTTGCTCCCCCTCTGACGAACTGCCCCGCGTCTCAGGACCCACCCCTGCGGTCATCTTGCGCGACAGACTCTCGAGGTATGCCACGATGGCAATGGCCTCTTCGTCGGACACTCCCAGGTTGGGCATGATCGTCTTGGGGTCAAAGGCCTGGGGATTCTTGATCCATTCCACCATCCAGTCCGGGTTGAGTCGCTTCCAGACCTCCGTCAGATCAGGACCTAAAGCCGCCGGAGCACCCTTCCCTTGCACCTGATGGCAGGTCAGGCAGATATGCTTCTCCCAGTAGAGCTTCTCTCCCTGCCTGGCCATCTCATCCGTGAGCATGGATGCGACTCGCGACGTTTTCGGGATCCGTGCATCCACGAAGGCCGTCATGAGATAATCTCGCAGCGTCGTCGCCTCTTGCTCCGCCAGGGGGAAGGTGGGCATGCGCGCCTGCAGGATCGGACGCAGCATATGCGGCTCTTTGAGAAAGCCCAACAGCCAATCCCCGAGGACCTTGCTTCCCTCGAACGCAAGATCTGGCGCGATCGTTCCGCCCTGCCCCGCGACATTATGACACCCCAGGCAATTGTGCCTGGCCATCAGCTGTTGACCCGCCACCCGCAGCGCCCGTTCCTCGGATGGCATCTCGACATAGCTTTGCGGGAGGGTCTCATCGGTAAAGCTTCGCAGCAACACCACCAGGGCCGAGGCATCACCGTCTGAAAACGCGAAGTCCGGCATCTGCTGGAGGATACGATCGGTCGCGTACATGCGGGCATCCTTCATCTTCCCGAAGGCCCACCCTTCCCACGATTCCTCAATGGTCTTCCCATCTTTGTAGAGCGCAATCAAGCGCGCGATGGGGGTCGTATCGTGGTGTTTCTTCTTGACCAGATGCACGTCGCCAAAGGCCATTTCCCACGGCCGTTTGTCCGCGAAGGTCGAGAGCTCCGCCCCCACACGCACGCGCTCTTCCATCCCCTTGATCTCATGACAGCCGTAGCACCCGTAACGCCCGATGAGCTGCCTCCCCTCCTCGATGCGCCTGGCATCCGCCAGCCGCGCCGTCAGGTCAGGGCTCTCTTGTTTGTCGCCGAGCGTCATGAGGTAGGCGGTGATATGCGCGGCCTGCTCATCGCTGAGACGCAGATTGGGCATCCTGGCGGTGGCCGAGTACCCCTGGGGGTTTTTCAGCCAGGCGAACAGCCAATTCGCATGGCTCTTGCTGCCGATTCGGGTCAGCTCGGGCGCGAAGTTGTTCCCCTGTCCCTGAATCATATGACATCCCAGACAGCCGATCGCCTCCACCAGCTTCTGTCCGGCGGCCGCCTCACCGTTCCCTGGATATGGCGGGCCCTGAAACGGCTGGGATGATGCCAGCAGATAGCTGGCGGCCGCCTCGGACTCGGCAGGCGTGAAGCGGAAGTTCGGCATTTTGGCCTGGGGCAGGTATGCCGTGGGCTCTTTGATCCATGCCACCAGCCATGCAGGATCCACTTTACTGGCGAGCCGCGTCAGATCGGGGGCCACCTTTTCCAGGTGTTCGAACCCCTGGACTAAGTGGCAGCCAGGGCATCCTCTCTTCTCAAACAGCTCTTTCCCGCGGGCGATGTCGGAGGCAAATTGCAGCACGGGGATGTCCTGCTGGTGACATTTCAGACATTGGGATTCGATCCAGGTGCCCGTCAACAAGGGCTCTGCCAGGCGCGGGGTCTGATCGAAGAGATGCAGCTCGCCGTGGGCCGTCGCCACCGTCAGCGCTACCCCCTGGCCTGCGTGGCAGGTGGTGCAGCCGAACTTCTCCACCGGATGATGCGCCAGGATAATCTCCCGCGCGGGATGGGTCCGATAGGGGTTCTTCTCCTCCTCGAATCCTGGCCGGTCGATGCCCACATGGCATGTCTGGCACCGCTCGACTCGCTGGAGCGGCTCGCCGAAATTGGAGCGGTTCAGGCCATCGATCACCACCTGGGACACCTCAGGAGGCTTCGGCACGCTCACGAACCCCAACACCGGCAGCTGGATGGCAAAGGCCATAACCTCCTTCATACGCTCCCGCATCCGAGTGATATCGGCAGTCTGCTTGCGCCGCTCCTCCTCCAGGTCCTTGATAGGGGCTTCGGCGCGGCGCATCTCAGCCTCTAACGCGTCACGCTGCTTCTCCAGCTTCGCAATCGGGGCTGTGAGACTGGCGACCAACCGCTCGAGCCGATCGACCTCTCCCTTGTACTTCCGCGCGGCTGCAGGGCCCTCCTCATGCTCGGCCTTTTTGTACAGGTAATACTCGGCATCCAGGCGGCTCTTGGCGAACTGCTGCTCCTGGGACACGTCCCCCAGCTCCACCTTCACACGGGCCAGCTCAGCGCGGGTCTGTTGATATGCGGGGTTCGCGTCTAAGGCAGCCTGGGCCTGTCGCATCTTCTCTGCAAGGTCGCGCAGGGTTGGCTCGACCTCCTGCTCCTTCGCCTCGACCGCGGCACGCAGCTTCTGGTATTCGAGCGTATAAAATTCGGTTTGAAAACGCTTCCATGGCCTGCGGGCGAAGGTCTCGTCCCATACGACGTAGAGGGAAGCGGCGACCAGGATCGTGCTGAAGATAAAGAACAAACGGCTCAGCGAGCGCTCTTCATCCGGTATATAATCTCGAGCCATGGGGATCCCCGAGTCCTTCGATCGTAGTATCCGGACAGCGTTAGACGTTGAACCAGGGTGTTACCCAGATGTATTTGATGTTGAATGCCAGGCGGAGAACGATCTTCAGAGGCAACAGCATCATGGTGAGAAACAAGAAGGCCTTCACCCCAAAGCGGACCCACCCTTCCCCCGCGACCTTCTCCTTACGCCCGAGGTAGAACAGGAAGGTCCCAACGACATAATACCCCCCCACAAAAACGGCTCCGAACAGCGCTGCCCCCACTGCCGAGCGAATCCCAACCACCGCATGCAGGTCCACATTGGTCAGCGCTGCCACCTTGTGAGGGTCCCATTCCTGCCAGGGCCAAAAGAGGTTCCATCCGGGACCGCGGAAGAATACCCCCAGGATGACCAGAGCCACCCACAGGACGAGGAACCCGAACAGATAGACGCTGATCGCAAAGCGACGCTCGCGAAACGTATAGTATCCCTGCCCTCTGGGATTTACATCGATAAACGGAATGGCCATGAGTCCGACGATGATCAAGCTCGGCAGCACGACACCCGCATACCAGGGGTCGAAGTAGACGAGACTCTCCTGGAGCCCTAAAAAATACCAGGGCGCTTTGGAGGGGTTCGGAGTTTTGCTCGGGTTCGCGATCTCTTCCAGCGGGGCATCGATGCCAAACGACCAGATCGTCAGAAAGGCCATGACGGCAATGGTACACAGGAATTCGTTTCTGGTGAGATAAGGCCAGGTGTAGACCTTATCATCTGCCGCTCTGACCGGCCTGGGTGGGGACTGCGGGGCAGCAGGGGTTGCGCGTGGCACTCCCTCTCCAGGCGTCGGTGCGACCTCCTCGGCCATACGTATACCTCCTCACGACTGAAGGGATGGCATCCAGGGAGCACGGTATCGAGGCGTGATGCCCTCTGCTCGATGCCTTGGTGCCTGTCCTTTTAGAGCGGACCCGAAATCCCTCCGTCTTTGCGTACCCGCCAAAAATGGAGCATCATCAGAGCCCCCGCAAACAGAGGGAGAAAGATACAGTGAAGCACGTAGAAGCGCAGCAGCGTCGCAGAGCCCACGATACGTCCGCCGAGGAGAAAGGCCCGTGCGTCATAGCGAGGGCTGACTCCAACCATCTCCGCAAACGGTCCCTCATGTCCAAGCAGTGGAGTCGCCCTGGCCATATTCGTCCCGACCGTCACGGCCCACATGGCGAGCTGGTCCCAGGGCAAGAGATACCCCGTAAAGCTCAGCAGAAGGGTGAGGGTCAACAAGAGGACGCCCACGACCCAGTTGAACTCGCGCGGGGGTTTGTACGAACCCGTGAGGAACACTCGCAGCATATGCAACCAGACGCTGATCACCATCGCATGCGCCGCCCAGCGATGCATGTTCCGCACGAACATGCCAAAGGGGACGTCGTACTCCAGATATTTCATATCCAGGTAGGCATACTCACCCACAGGGCGGTAGTAGAACATAAGGATAACGCCGGTAAACGTGAGCACTAAGAAGAGGAGGAATGAGATGCCCCCCATGCACCACGTAAACCGAATGCGGACCGCATGGCGTGGCAATTTAGCGGGATGCAAATGCAGCCAGACGTTCCCCAACACCATCAAGAGGCGGTTGCGCGGCGTATCATCGTAATCATGGCGGAAGACTGATTTCCACAGCGGAGAACGGAGCACAGCCCGCGACACGTCGTCGCTGATCTTGGCCACACGTTCTTTGAGGCTCGGCAGCTGGCCATTCCCTCCACCTCCCGAGCCCGAAGCTGGCGGCGGCTGTGTCCCTCGTCGATCACTCGTGCCCACTATCGGACCCCCCCAAGCCGATGTTACTCACGCTCCGTCCCCATCCCGCATAAGGTATCGTTCATCTCCGGTCACCGGGACTATATCGAAGCGCCGGAGCAGCTCCTCGAGACGGGCCCCATTGATGAGCTCCACTGGCCCTCCAGCAGAGGCCTTGGCCGCCTCATCCGAGAAGAAGCCGTTCGTCATCAGCACCCCCTTCGAGGCCCCTTCCCCCTTGACCGCATCGATCAAGCCGAGGACCTGCACTGCCTCCACGACCTCGCCCGCCTGCAGCAATTCTCCATGGACGAGGTATCGGCCGCCCACGATGGGAGCGGCATTCACGGCCAGCATCTCTACTTCTCGTCCCCCTGCCCGTGTCGAGCGCTCGATCTCCAGGCCAAGCTCTTGCAATAATTCCACGCACAACGCTTCGAACCGCTCGAGGGTCAGCGTACTCAACGGTGGGCCTGGGGCGTCTCCAAAGCCGGCGGCGAGCTGATCATGAGAGAGGGGCGGAGGAGTCTTCTTCATCGCAAGGATGACCAGAAACCCTACCACGACGGCGATCGTCACGACCAGGAACATCGCGCTCCTCCTCGCCGGGCGTGCTCCGGCTTCTTCGGCCCTACCGACTCCCTACTTGATCATCTCGCTGTAGATCTCGTCCTTTCGTCCCTGCTCGATCAATTTGTCATGTTTCAGAGCCTGGCGGAACGCGACCCCTAAGCAGAAGATAACGGCCAGGAGCATCCCCGCGATCGGTAAATTGTCTGGCTTCGTCAAAATCTCCCAGAAGTGTTCCATCGTTCCATCCCTTCCTTGGCCCCAACGGAGGGCTCTGGCTCGACTCACTGCCGCGTAAGCGTGCCCAAACATAATGGGTCTTCGCCTTTTTTGTCAAGGGTTTTTTCCGGTCTCGCCTGGCGTGAAGTCGCCCTTCGGGCGGGCGAGTCGTGTGCTATAATAGGGGAGTCTCGTCGTACGAGCGTTCCTTTGCCCGGAGTCGTCTGCAATCAACACGAAGCGTGAGGGTATCATGGCACGAGAGCCTAAAAAGGAAACAGAAGAGCGCATGTGGAAGTTCGCACGCACCTTTGCCGCCAAGAGCGGAACGAGCTTTCATCCCGACGCCGAGGTGACAGAGGTGGTCGTCAAAGGCTTAGCCGTGCACCAGGATGAGCTCGGCGCCCCTCTCTGCCCCTGTAATTTCTATCCAGATAAGGCTGAGGAGGCGAAGAAGCGGCGGTGGCGGTGCGCCTGTGACGAAATGCAAATGTATAAGTATTGCCACTGTTTGTTGTTCGTCCGCGATGACGGCCTTCCCATCACTGAATATCTGCCCGAAGACCATGAAGGACGCCAGATGTATGGGTTGGTGACGGATCCAACTCCCGACAAAGGCCGGGCGCTCCGCCATAAGGTCAGCCAATCGCCCGAGGGATAGTTGTGGGGCACGCATACCTGTGCGATTTTCCTGGAAACTGACAGTCGGCGTTGTCCTCCTCGCCCTCTGCATAGCCGGAGCAGCTGTCCTGTATGTCAGCAAGGATTGGCTCGTGGCTACGGGGGTGCGTGTGGGCATTCACGCCTACAATGCTCGTCTCAATTCCACCCTCAGTGTTCAGGCGGCTTCCTTCGATCTTCTCACCCGCACTCTCACCCTGCGGGGTGTGACGATCGCGGAGCGCGGCAACACGCCGCTTGACCCTCCGGTGACGGTCAGGATGGTGGTCGCCAAAATTGAATTGTGGCGGCTTCTCAAACGACAGGTGGTCCTGACGGAGGTTTTCGGCTCCGAGGCCGTCGTACGATACGAGATCGACGCTGAAAATCGCTCGAACATCGAGGAGCTGTTCCGACTCCGCAAAAAGGACGAGCCCGACAAGCCTTCCCCGTGGAACGTGATCATCCGCCGCTGTGTACTGCAACAGGGGATGATTACTGCGGCGATGACAAGTCAGCCGGTCCGGGCGACGCTGAACGACGTCACACTGGCAGCGTCCTTTACCCACCGACCACGGCACCTCCATGTCGAATTGACCAATGGCCAGGGGGAGGTTGGCTACCGCTTCGGCCGGGATCGCCTGCGCCATCGCCTGCTGCAAACAATTGCCTCTGTAGACCTCTTCAAGGATCGGATGACACTCCGAGAGGTCCGCGCGATCACCCCAGAGTTCACATTGGTCGGTCAAGGGGTGGTGGAGCGTGAGCACATAGAAGCGCAATTTGAGGCCGATGTCCCCCTCACCCTCGCCTCCGTCTTCGTTCCTGAGCTTCCTCCGGCCCTGGGAACACTCAGCCTGAAGGGATCTCTCGAGGGGGCGATGAAACATCCTGAGCTGCACCTGAGCCTGCAGGGGGAGCAGCTTGGCCTGGGCCCCTTCAGCCTCACAGACCTGAGTGCCAGCCTGAATCTGAGCCAGCAGCGCCTTCGGATCACGCGCGCCGCGCTTGGGGTTCTGGATGGAAGGGTCCTGGGCACAGGCGTGTTAGAGCTGGGGCAATCCCACCCGGAACGCCCCCGTCTGGACATCCAGCTTGAGCTGTCGGATCTCCCGATCATGGAGCTGTTGTCCCTGGCTGGCGTCGCCACGCCGCCCCTGGCCGGGCGTGTCACGGGGCATGTGGCCATCATCGATCCAACCTTTGATCTCGACCGCATGCGGGCCCAGGGGCACCTGACGCTCGCGCCTCCCGCTGTGCAGACTTCTGATGCGAGGCAACGGTTCCCCCTGCCGCTTTCCCTGACGACGGGTTTCCGCTATGCGGATCGCACGGTGATGCTCGATGACACCGCATGGGCGTTGGACGGGGCAAAGGGGAAGCTAGCAGGAACGCTGCACCTCGGCGGCGAGACTCATCTCTCGGGGACTGCTGAGGCGGCTCTCGGCGCTCAGCTCTTCGCCTCCCTCGGGTTACCAGCGATGCGGGGAGCGGCCAATCTGGCATTTCAGGTACAGGGCGATATTCGGCAGCCACGAGTCGAAGCGGATTTCGAGCTTCAGAACGTCCAGTACCAGGATCTCCGCCTGGAGCACCTCCGCCTGAGCCTCGCGGCTGCGCACTCGGAGGTCAAACTCCTCTCCCTCAGCGCCTCGCAGGGACGTGCGCGCTACCATCTCGTGGGAGATGTGAAGCTCGCTGCACCGCTCACTCGGCTGCACCTCCCGGCCGCTCCGTTTCCGATCCTGGCGATTTCTGGGCTGCGGGTGCGAGTGGAGCATATGGACCTGGCGACGCTTCCCGCCTTTCTCCCGCTGCCGCTGGCGGGTGAACTGACCCTCAGTGCGGCCCTCGAGGGGCCCTGGTCTGCCTTGCGGGGGGAGGGCTCCATCGATATTCGCGGGCTTGTCGTCCAGGGTGAACGGATCGACGACCTCTCGCTGGTCATCGAGGGCTCATCCACCCAGGCACGACTGAAGAGGCTTACGGCGACTGTAGGCGGCGGTCAATTGCAGGCCACGGGCACAGTCACCTTTCCGCGCCAGGTCGAGGTCGCACTCGAGTGGCGGGGCGTTGAGCTCGCACAGCTCGCCCTGCCGCAGCGAATGAATCTCCCCTTGGCCGGCCCCCTCTCAGGTTCGATCAGAGCTGCTGGTCTGTGGCCGGAGTTGAAGGGGGACATTTCGGTGCAGAGCCCCCGGCTGACCGCCTTTCAGATGGATATGACTGCCCTGCAAGTGCACGCGCTCGCGACCCCCCATGAGCTGACCCTGGAGCGTTTCACCACCCGTATCGCTGGCGCCCCTCTCACCGCCGCAGGTCGCATCGCCGTCGCAGGCCCGCTCGATGTTCGCCTCTCCTCCGAGCAAAGCCCGTTGCGCAATTTCCCATTGCTCCCGAAAGAGTTTCCGCTGCGGGGAGGAGTGAAGGTCTCCCTCCAAGGCGGGGGGACCCTCGCGCGCCCTGTGGTGCGCGGTCAGGTCCATCTCTCCGGAGTGCAGGCGGGCGGGATGAGGGTCGGCACGGGCGACCTCACCCTGGCGCTGGATGATCGACGCGTCACCTTTTCGACGCAAGGCCTCGAGGGGCTGAGCCTCAATGGGTGGCTGCTCCTCGAGCAGGGGCTCCCCGCACAGCTACGCCTCGCGGTTCGGTCGATGGACCTCGGCCGCCTGACAGCTCTACTCAAGCCCGGCGGTCCCGTGGGGCCAATCGAGGGGGATGTCACCGGCACGCTCGAAGTCAACGGCCAGCTCCGCGCCCTTCCTACGTTGGCCGGCTCCATTCTCGTGGAACAGCTACGTATTCGTTCCAATGGCACAGAGCTACGCAATGCAGGCCCGTTGCGCTGGCAACTCGCTCAGGGCGTCCTGGCATTCGAGGCCGTGCGCTTGCGGGGGCAGGGGGCAAACCTCGACATGCGCGGAAGCGTGAATCTCCCGGAGGAGGCCTTAGATATCGCCATTGTCGGGACGGGTCCCTTGACGCTCATCGGTGGACGCGTTCCAGAGGTACGCTTCCCGCAAGGCGTTGTCGAAGCACGGTTGCACTTGCGGGGCCCTCTGCGGCAGCCAATCTTCGACGGGCAAGTGCTCCTACGGGATGGGGTGGTCCAGATTCCGGCGCTTAACGAGAGCCTCAGCCACCTGAAAGGGGAAATTTTGCTGGCGGAGCGAACGATTGCCATCCAGTCGCTGGAGGGAAAGATGGCTGGTGGCGATGTCAAAGTCTCAGGCCAGCTCGTCCTGGAGGGATATCGACTCCAGCAGATCAGCCTGACCACCCAGGCGAATCAGGTACGGCTCCGGTATCCAGCCAACTTCTCCGCCCTCGTGAATGCCGAACTGGTGCTCACCGGGAATTCCGAAGCCCAGCAGCTGACCGGTGAGGTAGGCCTCGCGCGCGCCCGTTATCGCGAGGAGATCGACTTGACGGCCTGGATTCTGCAATATCGCCGCCGTGAGCTGGAGCCGCCCCGACTCCAGCGCGAGAGCCCCCAGCTGGATCTGCGCGTCCACACCACTGACCCCTTGCGCGTGGACAATCGCATGGCGAAGCTCGACGTGACGGTGGATGTCACCGTGCGCGGCTCGCCGAACCAGCCAGTCATACTGGGGCGGGTGGAGGTAGAGAAAGGCACAGCTACCGTTGTGGGAAACCGGTTCACCGAGCTTGCGGGCAGCGTGGATTTCCTGAATCCGACGCGTATCGAGCCGTTTTTCGACATCAGAACCGACACGCAGAAAAGCGGCTACAAGATCCATGTGACCGCCACAGGCACACCCCAACAGTTCGACCTCCACTTGTCCTCGGATCCGCCCCTCAATGAGGAGGATCTGTTTGCCCTCTTAGCCTTAGGAGCGACAGGCGAGGCGCTGATAACCGCCGCGGGCGCAACGCTGCCCAGGCAGCTTTCCGCCTTTCTGACGGGCCAGCTGGCCGAAGAGATCGGACGGGGCGTCGGCACGTTTGTGGGCGTGGATCGCCTGGAGCTCGACCCCATCTCGGGTGGAAAACATGGGTTGGCTGGGCCCAAAGTCACCGTCGGAAAGGATTTGAGTCGGGCCCTTTCGGTGACATATTCGACGACCTTCGGGCCCGCACGCGAGAATTTGGTCTCGCTTGAGTATCGCGTGACCGATAGCATCTCGTTGATCGGAATGCGCGATGAACGAGGCGATGTCGGCGTTGACTTGAAATTTTCTTTCCGTTTTGAGTAATCCAGCCCATAGCCATGCCTATCACGGTCTATGATGACTCGATTTCTGATTGGTTTTGTCAGTGGTCTTGTGCTGATTTCCCTCCAGAGCGGATCGGCAGCCGAGCTCCCATTTGATGCATCGAAGCCCATCGTTGAAATCGAGTGGCGCGGGAAAGCCAACCTGGGCCAGGACGAATTCCTCGACCTCATTGGCATTCAAGTGGGGGACACCCTCGAGCGCGAGACGATTCGCCGCGGCCTTGAGAAGTTGTTCCTGAAAGGGTTTTTCTCGCAGATCCGTATTGAAGTCACACCGGTTCAGGAAGGTCTGAAGCTCACCTATTACACGACCCCAACTGCTCTCATCCAACGCTATCAGATCAGCGGGAATAAGGCGGTCAGCAAACGATCGCTACTTGAACGT